>Ga0209006_10006234_pt1 | contig 10805 bp, 7 predicted proteins | sample JacPin_JW_Ref_O2_FD_188567 | JGI IMG/M metagenome (GOLD analysis project Ga0209006, IMG submission 188567) | Forest soil microbial communities from Algoma, Ontario, Canada - Jack Pine, Ontario site 1_JW_Ref_O2 (SPAdes) (version 2) | ecosystem: Environmental > Terrestrial > Soil > Boreal... | reverse complement strand
CCCCTGCCGCAAAAGCCTACTCAAGCTTGCCTGGACGCTGGCACCACCAGCATTTGGCTTCAACTAATCCAGGGGAGAACTGCCATGAGTATGTTTGCTGTCATGTCAAGAAGCACTTTGGCTCTGCTGGCCGCAAGTTCGCTCGTCATGGGCGTGCCGGTTTATGCAGAGCCCATCTCCGGCGCGATCACCTTGAAGGTCACGAAGCAGGAGGTCCTGCCGGTCACTGCACAAAGCGGCGACATGCTGATGCTGGTAGAGACTCACGGCACCAACAAGAGCACTAATTGGATGGACGATGCCCAAGTCGTCAACAAAGAGATCGACTTCCTGCTTCAAGGCAACGGGCCGCAGCATGGCTACATTACCTTCGCCAAGGGCGAGGATACGGTAGACGTCAAGTGGAGCGGGATTGTGAGTACCGGGATGGCAAACGGTCGGCCCCAGATCAGCTTCCACGGCACTTGGCAACAGTTGAAGGGCACCGGTAAGTATCAGGGAATTCAGGGTAAAGGCAGTTACAAGGGCCACTTTATCTCGCAAACGGAGTATGTCGTCGACTGGGTCGGTCATTCGAGTGTGCACGTGGCGAGCAGGTGATCTTGACTTCCAGCACACATCAGAGGGACTGAGTAGATATCTGCAGGACCGTAGAGTACTTATGGGCGCTTCCGGTGTTCATAGCCGGAAGGGCAGTTGTACCCGGCCCTAATGAGGAATCAGAGGTGACAAACCGTGAGCGCAGTCATGAAACTACGTGAATTCACCAGTTACGCGGCTAGTCCTGCGCTGGATGCCCCACCGTCTTCGAGCCAGAGCCAAATGGATGCCAGCATCGCGCGACTGCATGAGGGCGCCGGCACTTTCGCCAAGCTGTCCCTTGACCAGCGCATCGCGCTGGTGAATGCCATGCAGCAGGGTTTCCTGCGCGTGGCAGAACGCATGGTGCACGCCGGCTGCAGGGCCAAGGGGATCGCACCGGGCAAGCCGGAGGAAGCAGAAGAATGGGCCACTGGCCCGTGGGGTGTAGTGCGCCAGTTGCGTCTGATCCGCGAGGCGCTTGCCGCCCTCAAACATTCCGGCAACACCCCCATAGGCCCTGTCGGACGAACAATCGATGGCCGGCTGTCGGTGCGCCTGTTTCCGGGCAACGCCATCGACGGCATGCTGTTCAAGAACATCACTGCCGAAGCGCACATGCTGGCGGGCGTGACTGCGGAGTCATTAGAGCGGGACCGCGCCCGATTTTACAGACAGCCCGACCACGATGGCCGCGTGGTGCTGGTACTGGGCGCCGGAAATATCGCTGCCATCGCGCCGATGGATGTCATCACCAAAATGTTCAACGAGGGTAAGGTCGTTGTGCTGAAGATGAACCCAGTCAATGCCTATCTCGGCCCCTACATTGAGGAGGCTTTTGCCGAAGCCACCAGGCAGAGTTTCCTCGCAGTGGTGTACGGGGGTGCCGATGAAGGACGCTATCTCGTTTATCACCGCGACATTGATGAGGTGCATATCACCGGTTCCGATAAAACCCACGACAATATCGTCTGGGGACCGTCGGGGCCGGAGCGGGAGACGCGCATGCAACGCCATGAGCCCCTGCTCAGGAAGCCCATCACCTCCGAGCTCGGCAACGTTTCGCCGTTCATCGTCGTACCGGGACCTTACCGCACCAAGGAACTGCGCTATCAGGCCGAGGATGCCGCCACCGCCTTTCTCATGAATGCGTCGTTTATGTGCTGCGCCGCAAAGATCCTGGTGCTGCCCAAAGGCTGGGCCGGCAGCGATGTATTTTTACAAGCCTTGCAGAATGTCTGCAGCCAAGTACCTCCTCGGAAGGCGTACTACCCCGGTGCGGAAGACCGTTGGGTCAGGCTCACCACCGGTCGCACGCAGGTCAAGCATCTAGGCAACACGGTGCCGGGGTCATTGCCGTGGACCTTCATCACCGGTCTCGATCCCAATGCCGGCGATGAACCGCTGTACGATCAGGAGCCATTCTGCTCGGTGATCTCCGACACACGAGTCGGCAGTGCCGATCCGGTCGAGTTTCTGGAACGGGCCGTGGACTTTTGCAACAACAGACTGTGGGGTACGCTCAACGCCAATCTCATCGTCCACCCACAATCGCTCGCAGATCCGCGCATCAACGATGCAGTGGAGCGCGCGATTGAAAAGCTGCGTTACGGCGTAATTGCCGTCAACGCCTTCATCGGCATGCCCTTCGTACTCGCCGCACCGCCGTGGGGCGCGTATCCGGGGTCGACGCCGGAGGATATTCAAAGCGGCAGCGGCTTCGTCCACAACACTTCCATGCTGGAAGGCGTCGAGAAAACGGTATTGCGCGCGCCGCTCACTACGTTCCCCAAGCCCGGTTACTTCGTTAGTCACCGCACCTTTCGTAAGATGGTGCCAAAAATTATGGCGATGGAGCAGAACGCCAGCTGGGCGAAGGTGCCTGGCATCGTCTTCGATGCTGTGCGCGGCTAGCTATGTGGGAGTTGCTTCTGCAGCTCCCTGCGCAAGGCGCGCAGCGGGGAGGGCTTGACGCTTCCGGCTACGCGAGTCCTGCAAGCCGCGCCAGACCGTCCATCCGGCAGCGCAAATCCTCATCCAGCCAGATGAACTGAATCACGGGCGTGCGACCGCCGGCGAGCTCCAGCAGCTTCTCGCGCACGACGCGCGTCTGCTCGTCGCGGCCCAGTAACGTATAGATAAGGCAGAGCATATAGTGATTGGGGATAAATACATCCGTCACCTCTATGCCGCGCTTGCACGCCGTGATCGCCAGATCGTACTCCTCCAGCGCGAGATGGCTTAGGCACAGCGCGTTATAGTAGACCGCGGATGGATGCGGGTTAAGCCGCATGCCCTTGCCGATGTTGTGCAATGCTTCCTCACCACGACCGGACGCAGCGAGGGCAAAAGCGAGAAACAGATAGGCATCGGCATTGTTCGGGTCGAGTTCCACCGCGCGCCAGCCGGCGGCGATGGCAGCCTCTCCTTGTTGGCGCCAGAGCAGTACCCAGCACAACACGGCCTGCGTTAGGGGCCCCTTCGGGTCCAGATCCACTGCCTGACGTATGTGATCGTTAGCACTCTCAAGGGCTTCCGGAGTCGGGTCCCATCGCATGATCCAGCGGAACGCCAGTACGCGGGCGAGCCAAGTGTGAGCGGCAGCGTAACCGGGATCTAGTCCCACCGCATGGGCCATTTGCATGATGGCCTCGCTAGTTGACTCTGCCGTGAATATCCAGAAGCGCTCCAAGCCGCGCAACAGGCGGTCATGCGCCTCGACGTTGACTGTGCCACCGTGGCCGGTGCGCACTTGCTCTGCCGTGGCGAACCTCACCTGTAGCACTTTGACGACGCGCTGGGTGACGTCGTCCTGCACGGCAAAGATATCCTTGAGTTCCCGGTCATAGCGCTCGGCCCACAGATGGGCGCCGGAGGCAGCGTCAATGAGTTGCACCGTAATGCGCACCCGCTCTCCCGCGCGCTGCACGCTGCCTTCCAACAGGTATCGGATTCCCAATTCGGCACCAATCTGCTCGGCGCGCTTCGACACCCCTTTGTAGACAAAGGAGGAATGACGGGAGATGAGGAAAAGGCCCGGCAACCGTGAAAGCTCTGCAATCAAACCATCGGTGATGCCATCAGCGAAATACGCCTGTTCGGAATCACTGCTTAGATTGGCGAACGGCAGCACCGCCAGTGAGGGTCGGTCCTCGATCGGCTGTAGGCGGCGGGATATCGCTTGTCCGATTGTCTGCGCCCGCGCTTCGTGTGACTGCTGCCGGGACGGCATGGTCTCCGGCGCCCGCCACTCCATATGGATCAGATAGGCGCCCTTGGGTAGTTCGAAACGAACCGGATCCGTTCGACCTTCGCGCTCATAGTATTCTCGCAGCTTCGCGCGCAAACGCGCTGCCTCGACGCGCACGATGGCGTCGATCCCGGGATCGAAGCTGACATCGCGATCGAAGACTTCGAGCGCGATGGTGTAGCCCTTGAGACGATCGGTGTGGCCGGCCAGGGTTTCAGTAACGACGAACTTCAGGAAGCGCTGCTGGCGTTCCGACTGCACAAAGCATGAACTGGAGAGTATTCGGTCGAGACAGGTGCGCGCCTTGGCGATTTCTGCGTCTGTACGATTTTCATTTCCAGGGTGCGCAGCCATTGTGATGTGCCGTTGTTTCAGGCTAACGGCGCAACGTCCAAAAACTCGATCGACTGAAACTGGGCATATAGGCGCCAACTGTGTAGCGTTCGGACCCGTTCTCGCACTGGATGGAAGCCTACTGCTTCTGACAACTCGGCGTATGCATCGTAGAATTTTCGCGCATATTGACCCGAAATGCCGGACAGCCGAGCGGCGGTTGCTGGGGGTAACGTTGTCACCGGACAACGAGGCTGTCGGCCGGGGCGAACGGCGGCCACATCATTGGGCAATCGCAGTGGCCGGTTGAAAATAAACCCCTTATTGGGTATGATAAACCCCAATATGGGAATGAAGTCACGTGTCCCTCTTGCCAACCACCGGCCATTCGCGGGACTGGCCAATGCCCTATTTACGAAGGTCCAACAGCGTGTGCTGGGCGTTGTTTTCGGGAATCCAGGCCGCAGCTTCTACGCCAACGAAATCATTGCGCTTGTCGGGTCGGGCACCGGTGCTGTGCAGCGCGAACTGGCCAAACTCGCCGCGGTCGGCTTGGTCACCGTTCGGCGCCAAGGCAACCAGAAGCATTATCAGGCCAACGCCGTATCCCCGGTGTTCGACGAACTGCGTGGGCTGGTGCTCAAAACATTCGGCCTCGCTGATATCGTGCGCGCCGCCTTGTTGCCGCTGGCCCCACAAATTCGCGCGGCTTTTGTCTACGGTTCCGTCGCAAAGGCGCAGGACACGGCGGCCAGCGATATTGATTTGATGGTTGTCAGCGACAGCCTGAGCTACGGGGATGTTTTCTCTGCCGTGGAGCAGGCCACCCGTGATCTCGGCCGCGCGGTGAATCCGACCGTGTACACCTCTCGGGAGTTCGACCGACGGCTACACGACGGCAAGGCTTTCGTAACGCGGGTGATGAAGCAACCCAAGCTTTGGTTGATCGGAGACGAGCATGGCCTCGCCGCTTGAAAACCTGAGCGGTCCGGGCAAGGTGCTTGCAGAGGAACCGTCGGACGCGAAAGAGTTTGCGGGCCTGAAGCGGTCCGGGTTAGTGCGGCTGAAAGATGCAGAGAACGCGGGCAACTCGCTCGAGAGCCGCTTCGACCTGGCCTACAACGCCGCGCACGCGCTCGCGCTGGCCGCGCTGCGGTGGCACGGCTATCGCCCAAGCAAGCGTTACATCGTGTTTCAAGTGCTACCGCACACGCTTGGCCTGGGACCTGATGTATGGCGCGTACTCTCCAAGTGCCACAATGTCCGGAACGTGGGTGAGTACGAGGGCGACCTCGACGTCGACGAGCGGATCGTTGCGGATGTGATTTCCGCTTGCAGGGCCGTCGCAGCGAAGCTCGGTGAGTTAGGTTCGCCACAGCGAGGTGCGTGACCCAAGGCGGCTTGTGCCGCGAAATGTCGTGGATGCCTTTGCGAACATTGCGGAAGCACTGCGACCCAATGAAGTCTGCGGGAGTTTTGCGTGACTTGGTGGTGCTCTGTTGTGCTCAGTCGTGCCAATTGCAACGGACGCCGCGCGCTAAGTTGTTAAATTTCAGTGTCTAAAAGACTGATGACCGCTCTCATAATGCCCGGGTCGTGAGTTTGAGCCTCATCGTAGCCACCATTTCATCAATTATTCTTAGACGTTTGCTGGGCTCACGCTTAAGACGACGCGTGACCATTGCGTAAGCCCGGATCGCGGTGCAGGACTCGGTCAGACTGAGGGAAAGCCGCCAGCGCCTGACGGCGCATAGCGCCTATCCGAGCCGTTACTGAGAGGTCGGCACGTGAAACTGCGCGGGATCGAGCTCGATCACCGCTTTTTCGCTGTGCGGCGTGCCTTCCGGAATCCAGTCATAGGCAACGGGTTGGGCGCGGTACACCCAGTTGGTGTGCGCCGAACGCCCCTCGCCGAGAAAGCTATCGGCGAAATAGGGATTGATGTACTCCCAGACGATTTCGCCCTTGGGCGTCACCTGGAACAACCGCCCATTCATGCCTTCATCAATCAGCGTATTGCCATTCGGAAGGCGCCGCGCGCTGGAAATGAATGAGCTGCCGAAACTCCACAATGCCCGATCGGAATCCACTCCGCTGTATTGCCAGACGATCTGCTGGGTCACTGGATTGATTTCCAGGACCCGAGAGCCCCAGACGGTGCCCAGTCGGGTCGGGGGAAAACCCGAGGCGCCCTCGTTGTCGAATACCAACAGATCACCGGCGCCCGGGAGTCCCTTTTCAATAATGTGCGCATCATGTTGGCCGCTGGTCTGGTCGAACGGTCGCGGCACATCGAATTTCAGGACCGGGCGTAGCACGGGCGTGTGATCGGTCGCGTGATCGGGACCGAGGCGCCAAACGATCTTTCCGCTCTTCTTGTCGATGATGGCGATGAAGCTCGCCTGGCGGGAATCGACCACAATATTGTCCGGATCGAAACGCTTGTCGCCGCCGTCGAACCATTTGTTGGGCCCGATCGGCTGCATGTCATTGATGGTCAGGAAACCGTGCGATTTGTCACCGTCCTTGAGCGATGCGCGCAGCTGCTTAAGTCCTTCGGCTGAAAAGCCGAACTCGGCGACGTGATCTGCCACCAGCCAGGTCCAGACGATGTCGCCCTTGGGTGTGATCTCATACAAGGCTTGGTCGCCCACCGGCTGCTTGCTGAGCGAGGGGATCACGCGATCGACGGTAGCCACTATGATAGTGTTGCCGTTGGGCAGTCGCGCCCAGTCGTGGTTCTGCCGCGCCGCGCCACCCGGCGCCCTCTCGCCCCACTCCCATACGATATTGCCGTTCCAGTCCAGCTCGCCAATGGTGCGGTTGGTAAAGATGCCGCCAAACGGGGCTGGCGCGGCGCCACTCGCAGCGCCCGCGTTGGTCAATTGCACCAGCAGTTCGCCTTTTTTTCCACCGGTGATGGCGGGATCCAGAATCTCGCTGGGAAAGCCCCACTTGTCCCACCGGTGCACCTCGTGGCCGTCCATGTCGATGAGGTGCGTCTTGCCGTCAGGCGCGCCGAACACGATAAAACTGTTGTAGGCCTTTTGCGGATCGTAGATCGTCGTGCCCGTAGGAAACACACGCGGATTGGCGCTGGCTGCCGGGCACTGGAGCAGCAGGGCAACCAAGCCTGCCAGCGCGAGGGCCGTGCTGGCTTTGGGTGTACGAAAGGCTTGAGAGCTACGGCTAGTTGATTCGATATTCGTCATGTCAGACCCCAATAGTGTGATGAAGCAATCGGTTGGAATTACTGAGCGCCCGGCACCCGGAAGGTGGCAGGATCGAGCGCGGCAATGGCCTGCTCACCGTGGGCGGTGCCTGAAGGTGCCCAGGCATAGGGCACCGGCTGCGCGCGATACACCTGGTTTGAAAGAACGGTGCGATCGGTATCGAATCCCAGATCCCGCGTTTGCCCGAAATACGGACTGACGTATTCCCACACGATTTCCCCGGCGGGGGTGATCTGGAAAAAGCGCCCGTTCATGCCCTCGTCAATCAGCGTGTTGCCATTGGGCAGGCGGCGAGCGCTACTGATGAAGGAGCTGTGAAAGCTCCAGATGACCCGCTCGCTGGCGTCCCCGGTGTATTGCCACACGATGAGCTTCTTGATCGGATCGATCTCCAGCACGCGCGATGACGGAAAAGTCGACAGCTCTGCCGGCGGATAACCCGCGGAGCCCTGATTGTCGAATACCAACAGGTTGCCTGCCCCCGGAAGCCCGTCAGGAATGAGCTGCGCGTCGTGCTGTCCGCTCAGGGCGTCCACCGGCCGCGGCAAGGTGGTGGGGCGTATGGAGGGATCACCTGGAGGATAATCCGGTCCGAGTTTCCAGACGATCTTGCCGCTGCGCCGGGAGATGATCGCGATGAAGTTCGCCTGGCGCGAATCGATGATGATATTGGCCGGATCAAATCGCTGATCGCCCTCGCGAAACCAGTGGTTTGGCCCCAGCGGCTTCATGTCATTGGTATGCAGGTAATCCGGCGTGCGCGTCGCGCGCACGCGCTTGAGCGTTGCAGGGGAGAAGATCTCCGCCAGATGATCGCCTGCATACCACTGCCACACGATCCGGCCGTCCGGCGTGACCTCCTGGACACCGTCGTCCTTGAGTGACGTCAGGGTAAATCCGGCAATGGTGGTCGTTCGGTTGACCAGCAGCAGCGTGTTGCCATTGTCCAGCCGCGCCAGATCATGGTGCTGCTGTGCCGCACCTCCCGGCGCCTTCTCACCCCACTGCCAAAGAATGTTCCCGTCCCAGTCCAGCTCGCCGACGGTCTTGGTGGAAGGCACGAGCGTGCCCTGGCCAAGGCCTGTTCCCCGCTGCTCGCTGGATTGGGCCAGTCGCACTAGGACATGTCCTAATGCGCCCTGTACCAGTGCCGGATCGAGATATAGCGGCGGACTACCCTCGTAGGTCCAGCTGTGCACTTCATTGCCGTCCATGTCGATCAGGTGTGTCCTGTGATCCTGACCGGAGAAGAGCACGTAGCTGTTGTAGGCGCGGGAAGGATCGTACCGGGTCACTCCGGTGGGATAGATGCTGGGGGCTGCGCTCGCCGGAAGCGCCGGCAGCATGGCTGCGCAGCCGAGGATGAGCCGTGCCGTACTGAGAAGAGCGATCCTTGCCTGCTGCATGTTCATCGTTTAATCCTTACGTCTCAGAAGCGCACCGCAAGGGTCGCCCCATAGGTGCGCGGATCGCCGATCGAGCCGACGATGTAGCCGGAGGCGAACACGCCCCCCGAGGGGTTGTTGAGTGCGGTGAAATAGTGCTTATCCAGAAGGTTGCGCACCCAAAAAGAGACATTCCAGCTATCGGTGCCCGATCGCAGGCCAACATGCGCGTTCACAAGCGCGTAGGACGGGATCAGCGAATAGATCGAATCGTCCGAGGTGTAGTAATTGCTCGAGCGATACTCGAGCTCGGCGCCGCCGTAGCCCTTAAGACCTGCAGTCCCAACGCCGTGCGTGTACTCGGCGCGCACGTCATCGGTCCAACGGGGTGCTCCGGAGACCGGCTTACCAGTCAGGTCGCATATCGTGGCGATGCCCGCGTATTCGGTCGCGCACGGGGAGTTCTTGAACGAGGTGTAAATCGCGTCATCGTAGGCAAGCCCGGCATCCAGGCGCAGACCTTCATAGGGCAGCCAGCTGCCGTCGAACTCCACGCCGCGCGATCGCACGCCTCGCGCATTGGCCAGATACGAGGTCAGCAGAACCGGATCGCGGATCGTGGTCTGGTAGTTGTCAATGTCGGTCCAGAACACATCCGCATTCAGCTGCAGGGTATGGCTGAACGTGCTTTTAATGCCAACTTCCGCGCTCTTGGCGATCTCTGGCTCCACCACCGGATTGACGCCGGTGGGGATGATCGACGTGTTGAGTCCGCCGGACTTGGCGCCACGCGCCAGCGTGGCGTAGAGCAGCACATCGTCTATCGGTGTGAATGACAGCGAGGTCATGCCAGAGACGGTATCGCCGCTTACTCGAGCGCTCTGGGCTGCCGGCGGCGGGGCCAGCACGTTGCGCGCAGCGGTTGCCGCGGCATAGTAAGGATCGGTCGGAGCAAGGGCTACTCCGCCGCTGCGGTTACGGACTACCTCCGTGTCTTTGTCGTCGTAGGTACTGCGCAACCCGGCCGTCCAATCCCAGCGCGGCGCCAGGTGCCAGGTCTCCTGACCGAAGAGCGCATAACTTCGCGTCGCAGTGTTCGAGGTCGTCGTCGAAGTGACGCCATTCAGCGCGTAGGACGGCAGAATCAGGCTGGGACTCGAATAGTACTCGGCAGCATCGGTGGCGTACGAAGGCCCGGGGACGGTATCCGTGTCCACGCGCTGCCAGTAAAGATAGGCGCCGGCCACGTAGTCGATGGCACCACCCACGGGCGATGCGATGCGAAGCTCCTCGGAGGCCTGCCTGTTCCAGACATTGGCGCCTGCGTTCGCCTCTATATCCAGCGGCAGGTAGTCAATGTCGTTCTGCGGATAGAACGTCCAATTGCGCCAGGCGGAGATCGAAGTCAATGTGTAGCCGCCGAGCTTCCAATTCGCCTCGGCCGATAGACCCTGGTTTGTCGTCGCAATGGTCTGCGGCGCATCGATGGCCACATCGCGCGCGAATGGATCGAATATCGGCGTATAGCCGAAGCGCGCGCTGCGCACGTCGACGTTGTTCGGCCGAATCGCGCCGTTTGCGAGGATCATCCCGGGATTGACCAGCACTTGAGCGCCCGAGTCTTCCTGCTGGTGCGACCAGTCGGCGATCAATCGCAATGTAAGCGTATCGCTGGGATCCAGCAGCAATTGCGCGCGCGCGCCGGTCTTGTTCTCGTTATTGAGGAGACTCCCATTCGTCGTGTCCGTGATGGTGCCGTCGCGCCCGGTATGATAGACCGCGACGCGTGCGGAGATATCGGAGCTCAGTGGCCCGGTCACGTCGGCTTTTTCCTGCAGGAAGCCGTAGTTACCGGCGGAGACGTCCGCGTTGGCTGAGAACGAATTCTGCGGACCTCGCGTGATGATGCTTACTGCACCCGCGGTGGTGTTCTTGCCGAACAGGGTCCCCTGCGGACCACGCAGTACCTCGATATGATCGATGTCCAGCAGGTCCGCGATCAGCATCCCCGGTCGCGACAGATAG
>Ga0209006_10006233_pt1 | contig 10806 bp, 7 predicted proteins | sample JacPin_JW_Ref_O2_FD_188567 | JGI IMG/M metagenome (GOLD analysis project Ga0209006, IMG submission 188567) | Forest soil microbial communities from Algoma, Ontario, Canada - Jack Pine, Ontario site 1_JW_Ref_O2 (SPAdes) (version 2) | ecosystem: Environmental > Terrestrial > Soil > Boreal... | reverse complement strand
CTGGAAAAGCATTTCGTCAGGCATGTCATCCACCATAAATCTTGTCAGTAATTCTTCGGCATCAAGTGAAAAAAACTGGCCCTCCAGACGGTTGGCGGCGAGATTAACGCCCCTTGCGCGTAATCTGTTTTCCAGAAATTTACGATGAGGTTCTGTCGCGATGATGATGACCGCATCGCCTTTCTTCAAGCCACCGATAACGAATCCCTCCAGACAGTCAAGAAAGGCATCGTCGTCATCGTAGATTTGAACAGAATGTTTGCACGGCGCGATTTCACCCCAGAACATGTCCGCTCCGTGCTGCCGCCAATCGTTTTCATTTTGCATTCTTCTTCCCATTGTTAAGTATTCCCGTCGCCTTTTACAAACGGGCAAACCCTGATGCATGGCTCGGCATATCCAGTCACGTTTTTGTCGAAGCGGGAGGACGTGGCGCGCCGAGGCGGTGCAGAAGTTTAGAGCGCCTCCTGGCATGAAGACGGGTAAACTCCGCGCCGAAGAAAAGAATCTGGGCGGAGTAATAGACCCACAGGAGCAGGATGATAAAGGAGCCCGCGGCGCCATAAATTGAGACCATGCTGCTTCGACCGAGATAATACCCAATCAGGAATTTCCCCAGATTGAAAAGCAGCGCCGTAACAAAGGCTCCGACCCAAACGTCTCCCCAGGAAATCTTCACATCGGGCAGCAGCTTAAAAATCATGGCAAAGAGCAAGGTGATGACGCTCAACGAGATCAGGAAATTGAGAATTCCCAACAAGAGCCGCTGTTCCGGTAGCAAGCCGCTGGTAAATGTTCCCAATGCCGCCAGCGCCGCGTTGAGTACCAATGAGACAAGCAACAGGAATCCGACGCCCAGCACCATCGCAATCGAGAGAAGGCGATCCTTGAGGAAATTCCGCACGCGGCGACTTGGTTTGGGAGCAACGCCCCAGATTGTGTTAAGCGCGTTTTTCAATTCCACAAATACCGCGGTGGCGCCGATGCCCAAAGTCACGAGGGCAGCCAAAGTCGCCCAGAGTCCCGCCCGCGGACTATCGGCGGCCGCGACGAGCGCTCGAATGGCTTCGCCTCCATTGCGGCCGACCAAACTGTAGACCTGGCCGAATAATTCCCGGCGCGCCGACTCCTTGCCGAAACAGAAGCCGGCAATGGACAGCGCGATGAGAAAGAGAGGAGCGACGGCAAATATAGTGTAATAAGCCAGTGCTGCGCCGAGACGAGGCGCCTTGCTGTTCAGCCAAGCGAGAAAAGCCCTTTTGAACAAGTCTGCACCGACTTTCAAGCTGTCGAGCCACCTGAGTTTTCGCTCCAGAAAGACAGGCTCCACGCCTCGACCCGTCGGAGACACCCCCCGCCATCTTTCCTGCCAATGCATGGATGACCTATTAGCTAGTGACGTGCCACGCCAGGGTTTACCATTGGACCTCCTTCCAAATGAAATCTTGATCCTGCCTTGTTTGCATTTTGCAAATGGGATTTTACAAACTGCGAAAAAGGGATGCATCGCAATGGACGCCCAACCGCCAGGCGTTGCCATGCCGGCTCAGGGTGTTGCGCCGTGACCCCTGTCCAGCAACTGACAGTAGCGAGCCTCCTCTCCCGGCTCCTGGCAAGTTTCTTTCTTGAATTTGAGGAGTGTCACCGTTAGTGTAAGCACCGGGTCAAGTGAAATCGAAACGCAAAGAAAATTGTGGATCACAAGTCTCGGGCGGGATTCGGACTTACCGGCTGCTCTCGGATTTCAACGAAGCTGGATTTACGCTGTCTGGCAATCTTTCTCGGTTTCTAGTGACTGCGTACACTTATGCAGTGGAATAATCGAAAGGTTCGTCCGATGCTTGCAACGATCGAAACAATCGAAACTAATTATTCTTATGAATCCAAATGAATCTTCCAAAGAGAAACGGACGCCCGGCACGCTGGGCAATCCAATCCTGGCGCAGCAGTTGCTTGACGCTTTCGACCAGTTGCAAGGCGTTCACCCCGGATTCCGACCGGCCCATGCCAAGGGCCTGATGTGCGCCGGGACGTTCGCGCCCTCGGCGGAGGCGGCGAAATTGACGCGCGCGCCGCATGCCAACCGGCCGTCCACCCCCGTGACAGTGCGTTATTCGAACTCGACGGGGCTGCCGAACATCCCGGACAACGATCCGGCGGGTTCTGGTCCCCGAGGAATCGCCGTCCGTTTCCACCTCGACGCGCATTTGCACACGGACATTGTCGCCCATTCCTATGACGGCTTCCCGGTCCACACCGGTGAGGAGTTCCTTGATTTTCTGCGCGCCGCGGCCGCCGCCGGAGCCGGACGGCCCGAGGTGATGGGAGGCTTTCTCGCGGCCCACCCCAACGCCAAGCGGTTTGTCGAAGCGCCCAAGCCCGTCCCCACCAGTTTCGCGCGCGAAGCGTTCTTCGCCGGCACCGCTTTCAAATTCACGAATTCGGGCGGCCTGAGCCGCCACGGACGCTTTCGCATCCGGCCCCTGGCCGGGACGGAATATCTCTCCAATGACGCAGCGGCGGCAATGTCCCCCAACTTCCTCTTCGACGAACTCGGTCCGCGGCTGGCTAAGGAGCCGGTCAAGCTCGGCATTTTCGTGCAAATGGCCGAGGCGGGCGATGACGTCGCGGACGCGAGTACAACATGGCCGGCTGGCCGCGCGGAGATTCCGTTTGGCACCGTCACCCTGACGGCGCGCGTAGATGATCAAGAGGCTGAACGGCGGAAGATCATCTTTGACCCTGTCCCACGGGTTGACGGTATAGATTCTTCGGGCGACCCGCTGACGCAGGTGCGGGCGGACATCTACCTGCTCAGCGGTCGCCGCAGGCGCGCCGCCCTCGCGGATTCGGCTGCTTCCCGTACTTGAGATTTGGGATCCGCGCTGTGCAAGCGAGTGAAAATCCGAAAGGGGTAATCGTGCCTCTGTCCCCAGTCCTCAAACCCTCAGTCCTGTCAATTTATTGGCGGAAGGGGTGTGATTCGAAGTTAAGCGCAGCTACTTAATAGTCATGTATAAGTACGCGTAATGAGCTGTGCATCAAGGCGATAGAATGGTAATATCATGCTTGGTATGATAACGACGCGTTTTTGGAATCAGCCTTCATGGAGAATATTTGATCCATGACGGAAAGAATCAAAACGAGATAAATTATGAATACTCAAATCGACAAAAAATCTTTGGTCTGGTTTATCACCGGCACTTCGGATGGATTTGGACGCGAACTTGTGGGTGAGGCGCTTCGCCGAGGTGACTCAGTAATAGCCACCTCGCGAAGTCCACAAAAAGTTGCTGAAGCATTCGCCGAGCATAAGGAGAGACTGCTGGCGGTGCCCATGGATTTGGGCAGCAGTGATCAAATCACGAAGGCCGTGGACGCCGGAATTTCCCGGTTCGGAAAAGTGGATGTGCTTGTAAATAACGCCGGCTACGGATTCATTGGCGCTGTTGAGGAAGCGACTGACGATGAAATAAAGAGAGTCCATGAGACGAATGTTTTTGGCCTTTTAAGAGTGCTGCGGGCTGTCCTCCCTCATTTTCGTGAGCGCAAAAGCGGCCATGTTGTAAATCTGTCTTCTATTGGGGGACTCATCGGGCTGCCGGGATTCGGAATCTACAATTCCACAAAATTTGCTGTAGAAGGCATTTCGGAAGCGCTGGCGGCGGAGGTCGCACCCTTAGGAATCCATGTAACGATCGTCGAGCCGGGGCCGTTCAGAACTGGATTTTTGGCGGGCTCGTTGGCGATGGCGAAAAATGAGATTCCGCAGTACGAGAAAACCGCCGGAGCTACGCGGGCTGGTGCGTCCGCGCGAAACGGAAAACAACCGGGTGACCCTTCGCGAGCGGCCATGGCAATTATCAAGGCTGTTACTTCTGAAAAACCGCCCCTGCATCTTCTCTTGGGGCGATTCGCGTATGACAACGCGACTGCAAAGACGGAAAGGCTGCAAAGGGAATTTGAGGCCTGGCGTGAAGTTACGCTGGCCGCAGACTTCGAAAACTGAGCAAGACATCAACATCGACAGAAACTTTATGTTTACCATCATTGGAATTACCGGAAGAGTTGGAAGTTCAACTGCCGGAACCTTGCTTGCCGCGGGGAAAAAAGTGCGCGGTATCGTGCGGGAGGAAACCAAAGCTGCCCATTGGGCAAAACAAGGGGTGGAAATTGTGCATGGAAATCTGGACGACATTGCCGTTTTGACCGAGGCGTTCCGCGGGAGCGAGGGAGTTTTTGTCATGGTGCCTCCTTATTTTGCCCCAGCACCTGGTTATCCTGAAACGAGAAGCATCGTCGCCAATATCCGGTCAGCGCTGGTAGCGGCCCAACCAAAGAAAGTGGTCTATCTTTCATCGGTAGGCGCGCAGCACCAGCACAGCCTTGGGCTCATCACCCAATCTCATATCCTTGAACAGAAGATGCGCACTCTTCCATTCGCAAGCGCGTTCATCCGCGCCGCTTGGTTTTTGGAAAATTATCAATGGGACGTTCAGTCGGCGCAGGAACGGGGAGAAATTGACATGTATTTGACTCCGGACAGGAGTATTTCGATGGTTGCCATCCGCGACATCGGAGAATTGGCCGCAACCACACTTCAACAAGAATGGAATGGCAACCGGGTTTTGGAATTGGAGGGACCGGCGAAATATTCTCCGGCCGCCGCCGCTGCCGCTTTTTCAAGGCTCCTTGGCCACCCCGTCACTGGCCATCCGATACCGCGTTCTGAATGGCACCGTCTTTTTGTGCAACAAGGAACCGCCGAAGACCGCACGGCTCCCCGCATCGAAATGTTGGACGGATTTAATTCCGGCTGGATTGATTTTGAAGGCGACGGTGCGGAGCGTTTCATGGGGAAGGTGACGCTTGAGGAAGCCATAAAGAGTCTGATCGCGAAAAGATCCGTGCCCGCTTAAGGGGATAGCGCGTTCTTCACAAGGGTGCTTGGTTGATCACGTTGGCGGCTCCAATACGGTAACGTCTTTGGCTCGAACGGGAGGAGTAACTTTCAGTTTTGTGACTTTCCCATGTTCGACGTGGCCTTCCACTGTGGTTTGAAAAGGGGCGTGCAGTTTGAAATCCGCCGTCCAATCTTTAGGCCAGGCAGGCAGAAGTTGGATGCGCTTGTTGTCACACTGCATGAGCATGAGCTGAAGGGTTATCATGCCGGCGCCTCCGTCATCCATGTCGGGTGTCCAATCGCTTTTTCTCCAGAACCACCGGAACTGTTGAGTGCCGTAAAAGGTCAACTCATCGTTGACAACTCTCTTCGCCTCATCCGTCAGACCAAGCATGGCGGCTTCAAACCCGTCCTGGCCCCAACAATGTGACATGCGGAAAAGGCGCGCCTGGTAAGTATTCCGGGCCAGGTCCAAACTAGGTTTGCCCACTCCGTAGAGACCATAAGGGAAGACGGTGTAAAGTTCGGGATTTTCGGCGTTTTTGGTCCCATCATATTTTTGAGCCGGCAGAATCGTGGGCGTGCCATCAGGGTCGCCTTGGACTCTCGGGGGAAGTTTGCCTCCGGCGGTGGTGCCGACTGGCATGGCCGGGAGATCTTTGAGCACCTTCGTCCATGAATCACGTTGAGCCTGGCTGGCAAACCCCGGCGGCAGGGAGAGGAGACGAGGCAAGATACTCATTAAGCCAGCGATATCGGGAGTCGGGTTGACGGCAGTTCTTTGGTAGGTCTCGATTGATTGAGAGGGCGAAAACAAAATCTTGCCGTCCGAGCCACGACTCCAGTGCTGATCATAGAAGGTGACGACGGCATCGGCCAATGGAACGAGGGAGTTGTGAGCGAAAGCGGCATCCTGAGTGTAGTCAAAATAATCCAGCATTTGCGCCACGACTTCCAATCCACCCTGTACGTGATAGCGCATCCACTCACTCTGCAAATCAACGCCCGGGTTGTTCCAGCCGAAGTCATTGATGTTGGGCAGCCCCCAAAAGTACATCGTTTCGAGACAGGCGGCGCCGTCGTGATGAAAATATTGGCGGGTCCGGTCTTTCAGAAGAGGAAGCGCTTGGACGTACATGTTAAACCATGGCGCCAGTAAGTCGTTGTCACCGGTAGCCAGCAACGGCCAATAAATCATACGGGTGTTTTGGTTCCAAAAACAAGCACCCCAGGTCCTGTAATCAGGATCCCAATTTCCTTCGCTGGCACTGACGCCTTCCGGCAAGTCGTGCCCGACAGTGAAGAGGGAGCCATTGAACTTGACCGGTTGGGGACCGCGTCCGGCGCAAGCGGTCATGTAGCGCTGCATAACATAACCTTGGGAGACCCTTGCGGCTTGCGCCGTGCCGGTGAGATGAATCCAACTGCGATTCCAAAAATCCTTCCACCACTGCCGATGGGCGGCCCAGGCCTTCTTAAGTTTGACTGCATCGATGGAATCAATTTCACGACTCAAGTCAGCCTGCCACGCTTCCGGCGCGTTTGATTGGCGTGTCAGCGCGTAGAGGTCGAGGCGGTACGACCGCGCCGCGCCGGTTGATTTGAGCGTTTGGTTATCGGTGCTCACCAGGCCTTCACCTTTGATGGTCACGCCAAAGCAGCGGTGCAGGATTGGGTCTGGATACTTTGGCAGAAGCGATTCCAAATGCTCTTTTTCAAAAACCAGCGGGTAAATGCTGCGGGAATTGAAGTGGCACCAGGAGATCTGATTCTTGTGCGCCGGCATTACTAGGTCGGGATCAAAAGTGAGGCCATCCGGATCGTTGCCGAATTCAAAGAAGCCGTCCTGAAAAACCGCCTTCTGGTCGAGATGATACTTTTTAACGCGCCACAATTCAGACGTGGCCGCCAATTCCCCGGGCTGCGCAGTTTGCACCTCAAGGTGAACGACGGGGTGATTCGCATCGGCCCAGATACGCACGGTGTTCTTGTCGCTTCGAAGCTGAATATCGCCTGATTCAAGTCGTAATGTTTGCGTCATGGAAGCGGTGGATACGAACGGATTGGGCGTCAATTTGACACGCACCCGTCCGAGTTTGAGCAATTGTCCGTTCTCACTCCAGGCGTCCGACTTTGCCAGCAAGAGAACAATGTCACCGTTTTGTTCGGTCCAAACGTTGACGGCAATGTCTCCGTTGCCAATGGGCATGGAGCTGTTTTCGTTGGTGCCGAGTGAGTCCCAACTCACATCGTTGGTCTGCGCGAAATTATCTTCCCGCGCAGACAAAAGCATTGGCAAAAACAGAAGAAGAGACAGTGAAAGAATTCCAAGTTTCATAAGTCGGCAGTCAAGAATTTGTTGCATGAGTTCTTCTTGTTAGAGACCAGTTTGCTTGATACCATATTTGCGTCACGCTTTTTCGAGAAGATGCTGCGCTTAACGAAAGCGAGGCTTGGTTGAAGCAGGAGCGCGCGCGAACACAGTCGCCCATTTCCCATTGGCGAGGATTCGGTAAAATTCTTTGCCAGAGCGTCAGACCAAATGGTGTTCTTCGATGGGAGATTAAGATGCTGGGACGCGCACAAGAACGGACCGATCCACAGCACGGCAAGAGTCGCGAGCCATCTTGAGAGATTGGCCGTATACATGAAATTAACGATCCAGGCGGAGAATGAAACCGCCTTGCGCCGGAATCTTGTGCCGCCAGGAGGAAGAATCTTTCACTTGGGCCGCCTCGACTTGCATTTGCGGGTCTGCACCTTCGGCGATCATGATTCGGTGAGGAAATCCTTTGAACGCGGACAAATCCAAGCGGACTGGCAACACTCGCGAAGTTCCATTGATGCCGGCAATGAACCAACTCGTGCCCGCCCTGCGCGCAAAAATGGCGGATCTTCCGGGTTCGCCCACAAGACAGCGCGTTTCATCCCAGCGCGCAGGCGCGTCTCGAAATATCTGGAGCGCTTCCGGAGGCAAGGACTCGAAAAATTCCGGCTGGTCAGCATAGTGAATGATTCCGCAGGTGAAGATGATGGCCGCGGCCAACTGATGCGCAGCCGTCGCAGTCCGGGCGTATTTCTTGGGCGAACAAGCCACCGGTGTCAGGTCCATCGGACCAACAGCGTTGCGTGTGAAAGGAAGAACTGTATCCAATTCAGCGGCTTTTTCGGTGTAATGCGCCTCGTAGAAATACGACTCGCTTCCCAAAACGGCTTCGCAGCTTAGGAAGTTGGGCCATGTCCGCTGCCAGCCGCGAGGAATCGTGCAGCCGTGCAAGTTCACAATCATCTTGCGCGCGGCCGCGTCGCGCATTAAAGCCTGTTGCGCGGCGATGGCCTCCTGGCAGTCCGAGCACCAGAAATCCACCTTCACTCCGCGAACTCCGGCGGCCGACATTTCGTCCAGTTTGTTATTTCGCTTCTTGGCGTCATAAAAGTCGCCCGCGTAATTCCAGGCCAAAGGAAGCACGCCTTTCTTCAAGGCATAGCTGGAAATGGGCGTCAATCCTGGTCTCCACCAACCGGCGTCGAATAATGTATATTCCCAGCCCATTTTCGCCGCGAAATCGGTGAATTCATGGAATAACTTCTCTGTCGCCGGGCCATCTGGATAGGACCACCAAGCCCAGGAAGCGCGGCCCGGTTTGATCCATGACGTGTCGGCAATCTTCGAGGGAGCGGCCAGGTCAGTGACAAGTGTTGCCATGGCTATCTCTCCCGGCGTTTTGGCCATGACGATCACCCGCCAAGGCATGGTCCAGGGCAAAGTGCTGCGCGGCTCGGGCCCAAACTGGTTGGTGTAGCCCCGGGTCGTTTCGTCCGAGCGCGGAAAGGCGATTCGATAATTGCCTCCCGATGAATCCGGGTCGAGATGGCAGGCGCAATAAGATTCGTCGGTGCCAGACTCTGTCAATAATATCCAGGTGCGAGCCCCGGGCACGTTGAACAGGGCTGGAAATGCCCAGCCCACCGCTTTCTGCCGCGAATCCGGGGGCGCATCGCCGGGCGAAACATCGAAATAGAAATCCTCGTAGGCCGGCGTGTATGGCCCTGCCTTGTGATACGGTTGCAGCCAGCCGTGCGCCTTGGATGCCACGGCAAAGCCGGTCGCTTCAGATTCGACGAGATGAACGGTACTCGAAGCATCCGTGAAACGATAACGGAACGCCACGCCTTGATCGCTGGCCGCGAGATCGACAACAATGGCGGTATTGTTTGTATTATGAAACATCAGGCTTCGCCGATTTAAAAGATGGTCCACGCGAGGGTTGGCACCGGCAATTAGTTCATACTGTTCGTGTCTCTGCTCGTTTTCTCCGGCGTTGACGAATGCCAGCGAACTCTCAAAATCTTGATCATCGCGGCGTAACCCAAGAGGCGATTTCCCCAAGACTTTCTTCCCGGCGCGCGATGTTTGGTAGGTCAGTCGCCCGTCGCTTCCAAGCGAAACAGAAATGGCACATTTTCCATCTGGGGAAGCAAGGGACCAGGAACTGGATTCATGCGATGCCAATGCCTGGGTCGGCAGCAACAAGAGTGACAGCCACGCAAGCCAATTGTTTTTCAACGCCACAATTTCTTAAACTATTCGGTTAATTCAATGACCGAGGCTTCCAGAGCCATTGAGCATGAAGGCGGGACGCCTTCGCGCATAAGTTCTTCGCCCGTGAATGTTTTGCCTTCCTGCGCGATCTCCGGACGGCCAGGTGCGCGATTGAGTTCATGAATCGTATAATGCTTCGACGGCGCAAGTCCTTGCGGTCGGACAGGGGCGTTCGGGCCGTCACGCAGTTGGAAGGCAAATATGACGGCGCGCGATTGATCGGGTGAAACAAAATCAATGGCACCGCGATGACTTCCATGCGGGTCTTCCAACCGGTATAGATCGCCCAAAGCCGTGATATCGCGGATTTTTTTGTAGGCGCCAGTGGCCCCGGCGCAAATCGCCTTGTCCTGGGCCGGCAATTTCGTCAAATCCAGGTCCATTCCGAATCGGCCACTCATGGCAACACAGCACGCAAAGTGCATCGGGCGGTTGCCCGAATGGGTCACGTGGCTGGCCAAAGCCATCGCTGGGAAGAAGTAGGAATAATCCCATTGCATGAGCACGCGGGCCGTCGGGTCGGTGTTATCGCTAGGCCAGAATTCGTGAAAGTATTTCAAAGCGCCATAATCCGCGCGTCCTCCGCCGCCGGAGCAGAGCATCAATTCAGTATCGGGAAATGTCTTGGCCGTCTTGTCCATCAACGCGTAGAGCGCTCGCACATAATCAATCCACAATTCCGACTGACGATCTTTCCCGAGATAAGGCGAGCCTGGCTGTGTGAGGTAACGGTTGCAGTCCCATTTGGCGTAAGTGATACCGGGCACGCCTAAAATGCTTTGGATCGTCTTCCACTCAAAGTCCTGAACGGCTGGGCGCGTCAAATCCAACACGAGCTGGTTGCGCTGCAATTCCAGCGGACGTTTTGGCTGGCGAATGATCCAGTCGGGATGTTCGTGAAATAAATCGCTGCTGGGATTAATCATTTCCGGCTCCATCCAAATGCCAAAACGAAGACCGCGCTGGACCGCCGCCGCTGCCAGAGGCCCCAGACCATCGGGCAAACGTTTCCGATTGGGCTGCCAGTCCCCCAGGCCGGCCGTGTCGTTGGTGCGCGGGTACGTGTTGCCGAACCAGCCGTCGTCGAGCAGGAAGAGTTCGGTGCCGATTTCCTTGGCCGAATCAAACAGGCTGACAATGCGGTTGAAATCAAAATCGAATCCGGTCGCTTCCCAGTTGTTCAGCAGCACGCTGCGGGTTTTGTGGCCGTCGCGCATCCCGAAATCCCGCGCCCAGTTGTGGAATTTACGGCTCATTTCGCCGAGTCCGTGGCTGCTCCAAACCCAGATCATCGTGGGGG
>Ga0209006_10006232_pt1 | contig 10809 bp, 8 predicted proteins | sample JacPin_JW_Ref_O2_FD_188567 | JGI IMG/M metagenome (GOLD analysis project Ga0209006, IMG submission 188567) | Forest soil microbial communities from Algoma, Ontario, Canada - Jack Pine, Ontario site 1_JW_Ref_O2 (SPAdes) (version 2) | ecosystem: Environmental > Terrestrial > Soil > Boreal... | reverse complement strand
TGAAAGACTGGGGCATTTCGCGCCAGCGTTATTGGGGTACGCCGATCCCGATGCTTTATTGCGAGAACGACGGCATCGTTCCGGTGCCAGAAAAAGATTTGCCGGTGATCTTGCCCGAGAATGTCGACATCACACTCACTGGCGGATCACCGCTCGGCCGGGTGCCGGAATTTGTGAACGCGACGTGCCCAAAATGCGGAGGTCCGGCACGCCGCGAAACCGACACCATGGACACTTTCGTTGATTCGTCCTGGTACTTCTATCGCTACACCGACGCGCGTAACGATCGCGCGCCCTTCGACGGAAAGACGGCGCAGTATTGGTTCGGCGATCAGGGGATCGATCAGTACATCGGTGGCGTCGAGCACGCGATTTTGCATTTGATCTATTCGCGCTTCTGGACGAAGTTCATGCGTGACCTGGGCATGATCACCAACGACGAGCCGGTCGAGCGGCTCTTCACGCAGGGCATGGTGATCAAAGACGGCGCGAAGATGTCGAAGAGTGTGGGCAATGTCGTGTCGCCCGACGACATGGTCAAGCGATACGGCGCCGACGCAGCGCGTCTTTACAGCCTCTTTGCGGCGCCGCCTGATCGCGATCTCGACTGGCAAGATTCGGGGATCGAAGGCATTCAGCGGTTTTTGGGACGCGTGTATAGATTCGTGACAAGAAATGCGGTGCGTGCATCGACTACATCGGGAACGTCGAACGCGGATACTTTGCCGCCAGTCGCGCGCGCGATTCAGCGCAAGCTGCATCAGACGATCAAGCGTGTCAGCGACGATTTTCAGGGACGCTGGCACTTCAACACCTGCATCTCAGCGATCATGGAGCTGATGAATGTTCTGATCGCTTCCGAAGAGGCCGTCGTGCAGAGTGCGGTTCCGGCGCCGTTCTTAGCGAGTGTGCAGCGCGACCTTGTTTTGCTGCTTGCTCCTTTCGCGCCCTATCTCGCGCACGAACTCTGGGAGATGCTGGGGGAAACGTCCAGCCTGCTACGCGCGCCCTGGCCGAAATATGACGCGGAGCTGGCAAAAGAAGAGGAACTCGAAATTCCTGTGCAGATCAACGGCAAGCTGCGCGGCAAGATCGTTGTGCCTGCCGACGTGACCGAGCAGTTCGTCGTCGAACGCGCACTCGCAGACGAAAAAGTGAAATCCGCCATCGCAGGCAAGCAGATCGTGAAAAAGATCTATGTGCCCGGCAAGCTGCTGAACCTTGTCGTGAAATGAATCTGTGAGATAAATCTTTCCCCTATGTCATCCTGAGCCCGGCGGCAAGCCGGGCGAGGGATCTTGCGACGGCGACTGCTAACAATGCAGGCGCGAGTATTGTAACGAGCGTCGGCAGTGCACAAGATCTTCCTGCGGCGGACACGCGGCTTACCGACGTAAGATCCCCCGCGCCGGCTTCGCCGTTGCTCGGGATGACACTTCGTCATGTCCCCATTAATTACAGTCCAGTTGCGCTATTCTGACTAGGCATGCCGGGCTCACCCACTGCCGAAGGATTTCGCGCCGCGTTCCGCCGTCCGTCGCTGACGTTTGCCGAGATTACGTGGCGCTGGGTCGCGGGCGGCACGGCGTTCACGCTTTTTCTCTTCGCGCTGTTTGAGTATCTGGATACCCTTCCGGTGACCGACCGCGAAATGCTGTTTCTCAAGACGCGGAATCCGTATCTCATGGCCGAGGCAATTGCGCACATTCTTCGCGGAGGACTAAGCCGCGCGGTAGTGGCCGGGTTGATTGCCGGACTGTTGCTGGCGGGCCTCTGGATTGTCGCCGGCGCCGTGGGACGAATCGCGACTGTGCGTGGGTTGCTCGAGTATTTCCGCGAACGCGCGCATGAGGGGACAATCGTTGCGAACAACGCTGCGCTTGCCAACGAAGCCGGTGTGACACCATCGCCATTTGCGGCGTTGGTTCGGCTCAATTTTCTGCGCGTGGCTGTCGCGCTGGCTGCCGTCCTCGGGATCCTCGGCGCAGCCATCATCGGCGGTATGGCGTCGCCTGCGGACGATCCTCAACCGGGCTTGGCGTTTCTGATTTTTGTAGCGCTGGCGGGGGTGGTTTCTTTGGCGTGGTGTTCGCTGAACTGGCTTTTGGGGCTAGCCGGGATGTTCGCGGTGCGCGACGGGGAACACGCTGGGGGCGCGATCTCCGCCGCTGTGACGTTCAGCCGCGAGCATACGGGCGCGATTTTCATTGTTGGCCTCTGGACTGGACTCGCGCACCTGGTCGCGCTCGTCGCCGCAACGACGGTCGCGTCCATCCCCGTGGGGCTGATCGGTGTAATTCCGTGGCGGCTGTCGGTGGTGGTTACGATTTTTGTGAGCCTGGTTTATTTTGCGGTTGTCGACTGGCTCTACTTAGCGCGGCTCGCGGGATATGTCTGCATCTTGGAGATGCCGCAGGTTGTGCTCGCGCTGCAGACGCGGACTCCGCAACCGTACGTTCCTCCACCGAACCTGCCTCCCTCGATTCTTCCTCCCAACGCGCCAGTCCAGACGACGATCGACCGCGACGAGTCCATCCTGAGCGACTTGCCCGGGCTAGCATAGTCTGTCGGTATTCTTCCGGCTGTCATTCTGAGCTGAATGAATGGCTTCGCGGATGCGAATCCATTCGCGTGGTCGAAGAATCCCTTGCGCTTCCGTGCGGCCATGGACTACGCAGGGAGTTCCCACTCCGGGCTCGTGCAAGAAATTCCTCACCGGGTCATCGCAGATGAAGGGGATCCTTCGACTGCATGGTCGCCGGCTTCGCCGCCGACCATTTCGCTCAGGATGACAACGGAGATGATAATGCGGCAGTTGAGATGCTCGCGCTGCACCACCGCCCATTCGGCAAGCCGCTTTACACCCTCTCCCTGAATCTGAGAAACTCATCGGTGGCAACCCAGACTCCCAGCAAGCAGTCCACACCCGCCCAGTCTTCCCCTACTCAATCGTCTCTCAGCCAGAACATCGTCATCCTCGACTTCGGGGCGCAATACACGCAGCTGATCGCGCGACGCATTCGCGAGCAGAATGTTTTTTCTGTGGTGCTGCCCTGCACAGCGAAACTCGACGAGGTGAAGAGCTACGCGCCGGCCGGCATTATTCTTTCCGGCGCGCCGTGGTCGGTCTACGACAAAGATGCGCCGCCGGCTGACGCTCGCGTCTTTGAGTTGGGCGTGCCCGTGCTCGGTATCTGCTATGGATTGCAGTTCATGGTGCACACGCTGGGTGGCAGGGTGCGTCCGGCGGCCAAGCGCGAATACGGACGCGCCGAAGTGGACATCGTTTCTGATTCGCTGCTGTTTCAGGGGTTGGCCAAAAAACTCGCCGTCTGGATGTCGCACGGCGACGAGGCGCTCGAACTGCCGGAAGGTTTCGAACTGATGGCGAAGACGCACTACGCCGTCGCCGGCATTCAGAACACTGCGAAAAGGTGGTACGCCGTACAGTTTCATCCCGAGGTGCATCACACGCCGCACGGCACACAGATCCTGAAGAATTTTATTTTTCAGATCTGCGGTGCGAAGCCTACCTGGACGCCGCAGCGCTTTATCGAATCGACCATCGAGCAGATCAAAAAGCAGGTGGGCAACGGCCGCGCCATCTGCGCGCTTTCGGGCGGAGTGGATTCGGCGGTCGCAGCGGTTCTGGTCGATCGCGCCATGCGCGATGCGAAAGGCAAGTCGCGCCTGACCTGTGTGTTTGTGAATAACGGTGTACTTCGCAAGAACGAATTTGAAAAAGTACAGAAGGCGATGCGCGACGGCCTCGGATTGCATCTCGATGCGGTCGATGCCAGCTCGCGTTTTCTGGGCAAGCTGAAGGGCGTCACCGATCCGGAGAAGAAGCGCAAGATCATCGGCAACGAATTCATCAAAGTGTTCGAGAAAGAAGCCCGGCGCATTGAAAAAACTGAGGGCAAGGTCAAGTGGCTGGTGCAAGGAACGCTCTATCCTGACGTGATCGAGTCGCGCTCTGTGCGTGGGCCGTCTCAGGTCATCAAGTCGCATCACAATGTCGGCGGACTGCCCAAGAAGATGAAGCTTGCGCTGATCGAGCCGCTGAAGGATTTGTTCAAGGATGAAGTTCGCAAGATCGGTCGCGATTTGGGGATGCCCGGCGAGATCCTGCAACGGCAGCCGTTTCCGGGGCCGGGCCTGGCTGTGCGCGTGCTGGGCGAGGTTACTCCTGATCGGCTAGCCGTGCTGCGCGAGTGCGACGACATTGTGATTACAGAAATCAAAGAAGCCGGGCTTTACACGAAGATCTGGCAGGCGTTTGCGGTGCTGCTGCCGGTGATGTCGGTGGGGGTGATGGGCGACATGCGCACCTATGCTTATACCTGCGCGATTCGGGCTGTGAGTTCCGAAGACGGCATGACCGCCGACTGGGTCGATTTGCCCGCGGGAGTACTGAAGACGATCTCGACGCGGATCGTGAATGAAGTAAAGGGCGTGAACCGCGTGGTGTATGACATTACGTCGAAGCCGCCGGGGACGATTGAGTGGGAGTGAGGGCGGCTTCTAGCTTCTAGCTCCTAGCTTTGGCCAAACCGGAGCGGCTGAAGCGCTTCCGATTTTGCGGGTTTTTGAGAGAACCTATATGTCGTCCCTTTCTTCGTGTCATGCCCGGTGCGGTTCGCAATTCAGATTTAAAGCCAACTCATAGAATTCACCTGTGATCGAGCACCTCGCGAATCTGAGTTACTTCCGTTTGAATTCTTCCAGCTCTTTCCTTGCTCGCCTACTGGATTCGTCCTACAACGGCTATCAGAACGCGCGCCACTAAGGTGGCGCCGATTCGTTGCCGATAGAGTTTTCGGACGGTGCCAGCCATGTCTCGGGTGCAAGCGAATTCTCTCCGCATGATTTCCTGCAGTCTTCTAATTCTTGCCGCCGGTAATGTGATCGGCTCCGCGGTTTTTGCGCCCATCGCACTGGCTCAGAGCGCCATCGACGACGTTCACGTTGTTCCTCGCATGCCGGCGTCGCGGGCGGCAACGGTGAACCTGGCCAGTGTCGGCTACAACGGCGTCGCGGCGGGTGAGTATGCCGGGCCCGGGCTGATTCGAACCAGCGTTGACCTGGTGATGGTACCGGTGACGATTACCGATGACTATAACCGTCCGGTCATCGGGTTGAACCAGGATAACTTTCAGCTCTTTGAGGGCAAAAAGGCGCAGGAGATCAAGAATTTTTCCAGCGAGGACGCGCCGATCAGTATCGGCATCCTGGTTGACATCAGCGGCAGCATGAAAGACAAACTCGACCGGGCACGCGAAGCGGTGGCGCAGTTCTGCGAGGCGGCCAATCCGCAGGATGAGTTTTTCCTGATTACGTTCGCCGACAGGCCCATGCTCATGACCGACATGACAACCAGCGTGGTGCACATCGAAAACGATCTGCTGACGACGCGGTCCAAGGGGCAGACTTCGCTGCTGGACGCCATCTACATGGGAGTCGGAAAGTTGCGCGGCGCGCACTATGCGCGGCGGGCGCTGCTGATCATCAGCGACGGTGGTGACAATCACAGCCGTTACAGCGAGCACGACGTTAAGGCGACGATTCGCGAGGCCGACGTGATGGTCTATTCCGTCGGCACCTATGATCGATATGTCGCGACGCAGGAAGAATTACTGGGTCCGGAGCTCCTGCAGGATATATCGGAGGAGACGGGCGGTCGCTCGTTTGCGCTCACGAACGCGAACGAAATGCCCGGTGTGACCCGCTCGATCGGAACACAGCTTCGTTATCAGTACATGCTGGCCTACCAGCCCGGAGCGGCGCATGACGGAAAATGGCACAAGATCAACGTGAAACTTCGCTTTCCAAAGAAGCTGCACTACTGGTTTCACGTAGAGGCGCGGCCGGGATACTACGCGAGAGGGGAGTTAGGAAAGGCTGATTCGGCTCAGGAGCAACCGGTGGCCGCGGCGGTTTCTGAAACAAATTGACTCTCAAGGGCAAGCTGCTTTTTTGGGGCGCACCGCTTCGGCGCTGCGCCCCATGCCATTAGGGGCACGGATATGGCGTGGGTGGACTCGGCGGAGTTCCTGGGATCATGGTGCCGGGGGTACCTGGGGCGCCGCCGATTGCAGCCGTGCCGGGGATGAAGGTGGGCGGAGTTCCGGGCGAGCCGGGAAGGAAACATGTGCCGTGCTCGATTGACGCAGTCGGACGAGGCCGCGGCGCTGCCGTGGGGACGGATGGCGGATTCTGCTGCGCTGCGCGCACGGCATCGTCCAGCTGATTTGACGCGAGGACAAGCGGCTGGTGCAGCGTCATTTCCATGGGCGAGCCGACATCGAGAAAAAACTGGTGGCTGTGCGTCAGCAGGATGATAGAGACCAAAGCCCCGACGCCGAGGCCGACTCCGGAGCCGATGGCGATGCCTTTCGGCGAGCTGGTGGTGAGCGTGTTGCCGCCGAGCGTGGAACTCATAGTTGTATGCGCGGCGCTGCCGATGGCTGCGCCGATTCCTGCTCCCAGCGCGGGCGCGAGGATGGCTCCGACCTTTGTGCCGGTGCCCGGATTCTGCACAGCCGTAAATTCGTCGGTGCCGACGCGAATCGGTCCGCCGATGTTGGCGACGTATCCGTCAGGGAAGATTACCGACGCAGATTGCAGCATGATTTCGCCGCGCGAGCCATCGCGACGGAGCCTGTCCAGTTTCCCTTGCACGAAGGTTCCGGCGGGAATCACAACGTGATCGCCGACGGTGATGGGTGCGGTGAGTTGCGCATGGATTTCGTCGCCCGCATGCACAGTATTGCTCGAAAGGGGATTGGTTAGGACCAGTGCGAAGCGTGTGCCCGCGGGAATTGTTTCGACTGCTTGCTGATGGGCTGTGTTGGCGGCGGGTTGCGGGGCTGAGGGGAGTTGAGATTGATCCTGCGCCAGACATGCGGCTGTGGAGTATAGAACTGTACATACAGCGACAAATTGCCTGAAGTTTATTGCGGCCAGGGCCAGTAATGTTCGACGATTGTTAAAAGCCGATGAGACGGAAGTGTGCGCCATTGTTCGTGCCTCCTGTCGAAGGACCTGTGACTGCTCAAGTCTTCGACTTGTTCAGAAAGCCGATTGCTCGGGAAAATCTGATTCAGGGAACTCTGATTCATTCGAAACGCGGACTCAGCAGACATCCGGTTCATACGAAGCCCGGGAGTGGAACCTGCTCCCTGCCAGTTAGACCGAATGCGGCTGAAAAAGACACCCTGCGCATGGGTAAAGGTTTGCAAAGTTATGGTCGGGAAGTGTAAAGCCGCGCTGGCCGAGGGATTCAACGAGAGTAGAGCCGGCCCCATTGCGATATAAGCCCCGCCGTCGGGCGAAAGTTGCGGTCGTACGCCGGCAGAAAGAAAAGCGCGGGCTTGTGGCCCGCGCTCCTGAGTCCCTACAAAGCTTAGGCGTTGACTAGTTCCACGCCGTAGATCGAATGCCAACTTGTGGCAGTCTTCAGTTTGTCGTTGACGTTGTTGATGTTCTTCACGCCTTCGGTTTCGAGCCACTTGCGGAAATCCGCCGCGCCCTGCTTGGCGTAGACTGCGATCCCATCTTTCCAGGTGGCGCGTCCGCAGAGCACGCCGTTGAACTTCACTCCAGATTCTCCGGCGAGTTCGAGCGTCTCGCTGAATTCGGCGTTGCTCACGCCGGCCGACAGATAAATGAACGGCTTGGTGGCAACGTTGGCGGCTGTGTGAAATAGATCGATGGCTTCTTTCTTGGTGTAGGCCTTGGTCCCGCCGAACGATTTCGTGCCTTCGACAAACTTCATGTTGACCGGCACTTCGACCTTGAGCACGTCGACGCCGTAACGGTCCTTGCTGAACTCACGCATGCTCTCAGTGACGATGTGCGGCTTTTTCTTGGCGTAATCGACGCCCTTTTCGTCGGCGCCTTCCTGGTAGCCGACGAATTCCAGAAAGAATGGAATGTCGTTGGCGCGGCATTCGTCTCCGATGCGCTCAACCCAGGCATGTTTGATGTCGTTGACGTGCTTGGGATCGTCGGGCGTGTAATAAAGCAGAATCTTGACGCAGTCGGCGCCGGCTTCTTTCAGGCGTAGGGCTGACCAGACATCCAGCAGATCGGGCAGGCGACCGGGACCGGTCTTGTCGTATCCGGTTTTTTCGTAGGCGAGCAGCAGGCCTGCATTTTTCGCGCGACGCTTTGAGGCGGGCAGTCCCCATTCGGGGTCGAGCAGGATGGCCGTCGCATGCGGCGTGAGAACTTCGGTGACCAGGGTTTTGAATTCTTCCATCATGGCGTCGGTGATCTCGCTGCCTTTTTCCTTGGCCAGAGATTTCTGCAGGGAGCCGCGCTGGTCCATGGCAGCGGCCGCGATGACGCCGCGATCGTTCGAGACTTTCTTAAGGCCGGCGAGCTTGCCCGGGGTGAGCTTCATGAGATTCCTCCTAAGTCGGGGGTGAAAGGATGAGTGCTGGGAAACACATCATTGTAAACCACGCGCGGGATGGACGGCTGTAACCGGATGCTCAGCGCGGCTTGAGCATGGCGTAGGGACGAATGCCGACGAAACCGGGACGAATAACAACAACAACAAGACAAGATTGGGATGACTGTTTCTCGCGGGCATAGTCTAAGGGAGCGGCGGTTATCCGTCTAAATTTCAGGAGGTTGTGCATGAGACGGTCAGAGATGAGCAGAGGCGTTGCGGCTTTGATATGTACGTTGTTGGTGGTGAGCGCGGCAGGATTGGGTGTGGCGCAAAATTCGGACACCAGCGCCGATCATACGGCTCCGAGTTATGACATGAAGGCGCAGGCGCTGCTCGATCTGGAAACTGTACAGAAGAAGTTTGTGGATCTGGCCAACGCGCTTCCCGCCGACAAATTGACATGGCGTCCGTCGGCGGATTCACGGTCGTTTGCGGAATTGTTTCTGCATGTCGCGGGCGAACGCTATGGAATCATGAGCTTGATGGGTGCGGAAAAGCCCGCGGGATTTGACGGGAAAACGTTTGAGAAATCGACGACCGATCGGGCTCAGCTCGTGGCCGAGTTGAATAAATCGTGGGACTTTACGCAGAAGGCGATTAACGGCATGACGAATGGCGACTTCGCGAAGTTGCTGCCGAAGCTCGGTCCGCAGGCCAATGCGGGAGACGTGGTGTACATCCTGGTAGCTGACGCGCACGAGCATCTTGGGCAGGCGGTCGCGTATGCGCGCGTGAACGGAATTGTGCCGCCATGGACCGTGGAGGCGCAGAAGAAAGCCGCGGAGAAGAAAGCGGAGCAGAAGTAGAGGACGAGTCGATGCTCCGACATCTTGCGTTCTGCGCGCTTGTTCTTCTCGTAGCATGCGCGGCGAATGGCCAGTCTTTGCCGACGCTCGCGCTTCCGCCGGATTCTCCTCGATGGGAGTTCGATGGACAAGCTTCGGTGGAAGAGTATCAAGGACGAAAGTGCCTGCACCTCGATGGCGCGGCGGCCGCCGTGAAGGATTTTGAACTGCGCGACGGCGTGGTGGATGTGGACGTCGCGACACCGGCGAAGCGGGGATTTTTCGGCATCCAGTTTCGACTCTCCGCAGACGGCGCCAACGGGGAGTGGGTCTATCTTCGGCAGCACAAGTCGGGTCTTCCCGATGCCATGCAGTACACGCCGATCTTGAACACTGGCGCGAACTGGCAAATCTACAACGGGCCGGGATTCACCGGAGCGGTCGATATTCCGAGAAATACGTGGTTTCACCTGCGTCTTGAAATCATGGGAGCGCAGGCGAAGCTCTATGTCAAAGACATGGAGAAGCCCGCGCTGGTGATGAATGATTTGAAAAGCGGAATGCAGAAAGGCCAGATCGCGCTGTACGTTCTGACGGGCGCAACGTATTTTTCAAACTTCGAGGTGCGAGCAACGCCGAATGCACCTTGGGAGCGACACTCACCGCCAATGCCCGCCGATACGCTGAGTAGGTGGGATATTTCGCCCGCCTATGACGGTTTGGAACGGAATCTGGAGCGTGCGTTGTCGCCCGCGGAAATCGCAGCCATCAAGTGGGAGTCTGTGGAAGCGGAGCCACCGGGCTTCGTCGTGCTTTATCGCTATCGCGAGGCGCCGCATCTGCAGGTCACATTTCAGGGCGATTTTTCCAAGCGCCTCGATCCGCAGCCGGGAATGAAGATGCTTTACGCGCGGACGAACATCGATTCCGATCGCGAGCAGGTGAAGAAGCTTTACATCGGCTACAGCGATGATGTGAGCGTGTTTCTTAACGGCCAGATACTGTATCGAGGCAGGAGCGCCCAAGGCTTTCGCGCCCCTGGCTTTCTCGGCATCATGAACCCGGAAAACGATGCGGTATACCTTCCGTTGAAGAAAGGCAGCAACGAATTGTTGCTGGCCGTCAGCGAACTCGGCGGTGGCTGGGGATTTGTTTGCCGGTTGGTGGACGTGGGGAATTGAGGAAGAAGTAATTTCGTTTTCTGCCGATTTAAATGGGATGGAGAGGCTGATTTCAGCGACAGAGGCCAGAAAGAGATTTAGATCGGTCCTTCGCGATGTGGAGGCGGGGAATAGTTACGTGGTCACGATGCATGGAGTGCCTGTAGCGCGCATCAAGCCCGAGGCGAAGCAGCAGAGCCGGAGCAAAGGCCAAGCCGCACTGCTGAAGCGGCTACACTCGTAAAAAACAATCGACATCGACCCTCGGACTCGAGACGAACTCTAGGACCAACGGAGCGCACTCGACCCCAACCGCGAGCTCCCGGCGGTATAGGTGGGGACACGGCGAAATCCTTCCTACCGGAAAAGCTTGACCACGAATCTGCCTACTTCATATAGAAAG
>Ga0209006_10006231_pt1 | contig 10809 bp, 12 predicted proteins | sample JacPin_JW_Ref_O2_FD_188567 | JGI IMG/M metagenome (GOLD analysis project Ga0209006, IMG submission 188567) | Forest soil microbial communities from Algoma, Ontario, Canada - Jack Pine, Ontario site 1_JW_Ref_O2 (SPAdes) (version 2) | ecosystem: Environmental > Terrestrial > Soil > Boreal... | reverse complement strand
ATCGGCCCCTCGAATTCGCGCGGCGTGATTCGCTTGCAGGGATTTCTCACCCGCAACGGCTATCCGCATCATCTGCTCGATCCGGCCAGCGACGACGACGCCAACGAACTGATTGCGCGTTATTCGCCGTCGCCGACCGACTGGCCGCTGGTGGTGGTCACCGACGGTACGGTGCTGCGCAACCCGAGCGAAACCGATCTGGCACGCGCCATGGGCATGGTACGCGCCGTCGCCAAAGACAAGGTCTACGACGTCGCCGTCGTCGGCAGCGGTCCGGCGGGATTGTCGACCGCGGTCTATGCGGCCTCCGAAGGGCTCAGCGTTGCGGTGTGCGACGGGCGTGCGTTCGGAGGACAGGCCGGGGCCAGCGCGCGGATCGAGAATTATCTCGGCTTTCCGACCGGAATCTCGGGACAGGCGCTGACAGCGCGCGCCTTCAACCAGGCGCAGAAATTCGGCGCCGAGATCATGATTCCGGTGACGGTGAAGTCGCTCGATTGTTCGCGCGACGACGGCGCGTTCGGCCTGAAGCTCGAGGAGGGGGAGGTGCTGCGCGCGCGGTCGATCGTGGTCGCGAGCGGTGCGCGCTATCGACGCCCCGAGATTGAGAACCTCGCCGATTTCGAAGGCCGCGGGGTCTGGTACTGGGCGTCGCCGATCGAGGCGCGGCTCTGCGCCGAACAGGAAGTGGTACTGGTCGGCGGCGGCAATTCCGCCGGACAGGCCGCGGTGTTTCTGTCGGATCACGCCCGCAAGGTTTACATGGTGATCCGCGGCGGCGGCCTTGGCGCCAGCATGTCGCGTTATCTGATCGAGCGCATCGAGGCCGCGCCGAATATCGAACTGGTGTTCAACACCGAAGTGGTCGCACTCGAAGGCACCGAAGACGCTTCCCTGGAGCGGGTGCGCTGGCGCAGCCGGCTGTCCGGCGAGGACAGCACCACGGACATCCGCAATCTGTTCCTGTTCGTCGGCGCCGATCCGGCCACCGGCTGGCTCGAGGGTTGCGGCGTCATGGTCGATCGCGGCGGCTTCGTGGTGACCGGCGCGCAGTGCCAGAAGAACCAGGCGCAGTTGGTCTCGGCGCTGGAAACCTCGGTGCCGGGCGTGTTCGCCGTCGGCGACGTTCGTTCGGGATCGGTCAAGCGGGTCGGCGGCGCGATCGGCGAGGGCGCACAGGTGGTGGCGGCCCTGCACGATTTTCTCGGCGACACCGCCAAGCCGGCGCTTTGAGCAATGTGACGATCGTTGCGCGCGTGAAGTGCGCCCGCGCCCGGCGCTGCGGCAAACGATTATCCGCGGGTCCCTCTGATCCTGTTGATCACCATCGAATGTAATCTGGGAACCTTATCGATATTCGTGTGGCCCACACCGTCATCCGGGACAGGGTAATTCGTGATCTCGCCGCGGAAACCGGGACCGCGCGTGATTTTGGCATCTGCACTCCTGTAAATGTTCAGGACGTGGGCCACGTTCGCGCTCGCCGCATGGGGATACGTTCCATCGAACGGAATGATCAAGGCAACGGGCACGCCCATTTCGCCGAGATATTGTCCCATGTCCATCACGGCGTCGGCACCGAAGGAATGACCGACGAGCACGATAGGTCCACGATGCCCGGCCTTGTAGTTGGCGGCAATTTCGCGCGCGGTCTCTTGCCAGCTGGCATAACTGGCCACGGTGGCGGAAATGCCGACCCCCCGGAGCTCAGCGGCGAGGCTGTCCATGCCCAGGGAAAACACGTTCAGGAAGCCGCGCATCAAATAGACTTGCGGTGCGGACGCCGGGGCCGCCTGGCTAACCGCACTGAAGCAGCTACCGACACTTATCAGCGCGGTGGTCATCACCGCGGCGAAAAAACCCCTTCTGAACATGATGAAAATTCCTGGCAAAGACCTGAGCGGAAAGACGTGAGCGGAAAGGCCTGGGTGAAAAGACCTGAAGCGGATTGTCTAATGGTAGCAATAGCAGGCGCGCGGGCTCGGGCAACACGGATCGTTCGCGAGATAATGTCGAGGCACTTGATTCCGAACGGATGTCGCGGATTTGCCACAGGCCCAAGCCCTCAGATTTTCTTGAGCGCCCGATCTGCTCAAAGGACAGGGTACCTTCGACGGCCCGCGACTGTGGAGCGTTCGGATGATCTTGGCGGGCGTCGAGCCCGCTTGACGGCGCTGAAAACAACCGTGGGGTCCATCCATCACCCATTGCCGGTTTTGTGACAGCCGCAAACTTGCTAGGCTTCGGCGTGATTTCCGAGCGATATGACATTGGAGTGAGGATGATCGGGCGGCGACATGTCTTTCTTGTAGGCGGATATGATCCGATAACTCCCGAAAGGCAGCTCGAACGGTTTCGCCGGTCGCTTTCGGACTTTGAGCGAACTTGGAACATTTCGTCGCAAACCTCGGCGATAACGGATACGTCGAACGTGAGCGCTTGCTGGGACGCAGAGGCCTGGGGACCGAACTGGAGGACCCGGACTAGTTTCGAAATGCTCCGTTGGGATGATCTCATCCTGCGTGATTCCGAGAGAGGAATGTTGTCGCGTCTCGGTCAATCCGGGCGCGCGCTATTTGACTTCGCCGTCACCGGGGCGTTATTCCGGTACGTCTACGCAAACTGGAAATACGCCTTTTTTTTCCTTTTCCCGTTTCTCTACGTCGTGCTGTTTGCGCTTGGCGGCGCAGGGATCGCCTATGCCTTGACCCGGCTGGCGGGTTTGAGCGGTGCGGCCGCGGCGATATCCTGCATTTGCATCGCGGTGACGATTTTCTTGGGACTGATGCACTGGCTCGGCCCGCGCGGCAGGATCAATCACGTTCTGGATGACGCGATTTTTTCCCGGGAGTTTCTCTACGGTCAGAGGCCGGAAATGGAGAAGAGAATCGACGATTTCGCCAGCAGGATTATGGAACGGGCGCGCAAGGCCGATGTTGATGAAATTCTGATTGTCGGTCATTCGCTCGGCGCGGCACTGACGTTGGCAGCGGTCGCGCGTGGCCTGAAACAGGATCCGCAGCTCGCCAAACACGGCCCGGCATTGTGCGTTCTCACCGTGGGCGCTACGATTCCGAAATTCGCCCTGCATCCGAAAGGCGATCGGATCCGACAAGCGACGCAAGCCGTTGCCGGCGAATTGTCGATTCACTGGACAGAATACCAGGCGCGCGATGACGTGGTCAGTTTCTACCGGTTCGACCCGGTGACCCTCAAGCGGGTGGGCCGCGAAGGCTCGGACGGGCGGCCGAACATCCGCCGCGTCCAGATCCACTCCATGATGGATCCAGCCTCCTTCAAGCGTAACAGACATGATTACATGCGAATGCACTATCAGTTCCTGATGGGCAATGGCCAACGCGCGCCTTACGACTACTGCCTGATTGTTTGCGGTCCGCTGGACTTTGATGACATCACGGGCCCCCTGGGGGGCGTCGATCGGTTTCAGGCCGATGGTTCGGTTACAAGCCGGATAGCTGCCTGAGTTCGACCGCTGCGCAGCGGCTAGCGCGAATTGGCCGGAGCTGCGCGACGAGGACGACTTTCGGTCCGTCGGGTCGCGGAGCTTTGCAATGCGCTTGGGCGTATGTCATTTGGGCGCGTGTTGGCGAAGATCGCACGCGCCAGCGCTCGCCCGATGCAATCGTAACCCTCCGCCGAATTGTGCAATCCGTCAAAGGACACAAGCGCGCCTTGCGATACACCGGCGTCAACCGAATTGCGCATCAGTGCGAACCGGGAAAACAGGGCGACGTTTTCCTGTTGCGCCACGTCGCTGACAATGGCCTGCATTTTGGAATAGTAGGAAGACGCCAGCACCATCGGCGAGAATTGCAGGTCCATCAGGATCACATCGGCGCCATTTGCCTTCAGCGCGCGGACGCCCTGAACAACCTTGTTGCCGAGTTGGTCGTCGGGATGACCGCCCCAGGCAACGTCATTTGTGCCCAACTGCCACACCACGAGATCCGGTCTGAAGGAAAAGACATCGCGTTCGAAGCGCGCCAGGTTGTCCGGAATCGTGTCGCCGACACGGCCGCTGTTGACGACGTCAATTCTGGCGTTCGGCTGCAGTCTCGAGAGTTCCCGTCGCATGACCTCGGGATAGGTGGCGTCCGAGCTAAGGACCCAAAGCCCTACCGTCGACGACGAGCCGATTGCGACAATCTTCAGCGGCTCGCCGGATTTCAAACGAGCCTCCGCATGGGGCAATCGGGCTCCAAGCGACAGGTTCGCATTTGCCGCGAGGCAAGTTTCGGCGGTGGACGTGTCAGTCGCGAATTGAGCGCGAGCCCTCTGCGGGGAACTGCCAAGCACTACCTCAAGTAATGCTGCGCCAATGCAGGCTGTTCTCACGGCCTGCCATACGTTATCCTTGATGAGCCACCGACGGCTGGAGAAAAAACTCGGAATGCGGTCGCTCGACCCGCCTCGGTCCCTGTTTATGAACATTGTCTTACGAACATTGTCTTGTGAACATTGTCGCTGGACGCCCGCCGTCGATTTCTGCAATGAGGGCTTTTCGGTCGATGGATGCTCGCATGGCTCAGGTAGTCCTAACATGTCGCGACAGCGTCGACGAGCAAAATGGACCGTGATGGCCAGTGGTCTGAACCTGCACCTTGATGAGATCGGCCTCTTGTTCGTCGGGACGATGAAATCGATGTCGCGAAAGAACATGACGCGGCGAGCTCGACCGCGATGACGCCCGGCTTCTGCAAGTTCGCGTTCGTCATGCTGGCCATCGGCTGGTATCTCATCCGCTACAAATACGCGCGGCGTTCAAATCGCACGCCCGTTCTGCGCAGCGCCCGAGGTCCGCGCGAAACCGCGCTGTTGGCAATGTCGCTCATCGGGCTTGGCGTGATCCCTCTCTTCTATGTCGCGACCGGCATCCCGCATTTCGCAGCCTACGCACCATGGCCGGTCCAGGGTTGGCTGGGCCTTTTGTTTGCGGCTGTCTCGCTGCTGATGTTTCAGCTGACGCATCGGGCGCTCGGCCGGAACTGGTCGGTCAGCCTCGATGTGCGAGAGGACCATCGGTTAGTGACTGACGGCGTATACCGGCGGGTTCGACACCCCATGTATTCGGCATTCTGGCTTTGGGCCCTGGCTCAAGCGCTGCTGTTGCCAAATTGGGTGGCGGGTTTCTCCGGCATTATCGGTTTCGGGATTCTGTTTTTTGGCCGGATCGCCAGGGAAGAACGGATGATGCTGGAAACCTTCGGCGAGCCCTATCGCGAATATATGTCGCGAACCTACCGCATCATTCCGATGATCTTCTAAAGAGCATGCCCATCAGGCGGAACCTGGAGCAGGATCCGGAAAAGTGGACACCGGTTTTCCGAAAAGATCATGCGCAAACAAAAAGATAGCGTGCGATTCCGATTCAATCAGCCGCGATTCGCGTGCTATTTTGGCAACATCCGGCAAAGAAAAGCGTTTTGGGGGGATTGGCCGGTCGACTCTCAATTGCTTGGCGGCGGCTATCGGGTTATTTGTAGCGTCAGTTGGGTCACAAACATTGTAGGGGATTAACATGCTGAAATTCGTGATCATTGGAACTGGGTTGATTGCTATGGTCGGTGTTGCCGCTGCCGCGGATCTTCCCCGTCCGCAGCCGGTTTATCAGGAAGCCCCGGTCGGCAAGGCGCCGATTGGCAAGGGCCCGATTGGTAAGGGTCCGATTGGCAAAGGCCCGGTCGGCCCGCCGATCGTCACCAAGGGCTAAGCTGCAGGTCGCTGCAGACGGCGGGTGTGCGGCCAGCCGTCTTGGCGACGTCAGCCTTGGTTGACCGACCGCGAGCGTTCAGAGTATTCGCGGCCTTTTCCGGTGAGGGTTAGATGACAATAGCGAATCGGCGAAGGTTCGGTCAGCAGTTTGTGCTGGGAATCTGCGTTCTGACGGCCTCCGTGGGTCTTGGAATCGGAGGCGCCTCTGCGCAGCAAGTCGCAGTGCAGACGGATCAACCGGATTACCGTCCAGCGGATTCCCATCCGCACAGGTCGGCTAATCGGTCTAACGCGGTGGCGGCTGTCGCGCCAACTGCCCCCGCATCCGAGGCGGCTGCCAAGCCGGTTCGACGGTCTCCATCCGCTGCTTCCACCAAGGGGCCCTATTACGTCGATTTTCGCGCTCGCACCGCGGCGACTTATGGCCATGCGTTCGTCTGGTTCGGCAGGACCGGTGAAAAACAGGTCGAGGTCGCCGGCCTGCACCCGGCCGGCGATGAAGGTCCATACATGTTGGGCCATCTGACATTTGTGCCCTCTGAGACGGGGGCGAGTTATGGCGATCTCGACGTTCAATATCTGACGGCCAGTTATCGCGTTTATCTGAGTGAACAGGATGCCCGGAAGGTTTTCGCTTACATCAAGCACCTTCAGGCCACCTCTCCGCTATGGAACGCCGAAACCACCAATTGCACGTTTTTCCTAGGCGAGATCGCGTCCTTCATGGGCTTGAAGGTGCCATTCCATCTCCAGAAGCCTGAGGCCTACGTCAATCAGCTCAGGGATATGAATGGCGGGCGCCAGAGGGCGCAACTAGATCAGTAGCGTCCGGTTTTTGTTCGGCGGTCTTCGCAGCCGAACGGGATAGCCGCCGATCGTTCGCCGTCGAGCCATGTGACCTTCAAACGTCACCTTCATCGGTGGCATGAAGGCGCTTAATTCCAACATCGCCACGGAATTCGTTTGCGATCGCACGATTGTTGCGGTCGCACATGTGCGATCCACCCGCTTCCATTGAGACCTCCGGCGCCGCCGCAAGCACGAATGGCCGCCATCGCCATCAGTGCATATGGCCATTTTCCGTGCGGAGTCGTAGCATCCGCCCGGTTCTAACAGGGGGAGCGCGTCATGATGCTGGGTCTTAGCCTGTCGACATTCACCATGCTGCACGTGATCATAAGCCTGGTCGGTATCGTATCCGGCCTTCTCGTCCTGTTCGGACTGCTCGGTTCCAACCGGATGCCGGGCTTGACCGCGCTGTTTCTTCTCACCACGATCCTGACCAGCTTAACCGGTTTCGGGTTTCCGTTCACCGCGCTGTTGCCGTCACATATCATCGGTATTCTGTCGCTGGTGTTGCTGGCGATCGCCTGTCTTGCGCTCTACGGCATGAAGCTTTCCGGCGCCTGGCGCTGGATCTATGCGGTGACCGCGATGATCGCGCTTTATTTCAACATCTTCGTGCTGATCATCCAGGGCTTCCTCAAGATTCCGGCGTTGACCGCGCTGGCGCCAGGCAACCCGCCGTCCGGACCGGCGTTCGCCGTGGTCCAGGGCCTTGTGCTGCTCTTTTTTGTCCTTGTGATCATTGGTGCCGTGAGGCGATTCCGGCCGGCCTGAGGTCGCCTGACGAGAGGCACGTTCGGGAATGACGGCATCCCCACCAAAAGGAGACTTCACCGTGGCGACGATCAAGACCAAAGACGGCATCGAGATCTATTACAAGGACTGGGGGTCGGGTCAGCCGATCGTGTTCAGCCACGGCTGGCCACTGTCGGCCGACGACTGGGACACCCAGATGCTGTTCTTCCTCAATCATGGTTATCGCGTCATCGCGCACGACCGCCGTGGCCACGGGCGATCCACCCAGACCGGCGACGGCCATGACATGGATCACTATGCCGATGACCTCGCGGCGGTAACGGCGCATCTTGATCTGAAGAATGCCATTCATGTCGGCCACTCCACCGGCGGCGGCGAGGTCGCGCGCTATCTTGGACGGCACGGCGAGAGCCGGGTGGCGAAGGCAGCCCTGATCAGCGCGGTGCCGCCGCTGATGGTGAAGACAGCGGCCAATCCAGGCGGGCTTCCCAAGGAAGTCTTTGACGGACTTCAGGCCCAGCTTGCAGCCAATCGCTCGCAATTCTATCGCGACCTTCCGGAGGGGCCTTTCTATGGCTACAACCGACCGGGCGCCAAAGCCTCGGAGGCCATCATCGCGAACTGGTGGCGCCAGGGCATGATGGGCGGCGCCAAGGCGCATTACGATGGCGTCGTCGCCTTCTCGCAGACCGACTTCACCGAAGACCTCAAGAAGATCACCGTGCCGGTGCTGGTGATGCATGGCGACGACGATCAGATCGTTCCCTACGCCGACGCCGGGCCATTATCGGCAAAGCTTTTGAAGAACGGGACGCTGAAGACCTACAAGGGCTTTCCGCACGGCATGCCCACCACGGAAGCAGCCACCATCAACGCCGACCTGCTTGCGTTCATCAAGGCATGAATTAGGTTCAGCAAGGAATGAAAGTGATCCTGTTCGGCGCAAGGGGAATGGTCGGACAGGGCGTCTTGCGCGAAATCGTGCACGAAAATTTCCTCGATTTCTCCACGATCGAATCCGAACTCGCCGGCTTCGACGCCTGTTTTTTCTGTCTCGGTGTCTCCTCGGTCGGCATGGGCGAGGACCGCTACCTGACCAGCGAGCAGGTCGGCCGCGCCGTGATCAAGGTCGCGCGCGACGGCTATCCGAATCAGGTGCCGGAAAGCGAAGACATCGCCGCAGTTTAGCTGGTCATTCCGGGTTCACGCTTGCGCGCGCCCCCGAATGACGGTCAAAACCCATCAAATAGCCGCAAATTTCACGCTTTTGCCATAACGGCCGCATCGTCTTATACTTTGTGCGCAGCAAAAGGCAGGTTTTAGCCATGGATCGCATTCGTATCGTCGGCGGCAGCAAGCTTAATGGCACCATTCCGATTTCCGGCGCGAAGAATGCTGCGCTGCCGCTGATGATCGCGGGCCTGCTCACCGAGCAGACGCTTGTTCTCGACAACGTGCCGCGGCTTGCCGACGTAGCCCAACTGCAGCGTATTCTCGGCAATCACGGCGTCGACATCATGTCGGCCGGCAAGCGGCCCGGCGATCATGAATATCAGGGCCAGACCCTGCACATCTCGGCCGCCAATATCATCGATACCACCGCGCCCTACGACTTGGTGTCGCGGATGCGCGCCAGTTTCTGGGTGATCGCGCCGCTATTGGCGCGGATGCATGAGGCCAAGGTCTCGCTGCCCGGCGGTTGCGCCATCGGCACCCGGCCGGTCGATTTGCTGATCATGGCGCTGGAGAAGCTCGGTGCCGAGATCGCCATCGACGGCGGCTATGTGATCGCCAAGGCGCCCGGCGGCCTGAAGGGTGCCGACATCGACTTTCCCAAGGTAACGGTGAGCGGCACCCACGTTGCATTGATGGCCGCGACGCTGGCCAGGGGCACCACGGTTATCACCAACGCCGCCTGCGAGCCGGAAATTCTCGATGTCGCCGATTGCCTCAACAAGATGGGCGCCCGCGTCACCGGCGCAGGCACCACGCGCATCGTGGTCGAGGGCGTCAGCAAGCTTCAGGGCGCGCGGCACACCGTGTTGCCCGACCGAATCGAGACCGGCACCTATGCGATGGCGGTCGCGATGACCGGCGGCGACGTGCAGCTCGCCGGCGCTCGGCCGGAACTGCTGCAATCGGCGCTCGACGTGCTGACGCAGGCCGGCGCCATGATCACCGTCAGCAATGCAGGCATCCGGGTGGCCCGCAACGGCGCCGGAATCAGGCCGGTGACGGTTTCGACCGCGCCGTTTCCGGGCTTTCCCACCGATCTGCAGGCGCAGCTGATGGCGCTGATGGCCTGCGCCGGGGGCTCCTCGCATATTACCGAGACGATTTTCGAAAATCGCTTCATGCATGTGCAGGAACTGGCGCGGTTCGGCGCCCGGATTTCGCTCGACGGCGAAACCGCCACCATCGACGGCATCGCCAAACTGCGCGGCGCGCCGGTGATGGCGACCGATCTGCGCGCCTCGGTGTCGCTGGTGATCGCGGGCCTTGCCGCCGAAGGCGAGACCATGGTCAACCGCGTCTATCATCTTGATCGCGGGTTTGAGCGGCTCGAGGAAAAGCTGTCGGCCTGCGGCGCTTCGATCGAGCGCATCAGCGACTGAAATTTTGAGGGCGTACTCCGCAACAGCGCATGCCGTTGCTGCGGACAGAATACGCCGGACTCACAGGTGTTAGCGGTGGCGGCCCAACTCAAACTGATTGCGCTCGATGCCGATGATCTTGCCGTCATTTCCGCGCATGTGCAGGACGCCTGCGTGCAGACCGGCGATATCATCTGGCGGCAGGGCGAAAAGCGGCTGGTGGTCGGCATGAACCGGCTGGATTGGGAGCAGACGCTGACGGGAGAAACCGCCCCGCGCCGCCTGATCTCGGCGCTGCGCTTTGACCGCGTGCTGGCGTGCAAGTCGCGCGACATCGATCTGGAGACGCCGGAAGCAGCATTGGAACTGCTCGGGATCGAGTTTCATCCCGGCGAGCCGCCCGGCGGCAGCGCGGTCTTGATGTTCAGCCAGGGCGGCGCGCTCCGGCTGGACGTCGAATGTCTCGAATGCGAGCTGGCCGACCTTGGCGCGGACGATCTCGGGACCTCCGAAGGCGTCGAGCCGTCCGGGCAGGATGCCTGATTTCCCGCCCGTTTGACACAGAAACGCGGAAAGCCCCGCCCGCTGTCATTAACTTAATCCCCGCGCTCCAGGGTTGACGGCGATTTGTCGCCGCGCCATTGAGCAGTGGGCAGGCCTTTCATTCGGGCCGCCGCTGGAAAGCCACCATGCCTGTTCGGTTAGACAGAAGCAGCGCCGATTTCGCCGAGCGATTCGCCGGATTTCTCGCCATGAAACGCGAGGTGTCCGCCGATATCGAAAGTGCGACCCGCGTCATCGTCGACGACGTGGCCGAGCGCGGCGATGCGGCGCTGATTGAGGCGACGCGCAGGTTCGACCGCCTCGATCTCGACGCCGG
>Ga0209006_10006230_pt1 | contig 10809 bp, 7 predicted proteins | sample JacPin_JW_Ref_O2_FD_188567 | JGI IMG/M metagenome (GOLD analysis project Ga0209006, IMG submission 188567) | Forest soil microbial communities from Algoma, Ontario, Canada - Jack Pine, Ontario site 1_JW_Ref_O2 (SPAdes) (version 2) | ecosystem: Environmental > Terrestrial > Soil > Boreal... | reverse complement strand
GTCGCGGCCGAGGCGCTGGAAGAGGAGTAAGCTAATGTGTCACTCGAAAGCGGCTATGCCGCCTTCGGGTGGCTCATGCGCTTGCAGGGCGGCCTTTCTTGCCTGCCGATAGCCGGCGAAACCGAGGCCAGCAAAGCCGAGCAGCATCAGGGCCCAGGTTGACGGCTCGGGAACCAAGACGCCGCTGACCGAGAACGCCGCGTTGAAGGTCGGGAATGGCTCGCCGCCAACGATATCTTGCCCAACGCGCAGCCAGTCCGGATCGAGCATTTCATCGCGGGTCCAGCTTTGAAGATCGGTGAAGCCGGGCGGGAATGGGGTCCCGGGTTTCGGCGCTGACAGCCAAAGGAAGTCGCCATCGTCCAGTTGGACCTGAGGCACGAAGAAATAGTGGTCGGCAGGGAGGAGGAAGGGGGTGGTGAAGTTCACGCTGAACTCCACTTCGTCGCCGGTGACTTGACCGTTGCCGCCTGTGTGAAAGTTGGGGTCGGCATGGATTCCGCCAGGCTGCACTGAGTTGGCCGCGACGAAGTTCGCCATCACGAGGCTGGTCGAGAAGCTTAGACCGGTCCCATTGTCGCGCTCCTCGAACGCGACGTCGGAGGGCGAATTGACGCGCGAGGGCACGTTCCCCGAGGGGGGGACGGTCGAGTCGAGGGGAAACACGCGGTAGATCTCCACGACGACATTTACAGGGCTCGCCCCGGGGGGCAGTAGGCCGGTAAACGTCGCGCTGGTGATTGACGTCGAATGCGTGAGAACGAAGTCGTCGGCCGACTCGATCTCGCCGCCGCCAGGGCGGGAGGCGGTTGCCATCAGGTCGTCGGGATTGCCGGTGCTGAAGGAAAAAGGTGTCTCCGCCGCCACCGACACGGCAGGAAGCAAACCGATCAGAGCCACTGAAATTGCAAGTTTCGCGTGTGTCCTAGACATTGCTTTCTCCCCGCAACGCAGCCTTTTGGGCCGCGGATGGTTCCTTGGCCGAGATGTTGATAATGTAAACCTAAAATCTACTGACAAATACTTGAAAATAGTCCCCAGTTTCTTCTAAGGCCACAACTCCTCTACTTGCGGCCGGTTGTATTCGCGCAGTCGCCGCATCCGGTCAATGCGTACTATTACCCAGACCATGGCCCGGCTCTGTGGTCCTGAGCCGAAGCCTCTTCTGGTCGAAGAACCGACCGGCGCACTCGCCGCCAGGACCAGAGCGTAAGCGCGGCGAATTGAACTCCTCGGCTTGGCACAGGTGTTGTATATTTAGCCGCGCGTCCTTCCCCCTCCGGCCTTCGAGGTTCTTCATGCCGACACCTGTCCGCGTTGTCCTCGTGGGTTGCGGTTGGTTCGCCTGTGTCGCTCACATTCCGGCCCTGAAGCGATTGGAAGGCGAAGGCCGCATCAAGCTTGTTGGACTTTGCAGTCGGTCCGAAGCGTCCACCAAGCGCGCGGCCGGTCTGTATGCGCGCCAGGATCTCACGCATTACCGGTCGCTTGAAGAAGTCGCCGAAGATCCGGACGTCGACCTTGTAGACCTGACGCTGCCAATCGACGTCATGCCCGGCGCGATCAAGCTCTTTCTCTCGGCCGGGAAGCATGTGATCAGCGAAAAGCCGGGCGCGCCGTCAGTGGCGGCCGGCATAGAGCTGATGAAGCATCACGCCCGGCTCGAAAGACCGGTCGTCTGGGCAGTCGCCGAGAATTGGCGCTTCAAGAAGACCACCCATATGGTTGAAGATATGGTCGCAAGCGGCGTGCTGGGCGAGATCCGCTTCGCCGATTTTACCTATCTCTCGTTCCAAAAGCCCAGCAACGTCGGCTGGCGGGCGTCCCCGAGTTATGCGGGGGGCCACATGCTCGATTCCGGCGTTCATTTTATTGCGTTGCTGCGAAAGATCGTTGGCGAGGTCGAGGAAGTCAGCGCATCGGTGAGTCAGCGCGTTCCCTATCTGCCGCCTGCGGACAGCGTCACGGCGATCCTGTCCTTCGCCAGCGGCGCCGAAGGAGCCTATCGCCTGACTTTCGCCGCGCCCTACTCGGCGGGAGACCAGGGCCTGAGATTGACCGGCTCGAAGGGGACGCTGCTCGCCGGATTCAATCGCTTCAGCCCGCGCGATTTTCGTCACAACTGGATCCGCCTCCAGACAAGCGGCCGAAAGCGCTTCGTTCCGGTCATGGATGATCTCTTCGTGCCGGGCGGCGTTTATGAAACCCTTTCTCACTGCATCGAAGCCGTCCAGAACGGGGCGCCGTTGGCAAGTTCTCCGGCGCAGGCCCTTCGGGACGTCGCCGTCGTCGAGGCCATGCTCGAATCGAGCAGGCTCAAGCGGCCGATGAAGCCGGCCGCGCTCCCTCCATTGCCGCAGGCTCCTTTGGTTCACAATCACACCCAGACCCTGAAGGCCTACGGCGACTTCCTGTCCTATCGGCCGCGGACAGTTGTCGAGTGCGCCAGCGTGGAGGATGTCAGCAACGCAATTGTCGCGGCGGGTCGCTCCGGCCAGAAGGTCAGAGCGTTTGGCAACGGATATTCCCAGGGGCCCGAAATCATTGTCGATGGCGTCGCCATTCGGCTCAACGGTCTCAATCGGGTCCGGAAACTGGACCCGCTCACGAGCAGGATTATCGTGGAGGGCGGCGTCCGCATCGGTGATCTCACGCGCTTTCTCGCCGAGTCCGGCCTCTCGCTCCCGTCGTTGCCTTTCCTGACGGAATGTTCGATCGGCGCCGCCGTGGCGACAGCCTCCCATGGCACGAGTCCCCGATGGGGGACGGTTTCGGATTTCGTGCAGTCCATGACGGTTGTCCTTCCGTCCGGCGACTTGAAGACGATCGACCCAAGCAGCCCGACGGAAGTGAGGCGGGCGGCGAACGTGGCCGTCGGGTGGCTCGGGATCATCGTCGAAGTCGAGCTTCAAGCGGTGGCTATGCCGTGGGTGCGATTCGAAGACCTCTCGATGACCATCGATGATTTCCTTGCTCGGATGCCCAGTCTCGCGGAGCGCTATGAGCACATGTGGGGGCACTGGACGCTAGGCGCGGACACCGTTGTTCTTAAGTGCCTTGAGACGAGCGTCGGGCCGCAAAAAGGATTTCGACCCTACGTAGCGGGGAACGGACCCTACTGGGGCGATCAGAACTTGAAATCGACGGGCATTCACCGCGCGAAGGCCACCCTGCGCCGGATCGCGAACCTGCACCCCGCGCTGCAGAGGGCCGCGAAGAGCGTCAAAAGCGAGAGACCGCAAGAAGTCGGCGTGACGATGCAATATTCCGTCGGGGCTTCGCAAGCGCCGCTCGCGGTCGAGCGGCTGCGGACGTCAGATTTCGCGAAACTGAACCCGGGGCGGATTGTGGAAATGAAGTTTCTCAAAGCTAGCGAGCATTCCTACCTTGGACCGAACGCCGGCCAGGATGCGGTTCTCTTCAATACCTACTGGTTCGTAGACGAGGCTGTTAAGCTCACGATCTTCGATCTCTTCGAAGACGTCATGATGTGCCTGGGCGGGCGGCCGCACTGGGGCAAGTTACACAAGCGCCAGGATATCGAATATCTGCGAAGGGTCTATCCAGAATGGGACAAGTTTGAAACGGTAAGAGCAACATTCGACCCGGATCAAATATTTGATCCTCCTAGCCGCGAGTCCCAGGTCGAAGCGGTTTCGTGATCGGTTGGTCCTCTAAGCCGTGGGACTGCGCCACTCCATTCGTTTTCCGATCTTCATTGCAGCACGGGAGACTAGGCGCCGCGCCAGCTCTGGTCTGGCGGCAAGATAGGCGACGTATTGGGCGTACTGGCCTGACCATCGATAGGTCCGAGCAACGTTGGACTGGTGAAGAAGGGTCATGGTCTTCCGAAAATCATCCATGGCGCGCTTCAGTGTCGGATCGATGCGATCTCCATATTTCTGGCTCATCAGGTCGCTTAAGCCGGAAAGCTTGCTTACATCCTGGACCGAGCGGCTATGCGGGGAACGCCCTGAGGGCGAGCTGGGCATTGAATAGACGTAATAGGCTTCGTTGATCAGGATAAGCTTCGCCCCGTTGAACAGGCTCTCGACATAAAAGGTGAAATCCTCGCCGATTTTCATACTTTCATTGTACTCAAGGTTATGCTCGGCAAGAAACTTGCGACGAAAGATCGGCTTCATGAGCGTGAAGGACGCCTTTGAGAAATCGAAATTGTCATCAGCGCTAAACATATCGACGAGCGTGATTTGTTTCCGGGGCTCCTGAAGTTCGAAATAGCTTGGTTTGAACTGCGCATCAGCGACAGCGTCCCACATCACCAGATTGTCGGCGACGAGGTCGGCAGATGTCGCCCTGGCGACTTCCAAGAGGCGTTTAAGCCGACCAGGCTTCCAGGCGTCATCGGAGTCAAGCAAGGCGATCCAGTCGCCTTGCGCCGCCCGCAAGCCGACATTCCGCGCAGCCGACGGTCCGCTATTGGCCGGGGTTGAGAGAAGGCGAATGGAGGGGATGTCCTGCGTCAGCGCCTTCACGACCTCGACGGTGTTGTCGGCCGAGCAGTCGTCGATCACCAGGATCTCACGCGGCGGAAATGTCTGCGCGGCAGCGCTTCGGATCGCGCGATCGATAATGCCTGAAACGTTATAGGCTGGGATGAGAACGGAAAAATCCATTAACCCTCCTGGTCGATCGCCATCGCTCGCCGAGACGGCCTCAGGGTCGACACTGCAGCATAGGATACAGTCGGAGTGCTATCAGACTCCCAAAATGAGTGGAAGAACCGCGCCTAGTCCCTCGCCTTCCAGAAATCCGCCTGCAATTGAGCCGCTTCGTCCTCAAGCATCGGGCCGACGACTTCAGTCGACCGCTGACCAGCGGCGAAGACGACGGCGCAGGGCAGATCGAGGGTCGGATTCTCCTCGTGCGCGCCGGTCTGCTTTTTCAGCGCCTTCTCGGTCTGGCCATAGACGACGCGGCCGATTCCCGCCCAGTAGATCGCGCCCGCGCACATCGCGCAGGGTTCGGCGGATGTATAGAGCGTACATCGCGCCAGGAACTTAAGGTCATAGGCGCGCGCGGCGCGTGAGGCGAGGAGGCGTTCGGCATGCGCGGTGCGGTCGCCGCCCTCGCTCGTGTATCCGTTGCCCTGCTCCATGAGGACCCTGCCCTCTCCGTCGGCGAGCACTGAGCCGAACGGATGATCGCCCGCGGCGCGCGACCGGCTCGCCACGTCGAAGGCGCGGCGCAACAGGGCCTCGTCGTAGGGTCGGAGGCCGGCGGCCATCGCAGCGACTCCAGAGTGCAGCCCTCGCTCGCTAGCACGCCGCGCGGATGGCGTCTCCCACCCCGGCCGACGCTATGCTAGGGTCGCGGCGCGACCGCGGGATAGGTTCATGACCGAGACGAGAAAGCTCGCCGCGATCCTGGCCGCCGACATCGTCGGCTACAGCCGCCTCGCGAGCCGCGAGGAAGAGCGGACGCTTGCGCGCGTCCGGGCAGTGCGCGGCGACCTCGTCGATCCCGCCGTCGCCGCACATCATGGGCGGATCGTCAAGCGCACCGGCGACGGCGCTCTCGTCGAGTTCCGCAGCGTGGTCGACGCCGTGCGATGCGCGATCGAGGTGCAGGAAGGTATGCACGACCGCAACGTCGGCTTGCCGCCCGACCGGCGGATCGAGTTCCGGATCGGCGTCCATCTCGGCGATGTGGTCGAGGAAAGCGACGGCGATCTCATGGGCGACGGCGTCAATATCGCCGCCCGCCTCGAGGCCATCTGCGAGCCGGGCGGCGTCTGTCTCTCGGAGGACGCCTGGCGGGTGGCGCGCGACCGTCTTGACGCGATCTTCGTCGATCTCGGGGAGCAGGATCTCAAGAACATCGTTCGCCCGATGGGCGCGCGTTTGCTGCCTGCGGAAAGTTTCGCTGGAAAACGCGAGCCTTCGCTCGTTCGCGAAGCTCCGGACGCCGCCCTCCCGGAGAAGCCATCGATCGCCGTCCTGCCCTTCCAGAACATGGGCAGCGATGCGGAACAGGACTATTTCGCCGACGGAATCGTCGACGACATCGTGACCGGACTGTCTCGGATCAAATGGCTGTTCGTGATCGCGCGAAACTCGAGCTTCATCTACAAGGGCAAGTCGGTCGACGTGCGGCAGGTTGGCCGCGATCTTGGCGTGCGTTACTTGCTCGAGGGAAGCGTTCGGAAAGTCAGCGCGCGCCTGCGCATCACGGCTCAGCTTGTCGAAGCCGAGACCGGGGCTCATCTGTGGGCGGACAAATTCGACGGCGCGCTAGAGGACATTTTCGACTTTCAGGACCAGATCACCGACCGGGTCGTCGGCGTCGTGGAGCCGAACGTGCGACGCCTGGAGATCGAACGCGCCCGGCGCAAGCGTCCTGAGAACCTTGGCGCGTACGACCTTTTCCTGCGGGCGCAGCCGCACATGCAAGCGCACATGCCCAAAGGGGCAAGGATTGCGATCCCGCTGCTCGAAGAAGCGCTCCGTCTGGAGCCGGACTACGCTGCGGTGCATACCCATCTGGCGTGGTGTCACGAATGGTGCTTCACGCGCGGCGGGTTCGACGAGGCGGACAAGAACGCCGCGCTCGCTCACGCGCGACGCGCGATCGCCAGTGATGCGGACGATGCCGCCGCCCTCGCCGTCGCTGGCTGGATCATCATCGTGCTGACCAAGGAACACGAGATGGCCCTCACCACAGTCGAGCGCGCGCTCTCGCTGAACGCCTCATGCGCAATGGCCCACTTTTACGCAGCGCTCGTGAACGCCTTCGCCGACCGGCCCCAAAGCGCGATCTTCCACGCCAAGCGCGCGTTGAGGCTCAGTCCTTTTGATCCACGGGCCTTCGAAGCTCACCTGGCGCTGGGCATGGCGGCGATCCGGGAAGGCGACAATGACGAGGCGGCGGCGTCGTTCGCCCGGGCTTGGCAAATGAACTCGCGCCATAGTCTCCTGTACTTCTGCCATGCGATCGCACTGGCGCTGGGCGGAAGGGCGGCGGAATCGGCGCCTTCCGTGCAGCGCGGACTCGAACTCGAGCCCGGATTCAGGATCCGGATTTTCTCAGAATTCGGGATGGCCAGCCCGATTGCAGACAGGTTCGCGGAGGGCGCGCGTCTGCTCGGATTGCCTGAATAAGGGCAAATGAACACAGATTGTTGCCGCCAGTTCATTTGACACCTCAGCGTCCGTCGCTAGGGTTGCTCAAAATTCGGCGTCCGGATCGCGGACGCGGGGGAATCGCGTATCCTGAGCAGTTCGCGAGGGCGGAAACGGCGGTATGGTTATTGCGTCGCGACGCTTCAAACGCGGCCTCATAGGAGCGAGGTGAAGTTTAGGTGAATGTCGAAGCTCCCCTGCGCTTAAAGCTCATCGGTGTCAGCAAGTCCTTTCCGGGCGTCCGCGCGAATGACAACGTCAATTTGAGCGTGAGGCCGGGCGAGATTCACGCTCTCCTCGGCGAGAACGGCGCGGGAAAATCGACGCTAGTCAAGATGATCTACGGCATCCTCGCCCCCGACGAGGGCGAGATTGTCTTCGACGGGGCGCCCCTCCGCATATCCAGTCCGCGCGCGGCTCGACGGCTCGGCATCGGCATGGTGTTCCAGCACTTCTCGCTGTTCGAGGCGATGACGGTGTTGGAGAACATCGCGCTCGGCCTCGACGCGCGTCTCTCGCCGCGCGAACTGCTCGCCGAATTCAATCGGGTGTTGGAAGCTTACCACCTCAAGCTCGATCCTCGCCGCGTCGTCTCGACGCTCAGCGTGGGCGAACGCCAGCGCATCGAGATCGTGCGCGCGCTCCTCCTCGACCCGCGGCTCCTGATCATGGACGAGCCGACCTCGGTGCTGACGCCGCAGGAAGTCGAGCAATTGTTCGAGACCTTGCGGAAACTGGCGGCGAGCGGCTGCTCGATCCTCTACATTTCCCACAAGCTGCACGAGATCGTGGCGCTTTGCGACACCGCGACCATCCTGCGCGGCGGCAAGGTGGTCGCGCATTGCGACCCGAAGCGCGAGACGTCGCGGTCGATGGCGGAGATGATGATCGGCGCCAATTTGAAGGAAATCGCTAAGCCCATAAGCCGGGGCCTCGGCCCATCGAAGCTCTCGGCGCAAGGCTTGAACCTGCCGAAGCCGAGCGAGTTCGGCGTCGCGCTCAAGGATGTCGCGCTCAACGTGAGGGCCGGCGAGATTTTCGGCGTCGCCGGCGTCGCCGGAAATGGACAGAACGAACTCATGAGCGCGATGAGCGGCGAGACGCTGGCGGCAACGCCCGAGGCGATCACGCTCGCAGGCCGGCACGTCGGGCAGTTCGGCGTCACCGAGCGGCGCAACTTGGGTCTATGCGCGGTTCCAGAGGAGCGCAACGGCCACGCTGCGGTCAGTGAGTTTTCGCTCACCGATAATGGCGTGCTGACCGGGCGCGACCGCATGGAGATGGTGCGCTTCGGCCTCATCGACCCCGGCAAGGCGACCAACTACGCCGCCGGAGTGATCGGCGCTTACGCCGTGAAAGCGACGGGCCCTGGCGCCCTCGCGGGCTCCCTCTCAGGAGGCAATTTGCAGAAGTTCATCATGGGCCGCGAGATCCTGCAGCGGCCGGAGGCGCTCGTCGTTTGCCAGCCGACCTGGGGCGTGGACGCAGGCGCGGCGGCCGCGATCCATCAGGCGATCGTGGATCTGGCGGCGCGCGGCTCGGCGGTCGTGGTGATCTCGCAGGACCTGGATGAACTGCTCACGCTTTGCGACACGATCGCCGTGATCAACCTCGGACGCCTTTCGGCGCCGATGAAGGTCGGCGAGGTTTCGATCGAGGAGATCGGCCTGCTTATGGGCGGCGTGCACGGCGATCCGGCGGCGACGGTCGAAATGACAGAGGCCCTGCATGCGCATCCGGCTTGAAAAGCGGCTGACGCCGAGCCGCTTCATGCAGATCGCGACGCCGATCGCCTCGGTGCTTCTGACCATGGCGCTCGGCGCGATCATCTTTCAGTTGATCGGCTTCGACGGACCGCGCGCGATCTACGAGACCTTCATCACCCCGATCGTCGCCTCCTACAAATGGCAGGACGTCATGACCAAGGCGGCGCCGCTCATCATCATCGCGCTCGGGCTGTCGCTCGGGAACCAGGCCAAGATCTGGAACATCGGCGCCGAGGGGCAGTACATCATCGGCGCACTCGCCGGCGCGGGCGTCGCCTTCGCTTTGCCCAACGCGCAAGGCTTCTGGGTTGTCCCGCTGATGATCGCGGCGGGGATCGTGGGCGGCATGGCCTGGGCGGCGATCCCGGCGTTCTTGAGGACGCGCTATCGGGTGTCAGAGGTGCTGTCCACGCTGATGCTGGTGTATGTCGCGCTGCAGGTGCTCAATTATCTTGTCAGCGGCCCGTGGAAGGATCCGAACGGACACAACTTTCCGCAGACCCCGCCGTTCACACCGGCGCAACTCCTGCCCCACGCCATCGCCGGAACCGACATTCCGCCAGGCCTTGTGATCGGCATTCTGCTGACGCTCGTTTTCTGGGTGCTCACGACGCGCTCCGTCTACGGCTTCTCGGTCCGCACCGTCGGCGCCGCGCCCAGCGCCGCGCGCTACGGCGGCTTTGACGCCTCGAGCACCGTGTGGTCGACCCTTATGATCAGCGGCGGCATGGCGGGTCTTGCGGGCATTCTCGAGGCCTCGAGCCAGCTCGGGCAGATTAATCTGGGCTTCCCTTCCGGCTACGGCTTCACCGCGATCATCGTCTCGTTCCTGGGCCGCCTCCATCCGGTCGGCGTCTTTCTGGCAGGGCTGATTCTCGCCGTCACCTATGTCGGGGGACAGGTGGCGCAGACGGTGGTGCACGTGCCCAGCGCAACTGCCGGCATCTTCCAGGCGATGATGCTGTTCTTCATTCTAGCGAGCGACATTCTGGTTCGGTACCGCCTGCGCATCCTTCGCGACGCCCCGCGCGCCGCGCCCGCGGAGGCCGTCGCGTGAACATCGGCTTCTTCATCGACGCGCTCGTCACCGTGGTTGGCGTCACGACGCCGATCCTGCTCGCCGCCACGGGCGAACTCGTGGTTGAAAAGAGCGGCGTACTCAATCTCGGCATTGAGGGCATGATGCTGATCGGCGCGGTGACCGGCTTCGCCGTCACCATGAACTATGGTCCGGATCTCGGCGATTGGGCGCCTTGGTTCGGCGTCATCGCCGCTGCGCTCGCGGGCGCCGCCTCCTCCATGTTGTTCGCGGTGCTGGTGCTGACGCTCGGCTCCAATCAGGTGGCCACGGGCCTCGCGCTCGCAATCTTCGGCATCGGCCTCTCCTCGCTGATCGGCGCAAGCTACGTGGGCATGATCGTGCCGTCGTTCGATTCCGTCTTTCCCGATTCGCTCGCCGGCGATCCGCTCTGGCGGGTCGTGTTCGGCTACAGTCCGCTCGTCTATTTCGCGCTTCTCATGGTCTTCGCCGTCGGCTGGTTCCTGAACCGCACGCGCGCCGGGTTGATCTTGCGCGCGGTCGGTGAGAACGACCTGTCCGCCCATTCGATCGGCTATCCGGTGATCGCAATCCGCTACGCGGCGATCGCCTTCGGCGGCGCGCTGGCCGGCATCGGCGGGGCCTATTTCTCGATGGTCATCACGCCGATGTGGGCCGAGCAAATGACCGCAGGCCGCGGCTGGATCGCGCTCGCGCTCGTGGTGTTCTCCGGCTGGCGGGCGGGACGACTGCTGGCGGGGGCTTACTTTTTCGGCGTCCTGATGACGCTCGAGCTCTACGCCAAGGCTTCCGGCTTCTCATTCCTGCCGTCGCAATTCTGGGCTGCGATGCCCTACATCGC
>Ga0209006_10006229_pt1 | contig 10810 bp, 7 predicted proteins | sample JacPin_JW_Ref_O2_FD_188567 | JGI IMG/M metagenome (GOLD analysis project Ga0209006, IMG submission 188567) | Forest soil microbial communities from Algoma, Ontario, Canada - Jack Pine, Ontario site 1_JW_Ref_O2 (SPAdes) (version 2) | ecosystem: Environmental > Terrestrial > Soil > Boreal... | reverse complement strand
GCCGACAATGCCGATTTTCGCTTTCTGCGGTTTCGGCCGCCGCAGCTTGAGAATGAGGGGCCGGACGGCCCGGCGCTGCCTCACATCCGCCTTGACCGCGCCCTCCAGTTCCTGATCGGAGACAAACTGCAATGAGCGAGCGCCCCCAGCACCGGCGGCCGGCGACATTCAAGCTCGACGATCCCGGCGTGATCGTGATGGATCCGGACGACACAGGCCGTCCGCCCCGCGGCACGGTGCACATCACGCCGGAAGCCGACCCCGCGCTACTGCCGGTCCCGATCGAGGCGCCGCTGCTGCCGGTACGGCGGGGATTTCGCTGGGGCACCGTGTTCTGGAGTGCGATCGCCGGCCTGGTCTTGCTCGGGACCGGATTGGGCGTGACCCATCTGATCGAGGATCTGTTTGCGCGCAGCGAGAGCCTTGGCATTCTCGGACTGGCTTTTGCCTTTGTCGCCACGCTGGCGCTCGTTGTCGTCATCGCGCGCGAAGCGCTCGGGTTGGCGCGACTGGCGACCATCGAGAAGCTGCATCAGCGCGCGGCGATGGTTCTGTTAAGCGACGACCGCACCGAGAGCCGGGCGATCATGCAGGATCTGCTGAAGATAGCGCACCAGAACCCGCAACTGGCACGGGCCCGCGCCACGCTGATCGGTCATGCCGACGACATCATCGACGGCGCCGATCTGATCAAGCTTTCGGAGCGCGAATTGATGGCCCCGCTCGACCAGGAGGCGCGCCGCCTGATCTCGTCGGCCGCGCAACGGGTCTCGCTCGTCACCGCCGTCAGCCCGCGCGCTGTGATCGATGTTCTGTTCGTGTTCGCCGCGTCGCTGCGTTTGATCCGGCAGTTGGCACGGCTCTATGGCGGACGGCCCGGCGCGCTCGGCATGATCCGGCTCATGCGGCATGTCATCGCGCATGTCGCCATCACCGGCGGCATGGCGGCGAGCGACAGCCTGATCCAGCAGGTGCTCGGTCATGGCCTGGCGGCGAAATTGTCGCAGCGGCTTGGCGAAGGCGTCCTCAACGGCCTGCTCACCGCGCGACTTGGCCTCGCCGCGATCGACGTCACTCGCCCGCTGCCCTTCACCGCTTTGCCGCGGCCAGCGCTGGGCGATCTCGCCAAGGACCTGCTGCTCAAGCGCGACGGCGACGAATGACTATTGAACCGAAGCGGCGACGACAAAGCTCCGGTCATCGCGCCACGTTCCGGGATCGCCCGCCAGCACACGCCAGCCATAGAGCGGGGAATCCGGCGGCGGCGAGAGTTCTGGTGTCCAGCCGGTCAGTTTCTCCAGCGAATAGGTGTCCATGACGCGCCCGCGCCAGCTCCGCTCGACCCGTTCGAGCGGCTCCCTGATCGCCGTCGTCGATCCCCAGAATGGATTGGTGATGCTGTTGTCGGGCTCGCGTCCGACATAGAGGCCAATGTGACCTCTGATCAAATTCATGCCGGGGTCGCGAAAGCCGAGATAGCGCCCGCGCTCGTTGATCTGGATCACCGGCACGCGATCCCCGAAAAACCATCGCAACATGGCGTAGGTTCGATAGTCCGAAGTGCCGATCCAGGTCGCGCCGATCTTTTGTAATTCGGCGTTTGCCCTGTCCACGACCTGCTCGTAACCGGCTTCACCGCCAATCGGGTCGGCCCTGCCGAGGAAGTTCCAGGGGGTCGCGATATAATAGAAGAAAACCACGACCACGAAGGCGATACCGGACACAATCGCCACCCTTGACCATGAAACCGCCAATGCGATCATCGCGGCCGGCCGGCCTTCGCGTCGCAGCATCGTGATGTTGATGGCGGCGGCGGCAAATCCAGCGGGCCATATGAACATCGGCCAGGTATCGCCAACCCGCAGCGTCAGCGATCGCCAGAAGAAATAGGCAAAAGGAATGATCACGCAGGTCGACAGCAGAATAGCGACGGCGTCAAACCGACGATATCCGCGCCATGCCGTTGTCGCCAGCGCCGACAAGACCACCGGCAGCGAGATGAATCCGACCAGCCCGAACTGCAGGCCGATGAAATCGCCCACGGTGCGAAACGACCATCCATGGGTCGCGGTGGCCCGCACGAACTGGAATCGGAACGAGGCCCAGTCGTGCCCGGCATTCCAGATCAGGACCGGCAGGAACAGCGCGACCGCAATCAGCGCCGCCAGCCACGGGTAGGGGCTGCGCAACCAGCGCCCGCGCCAATCCGGCACCAGCATGAATGCCAGCACGGCCGGGATCAGCATCACGGCAGTGAATTTCGACAATAGCGCCAGCCCGCCGAACACACCCGCGGCGAGCCACCAGCGCGCATCGCCGCCTTCCCAAAGCCGGATCAGCGCCCATACCATGGCGATGGCAAACGGGATCAGCGCGACATCCGGCGAGACCTTGGCCATCAGCAGGCCATAATAGAGTGCGGCTTCCGGAAACAGCAGGACCATCACCACCGCGCGGACATCATGCGTCACGCGCCGGACGATATCGGCGAGCAGCAGTTGCGTGACCAACATCGCCAGGATGCCGGTGAATCGGACTCCCAGATTGGTGTCGCCGAAGATTGCAGTGCCGAAACGAATGAACCAGGCGATCATCGGCGGGTGATCGAGGAAGGAGAGCACATTCTCCTTCGACCAGGTCCAGTAATAGGCCTCATCCGTGCGCAGATCGAGCAGGCTGGCGTAAGTCAGCCGCAACGCCGTCATGGCCGCGATCAGCGCGGCAACGGCAAGCAATTGCCGAAGAGCAGAACTGTCCGGTTTCGGGAGGCTGCAGTCGGGCGAAGCAATCGTCACGAGGCTTTCTCCTCGACTCGCCGGGAGGTGTCAACTTGAGAGGGTCTCAATCGTGGCCCGGAGCGAGGCCCGGAAAGAAGGCCAGCCATGGAATTAGACGCCTGCTATCGTGGTCTATTGTATTATTCGATGGAATCGCATGACTGAACAAAATCGGCCCCAGTTCGAAAAATTCATTCGCGGCATCAGCGTCCGGCAGGTCCGTCTCGCCTGCGGGCTGGTGCTGTTCACCTATCTGGTCAGCCATTTCCTCAACCATGCGCTCGGCAACATTTCGCTGGATGCCCTTGCCGCTGGCCTCCATTACCACATCCTGTTCTGGCAGTTTCTGCCGGTCGCGATCGTGTTTTACACCGCCGCGCTGGTCCACGCCGGTCTCGGGATCTGGGCGCTTTATCAGCGCCGGCAATTCAGCTGGAGGGCCATAGAGCCGCTCCAGCTCCTGCTCGGACTGAGCATCCCGACCCTGGTGATCTCCCATGTTGCCGGCATTCGGCTCGGCCACGCGCTTTTCGGGATCGAAAAACTCTACCCGCAAGTATTCTACGCGGATTGGGTGGCCGCGCCGTTTCGAATGTGGATGCTGTTCGCCCTCTTGATCATCGCCTGGATTCACGGCTGCATCGGGCTTTATTTCTGGCTGCGGATCAAAGCGTCCTTCAAACGCACCGCACCATTTCTGCTCGCCGCAGCGGTACTGGTTCCGACACTGGCACTGCTCGGTCTCTATCAGGGCGGACGGAATATCGTTCAGGAAGGCGCCAGCTCCGCATGGCGGACGGAAAATCTTTCGCAGCGCAATGTCGGCACGCCGGCGCAACAGCAGATGCTGGAAAGTTTCGTGGATTATTTCCTGATCGGCTATTTCGGCCTGATCGGACTTGCCGTGGCGGCAAGGGGCGCGCGCGCCCTCCACGAACGCCGCGGCGGCATGATCACGCTGTCCTACGGCAATGGCAGGACGATCCGGGTGCCGAAAGGCCTCAGCGTGCTCGAGGCGAGCCTGCGTCATCGGGTTCCGCACGCCAGTGTCTGCGGCGGTCGCGCGCGCTGCTCTACCTGCCGCATTCGTGTGATCGGAGACTGGGCGTCGCTGCCGACGCCCTCCGAGCGGGAAGCCTTCGTGCTCGACCGTGTCGGGACCGATGCAGATCCGGCGATCCGCCTCGCCTGCCAGCTCAGGCCGGAGGCTGACCTGTCGTTTTTCCAGCTCTTTATGCCGCACACGATGCCGGCCAGCGCGCACGCGTCGCAACCGCACCGCATCGGCCAGGAGCGCTATCTGGTCAGCATGTTCGTCGACATGCGCAGTTCGACGCAGCTTGCGGAAAACCGGTTGCCGTTCGATACGGTTTTCATCGTCAACCGTTTCCTGGGCGCGGTATCGCAGGCCGTGATCGAATGCGGCGGTCAACCCAACCAGTTTCTCGGCGACGGGCAATTGGCGCTGTTCGGCCTTGGCACCAGCCGGCAGACCGCCTGCCGGCAGGCACTCAAGGCGGCAGCCGCGATCGATGCCAACGTCGCTGAATTGAATCAATTTCTCAAACACGATCTCAGCGAACCGATCCGCTTCGGCATCGGGATTCACGGCGGCGAAGTGATCGTCGGTGACATCGGTTATCGCGATCACATGGTGTTCACTGCGCTCGGGGATGCGGTCAATGTCGCGGCACGGCTGCAGGACATGACAAAGAGCGTCGGATGCGAGGCTATCATATCGGAAGAGGTTCGCAGGACGGCCGGCCTACCGGCCAATGCCTTGCCGCAACAGCAAGTCGAAATCCGCGGCCGCACCGATCCGATAATCGTGCGCATCGTCGCGAGCACGAAGATGCTGTTGCCGCTGACTGACGCGGCCGCGGCATAGAGCGGCCTGAATCAAAAACCCGGCCATTTTGGCCGGGGTTTTGTTTGCCGTCATCCGGACTGAGATTTCCAAATCCGGTTTGCTGCTGACAAAGAACCTTCGATTAGTTAAAGGCGTTGGCACCATCGGAATTGTCGTAGGGACCGTTGTCGTAATAGCCATACGAATCGTCATAATAGTCGGGGGCGCCATAGTAACCATAGGCTCCGCCCAGCACCGAGCCTGCGATCAGGCCTGCCGCGATCCCGGGTCCGATGCCGCCGCCACGGTAGCCACCGCCGCGAAAGCCTCCGCCCGCGAAGTGAGCGCCGCCGCCGTGAAAACCTCCGCCATGGAAGCCCCCACCAACATGACCGCCTCGTGCCAGCGCAGGCGATGCCGCCGCGAGTGAAACTGCAAGACAGACCGCGCCTAAAGTTTTGAGTTTGGTCATGCTAATTCCTCCATCGATAAATTGAACATGGAGAGGAAACGGGGCGTTTACCCGATTGTTCCGAATAACCCCCTGGATGACGAAGCTTTCATCTTCGCGCGAGCAAGCGAATCCAGCCGATCGACCGCTCCCGAATTAACGATTGAGATGACGATCGCGATGCTTCCTCGCATGGCTGCGTTGCACCCGAGGCCACGCAAGATTCGATCGACCTCGTCATCATAAAATTAACGCTGATCGGGCGCGGTCACGCACCACTCACGCAAAGTCTATTGGGACCACAAGCGCGTATGCATTATATGATCCGCATTGGCGGAATTTTGATTCCAGCGACATTTCCCGAAGTACGAACAACGGTCATGAATATTAAAGCCAGTCTCGCGCAAGACGCGCGCGATGTGAGACTCGATCTGTTTCTTGGAATTGCAAACTGGTTCCTGTTTCTGGATCACATTCCCGATAACGTCGTGAGCTGGATCACGATCAGGAATTTTGGATTCAGCGGCGCGGCGGACGTTTTCGTCTTCATCATCGGCTATACCGCGTCGATTACCTACGCCGGCATCATGCTGGAGCGCGGCACCCTCGTTGGCGTCACCAGGGTATTCAAGCGCGCATGGCAACTCTATGCCGCCTATATCGTCCTGTTCGCGATCTACATTGTCACGATCGGCGACGTCGCGGCACGCTACGCCGCTCCCGACATCTTCTACGAATTCAACATCGCCGGCCTGGTCGATCAGCCGATCCGGATCATCGGCCACGGGCTGTTGCTGCAATCCAGGGCACTGAACCTCGACGTGTTGCAGCTCTGCATCCTGCTGATGGGATGCTTTCCCGCGGTGTTATGGATGATGCTGCGCAAGCCAGGCTTGACGATGGCCGGATCCATCGTGCTGTATTTTGCTGCCCGCACCTTCGAATGGAATTTGTCGTCCTATCCGGATGGCGTCTGGTATTTCAATCCATTCTGCTGGCAACTTCTTTTTGTGTTTGGCGCCTGGTGTGCGCTAGCCAGGAAAAGCTGGTCGTTCCTCAAATCGCCGATCCTGGTCAATTTCGGTATCGCCTATTTGATCTTTGCGCTCGTGATGACGATGGCGGGGCGTTTCCCCGAATTCGGAACCATGTTCCCGAGCTGGCTGGTCGACGCCTTCAATCCCAACGACAAGGTCAATCTGGCGCCGTATCGCGTTTTGCATCTCGTCGTCGTCGTGTTCCTCGCGGCGCGATTTCTGCCGAAGGACTGGCGCGGACTGCAATGGCCGATCTTCCAGCCTCTCATCATCTGTGGCCAGCAAGCGCTTTCGGTATTTTGCGTCGGTGTCTTCCTCTCCTTTGCCTGCCGTCTGGCCTTGATGACAGGTTCGGACACGCTGTCGGCACAGATTTTCGTCAGCGTTCTCGGCATGGCCATCATGACGCTGGTCGCCTGCTACATCTCCTGGTCGAAGCGGCAGGATCATCAGCTTGCGAGCCGGGTATTGCGAAAGCCATCGGTGAAGGTCGCCGACCGGACATTGTTGGCCGGCGACCCCGGATAGCAACGCTTATCCCGGATAGCTACGCCTTCAAGGTTTTTAACTCTAAATTGAACCGTATTATGGAGCCATTCGCGGGGCTCATATGCGCGCTTCCTCACTCCCTCAGAACTGCAACAGGTCACCTTCGGGAGTGCTCGCTGCGCAAAAATGGTCGTGAAACTGGCAAAAGCTGCAAATGCGCCGCGATAATGATCGTTTTCTGCCGGAATCATGATGTCGTTTGAGCTATCAAGCGCGTTCCATACCGCGTATCGTGTGCAGATCGGGCATGCCGGTTTGCGGGGACCGGCAGTCCGTTTTTTGTTTTTGATCCCGCGGAGACGACGTGATGGCTAAAGGTACTGTGAAGTGGTTCAACGCGACCAAGGGTTTTGGATTCATCCAGCCCTCAAGTGGCGGCAAGGATGTTTTTGTTCATATTTCGGCGGTCGAGAAAGCTGGCCTTTCGACGCTCAACGAAGGACAAACGGTCGAATACGAAGAAGTTGCCAATCGCGGCAAGACCTCGGCTGAGAACCTCAAGGTTTGATGCGCGAGTACGATCGATAGCGGCGCACTCTCGGACGCAATCCGGGAGTGGGGCTTCCAACAAGATCTCAAGAAAACAAAGCTCAACTGGCAAGAGTGGAAACCGCTCTTGCGCATATTCGGATCGGCGCAGAACGCGCTGGTTCGACAGCTCAGTCTCTGTTGATCTCTTTCAGCTATAGAAACTTCGACGGCTGCAAACGCAGCCGCGGTATTTTCATGCCCGGAGTCGGATCGGCTCTGATTTTGTTTTGACGCGTTTTCTTCACACGAACCGGCATCCACCCGGATCAAGTCCGGGGCAGGCTTTCGCTCGAAAACGCTTTTAATTATCAACAGCGCATGATCTTCACACCAAACCGGTGATACCCTCGGACGCAACCTGAGCGTAAGCTTGGGCCGATCATGCGCCAGGGCATGTCATGAAGTCTGACCCCGCTTCCATCCCCTTGTTCACGGCGCCCTACGCCCCGGACGATGGCGCGATCGCGGCCCGGCTGCTCGCAACGGCTCCCGTGAGCGCGGTGCAAGACACGCGGATCGACCGCACCGCCACGCGCCTGATCGACGCTATCAGAGCCAATGACGACCGGCTTGGCGGCGTCGAGGACATGCTTCGCGAGTTCGCGCTTTCCACCAAGGAAGGCCTCGCGCTGATGGTGCTGGCGGAAGCGCTGCTGCGTGTGCCTGATACCCGCACCGCCGACCGGTTCATCGAGGACAGGCTCGGCGAGGGCGACTTCGTGCACCACGAGACGAAATCCAGCGCGTTCCTGGTCAATGCGTCGGCGTGGGCACTCGGGATGTCGGCGCGCGTGATTCAGCCAGGCGAGACCCCGCAAGGCACGATCGGGCGGCTCGCGAAACGCCTGGGTGTTCCGGCGGTACGCGCCGCGACCAGGCAGGCGATGCGGCTGATGGGCAGCCATTTCGTACTGGGCGAGACCATCGAAGCGGCGCTGGCGCGCGCGGAGCCGCATTCGAAACGGGCCGCGCGCTATTCCTTCGACATGCTCGGCGAAGGCGCCCGCACCGCCGCCGATGCGACGCGGTATTTCAATTCCTATGCCAGCGCGATCGAAGCCATCGGCCGCGCCGCCGACAACAGGCCCCTGCCCGACCGGCCCGGGATCTCGGTCAAACTTTCGGCGCTTCACCCGCGTTTCGAAGCGCTGGGACGCCGGCGGGTGATGACGGAACTGGTGCCGCGGCTGGTCGACCTGGCGCGCCGGGCCAAGGCTCATGAGCTGAATTTCACGGTGGATGCCGAGGAGGCGGACCGGCTGGAGCTGTCGCTGGAAGTGATCGCCGCCGCGTTCGGCGACACATCGCTCAAAGGCTGGGATGGTTTTGGGTTGGCGATCCAGGCCTATCAGAAGCGCGCCGGTGCCGTGATCGACTACATCGACGCGCTCGGGCAGGCGCTGAACCGGCGGATGATGGTGCGCCTGGTCAAAGGCGCCTATTGGGATACCGAGATCAAGCGCGCGCAGGAACGCGGCCTCGCGGGCTATCCGGTATTCAGCCGCAAGGCGATGACCGATCTGAACTACATTGCCTGCACTCAAAAGCTGCTGGCGCTGCGTCCTCGTATTTTCCCGCAATTTGCGACCCATAATGCGCTGACGGTCGCGACAGTTCTGGAACTGGCCGGCGACGAAGATGGTTTCGAATTTCAGCGCCTGCATGGCATGGGTGAGGCACTTTATGCGCAGTTGAGCAAAGACTATCCGAAGCTGGCGCATCGGACCTATGCGCCGGTCGGCAGCCACCGCGACCTGCTGGCCTATCTGGTGCGGCGCCTGCTGGAGAATGGCGCTAATTCCTCATTCGTGGCGCTGGCGGCCGATGACACCGTGCCGGTGACGACCTTGCTGCGGCGCCCGGCCGCGATCATCGGCAGCTCCGAAAACGCAGGCCATCCGAACATCCGCGCACCCCGCGATCTCTACCAGCCGCAGCGAAAAAACTCGCGAGGCGTCGAATTCGGCGAGCGCGCGGCATTGAACGAATTGCTGACCGCGATCGAAGCTGAAACCGCGCCTGTTGCGGCGGTACCTGTCATCAACGGCCAAATCCGCGGCGGTGCGGCACGCGAAATCGTCAGTCCGATCGACCAGAAGACCGTTGCAGGAAGCGTCGTCGATGCAACGCTTGAGGATGTCAACGACGCGATCAAAACTGCGCGCGATGGCTTCAGGGGCTGGAGCCGAACGCCCGCCGAGACACGCGCGACACGGCTGGAGCAGGCCGCGGACCTGCTGGAGTGGCGCACCGCGCATTTCATTGCGCTGTTGCAACGCGAGGGCGGCAAAACTCTCGATGATTCGGTCTCGGAAGTCCGCGAGGCCATCGATTTCTGCCGCTACTATGCGGCGCAAGGCCGCGCGCTTTTTGGCGCGGAAGAGACCATGCCGGGTCCGACCGGCGAGAGCAATGTGCTGCGGCTGCGCGGCCGCGGCGTGTTCGTCGCGATATCGCCGTGGAATTTTCCGCTGGCGATTTTTCTGGGACAAGTCACAGCGGCGCTGATGGCGGGCAATGCGGTGGTGGCCAAGCCCGCCGAACAGACGCCATTGATTGCAGCCGAAGCCATCCGGCTGCTGCATGAGGCCGGCGTGCCCGCGTCCGCGCTGCATCTCGTACCCGGCGACGGCCGTATCGGCGCGGCTTTGGCGGCCCATCCTGAAGTGGCGGGCGTCGTGTTCACCGGCTCGACCGAGGTCGCGCGCTCGATCAACCGCGCACTGGCGGCCAAGGATGGTCCGATCGTGCCGCTGATCGCCGAGACCGGCGGCATCAACGCGATGATCGTCGACGCCACCGCCTTGCCCGAACAGGTCGCCGACGATGTCGTGACCTCGGCGTTTCGCTCCGCCGGCCAGCGCTGCTCGGCATTACGTTTGCTGTTCGTTCAGGACGACGTCGCCGACCGCATGATCGAGATGATCGCGGGCGCGGCGCGTGAACTGGCGATCGGCGATCCCCGCGATCCCGCGATTCAGATCGGACCTGTGATCGATGCCGACGCCAGGCAGCAGCTCGAGGCGCATATCGCACGCATGAAGCAAGCATCCCGCATGCATTTCGCAGGCATCGCACCATCCGGCCAATATGTCGCGCCGCATATTTTCGAACTGTCCGATGCGGATCAACTGACGCAGGAGGTTTTCGGACCGGTCCTGCATGTGGTGCGCTACCGCGCCGAGCAGCTTGATCGCGTGCTGCAATCGATCGAACGTTCCGGCTACGGACTGACGCTGGGCATTCACTCGCGGATCGACGATACGATTGAGGCCGTGGCCGATCGGCTTTCGACCGGCAACGTCTATGTCAACCGCAACATGATCGGTGCGGTGGTTGGCGTGCAGCCATTCGGCGGCAACGGCCTGTCGGGCACCGGCCCCAAGGCCGGCGGCCCACATTACCTCGCCCGCTTTGCGACCGAGCAGACCATCACCATCAACACCTCGGCCGCCGGCGGCAACGCCGCGCTGATGACGGACAGCGATTAGAGCAGGATGGCCTTTGATTGAATCGGTCTGTCAGCGGGTACACTTACCTCTCCCCTTGTGGGAGAGGTCGGATCGCATCGCAGATGCGATCCGGGTGAGGGGGTACGCCCTATCGATGGACCTGA
>Ga0209006_10006228_pt1 | contig 10812 bp, 8 predicted proteins | sample JacPin_JW_Ref_O2_FD_188567 | JGI IMG/M metagenome (GOLD analysis project Ga0209006, IMG submission 188567) | Forest soil microbial communities from Algoma, Ontario, Canada - Jack Pine, Ontario site 1_JW_Ref_O2 (SPAdes) (version 2) | ecosystem: Environmental > Terrestrial > Soil > Boreal... | reverse complement strand
CAACGTGTGGCGCTTTTCAGGGGATTTAACGGCTTGCAAGTGTTTGAAAAGTTTGGCTCCTCAGGTAGGACTCGAACCTACAACCCTTCGGTTAACAGCCGAATGCTCTACCATTGAGCTACTGAGGATCTGGGCAGGCAACTAACTTCCCATTCATTACAACATCCCCCCTCAAACCTGTCAAATTTTGCCCGCTTGCTAAACTGGTAGCTTCCCCATGGAATTGGAAAAAGCATATGAGCCGCAGCGCTTCGAGCCGCATTGGGCCGAATGGTGGGTGGAGTCCGGCATCTTCCACGCCGATCCGCGCGCGCCCGGGCCCCGGTTTTCTCTCGCCGTCCCGCCGCCCAACGTGACCGGATCGCTCCACATCGGGCACATGCTCGATCACACCGTCATCGACACCGCCACGCGCTGGCATCGCATGCGCGGCGACAATTCGCTGTTCCTTCCTGGTACCGACCACGCGGGCATCGCCACGCAGATGCTGGTGGAGCGCAGCCTGGCCGCCGAAGGCATCACGCGCCAGCAGTTGGGCCGCGAAGAATTCGTGCGCCGCGTCTGGGAGTGGAAAGAGAAATACGGCAACCGCATCACCTCGCAGATGAAGCGCATCGGCGATAGCTGCGATTGGAGCCGCGAGCGGTTCACGCTGGCTCCCGACCTTTCGCGCGCCGTGCTGGAAGCCTTCGTGCGCCTCTACGAACGCGGCCTCATCTACCGCGGCACGTACATGGTGAACTGGTGCCCGCGCTGCGCCACCGCGCTTTCCGATCTGGAGGTGAAGCATGACGACACGCAGGGCAACCTGTGGCACATCCGCTATCCGGTGAACAACAGCTCGCGCTATTTGATCGTCGCCACAACGCGGCCGGAGACCATGCTCGGCGACACTGCGGTGGCTGTGAATCCGGCCGATCCGCGCTATCAGGATCTGGCCGGTCAAACCGTCACGTTGCCGCTGATGAATCGCCCGATCCCAATTATCTTCGACGACATTGCCGATCCAAAGTTCGGCACCGGGGTGGTGAAAATTACACCCGCGCACGATCCGAACGATCTGGAAGCAGGGAAGCGTCATGACCTGCCGCAGATCAAGGTGATCGGCGAAGACGCCCGCATGACGGCCGACGCCGGCCCTTACGCGGGGCTCGATCGTTTCGAAGCGCGCAGGCGCATTGTGGCCGATCTGGAAAAACAGGGCTTGCTCGAAAAAGTGGAACCGTACGCGGTCGCGCTCAGCAAATGCGATCGCTGCGGGACCATCGTGGAGCCGCTCATCTCCACCCAGTGGTTCGTCAAAACCAAACCACTCGCCGAAAAGGCCATGGCCGCGGTGAACGAAGGCCGCATCCAATTCGTGCCCGACAATTGGAACAAAACCTTCTTCAATTGGATGGAGAATATCCGCGACTGGTGCATCTCGCGCCAGCTCTGGTGGGGGCATCGCATTCCGGCCTGGCATTGCGGCAATTGCAAGACGATCACGGTGGCTCGCCAAACGCCGGCGAGTTGTCCCAATTGTCAGTCGGCCGATCTGACGCAAGACTCCGACGTGCTCGACACCTGGTTCAGTTCCAGCCTGTGGCCGTTTTCCACGCTCGGCTGGCCGGCCGAGACCGACGATCTGCGGGCCTATTATCCAACCAGCCTGATGATCACCGGCTTCGACATTCTGTTTTTCTGGGTGGCGCGCATGATGATGATGGGCATCGAGCTTACCGGCGACGTGCCTTTCCGTCAAGTGCATATGCACGGTCTGGTGCGCGATCCGGAGCGCAAAAAGATGTCGAAAACCAAGGGCAATGTGGTGGACCCGCTCGACATCAACGAAAAATACGGCACCGACGCCTGCCGTCTGTGGCTGCTGATGGCCGCGGCGCCCGGCACCGACATTACCTACAACGAAGACAAGCTCGCATCGGCGCGCCAGTTCGCGAACAAGCTATGGAACGCGGCGCGGCTGTTGTTAATGAACATGGAAAGCGCGGGCATTGAGCCGTGCCTTCCCGAGCCGGGACAGCTGGAGACACTGGAAGACCGCTGGATATTCAGCCGGCTGGGCCGCACCGCCGAATCGGTGAATCGCGCGCTGGAGCAGCATCGTTACCACGAAGTGGCCGAGGAGCTTTGGCAATTCTTCTGGCACGATTTTTGCGACTGGTATCTCGAAATTAAAAAGCTTCGTTTGTCGCCCAATTCCGGATTAACCAACGACTGGCGTAATATTCTTGGTCTATTCAGCGCCTATTTGCGATTGCAGCATCCCATTCTGCCGTTCATTACGGAAGAATTGTGGCATCGCTTCGGCCAGAATACATCCATCGCGCTGGCAAAATATCCGCAGGCGGGGTCCACCGATGAAGCGGCGGAGCGCGAGATGGGCTTGCTGCAGGATATGGTGACTGCGGTCCGAAAACTGAAGGCCGACAATGGGCTCGATGACAAACTGGAGCTGGCGGGCGTGCTCTATTGCCGCAACGGCTCAAGGAACGTCGAATTCCCCGTTGTGGAATGGCTCGCAAAAGTGAAGCTCGAAGTGCGCACAGACGCGCCGCCCGCTCTCACTGGCGCGGTTCGCTCCACCGCCCAATTCGATCTTTCTCTGCAGCTTCCCGAAGTGGATACCGAGGCATTGCGGCAGCGTCTGTTGAAAGAGATCGGCGTACTGGAAAAGCTGGTCGGGAATAGCGATCGCCAGCTGGCGAACGAGGAATTCGTGAGCCGCGCGCCAGCGCACGTGGTGGAATCCTTGCGCGCCAAGCGAACCGAATACCTTGCGCAGATCACGAAAAATCGCGATATGCTCAATCAGCTCTGACTCTCGTCGGGAGCTTCATCAACGCGATGCTTTTTAACCTGGCGTGGTTACGATCCCAATTACCAGACCGCCGCATCGAGTGGCACGACGTGGTGGCGTCTACGATGACCGAAGCCAGCCAGTTGGCCGCGGCGGGCGCGCCATCCGGCGCCATAGTGGGCGCTGAAGAGCAGACTGATGGACAAGGACGTCAGGGACGATCCTGGCATTCCGAGCCAGGCCTGGGCCTCTACGTCTCTATCGTTCTGCGGCGCCAATACACGCCGTCGACGTTGCCGGTAGTGACGCTGGCGCTGGGCCTCGCGGTGCAAGAGGCGATCCTTAAATATGCGAACCTGGCGTGCGACCTGCGCTGGCCCAACGATGTGCTGGTCCAATCCAAAAAGTGCGCGGGTATTCTCACCCAGCTCGAGTCGTCCACCCATCCATCGGCTATCATTGCAGGCATCGGCGTCAATGTGAATCATTCATCGTTTCCGGCAGAACTGAGCGGCATCGCCACCTCCTTGCGCCTGGCGAGCGGCAGCATTCACTCGCGCGAGCGCCTGCTGGTGGATCTGCTCGCGAGCGTGGACACTTATTGCGACCTCCTGGAAACCCAGGGTCGCGGACCAATCATCGAAACCTTCACGCGCGCATCCAGCTACGTTACCGGCCGCCGTGTGTGCGTGGATCAGGATGGAACCGTGTTGCGCGGCACCACCGCCGGCCTGAACGATTCCGGCTTCCTGCTGCTGCGGGGCGACGACGGAACCAACAGCGTGATCGTCGCGGGAGGAGTGCGCCCATGCTCTTAGCTCTGGACGCGGGCAACAGCAATATCACTATCGGCGCTTTCGAAGAGACTAAACTGATCGGCCGCTGGCGCCTCCGCACCATTCACGAACAGACCGCCGACGAATGGGGCGTGCTAATGCGCAATCTCTTCGAACTCGCGTCGCTCGATCTCGCCCGCGTGGATGGCATCATCATCGCGAGCGTCGTTCCCACCCTCGACGCTCCGCTGCACGCCATGGCGCAGCGCTATTTTCAGACCACCCCGCTGTTCGTTACGCCCGACGTGGATACCGGCTTGAAAGTGCTTTATGACAACCCGCGCGAAGTGGGCGCGGACCGCGTGGTGAATGGTGTGGCCGCGTTTCATCGCTACGGCGGCCCGTCGGTGGTCGTAGACCTCGGAACTACTATCAACTTCGATATTGTTTCCGCCGACGCCGAATACCTGGGCGGCATGATCTGCCCTGGCATCGGCATGTCCATCAGCGGTCTCTTCGCCAAGACCGCGCGCTTGCCCATGGTGGATCTCCGCGAGCCCGCTCGCCTCATCGGCAAGACCACCGTGAACAGCATTCAATCCGGCCTGTATTACGGATTCGCCGGCTTGATCGATGGAATCGTGGGACGCGTGGTGGCCGAGCTGGGCAGCGACACCAAGGTGATCGCCACCGGCGGCCAGGCGCAACTGATCGCGCGCGCGGCCCGCTCGGTTCAAGAGATTAACGAAGATCTCACGCTGGAAGGCCTGGAAATTATATGGCGCAGAAATCGTAAGAAATGACGCCGGAAGAAGCGTCCTGGCCCTCCAACTACTTCAACTATTTCACCGAAGTGGAAGAGCGTTTTCAAAAGGCGCGCGGGACCGGTCTCTTTCTGATGTCGCCGCTCGATTGGGCGCTGGTGGAAACCTGGAAAAACGCGGGCGTGCCTTTGGAAGCGGCCCTGCGCGGCATCGACGCAGCTTTTGAAAAATGGCGCAGTAAGAAGAAGCGCGGCCAAAACGTAAACTCGGTCGCGTACTGCTCACAGGCCGTTCTGCTGGAGGCGCAGGCCATGGCCGGCGTAGCGCCCGCGCGCGGCCGGAAGGAATCGGCCGCCCCGTTCACCCTCGAGGCTCTCGAAGGCTACCTGGCAGCCAACGCCCAGCAAATCCGCAAGCAATCTGGCTTCGACGACGTCGCTACCTCGGTGGATCGCCTGGCTTCCCAAGCGGCGGCCCTCTTTCACGATCTCGAAGATCTCGAACGCCGGCTCACCGCGCTCGAAGACAAAATGATCGCGCTGGCCCGCTCGCGTCAAACCGAAGAAGACCTGCTGCGCGCCCGCCGCGAACTCGATCTTCAGCTGCGCGCGTATCGCGGAAAAATGACCGCGCCGCAACTTGCCATGCTGGAAAAACAATATCTGGAACGGCAGTTGCTTGAGTCGGCGGGCTTACCGCGGCTCAGCCTCTTTTATCTCCGCTGACCCTCTTCACACCGCCGTCATCGAGGCGTGAGTATCATGGTTGCTAGACAGCATGTCCCCTCCATTGCCGGAATCCAAGCGCACGTCTCACGTATTCACGGCCATTACGCTGGTGGTCTCCGTCGCGTGCCTGGCCTGGGCGTTGCACGGCGTGAGCTGGACCGAACTCTGGGAAGAGGTCCGCGAACTGGACTGGCATTGGGTGGCGGTCGGCGTTATTGCCGACCTGTTGGTTTATGTGGTGCAAGGCTGGCGCTGGAGCCTGATGCTTTACCCCGTCACCCGCGTGTCGCCGTGGGCCTCGGTGGGCGCCATTTACGTCGGCTTGTTTGCGAATGAAGTGTTGCCGCTGCGCGCGGGCGAGCTGATTCGCTGCTTCCTGATGGCCCGCTGGAGCAAGATTCCCATTTCCGTGACGCTGGCGTCCGCGCTGATCGAGCGCATTTTCGACGGCGTGTTGCTCATTGGCGGATTGTTTCTGTCGCTGCGCTTTATGCACCATTTCCCCCTGAGCGGCGGCCAGTCCCGCGCCATGGAGATCATCACCACCGGCAGCATCTTCCTCGCCATTCTGCTCCTGGTTTGCGCCGCGCTGTTGGCCGTCGCGATGTTTTGGCGAGAGCAGACGCTGGACGCCATTCTCGACGCCCGCTTGTTCTCCTGGGCGCACGTCTTCATTGAGGACCTCCATCGCATCGGCCACTCCCGCTATCTCTACTTCTCAGCGGCCGTGAGCGTTCCTTATCTGCTCATTCAAATTGTTCCCATCTACGCCATCATGCAGGCTTATGGTTTCGATGGCGTCACGTGGGCGCAAGCCGGAGCGCTGATGGTGTTGCTGCGCCTCGGCTCGGTGGTGCCGCAAGCGCCCGGCAACGTCGGCCTGTTTCAAGTCTTGTCCACGCTCGGCCTTACTCTGTTCGGCGTCCCGCGCGCCATGGCGCGCCGCTTCACGCTCATCTTGTGGGCCGTGGTTACGTTGCCCCTGCTGATCGTCGGCTTTATCGCGCTGGTTGCTTCCGGAACAAAGGTCGGCGACATTCAGCGCGAAGCGCAGGCCGAGATGCGCGCCCGGCAAGACGAGCTGGCCAAGAGTTAGTTCTGAGCCGTCAATGAGCTTGGCTTTGTCTTATCGGCGTTCATCCGCGTTCATCGGCGGCCAAATAGCCTTTTCCGCAGCCTGTGACGCAGGCCGACTCCGCCGCTCAGTGCGTCATCGAATAAATAACGTAGTCCACGCCCACCCGAATCGCCAATCCTGAAAACTTCTCCGGATACCGCGGATCGTCCGCGTATTCCCACGCGTCGCCGATATCCGAGTTGTACGAAATGGCCACCATGATGCGACCCTTGTCGTCGTAAATGCCCCGCCAGTGCGCGCCCGTGCCGCCCTCGCGGCAATTCTTGCAACCCTCATACAAGTGCGCCGACCCCGGTATCTGGAAGCGATCGTTCAGATCGAACACGGTATGGAAGATGGCGTCGCTATCCGGAATATCGACGATAGGGCGATCCGGAAACACGAAGCGAATCCGCTTCAAAAACATTTCCCACTCGTAGTCGCCGTGAAAATCGTCGGCCATGAAGAAGCCGCCGCGCAGCAGATACTCGCGCATCACCTTGGCTTCCTGCTCCGTAAAGCCCCATTCGCCCACTTGCACGGCGTAAAGCCAAGGCCAGTTAAACGCCTCGTCGCCATCCTCCATCATCACGGACTGTTCCACAGGCCGCACCTGGATGCGCGTCAGGCGCCGCAAAGCTTCCGAAAAATGGCGATCGGCGCGCGGATAATCCTGCGTCCACAGCGACAGGCCCTGGCGGAAGTCGCCATCGAAACGGCCGGCATAGCCGTCGTTCGGCCCGGGTGGAAACATGAGCCGCGCGAAGGCCCACTCGCCCCGCGCTTGCCAGTCCGGCGGCAGCTCGAATGTGAAATACTCCACGCCCGGATACTGGCGGAAGGGGCGTTGAAATGCCCAGAGCGCGCCGAGAAAAACGAAGCTGCATCCCAGCAGACACGCAGCTTTTCGCCCGATCATCGGTAGCACCCATCCCGAGAATAGCATTCACGCAGGCTAGCGATTGCTATACTGGCGTGTTCCGCCCGTGAACGAACCTCCGTCCGATCATCGCGCCGCGCTCACCGCCGGATTTCTCGGCTGGACGCTGGACGCTTTCGATTTTTTCCTGGTCACGCTGTGCCTCACCTCGATCGGAAAAGAGTTTCATAAATCGGATTCGGCCATCGCGCTTTCCATCACTGCGACGCTGGCCTTCCGGCCCGTCGGCGCTTTCCTTTTCGGATTGCTCGCGGACCGCTACGGACGCCGCCTTCCCCTAATGATCGACCTGGTCTTCTATTCGGTGTGTGAGGTGCTCACTGGACTCGCGCCCAACTACACCACCTTCCTGGTGCTGCGCGCGCTGTTCGGCATCGGCATGGGCGGCGAGTGGGGCGTGGGCGCATCGCTGGCCATGGAAAAAGTCCCGCCCCGGCTACGCGGCGTGCTCTCCGGATTGCTTCAGGAAGGCTATGCCGCTGGCAATCTCCTGGCCGCTATCGCGTATTTTTTCTTGTTCCAGCGCTGGGGCTGGCGGCCGCTGTTCTTCCTGGGCGGATTGCCCGCGCTACTGGCGCTGTTCGTCCGCTTTCGCGTGAAAGAATCCGAAGTCTGGAAGAAAAGCCGTGAACACAGCTGGGGCGGATTGGGCCGCGCGATCGTGTCGCATTGGAAGCTGTTCCTGTATCTCACGCTTTTGATGACGATGATGAATTTCGTCTCGCACGGAACGCAGGACATGTACCCCACCTTCCTGGAACGCCAGTGGCACATCGGACCGTCGCAGCGCTCGGTGATCACCGGCATTTCGATGATCGGTGCCATCATCGGAGGCATCGTGATGGGGCTTCTGTCGGATCACTATGGCCGCCGGCGCGTGATGGTGAGCGCGCTGCTAGGTGGAATCCTGATGGTTCCGCTGTGGGCTTACGCCCCCTCCACGGCGCTGTTGGTATTGGGCGCGTTTCTGGTCCAGTTTATGGTGCAGGGCGCATGGGGCATCATCCCCGCGCACTTGTCTGAGCTCTCGCCCGATTCGGTGCGTGGATTCATGCCCGGATTTTCCTATCAATGCGGTGTGCTGGTGGCGAGCTCGGTGGTTTACATTGAAGCGGTGTTCGCGAAAACCATGAGTTATGCCACCGCGATGGCGCTCACCGCGGTGACGGTGTTCGCGCTAGCGGCCATCGTCGCGGCGTCCGGTAAGGAGCGCAAGGGCCAAGTGTTCGGCGAGTAGTGTGGCGCACGCACTCGTGCGTGCCGTGTTCGCACTCATGCGAACACTTCTGAAAATCGTTCACACGAGTGTGAACGCAGCACGCACGAGTGCGTGCGCCACAAAGCACCGCGTGCCGTTATATCGATTGGCGTAAAACCTCGCGGACACTCTCGATAACGCGCGCCACATCGTCTCCCGTCGCCACCGGACCATGGCCGGGAACGACGATGCGCGGCGCCAGAGCGGCAATGCGATCCAGTGAATTGAGCCAGACCTGCCAATCGTCCACCGAGCCGGCGTCCAGATTCGGCAAGTAGCCGTTGATCAACGCGTCGGCGCAAAATAGTACCCCATCCGAAGGCACATAGACGGAAATATTGGTGGGCGTGTGGCCGGGGGTCATCAGGATTTCGACCTCGCACGCGCCCAAGTCCATCCGCATATCTTGCGTGATGGCCCGGTTCGGATTCACAAGTTTGGTTCCAGAGAAGAATACTTCGGCTTCGCGCCGGCCGCGCCGCGCCGGATTCGGAATCGTGCCGTTAAACTCTTCGATCTCGGCCTGAAATTCGGCGGCCGTACGCTGGATGCCGGCGTGCCCGTAGACATCGATACCGCGCTCGCGAAAATAGCTGTTGCCGCCGATATGGTCGAAATGCTTTTCCAGATCGACCACCACCAATCCGTTCGTCGGTCGCACCGCCGTGGCGTAGCCATGAATGGTGGCCGCCGCCAGAGCGTTGCCGCCAGTGTCCATGATCAGCGTCGTTCGATCGCCAACCACAAAACCGGCATTGACGCACCAAGGTGGCGTATAACCGAGACCGGTGACGGCGTAGCATCGATCGGAAAGCAGCATGCCGAAAGAATCTTCTTCCCGCTCACTTCCCATCCACCGAGAACGCCAGCAACACATTCCCCGGCACTCCTCCGCCCGCCGCATATCCCGAATTCACGAACAGCATGCCGCCGCCGATCACCGGACCAGGACCGTCCATGGAGCCGCCGTGCGCTTCCACGCCATTAACTGTCGTATAGGGTCGCTCTGTGTCGGCGTCCCAAAGGACCGAACCGTCGGCGGTAGAGTAGCCGCGCAGATGTCCGTCGACCGAGCCTGAGAACGCGACTCCAGGAATGGCGCTCACAGCGGCCGATTGCGCGGGACTGCAGCGCTTGCGATCGCCGCACGGCACGGGCGGCGTATACCAGACCTGCTTGCCCGTATCCAGGCGCAGCGCGAACATGCCTCCGCCTTTCTTCGGATCCACGTCGGTGCTCAAGCTGTAGGGAACCACCACGCGGCCCAGATCGGCCAGCGCGACATACACGTTAGTGCCGTCCGTAGCCGACCCCCATTGCACGCCGCCGTTGGTGCCGCCTTGGCCGACGCGCACGCTCCAGATCAGCTCGCCTTGATTATCGGGATCCACGGCGTGCACCAGACCCGACTTCTGACCGGCCACCAGCGCACGCTTGCCGTTCGGGAGCGTCACAAGAATCGGCCCGGAGCTGAAGTCGAAATCGGGACCATTTGAATCCGGGCAATTGGTTTTGTCGGCAATGCGGCAGGCTGAAGTGTAGGCGTCGGCCGCCGTCATCTGGCGCGACCACAGAATCTTCCCGGTAGCCAGATCGAACGCCACAAACGCGTCGCTCATGTTGCTGGCAGGATCGCTGTAGTTGTCGCCCGTGGTGGCGTAGAGCGCGTTGTTCTTGACATCGATGGACGGGCTGCTCCAGATGGGCGCGCCGGAAGGTCCCCAAAGCTGCGTGCCAATTTTGTTCTTCTTGGTCTTATGCGGCTCCTTGGGAATGGTGTAGGTCTTCCAGATCTGCTGGCCGGTGGATGCGTCCAGCGCCACAATGCTCCCGCGGAAACGGCAGCACTCGTAATCCGGCGACGCTCCCGCGCCCTCTTCGCCCGATGCTACGGGCACATAGACTCGGTTGTTATAGAAGACGAGCGAGCCGGTGATACGTCCGGCCGGAAAATTCTCCACCTTGGTCTTCCACAACAGCTTGCCATTCGAGGCATCTACCGCGTAGGTGAACGAACTGCTATCGCCAAAGAAAGCCGCATATTGCGATCCCGAATCGGTTTGGATGCGCCCGATGCTGATGGCCGCGCGCACGCCGCCGGTGGCATTAAAGTACCAGCGAATGCAGCCGGAGGCGGCGTCGAGTGAATACACCGCGCCGCTGGTGCTGCCGATGAAAATGCGCCCGTTCGCGATGGCCGGATGCGCATTGGAGTCCAGGGTGGCGGGAAATCCGAAGGCCCATTTCACTTTCAATCGACTCACATCCGCGGCACTGAGCCCAGCCTGCGCGGCGGTCTGAAAACGCGTATTGAGCAGATTCTGCCCCCAACCGTTCCACAGCGGGCCGGACGCCGGGTCGCCGAAATCTGGCGCGGGCCCCGTACACATGGCCGCGGCCGGCGGCGCGGTATCCAAAGGATGCGCGAA
>Ga0209006_10006227_pt1 | contig 10812 bp, 14 predicted proteins | sample JacPin_JW_Ref_O2_FD_188567 | JGI IMG/M metagenome (GOLD analysis project Ga0209006, IMG submission 188567) | Forest soil microbial communities from Algoma, Ontario, Canada - Jack Pine, Ontario site 1_JW_Ref_O2 (SPAdes) (version 2) | ecosystem: Environmental > Terrestrial > Soil > Boreal... | reverse complement strand
TGCGAGTTGCGTTCGAAGAAATCCGGAAAGGTCTGCAAATAATCCGCGACACTGTTGTCATTGAGAACATCCTGCTTGATCCCGCGCGCGTGACCTGTGGTCATTGTGTGGCTCCCGTGAATCGCGTTAAATCGATAGAACCTGTAAAAACCGTGGTTGCGGGTCCGGTCAGCCATATATGCTGGCCCGGCCCCTCCCAAGAAACCAGCGCAGTGCCGCCGGGCAAATCCACCCGCACCTGAGCGTCGAGCGACCCCAGCCGCTGACCGACGGCCACCGCCGCACACGCGCCGGTGCCGCAGGCCAGGGTTTCACCCGCCCCCCGTTCGAACACGCGCAACAAGATATGGTCGCGGCTGACGATCTGCATGAAGCCCACATTGGTGCGGTTCGGAAAGCGCGGGTGCCGCTCGATACTAGGCCCAAACTGCCCGACCGGGGCGCTTTTCACGTCCGGCACTTGCAGCACGACGTGAGGGTTGCCCATCGAGAGCGCGCTCATCTCGAGGTCTTTGCCGGCGATGCTCAACGAGAAACTCAACGGCTCGGCAAACACCGGTATGCCCATGTCCACCGACACCAGGCCGTCATCTCGGATGCGTGCGTGCACTTTGCCGCCGCGGCTGCCCATGACGAGATCGCGGCCCAACTCCGGCGCGCGCGAATACATCAGTGCGGCCACACAGCGCGCACCATTGCCGCACTGTTCGACCTCGACGCCGTCGGAATTGAACACCCGGTAGAAAACCCGGCTCGAGGCTTCGCGCGGCGTTTCCAGCATCAGCGCCTGATCGAAGCCGACGCCGGTATGGCGATCGGCGAGGGCGCGAAGCGTCTTTTCATCAAGCTGAGTGTCAGCCGCGAGGGCGGCGGCGTCGAATACCAGGAAATCGTTGCCGAGGCCTTGCATCTTCAGGAACTCGATGCGCATACGGGGAAGCATAGCCGATGCGGCGATTTTCCGCTCGGGGGTTGCGCAATGCTTGCCGAAAGCTCTACCTTACGGGCACAACAAAAACCGGGGGATTATGCGCCACGTAATGGTATTGAATGCGAAGGGCGGATGCGGCAAAAGCACGCTCAGCACGAACATCGCCGTGTTCTTCGCCCGCGACGGGCACAACGTCTGCATCGCAGATTACGACCCGCAGCGTTCCAGTCTCGATTGGCTTGCCATGCGGCCGGCTGATTTACCCGCGATCAGCGCGGCGGCCGCGTTCGAGGACGGATTGCGCAGTGTACCCCGCAATACCGATATTCTCGTGATCGATGCGCCGGCGCGAGTTCACGGCACCGAGCTCAACGAACTGGTGCGGCGCGCCGAAACCATCATCGTGCCGGTGCTGCCCTCGAGCATCGACATGAAGGCGTGCGGACACTTCATGGCTGAATTGCTCGAGATCGGCAAGGTGTCGCGCAAGCAGGCGCGTCTGGCGGTTCTCGCCAATCGCGTGCGCGAGCACACATTGGTGTATGAGGAATTGGATCAGTACTTGAGCAAGCTCAAAGTTCCGTACCTTGGCCACCTGCGCGAGGCGCAAAATTATGTGCGCGCCTACTCGAGAGGCATGGGTGTATTGGAACTGCCGGAATATCTCGCATGGACCGATTGGAAACAATGGGAGCCCATCGCTGAGTGGCTCGACAGCAAGCGCAGCCAGCCGAGCGCTTAGGCCCCGAACTCACGCTGCCGCGTGAAACGCCGTGCACATCAGTCTGGCCAATTCCGGCGGTAGTTTCAGCGTTTCAGCCGATCAGCCGCTGCTCGATGCGGCACGAGACGCCGGGCTCAATTTGCCGCACAGCTGTAAAGGCGGCAATTGCGGCGCCTGCAAGGCGCGGCTGCTGCGCGGCGAAATTCACTATCCCAATGGAAAGCCGCTCGGTCTCACCGATGCCGAGACCGCCGAAGGCATGATCCTGCTGTGCCAGGCCCGAGCCCGCACCGACCTGACCCTAGAGACTTTCCAGATTCGAGCAGCCGGCGTCGACGGACCAAAGCGCCTGCCCTGCCGCATCGAGCGCGCGGTCCCGTTATCGCACGATGTCATGGGATTGTTCCTGCGCCTGCCCGTCGCCGAGGACTTCAGCTTCGCGCCCGGGCAGTACATCGATATCCTGCTGCCCGGCGGACGGCGCCGCAGCTTTTCCATCGCCTCACCGCCGCACGACGCCCGGCCGCTCGAGTTGCACGTGAGGCACGTCGCCGGCGGGGAATTCACGGACCGGCTGTTCCACCACGACATGCAGAGTTCGCTGCTGACGATCGAAGGTCCGCTGGGGGAATTCGTCTACCGCCCGCACTCAGGTCCGGCACCGCCGATGCTGCTCATCGCCGGCGGCACCGGGATCGCCCCGCTGCTGAGCATTCTGCGGCACTTGATCGAGAACGATATTCAACGAGACATGCAGCTCTATTGGGGGGTACGCGGGGAAGAGGATCTGTATGCGCACGCGACGCTCGAAACCTTGAGCCGCCGTGCCGCTTCCTTGAGGTACGCGCCGGTATTGTCGGAAGCACGCCCGCAGTGGTGCGGGCTCACCGGCTGGGTGCATGAGGCCGCCGTCAAGGACATCGCAGATCTCGAATCCTATGAGGTCTATGCCGCCGGGCCGCCGGCGATGATAGAGGCGTTGCTGCGCGAATACGCCGTGCGCGGTGTTTCCTCGAGCCGGTTGTACTTCGATTCCTTCGACTATGCGCCCGACACGCTCGAGCGCCAGCGGATGAGAGTCGTGACCAAATCCTGATCTTGCGCCGACCGCGCCTGCAGCACCGGCGCCAGCATTCCAAGTTCGCGCAAGCCCAAGACAATTCGCTCGCCCGGAACCAGCCAATGCACCCGATCGAACTCGCTGCGCAACTCGGGCGTCGCCACGTTCAGCAAATTGCGTCCGACCTCGAGACTGGTAGCGGTGATCACGTGGACGTCTCCGGCCGCGAATCTTTCATGCAGCGCCGTCAGAGCCGCCGCGGTGGGGATCGCCGGCGCACGTTCATAGACATCGGCGCTTACCACCGTCGCGCCGCGCCGTACCAGCTCCTGTTGAAGCAGCTGCCGGCCATCGCCTCCCTTGATCATCAATATGCGGTGCCCCGCGACATGCTCCAACCTGGGGTGCGTGAGCAGACCCTCGGTATCGAAGGATTCACCGGGCTGTATGGCCACGCGGTAGCCCGCTTGGTTCAGGGCGCGCGCCGTTGCCGGACCGATGGCAGCGAGCGTGAGGTCGCGTTTCTGATCGAGAAACGAGGCGCCGAATCGCACCGCGTTGGCACTGGTAAAAATGATGACATCAAAACTCTCGAGAGCCCCAAGTCTCATCGCAAGGGCACGCCTGTCTCCAAGTGGTTTGATTTCCACCGCCGGCAAGCGCAGCGTGCTCGCGCCTTGAGCTTCCAACAGGCGGCACAGCGGCATCGCCTGCAATTCGGGTCTGGTGACCAGCACGCCGACTCCGGAGAGGGGCGGCATCGTCACTAGCCCGCGCGCAACCGCTCTAACAAAGGCCCCGCGCCGGCCGCCAACATGCGGTCGGCCAATTGCCGGCCGATCGCGGCCGGGTTCTTCGCGTCCCCCGTCGCAGAGTCGCGCAACAGACGCGAACCGTCCGGCTCGGCCACCAAGCCCCGAAGCGTGATCCGATCCGCGTCAAGTTCCGCGTAGGCAGCGATGGGCGATTGGCAGCTTCCCCCTAAGCGCGCGGCGAAGGCGCGCTCGGCATCCATGACCTTACGGGTCGCCCGATCCTCGAGGGCCTGCAGCAATCCGGCAGTTCGCGCATCGCTGCGGCGGCACTCGATGCCAATCACACCCTGGGTCACGGCCGGCAGGCAGATCTGCGGGTCGAGCCTTGCCGTGATGCGCGACTCCATCCCCAAACGGACCAGACCCGCGCACGCCAGCACGATGGCGTCCATGCCGCCCGCCTCGAGCTTGCGAATTCGCGTATCCACATTGCCGCGCAAGGATTCGATGCGCAGATCCGGGCGTAGGGCACGAAGCTGTGCTTGCCGGCGCAGGCTCGATGTGCCCACGACGGCGTTTTGCGGCAAGTCCTCGAGGCGCGCAATACCGGAGGTGGTCACCAATGCATCCCGCGGATCCGCACGCGTCAAAACCGCCTCGATGGCCAGCCCATCGGGAAGATCGGCAGGCACATCCTTCATCGAGTGCACGGCGATGTCGGCGCGCAGATCCTCGATCGCTACCTCGAGTTCTTTGATGAACAAGCCCTTCCCGCCGATGGCGGCCAACGTCCGGTCTTGGATGCGATCGCCCTGCGTCAGCAACGGCACCAGTTGTATTTCAAGCCCGGAATGAGCTTCGCGCAACAGCGCGGCCACATGTTCCGCCTGCCATAGCGCCAGCGCGCTCTTGCGGGTGGCTATGCGTAAGGTCAGGGTCACATCGACTCGGGCTTGGGAGGGAACAGTTTGGATTTCAGACGATAGATGGCCGAGATATCCTCATCGCCATACCCTTCGGCAATCAATTCTTCATACTGATCGATGGTGGACTCGACCACCGGCAGCACGCCGCCATGCTTGGCCGCCATGGCGCGGCAGATGCGTAAATCCTTGTCGTGCAGCCGCACGCGAAAACCCGCCGGAAAACTATTGTTCGCCATGAAGGGCGCGCGATTGACGAAGTACCAGCTCGAGCCCGCGCCCTTGCCCAAAACTTCGATCACTTTTTTCAGGTCGACGCCCTCTTCGTGCGCAAATGCCATGGCTTCACCCACGGCTTGGATGATGCCGGCGCACATGATCTGGTTGGTGGCTTTGGTCGCCTGTCCCGAGCCGCTGCTGCCCATGTACGCCACGGCCTTGCCCAGTTTCTCCAGAATCGGTTGGGCACGATTGAATACCGCCTCGTCGCCGCCGCACATGATGGCGAGTGATGCCGTTCGCGCACCTTCGACGCCGCCGCTGACCGGGCAATCCAAGAAGCCGACACCGATGGCGGCAAGCTGAGCGTAGACCTCGCGCACGGTATCTTTTCCCACCGTGGAACAATCCATGACGATCATGTTCGGGCTGAACCCCGGATCCAAGCCCGCAATGACTTCGCGCAGGTCCTTGTCGGCCGATACGCAAATCACCACCGCTTCGCAATTGCCGGCAAGTTCCTCCAAACTCGCGAACGCGTGAACCTTCAGTTCCTCGGCAAGGGCCCTGGCTTTCTCGGGAGTGCGATTCCAGACACCGGTGAGTAAACCGGCGCGGTGAAGGTTGCGTGCCATATGCGCGCCCATCGCACCCAATCCAACGAAGCCCGTTTGCATGTGCATTTCCTTAGGTCGAATTTCAAAGGATGTAGCCTAAGGCTTTGCGCCCGCCGCGGCAAAGCGCGAGTTGGGAGCAGGGACGGCACCGGCATCAAGCGCCGGCGATCAAGCGTGGGTCAAGTCGCGCTATTGCAGATATTGTCGATGTCACGCTTGGCGTTGAGTCGCTCGGTATCGATTTCTTGGGAAGTCATGAACTGGCGCTCGCCGTCGGGACCGGCCTTATAGAGCCGCCGGCCCTCAATGAGTTTCTTGTAGCGGTCCTGCGCGTCAGAACACTGCTTGTCGCGGGTGCTCGCAACGTCCTGATCCACGGCCTGTTTGTCTTGAGCATCCTTGGGTGTCGGATTGGCAGCAACTCTCGCCGCCGGTGGCGCCTGTGCCGGGGCGGTCGAAGCGTTACGCGCGGTGGACGCTGAGGTGGAGGCATGAGTGCCCAACAATTGGACCACTTCCGCGTGCACGCCGTCCGGCGGTCGATCGCCGTATTGCAGCTTGCCCTGCGCATCGGTCCACTTGTAGACCACTGCGGATGCCAGGCCTGACCAAACGATCAATGCGGCGAATACCAAGAGGCGTTTCATCGTCCAATCCTCGCTTCATTGCTACAGTGCTCGCGAGCCAGCCTCGCCGGTGCGAATGCGCACCGTCTGACCAAGATCGCAAACAAAAATCTTGCCGTCACCGATTTTACCCGTGCGCGCTGTTTCGATAATGGCTTCAACAACCCGGTCGACCTGTTCGTCATCCACGGCCAGTTCGAGCTTCACTTTGGGCAGAAAATCAACGACGTATTCCGCCCCCCGATAGAGCTCAGTGTGGCCCTTTTGGCGCCCAAAGCCTTTGACCTCTGTCACGGTAATGCCCTGAACCCCCACTTCCGCCAGGGCGGCACGCACATCGTCAAGCTTGAAGGGTTTGATGATGGCGATGACCATTTTCATGCAGTCTAAGCTCCTGGGTCGTAGAACCACGCAGTTTAGCAGCGGAATTCAAAAGAGAATTGCTGCGACACAGCATAGCGTAGGTAAATCTTCTGATGTATAAACGGCCAAGCGTCTTGCGTCGGGCGCGTGTATATAAAAAACGGCGCTGGCCCCAGTTTATGGGACCCGCGCCGCCGGGATATCGCACCGACGGGGGAGTTGGCTGGCTTGCCGGCGCGAGATGCTCCTAAATCGTCACAAGTTTTGGCCTCGCTCGCTGGTGGGCGGGGCCTGAATCAAATGGCGTCCGGGCCGGTTTCACCGGTCCTCACCCGCAACGCCTGTTCCAATTCGAATATCCATACTTTTCCATCCCCGGGGTTTCCTGTCCTAGCGACATTGCAAACCGCCTCGATAACCTGTTCTGCGATCGAATCGTCCACCGCAAACTCCACTTTTGCCCTGGGCAGAAAGTCGACGCGGTATTCGGCACCGCGATAAATCTCCGTGTGCCCGGGTTGGCCCCCGTAACCGTGTACTTCGGTAACCGTGACGCCCTGAAGGCCGATATCCGCAACCGCTTTGCGCACGTCGTCCAGCTTGAACGGTTTGATGACCGCGGTGATCAGCTTCATGCATTTGTCCCCGCTTTCACCGGTAAATCAGACGGCCCCCCGCATCACTTCCGCGTACTATTGATCCTGAATATTGCAGATTCCGTGCCACAGCCGGCCGACGACGAATCAACGGGTTACGCCGTTACCAGCAAAGGCTTTGCACCCATCTGGCGCGCAGCATCGCCGTTCGTGCTTTAAGCAAGTGCGACCCTGCGTTGCGATCCGTGTTGGAGACTGATCCGTATTGGAGGCAGAAATGAGTTTTATGAATTCGAATGGCTTGGACGATCTGGCAAAACGCCTGGCCGAGTCCGTACCCGAGTCGCTGCGCGCCTTTGGGCGCGATCTCGAGGGCAATTTTAAGGCCGTGCTGCAAGCGCAACTCGCCAAGCTCGATCTTGTCACGCGGCAAGACTTCGACGTGCAAGCAGCGATTTTGGAGCGCACGCAAGGAAAGTTGACCGCCTTGGAAGCACGTCTGAAAGATCTCGAAGCCAAGCTCACGCCGTAGCCTCAACCGCGCTGCACCGCACCGGCATCGGCACCCCTTACCCCCGGCACATAATTTCGTATGGACACTCACAAGGACGTGAGCACCGTTTTCAGCCGCGCACCCGCCGGACTGGAAGCACCGATGGTTCGTGTCGAGGTTCACCTAGGAGCGGGCCTGCCGGCTTTCAATTTGGTAGGCCTCCCCGAAGCCGTGGTTCGAGAAAGTAAGGAGCGAGTCCGTGCAGCACTCGTCACCGCCGGCTATGAATTTCCGCAGCGGCGAATCACCGTCAATCTATCGCCTGCCGACCTGCCCAAGGAGGGTGGCCGCTTCGATCTACCGATTGCGGTCGGCATCTTGGCAGCCGAACACCGGATTCTTTCGCAGGCACTCAAAGACCGCGAATTCTACGGCGAGCTGTCGTTGGGAGGCGCGCTGCGCGAAACGCGCAAACTCCTGCCTGCGCTGATCGCCGGCGCAAAGTCGCGCCACGAAATGATTTTGCCGGCTGCGAATGCGCTGGAAGCGAGTCTCGTCAGCGGCGCCAAACTCCGATTGGCAAATCATTTATCTGAAGTGATTGCTGCCCTTAAGGGCGAAGAGAAACTGCATGCGCTTCGCTACGCCGCCGCGGAACCGGAAAACCTCAGGAGTGCGCGTAAACCGATTCCGGATCTCGCCGAGGTCCGCGGACAATATGCGGGCAAGCGCGCTCTAGAGATTGCTGCGGCCGGTGAACACGGCATGCTGATGATCGGTCCTCCAGGCGCAGGCAAGACACTGCTGGCACAACGACTGCCCGGCTTGCTCCCGCCGCTGTCTGAGCCTGAAGCACTAGAAGTCGCAAGCCTGGAATCCGCCGCGGGACGCAGACCCTCGATCGGCGGCCAAAGACCCTTTCGCAGTCCACAGCACACCGCCTCGGTGGCCGCGCTCATCGGCGGCGGCGCAATGCGTCCCGGTGAACTGTCGCTGGCACACCTTGGTGTGCTGTTCCTGGATGAGCTCCCCGAATTTCCGCGCAATGCGCTCGAAGCGTTGCGAGAACCGCTGGAAAGCGGCGCAGTCGTCCTTGCGAGGCTCAAGCGCACCTGCGAATTCCCGGCAAAATTTCAGTTGGTCGCCGCGATGAATCCCTGTCCCTGCGGCTATGCCGGAGATCCCCGCGGACGCTGTCATTGCACCGCGGAACAGGTCGTGCGCTACAGGAATCGAATTTCCGGGCCGCTCATCGACCGCATCGACATTCATGTCGAGATCACCGCACTGCCGGTAGAGCACCTGATGCACGATACGCCGGACACAGCAGAATGCTCCGCCGTCTTAGCACAACGCGTCGCGGTCGCAAGATCGCTGCAATTGGAACGGCAAGGAAGACTCAACGCGCGCCTGACGCCCACCGAGGTGAGCCGCTTTTGCGCACTCACCAGAGATTCGCGAGCGCTGCTTGGCACAGCGATTTCCCGTCTCGGACTATCCGCCAGGGCTTATCACCGCGTGCTCAAAGTCGCGCGCACCTGCGCCGACTTACGAGGGGATGCCGATATTCGCATGATGGATGTCGCAGAAGCGGTGAAGCTTCGCACGCTGGACCGGCCGAGCGGCTGACGGCGCCCGTTGGGAATACCGCAGCCGTACTTCGAACCGCAGATGCGTGTCAGGCGACGCCGCTACGTGCTCCGAGACGGCAGCTATTTGTTCTGCGACACCATGTAGTCGACGGCCATGCGGATGGTCGCATCCGGCCAGGTCGTGCCACCCTTGGGCGGCATGTTGCCCTTGCCCACGATCGCATCCTTGTAAAGGGTGTCTTTGCCCTGAGCGATGCGCGGACCCCAAGCCGCATGATCACCGATTTTAGGCGCGCCATTGACCCCGGTGGCATGACAGGCAGAACACACCTGAGTAAACGCCTGCTCCCCGGAAGTAGGCACGCTAGCCGCAGGCGCAGCACCCGCGGGCGAACTCAACGCCGCCAAGGCCGAATTGTCCTTGCCCGCGATGGCAACCTGCGCAAACGGCGCGATATTTTTCTGCACACTCGCCAAATGCAGCGGTTCTGCCAGGACCGCCGCCCCCTGACTATCGGCGCCGATGGAGCGCGCTACCGCGAACAGCACGATGGCAAAGGCGATGAGGATACCGAGCACCATGCTGAAGGAATTGAAGAACTGGGTATCTGACGATTCTGACTTGGACACGGTAACTCGCTGGTATCAATGGGAAAAAACCAAAATGGACCGACAGTATAACGGCAGAGGACAAATCTCGAAATAGCCGGGGGCGCAGGACGAGCGGAATAGGTTACGGCGGTCGATCCAAAGGGCTTTTTACGCCCAGCGCCCCTTTTCCCAGGACATGGGTGTAAAGCATCGTCGCGCGCACGTCAGCGTGCCCCAGCAATTCTTGCACCGTGCGGATGTCGTAGCCTGCTTCCAGCATATGAGTTGCAAAGCAATGCCGGAATGTATGGCAACCCGCCGGCTGCAAAATGCCCGCTTTGTGGATCGCCATCGACACCGCACGCTGCATGGCCCTCTCGTGACAAAATGGAGGCCGGCAAGACCGTCACACGATCCTTGCCGCCTTTTGCGTCGCGAACAATGAGCTCACCACGCTCAATCACCAGATCCTTCACCCGCAGGCGCAACGCCTCCATCAACCGCAAGCCGCTGCCATAGAGCAAATTCGCGAATAGCCACGGAGCACCATCGAGTTGAGCCAGCACCGAACGCACCTCCGCAACTGTCAACACCACCGGCAGCCGTTTCGAGCGGCGAGCCCGCGTAACATTTTCGAGCCACGGAAGATCAACCCCCAATACGTGCCGGTATAGAAATAGCAGAGCTTGGAGAGCCTGGTTCTGCGTGGACGCACTCACGTGCTTGACTACAGCTAAATGAGTCAAAAAAGCTTCCACGTCAGACGACCCCAGTTCTCTGGGATGCCTCCTATGGTGAAAGTTAACGTAACGCCGGATCCAATACAGGTATGCCTGCTCGGTGCGATACGCGAAATGCCGAGTGCGCATTTTCTCCCGTGACACCTCGTACAAACCCCTCGCCACAGGCATGTATAATTCCCTTTGAGTGCTACGCGACAAAACCCAGGTCTGGCTCCAAGGAAATCAGGAACATGTCAGAACATCGAGCGCGATATATAACGTCATTGACGCAATTCGCATGGGGTGTTGGTCACCTAAATAATTGTTAGACATACTTTTGAGCACCGCACATGGATCTACCAATATCTCTCGACAGTGACGCAGCGCTGGTTCTATTTGAGCTCCTTGCCTCTCGAACCGATATCAGTGACTCCCTAGGACTGGGTAGCCCGGAACGCGCTGCGCTCGATTTATTTGAGGCGAGCTTAGAGCGCTCGTTGACCGAGCCATTTGCGCCGAATTATTCGGAATTGTTGGTGGCCGCAAAACGACGGCTGGGTGAGCGTCAGGGGACATAATCGGGCCGAAATTGCATGCCTA
>Ga0209006_10006226_pt1 | contig 10813 bp, 11 predicted proteins | sample JacPin_JW_Ref_O2_FD_188567 | JGI IMG/M metagenome (GOLD analysis project Ga0209006, IMG submission 188567) | Forest soil microbial communities from Algoma, Ontario, Canada - Jack Pine, Ontario site 1_JW_Ref_O2 (SPAdes) (version 2) | ecosystem: Environmental > Terrestrial > Soil > Boreal... | reverse complement strand
GGTGGGACTGATTGCGCTCGGGATTGTTCCAGGAAATGCGATCCGGACGATGGCGCTGTACTGGTATTTCCTCGCGGGCGTGTGGCTCGCGATCTTTCTAGTCGCGTACCTCTGGAGTGCCAGATGAATACGTGGGACTGGGAACCTTCCGTTGTAGTGGGTTGTGCTGCTCTGGCCATCGGCTACCTGGCCGCTGTACGCCAGCACGGCTGGAATCGCTCGCCATACTTCCTCGGCGGCGTCCTGTTGCTGCTTCTCGATCTGGTCTCGCCCATCGACACACTTGGCGATCGGTATCTCTTGAGTGCGCACATCGTCCAGCATTTCCTGCTCGCGCTTCTGATTCCGCCGCTCCTGCTTCTCGGTACGCCGCCATGGCTTGCAAAGGCCGCGCTGAAACGCCCCCAGCTCAATAAGCTGGAACGCGCCTTCGGCCAGCCGCCGGTATCTTGGCTGTTGGGCGTGGGCACGATGCTCGCGTGGCACCTTCCACCACTGTTCAATGCGGCCCTCGCGAACGACGCCCTGCACGTCTTCCAACACCTGAGTTTCCTGGTCACCGGTACAATTTTTTGGTGGCCGATTCTAGGTCCGCTGGAAGATCGCCATCTTCAGCCGCTCGGCGCGGTTTCTTATTTGTTCAGCGCGTGCGTGTGCTGCAGCCTTCTGGGCGCATTTCTGACGTTCGGCCCGGTTGGGCTCTACCCCGCATACCTGAATCCCGACGACAGACTCGGCATCTTGCGATTGGTGCGCGACAACTGGGGCCTGGATCCGAAAAACGATCAGCAGTTAGGCGGAATGGTGATGTGGGTGCCAGGTTGCTTCGTCTATCTGTCGGCAATCGTCTCTACCGTAATGCGATGGTACGGAGCGGAACGGACGGCATGAGCAGAAGACCAAGTAGCTACGCGCCGATCGTAATGGCAGCAGGAGTGATGCTCACGCTTTGGGGGGCAGCGTCCATCTGGATGGTGTCAGTGGCCGGCTTGTTGCTTATTGGAATCGGGACATTCCGCTGGATACGGGACCTTCGACATGAAAACTGAAAGCGCAAATAGTGATGCAGACGCCCGGCTGCATCAGTACAGTATCCTGGTTGCCTTTTTTATACTGCTGGTCGTCATTACTGGAGCTGTTGTCACCAGCCTGGAACGGCCTATCTCGCCGGTTCCGTCCATGCCGACGACGCCGGCGGCAATTTCCTTTGAACACTCGCATCGCCTGGGTGCGGTATTTGCATCCGTCCTACTCGCTGGCTTGGCGGTTTGGTTCGGCAGGACGAGCAAAGACCCGCAGCTCCGCCCAGTAGGATGGATCGTTTTGTCAATCTTCGTAGTGGAAGGCATTCTCGGGGCGGCCCTGGGATCGCTGTCGCCTTTGACCGATATCCTGCATGCCTTGATCGGGCCGATCAGTTTCGCTTCGGCCACGTCCATCTCCGTATTCACTTCCCAGCGTTGGAAGCGCGGGCCCAATTTCATTGAGGACTCCTGGCGCCCGCCATTGCGGAAGCTGGCATTCTTTCTCCCGGCTATCGTGATCCTGCAAATTATTCTGGGAGCGGCTTTTCGATATCGGGCCGCTAGCGTGATCTGGCACATCCTGAACGCCATGATCGTGCTGCTCTCAATTCTGATCGTTTGCGTCTTCCTGGTCCGGCAGTTCCCCGAACATCCATCGCTGCGGCCCGCGGCAATCGCACTGGGTGGAATCACTGCGGTTCAAGTTTTCCTTGGCTTCACCACTTTCGTGATGCTGCTTCTATTTCCAGAGAGCAGTCCGGCGGTGATTATTGTGAGCGTCGTGCATGTGGCCACCGGAGCTTTGACGCTGTCCGCAACGGTCTCACTAGCCGCTGAGATTCGCCGCAACGCCGTCGCTGTTCGGTCACTTACCGGTCAGTGACCGCCATGTGACCGTTCGAAATGATGCAGTTGCTCAAAGCTCTGGTAGACTTGGGACCGATGCCAAGCTCTTGCGCATCACCACCCGTGGGTGGTGGCGTCCCAATCAAATAGCCAGTATCTAAAAGTGTTGATCACCAATCCCCTCAACTCGTCCGCGCTTGCCTTTCCGATTCTTGAGTGCTTCCACATCGTGGGGTTTGCGTTCTCAATCGGAACCATCGCCGTCGTGGATTTTTCGCTGCTCGGTATCGGCTTGCGGGGCCAGAGTCCGGCTCAACTCAGCAGAGATACCTGGCTGTGGACGCTCGGTGGGTTGGTAGTGATGCTCTTCTCCGGACTGATGTTGTTCTCATCAGACCCCGACATGTACTATCTGAACTGGGCGTTCTTGATCAAGATGGTCTTCTTCATTTCGGCCGTCATTTTTCATTACACGATTCATCGCAAGGCGCTGTCATCGGACGTGCCTCCGGCCAACGGAAAACTAGTGGCCTGGGTGTCGTTGATGTTATGGACTGGCGTCATCTTCGGCGGGATCTTCATCGGCTTCATTTATCCCGGTCTAGGCATAGGTTAGCGATTCCATGCTTCTTTCATTTGCTCAGTGGATTCAGTTCACCACGTTTTTCACCGATCTTCGCGGATCGGCGAATGTCTATCCGATTATCATGTCCTTGCACATGGTTGGCATCGCGCTGTTCGGGGGTATGATTTTGATGACCGACTTGCGGTTGCTCGGCTGGGCCTTGACGAAGCGATCGATCGCCGATGTAGTAAATCAGTTCCGCGTTCCCAAGCGCTGGGGTTTATTGCTCACCGCTACCTGCGGCATCTTGATGGCCGGCTCCAAGGCAGAAGAGTATTACTACAACGCATTTTTTCGAACCAAGCTGATCTTGTTCGCGGTGGTCATCATCACCGAGTTAGTGTTCTACCGCAGCGTCTACGCCAACCCCGCTGCACTGGACCGAGCGCCCAGCGTACCGGCGAACGCCAAGTTGGCCGCCGCGCTCTCCGTGCTGCTGTGGACCTCTATCGCCTGCTGCGGTCGCGGAATTGGCTACATCGAGCCGCCGCTGGACAAGATCCACGCGCAGATTCACGTAAACCACGCCGCGCTGCTCGCTTCGCGCGATCCATATTCTCTGAAAGGACAGGACCACGCCGATGTTGCTACTACAAATTGAGTCCATAGCGGACACGCTGAATAGCTCTGAGTGGGTTTTCCCGATTGCCGAATGCTTTCACATTGCCGCGTTCGCCTGGTCCATCGGCCTGATCGCCGCGGTGGATTACAAGCTGCTCGGATTTGGAATCCAGCATTCCAAGCCGTCCGAAGTTCTGCACGATACAGCGCCCTGGACGTTGCTGGGGCTGGCCGTGGTGCTGCTATCGGGCCCACTTCTGTTCCTCTCCGACACCCGCATGTATCTGCACAATCCGTCGTTTGTATTTAAGATGTACGCGTTGGCGGCGGCTATTATTTTCAATTACACGATTCATCGTAAGGTGGCCCAGTCGGACACTGCATCGCAGGGCGTCCGGGTGGTGGTCGCCATCGTGTCTCTGGCTTTGTGGATTAGCGTGGTTTTTGGTGGCTTGTTTATCGCGTTCGCGTAAAGCGTGTTTCGAAAAGAGCCCTGGAGGCAAATGTGATTCTCGAACTGTTTCGATGGCTGCAAAGCTTGAGTTTTATGACCTTCATCCGGGAGTCCGGCTTGGAATATCCAATCGTCATGAGCACGCACCTCACCTGCATCGCGATATTTGGCGGCCTGATCGTGATCACCGACCTGCGGCTGCTCGGGGTGGCTTTCAAAGATAAGACCATCGCCGATGTGGTCAACGGGCTGCGCTGGTGGAAGCGTGTCGGCTTCATCATCATGTTCGCAATGGGGTTCACACTCTTCGGTTCGAAGGCCGCGGATTACTATCCGAATCCGTATTTCTGGATTAAGATGTCATTCCTCGTTCTGGTTTTGATACACGCAATCGTTTTTCGGCCCACCGTTTACAATCATCCCGAGGAATTGGATGCGTCGCCGGTTATACCCACTCGTGCCAAGGTGGCGGGGGCGCTTTCGCTGATCATATGGACTACCGTTCTTTGTAACGGACGCCTCATCGGCTACTACGAGCCCCCAGAGCAGAAGGGACACGTAGTTTCAGCTGCCGCTCCTTAGTCCTTCTTGGCGAGGCTCGCGGTCTGCACCTGCTTCGTAGTGCCCCAAGCGATGAACGTGTCGCTTCCGTTGTGGAACAGCTTCGGATATCCCAGAGCCATCTTCCCGCCCTTGGCTACTTCGACCACCGGACCGGCAGCGCCAGCCGCAGTGACGCGGCGGACCAGCACCTTCGCTCCCTCGGGACTCTGCTCCAGCCACGAAACGATCGCACCGCCATCTTCATCCAGAGCCATTGCTGTGTAGCCAAATGCATGGCCGGTGCTGAGCATCACCGGTTTGCTAAAGCTGGAACCGCTGTCGTTTGAGAATGCCATCAGCTCGCGGGGCTTGTCTTGAGCGCCGGTAAACCAAGCGACCGCTACGTGATCGCCTTTCGCTTGCACCGCCGCGGCATTGGTTGGGCAAGCTTCAATTTGCCAGCCATCGGCGTTCACTATCTTCGGAGCGGACCACTTGCCGTTCTCCAGCTGAGTTACTGCGATATCGCGAATGTTGTCCTTGCTGTGGGCGCGAAACGCCAGAAGCAATCCCTTGGAAGTTTTGGTCACCGCTGTGGGGCAGCAGCCGCAAACGTCGCCCTGGATTATCTCTTCGCGAACTTCTTTGCCGGTGGCGTCCACGATAGTGCGCTTCAGGGACACCGGGTTATCTTCGCCTTTGAGAGCTTCCAGCCAGAATATCGATCCTCCGCCGTCCGGATTGGCGATCATCGAAGCCAAGCCATGCTGCACCGCGCTGTGGTCGTGATGGGCCTGGAGCGGCATGGTCCAAGTCTTACCGTCGGTGGACGAAGAAACGAAAACATACTCCGCATCGCTATCGCCGCCCGGCGATTCCACCCAGTGAGCGAACCAATGCCCGCCAGGCAGCGCAAGCACCTCCGGCATTTCGGCGGGGTGATGGAAGAAATGTCGATTCGCCGCGATGGTCATTGCCGGCGACCAGGTAGAGCCATGCCGGACAGCGTATCGCAGCGCAAAGGAACCACCTGACGACGGCTCGATCCAGCTAAACACGGCCGCCCCATCCGGTGCGACCGACCAATTCGGTTGCAGGCTCCCGGCCCCCGAAGGGTTGGGAAGCGGCGTCGAAGTAAAAGTTTGGCTGAATGCCGGCAGCGCCAAAAAGGCGGCGAAGAGAATGGACGGGATCTTCACGAAAGGTTGCTCCTTTTTCTAAATCAATGTGAGGGCGCTTCTACACCATCAAAGGTTGCGCGCCGGAAAGTTTTGCCGCATCGGTATCGGACTGGATAAGCCTAACATATACCCTTTCGGATTGGATCAAGCCGAAGGTCAGGCACCGCGTATTCGAACCTTTCGGATGCAATCGCCGACTCGGGCCGAGCTCGGTTTATCCCGCCATCCTAATGAAAATACTAACATTCGGCGGTCACTGACTGCGGCCTCGGGGTCAATGACCGACAGTTGACCGTGTAATCGTCCTTATTAGGGCAATCGCATGTTAGTCTCAACTCCTGATTCAGCAAGGACTGGTTTCCCCATGGCATTCAGGCTGGCGATCTTAGTTCCCGGTGGGCTACTGCTCTTGGCCACGGCCCCGATCTTTGGCCACCACTCGGTTTCGGCCGAGTTTAACGTGAATCGGCAGATCACCTATGCGGGAGTGGTCACCAGAGTGGAATGGAGCAACCCTCATATCTACTTCTATGTCGACGTCAAGGACGCCAACGAGAAGGTGACAAATTGGGCGTTCGAAGGCGCCGGGCCAAATACCTTGGCCAGGCTCGGGTGGCTGAGGGACTCGCTGAAGGTTGGCGATCGCGTCACGGTAGTAGCCTTTCCGGCGCGGGATGGAGCGTCGGTGGCATCTGCGCGAGAAGTACGGTTAGCGAACGGCCGGAAGGTGCTGGCAGGGATGCCTCCCGATGCGGCCCCGCGGCCTTGAACGATTGTAGAGCAGAGGCAGAATTGCCGAGAAGGAAAACGTTGCTTCAAGACCTAGTTCGCCCGAAAATATCGAGAATCGCGGCTAAGGCCGTGGCCGTCTTCTTCGCCACCAGCGTGGTGGCTTGGTGCGCGGTAACGGGAGGCATTTCTGGAGTAGTCAGCGATCCTACGGGCGCTGTGATTGCCGGCGTAGCCGTAACTTCCACCAATACCGCCCAGGGCTCACAGACCAAGACCACGACCGACGACAAGGGGTTTTATAACTTCCCCCGCCTTCCCGTCGGCAGCTACGACATTCAGGTTGAATTGCAAGGTTTCGCCCCGCAAAAGAAGTCTGCCATTAGTGTGGATGCCGATGCCTCGGTTCGCATGGACTTTACCCTGCAGGTCTCAGAGCAGTCGGAGCAGGTGACGGTTTCCGAAAGCGCCAATGAAGTGCACGTGGAGACCTCTAGCACGCAGGTGGGCGAAATAGTCAGCCAGAAGGAGATGACCACCGTCGCGCTGAATGGCCGCAGTTACACGGACCTGCTGGCGCTGCAGCCGGGCATCGTTCCCATGTCCACCCAGACGGGCCAATCCGTCGTCATGGCAGGCGCATCGGTGGCCATCGCCCCGTCGGGCGGCTTGAATCCGGGCAACCAGTCCATCAGTGGCCAGCGCGAAGACGCCAACGGATTCCTGGTGAACGGAGGCGACGTGAAGGAGTTGATGAACGGCGGCACGGCGATTATCCCGGATCTCGATTCGATCGCCGAGTTCCGCGTGTTAACCAACAACTTCGATGCTGAATACGGCAATTACAGCGGCGGAATCGTCAATGTGGTTACCAAGGGCGGCTCCAACCAGTTTCACGGAAGCGCTTTCGAGTTCCTGCGGAACACGGATCTGGACGCGCGTAATTTCTTTTCACCGGAACGCGGCTTTTACCGGCAAAACCAGTTTGGCGGCACCGTGGGCGGGCCCATCAAGAAGAACAAGGTATTCTTTTTTCTCGATTATCAGGGCACCCGGAACGCACAGGGGATCGATAGCGGCTTGATTCAGGTGCCGACGCTGGCCGAACGAAGCGGCAACTTCAGCGATGCGGCGAGCACGTTGACGGGTACGGTTAGCGGACCGTACTTAGCTAACCTCCTGACGGGCAAGCTTGGCTACAACGTTACCGCCAACGAGCCTTACTACACGCCCGGCTGCGGCTCCACCACGTGCGTTTTTCCGGGCGCGATTATTCCACAGTCGGCCTGGGCCGCTCCCGCTTCTCATCTCCTGCCGTACATTCCATTACCGAACGACGGGCCGGCTACGTTTACCACTGGCGCCTATGGCGAGATTCTTCGGGACGACAAGGGCAGCGCTCGCGTGGACATCGATGCCGGACGCTGGGGTTCGATCTCCGCGTATGATTTTTTTGACGACTACCACTTGAGCAACCCGTATCCCAGCGGCCAAGGCGGCGCCACCGTTCCGGGCTTTGCGGGAATCACTTTTGGACGTTCGCAACTCATCAGCCTCGCTGACACCAAGACCTTCGGTCCGACCATGGTCAATGAAGTTCGGATCAGTTTTATGCGCGACGCCAATGTAGTAGGCGAACCGTCCGGCGGTCTTGGGGTTAGTCTGGCTTCACAAGGTTTCGAGACCGGTGTCGGAACGCCGGGTATCGTTCCTCTTCTTCCGCAATATGAAGGCGTTGAAAATGTGATTTTCAATACCTTCGTGATGGGCGTCCCCATTACGAATCTATCGCAGTACAACAATACCTACGCCTGGAACGATATCTTTTCGAAGATCATCGGCACGCATACCCTTAAGGCCGGATTCATCGGCAGTTACGAGCAAGTCAACGTCCACCCGAACCCGGAAGCCAACGGAGGTTTCGCTTTTGCCGGCCAGGAAACCGGCAACCAGTTTGCGGACTTTTTCGTCGGCGTCGACAGCTTGTACAATCAGGCCAGCTCCAACGCGTATTACCTACGCCATCACTATGCCGGAGGTTTCGCGCAGGATAGCTGGCGGGTGTCAAAGAATTTGACGATCAACTATGGCGTCCGGTGGGACTGGATGGCATTTTGGTCCGAGAAATACCGTCAGATTCCCACTTTCATTCCCGGGGAGCAATCACAGGTCTATACCCAGGCTTTCCCGAGCCTGGTTTACGTCGGCGACAAGGGCGTCCCGAGCACCCTGGTGCCTTCGAGCAATCGATTCTCGCCACGCGCCGGGATTGCGTATTCGCCCGGCGTCACGGACGGCTGGCTTCGAAAGTTCACCGGCGGTCCGGGCAACAGCAGTATCCGCGCGGGCTACGGAATTTACTACTCCGTCATTGAAGGCAACACGATGGCGGTCGACGAGCCGCAACCGCCTTACGGATTGAGCTATACCGGCCCTGGTCCGTCGCTGTTTGCGCAGCCCTTCATAACGGCCGCAAACGGGTCGTTCCTCGGCAACCCGTTTCCGTTGAATGTCCCGTCGCTAAATACGTCCATCAAGAATCCGAACAGCACTACACCTTTCACGCAATTCATACCGCAGCAGGGCATGACGGCTCCGGTGCCTTGGGACACCTATCCTTATACCGAACATTACTTTCTGTCCTTCCAGCGGCAATTTGGCCAAAGAATGATGCTCAGCGCGAGCTACGTCGGAAATCAGTCGCATCATCTGCTACTCGTTTACTCCGCCAACCCCGGCAATCCGGCCTTGTGTCTGTCTCTCAGCCAGCCGAACGAAGTCAAGCCGGGAACGCCAACGTGCGGGCCATTCGGCGAAGAAACCACGTACTACGGCGCGAACGGGCAGGTCTACAACGGAACGCGCCAAGGCTTGGGGCCGGATTTCGGCAATGACGATTACGACGCCACCATTGGAAACGCCAACTACAACGCGCTTGAGGTCACGCTCCGTTACACCACGTCGAGCCTGAACTTCCTGGCCGGATACACCTGGAGCAAGTCGATCGACCAAGCGTCGAGTATTTCCGATCCTGGGAACCCCTATAACTTCTCCGCCACGCGCGCGCTTTCGGCCTTCGATATCCCCCAGAACCTTGTCGTCAGCTTCCAATACAATCTTCCCTTCGACAAAATCAAGCATATCCGTGGCTTGACCACGGGATGGCAGCTGTCGGGAATCATGCGCATCAACAGCGGTTTTCCGGTCTCTCTGCACTCCGACGGCGACAATTCGCTCATGGGAAGCAATCCCAACGGCGTGAACAATTACAGTCTGGACTTGCCCGACTACAACGGCCAGCCGCTCAATATCAACAGCAATGCTGGGAGAAACGGGCAGCCGTACTTCAATATCAACGCGTTTAGCTTGAACGCCCTGGGAACTCCGGGAGACGCCTCGCGGCGTTCGTTTATTGGACCGGGAGAGATCAACTTCGACCTGGCCCTGCTCAAGACGTTAACCTTTAGCGAGTCCAGGAATCTTCAAATTCGTGTGGAAGCGTTCAATGCGTTTAATCACGCCAACTTCTTCGGGCCTCTGGCCGTCGATGGCGATATCAGCAGCAACTTGTTCGGACAGGTTGTCAATGCCGCTCCACCGCGGGAAGTACAGGTGGCGGCGAAGTTCTTTTTTTGAGAGGCGCGATCAGCATGGGAAGGATGGCCGACCGGAAAATGTTTAAGAAGAGAGGGAACACCGTTGCCGCCCGCGCAGTTCTAATTTTCGCCGCGCTGGCCTTGGTGGGACTATGCGACGCGCAAGCTCCAGCGCCAGCCGGAGCCAAAGCGGCCAAGGCTCCCTCAGCAGCGGCCATGAAGCCCGACGTCGCCGCGGACTTGCGCCAGCTCATGCGCGGTATCCTCTTCCCGAACTCCAATGTGATCTTTTTCGCGCAAGAAGAGGATCCCACCAAAGTGACACCGGCCAAGGACCCTTCGCTATCGGCAAATCCGCTGGCCAGCACCTACGGCGGCTGGACGGCTGTGGAAAACAGCGCCAAGGCCCTTTCGGAAGCCGCCAATCTTCTGATTCTGCCGGGGCGCAAATGCGCGAACGGGCTTCCGGTTCCGATCGGCAATCCGGATTGGCCGAAATTCGTGCAAGGCCTTCGGGCGGCCAGCCTGGAAACGTATAAGGCCGCGCAGTCGAAAAATATGGATAATATCTTAACGGCGGCGGGCGACCTGAGCACGGCCTGCTCCAATTGCCACGATAAGTGGCGCGAGAAACCCGAGTTGGCGGACCGATGCAAGTAAGAGCGCTCCTGAGTCGAGCCGCGGCGCTGGCGGCCATTCTCGTAATTCTATCGATGCTCGTATTTCCAACAGCTGCGAGCGCTCATAACGTCTCCAAACGCGACGCCTCGTTTGTCGAATCCAATCAAGGGGCGGCGATCGCGGCTTTCGTTTACTTGGGCGCGAAACACATGGTTACGGGATACGACCACATCGCGTTCCTGGTGGGAGTCATCTTTTTCTTATACCGGCTGAAGGACATCGTTCAGTACGTCAGTCTGTTCACGCTGGGTCACAGCATTACGTTGCTGGGTGGAGTCCTGGGAGGAGTGCATGCCAACCCCTACGTCATTGATGCGATCATCGGCTTTTCGGTGGTCTACAAGGCTTTCGACAACATGGATGGCTTTCGGCGGTTTCTGGGATTCGAACCGAACACGAAGGTCGCCGTGCTGATCTTTGGTCTGTTCCACGGATTTGGCCTGGCGACCAAGCTTCAAGAACTGGATCTCTCGAAGAATGGATTGGTGACGAACATTGTGAGCTTCAATGTCGGCGTCGAAATCGGGCAGGTCCTGGCGCTGACGGCCGTATTGATTGCATTGAGCATCTGG
>Ga0209006_10006225_pt1 | contig 10813 bp, 7 predicted proteins | sample JacPin_JW_Ref_O2_FD_188567 | JGI IMG/M metagenome (GOLD analysis project Ga0209006, IMG submission 188567) | Forest soil microbial communities from Algoma, Ontario, Canada - Jack Pine, Ontario site 1_JW_Ref_O2 (SPAdes) (version 2) | ecosystem: Environmental > Terrestrial > Soil > Boreal... | reverse complement strand
CCGTGGGGCGCGACGATGTGGCGGTGGGAACGAAGGGGCTGCTGGTGATGTTTATCTGCGTGCATTGCCCGTATGTGAAGCATGTGGAGGAAGAGCTGGCGCGGATCGGCAAGGATTACCAGGGGAAGATCGGGATTGCGGCTATCAGCTCGAACGATGTGGGGGCGTATCCGCAGGATGGGCCGGAAGAGATGAAGAAGCAGGCGGAGCGAGTTGGGTTCAGCTTTCCTTATCTGTATGACGAGGCACAGAAAGTGTTCCGCCACCGAGTGGATGTGAAGCATGGGCAGCGCGTTCAGGGAAAGATGCGCGTGGCTGCAAGCGAAGGGATTGTGGGCGCCGCTGCGGTGTTGAAGGAGCCCGTCGTCGTTCCGGACGTGACTGTTGATTCGCGCTATTTGATGGTCAATCCGGAGACGCGTTCGGAATTGGCCATTCCGATGATGCACAAAGGGAAGGTCATTGGTGTGCTGGACCTCGAGAGCCCGCAACTAAACTATTTTACTGAGGATCACGTACAGACGTTGTCGATTCTCGGAGCCAATCTTGCCGTTGCTCTGGAAAATGCGCGACTGTACGAGCAACTGGCTCGTGACGAGGCGCGATTGGAGCGCGATCTACAAGCGGCGAAGCGTATTCAAGGCGCGCTCTTGCGGCCCGTGCCGACCGAGGATTTTGGCCTAGATATTGCGGCACGTTATCTTTCGGCAAGGGAAGTGTGTGGCGATTTGTACGAATTCCTGCGCTATGGGCCTCAACAGCTCGGGATCGCGCTGGGCGACGTCAGCGGGAAGGGAACTGCTGCAGCGCTCTATGGCGCCGTGGCTATCGGCATTATGCGGAGTCTTGCTCCGCAGAAACTTCAGCCAGCGGAACTGCTCAAGCAGATGAACCAAATCGTCGGCGAGCGGCGCATCGAGGGCCGCTTCATGACAGCGTGTTTCGCGACGTGGCAGAGGGGCCGGAGCAAGTTGCGCGTGGCCAACGCGGGGCAGTCGCAGCCGCTGCTCTACAAGGACGGGCGGTGCGACAAGATCGCGCTCACGGGATTTCCACTCGGGATTTTTGAGGAAGTCAGCTACGACGAATGGGGCGTAACGCTAAACACTGGCGATATTTTGGTTTTTCATTCTGACGGGATCGCGGAAACCAGCAACAGTGAAGGGCAGTTTTTCGGAACGGAGAAGCTGCGCCTGCTCATCGAGCAACAGCATGAAGTCAGCGCCACCGAGATGGCTGACCTGATTTTGCGCGAGGTGGATTGGTTCGCGCAGAGTGCGCCGTTGGCCGATGACCGGACGCTAGTCGTGTTGAAGGTGCGATGAGTGCGCTGGCAGCCAATTCGCGCAAAAAATTGACGTTTGTCGACCCCGCCGAATACACACCACATTTCGCCTGGAAAAAGCCCTCCCGAGGGAAAGACGTTGAGCGCGTTTTTTGCGAGGGCGTCGACCTAGCCACCGCCGCCGCGCAATGTGGCACGCCTACTTACCTCTATAGCGGCGCGGCGATTACAGATGCCTACCGCGAGTTCGACCGCGGCCTTAAGAAAATTCTCCGCACGATATGTTTTGCCGTGAAGTCTAATGGGAACCTCTCGCTATTGCATCATCTCGCAAAGTTGGGGAGCGGCTTTGACATTGTTTCCGGGGGCGAGCTTGAACATTTGAGTCATCTCGAGGTTCGTGGTGACCGCATTGTGTTCTCGGGAGTAGGCAAGACCCGCTATGAAATCCGCGATGCTTTGCAGTATTCGCCGGCCCGCGGGCGCGGCATTGCTTATCATGGCCGTGGGATTCTGCTGTTTAACGTCGAGTCGGAAGCGGAACTGGAAGTCCTACTGGAAGAATCAGAACGTCAGAGCAGGCGCGGTGGAAAAATTCCTTCTGTTGCGATTCGCGTCAATCCGGATGTTGCGGCCGGCGGCCACCCGCACATCGCCACCGGCAGCCACACTCACAAGTTCGGTCTTGATTGGCCGGAGGCTCGCCGGCTCTATCTGCTACACAAAGATTCAAAGTATGTCCGCTGGAATGGAATCAGCGCGCACATCGGTTCGCAGATAGTCTCACTCGATCCTTTTCGTCGCGCTTTTCGACGGATTGCGGGCTACGTATCGGAATTGCGGCGCGCGGGAATTCGTCTCGAGTACCTCGACTTGGGCGGTGGGCTGGGCGTGCGCTATACCGCGGAGAAGACTCCAGGGCGCGAAGAGTATGCGCGGATGGTGGCCGAATGCGTTCGGCCGCTTGGGTTGCACCTGCTGCTTGAGCCGGGGCGTTCGATCATTGCGAGCGCCGGCATCTTGTTAACGAGAGTGATTTACACAAAACGGAACCGCGGGAAGACGTTCGTCGTCGTCGACGCGGCAATGAATGATTTGCTTCGTCCGGCGCTTTATGGGGCGGTACATCCCATCACACGCATCACCCGCGCGGCTGGCAGCGAGGAGCTTTCCGCCGAGCGGGTTGACGTCGTGGGGCCCGTCTGCGAAACCGGGGATTGTTTGATCCACGACTGGCCACTTGGGGAAGTAAAGCCGGGCGATCTCCTGGCGATCTGGGTCGCCGGGGCATACGGAATGACGCAGGCTTCCAACTACAATGCGCGAACGCGCCCTGCCGAAGTTCTGATCGAAGGGACTTGCAGCAAGCTCATTCGGCGGCGTGAGACCCAGGACGACCTGCTTCGCACGGATCCGCTAGCGCCGATGCGACGGCGGCGTTAGCGGATCTCGAGCGACTTTCGGGTTAACCGTGGCCCCGCCCTCCCCTGTTTTCGTTAATTAAACCCAAAACTTGTAGCGCTATGCAGGTGTTGATGCTAGAAGGGCGTGAGACTAAGCGTAACAACGGATCCTGGCCATCAGTGCCAGGCTGCGATGGACCTTCCGCTTGCGAGGAGTTCCGGGCCGCCAAAGCGTTTCAAGCCGGGAACCCGCAGACCAGCTTAAGAAATACACTTCTTTTCTTTAAGGACTAAACCTCGCCCCACTTCAGCTTGTTGCGCAAGATTTCGAAATAGGACTTTTTCGGTGGCTGGATCAGCTTGAGGCAGTGCGGGGAACGCGTGAGGCGGATGCGGTCTTCGGATTGCATCGGGATGCCTTTTTGGCCGTCGAGAGTCAAGAAGACGGATTCGGCGTTTCCTGCCAGCTTGAGTTCGATGCTGGAAGAATCGCGGACCACGACGGGACGATCGGTGAGCGTGTGCGGGCAGATGGGAGTTATGACGAAGGCTTCGACGGCTGGGTGCACGATCGGGCCGCCTGCAGAGAGGGAATACGCGGTCGAGCCGGTGGGGGTAGCCAAGACAAGCCCGTCAGCGCGGTAACGGCAAACAAAATCATCGTCGATGGACAGTTCGAGTTCAATCATGCGCGCCAGGGTACTTTTGTTGACGACCGCATCATTTAGGACGTGTTGGCGATCCAGGACGGTCCCGGCGCGTACGTGTTCAACCTGCAGCATGACGCGCTCGCTCATCGATGACCTTCCAGCGAGGGTTTCCTCAAGCGCCGGGTAGAGTTCTTCGACTGTGAAACTCGTCAGGAAGCCAAGACTGCCCATGTTGATGGGCAGAATGGGAATGCAACGTGCCGCGGCTACGCGGGCGGCGGCCAGCAGCGTGCCGTCACCGCCGAGCACGAGAAGGATTTGTGCCTGGCCGGCAAGCTCCTCGCGGGTGAAAGCCTTGGTCGGTGTTCGAAGAACGGACGCGGTCTCCTCGTCATAGATAACTCGCAGGCCGCGAGCTTCCAGCCATTGGAGCAGTTGTGGCACCACGGCGGAGAGGTTGGCCCGGCGCGGGCGTGAGATGACGCCAATCGTGTTGAAGAGTGGAGCTGGCTGCATGATTGTCTGGGATTCTACTTCAGGACTCCTTTGCGAGCGTGGAGAAAATACTCCTGGTTACCCTCGGCCCCGGTCAGGCGACTTGGCAGGACGTCCAGGCAAGTCAGCCCGGATGCGTCGGTGCATCTTCGTACGCTGGCGATGGCTTTTTCATGCAGGCGAACGTCCTCGACGATTCCGCCGGGGCCGACGTCCAGGCGGCGGAGTTCGAATTGGGGTTTGATGAGAATAAGAAAATCCGCGCTTTGCTTCGCGCAAGCAGAAACAGGAGCCAGTATTTTGCAGACGGAAATAAAGGATACGTCGGCGACAACAAGATCGATCTGCTCGAGGATGTCCGTGGGTTTCAATTCTCGCGCGTTCCGTTCGATGACCACGACGCGCGGATCTTGCTGTAGCTTCCATGCGAGTTGGGCGACATTCACATCGACGGCGTAGATTCGCGCGGCTCCCTGTTGCAATAGGCAATCCGTGAAGCCACCGGTGGAGGCACCTGCGTCGAGACAAACGAGACCCGCTGGATCTATCGAAAAATCTCGAAGAGCGCCCTCAAGTTTTAAGCCTCCGCGGCTGGCATATTTTAGTTGGCGACTTTTCACTTCGACGCGGGCATCGACGGAAACCGGCATTCCGGCCTTCTGCACCGCGGTGTTGTTCACTCGGACTTCGCCGGCGAGGATCATGGCTTGCGCCTTTTGTTGTGATTCGGCGAGGCCGTGTTCGACCAGAAGAAGGTCGAGCCTTTTGCGTGCGCTTTTGGGTTTCATGGTGCGTGGACTGTGTCACGCGCGGCGTTGGACTAGGTATTCGGCAATCTCGCGGAGGCGCGAGGCTCGCTGGCCATAAGGTGCCAGCTCGCTGATGGCTTTTGCAGCAAGCTCATTCGCAATCTGGTGCGACCGTTCCAGGCCGTGGACGGCGGGATAAGTTGCCTTTTGCTGCGTGGCGTCTTTTCCGGCGGTTTTTCCGAGTGCTGCCGAGGTTTCTTCCACATCGAGAATGTCGTCGGTGACTTGAAAGAGCAGGCCGAGGGATTCTCCGAATCTTCCGAGACGAGCAACATCTTCTGCCGAAGCGCCGGCGCACAGGGCGCCGGACGAAATCGACGAGCGAATTAGAGCGGCGGTTTTCGAGCGATGAATGTACTCTAGCATTTCCGGATCGATGCGCTTGCCTTCCGCTTCGAGGTCGGCCACTTGCCCGCCGACCATGCCGTTGGTGGTTCCCGCGGCGATAGAGATTTCCGCCACCATCGCGACGCGGCGGCCGGCATCGACGGGAGCCGCGGCAATTGTTTCAAATGCAAGTGTTAGCAGAGCATCGCCTGCGAGAATGGCAGCGGCTTCGCCAAATTGTTTGTGGGACGTAGGTTTGCCACGGCGAAGATCATCGTTGTCGAGTGCGGGGAGATCGTCGTGGATCAGCGAGTAGGTGTGGATGAATTCGATGGCGCAGGCGGGATAGTGGGCCGGGGCCAAGTTTGAATCGAAGATCCTCGAAGTTTCCAGACACAGAATCGGACGGATGCGCTTCCCGCCGGCAAAGACGCTGTAGCGCATGGCTTGGTGAATTGATGGCGGCGGGGCTGTTTCCGCGGGCATCAGGCGGTCTAGCGACGCGTCGACGTCCACGCGGTCTTCTTCAAAGAATAGCGGCGGCTTCATTGTTAGGGGAAGATCAAGCAGGATGCGAGAGCGGGCAGGGTCACGACTCGCTCTCGCCTTCGGGATCGAACGGCTCGGCAGTGAGCTTGCCGTCCGCTTTTTTCAGCAGGATTTCGACACGACCTTCGGCCTCTTCGAGCTGCTTCTGGCATTCGCGGGAAAGGGCCACGCCTTCTTCAAAGAGTTTCATCGCATCGTCGAGCGAGAGTTGCGGGCTTTCGAGGCGGCGGACCACCTCTTCGAGGCGAGCGAGGGAGCGCTCAAAATCTGGCTTCTTCGGCGGCTCGGGCTTTTTGGGAGCGGGTGAATTCACGCGATCGGCCTGTGTCCTCGGATATTATTTCTGGCAGTGCGCACAAAAATAACTTGATCGGCCGCCTTGGGTGATGCATTTGATAGGCTCCCCGCAACGGCGGCATGGTTTTCCTTCGCGGTCGTACGCGCGAAGAATATCTTCCAAACCTTGAAACCACCACTCCGAGTCGCGAAAATCGGGCGACGGATGCAGACAACATTCTAAGGCACGCGCGAGAACGGAAACAATCGCTTTGTGGAGACGGCGAGCTTCAGCGGGCTTCAGAGAGTTTGCGCGGCGGCGTGGGTCGAGGCGTGCATGCCAGAGCGATTCGCAAGAGTAGATGTTGCCGATACCGGCGACTCGCGTTTGATCGAGCAGAAATTCCTTTAGCGGGCGTTTCGACCCCTCCAGCAATTCCGCGAAGCGTGCCGGTGTGAACTCGCGCGATATAGCGTCCAGACCTAACCTGGCAAGGGCGGGGCAAGCCGCCTCGGACGTCCACACGTGAACGCGGCCAAAATGGCGGCGATCGGCAAAACCGAGAACGCCCTGGTCCAACTCGAAAGCCACGTCGACGTGGACTCCCGAGCCTTGCTGGTTCGCGACCTTGGCCATTTCTTTCGCGCTGGAAAACCAAAGCAGGTGGCCGTCCAGCTTGAAGTGAAGCGTGACGACGCCTTGCGATAGTTGGAGCCAGAGGTATTTGCCCTTTCTTTGGGCTGACTGGATTCGCTGACCTTCCGCGATTCGGGCAATGTGCGAGGAGCTTTGCGGTTTTGTCGCGATCGCGTGGAGGACGTGAACACAGCGGATCTTGCGTCGCTCGACCAAAGGGCGCAACGTTCTCACGACCGCTTCTACTTCTGGTAGTTCTGGCATGTTGGAAGGGAATCGCTGTGAATCACCGAAATGGCGTCAGTTTCAGAGTGTGTTTGCGGGCTTTTGCTTCCGCCGCATCGCTGAACGGCATGACAATGGGCTTGCCTTCATACCAGTAGGAGAACTGGTCGGTGTAGTGACCGCTGCCGACCTGGCCGGATTCGCCTGCGGGAATGAGCAGAATGGAGTCATCCCAGTTGGCGAGATTCGCTATGAAGCGCATCGAAGGGCCGTGGCGTCGTGTTGCCGCGCGCACGCTGTAACCGGTGCCGGACTGCGGTTTGCCCGTGATGCTGAGCAGTAGTTTGAGGAATCCTCCGGCGCCGAGCGGGTGGAGCATGTCGAGGGAATTTAGCTCCTTCCACTGCCAGCCATCGCCGCGCTCATTTTTTGTTTGTGCTGCCAGCATGGATACGGCGCGGTCGGCCGTTGCGCCAAGCAATTCGTCGTAGTTCTTGTAGGAGGGTGGCAGCCAGTTTGCCGGCCGATCCGTTAAGACCTTTTGGAGGAACGCTGTGCTGCGCCAGCTATACAGGTTGGTATCTTTTCCAAGATAGGGTTCAAGAATAAGATCCAGTGCCGCGCGGCGTGCCATCACCAAAAAAGACACGAGTGAGGAATCCGCGTCGGCGATTCCGTTCCAGTCTTTCAAGGCGTCCACGAGTTTTCTAGCTCTCGGGTCTTTTGGTTGAACTTTTTTTGCGGCGCCAGACATCTGGTCCGCGAGAAAAGCGTGTGGATAGCTGTAGGTGTCTGTTTCGACCTTGAGCATGTCGATCGGACGGAGATCCGTTTTGTCGTGCAGTAGATCGTGGATACGGGCAGTGCGATAAGGTTCTTCCCAGCGGTCCGTCAGATATGGTTTGTAATTCGGCCCGACTGCGCGGGCATTGGCGGTGACGATTAGGCCGCTGTCTGGGTTCAGGGACTGGGGAAGTTGTTCGAAGGGAATATAGCCTGTCCATTCGTAGTCGTCGGTGTCGCCAGGAACGGGAATTTCACCGTGCCCCTTCTTGCGAATGGGGACGCGTGCAGCCATCACGTATCCGATGTTGCCGTCCACATCGGCATATACGGCATTTTGTGCAGGGCCCCAAACGGTTTTCATGATTTCCCGAAATTCGTGCCAATTTTGCGCTCGGGAGAGCCAGTTGTACGTGTTGGCTAGGCCGCCAGGCTCGAGCGCCGTCCAGCGGAGGGCGTACGCTTTGTCGCCTTCACGGTAGACGATCGGACCGTGCCGAGTGACGACCACTCTCAAATGTTCGTCACTTCGCCCTTTGACGTGAATCACTTCATCAAACACTTGTGCGGCCTGCCAGGAAGTTCGCTCCCTGCCTTTGTGGAGATAGAAATCAGGGCGGGACTTGTCAAAAGTCTCGTTATAGAGATCCTCCACATCGGCGCCGTTATTTGTAAAACCCCACGCGATGTGGTCGTTGTGGCCGATAACGATGAGTGGGGCGCCGGGGAGGGTAAACCCTTTCGCATTAAAACCCGGGGCGCTGAGATGGATTTCATACCAGATCGGGGGGATAGAGAGCTCGAGGTGTGTGTCATTGGCAAGAAGCGGTTTGCCGGTCGCCGTGTGCGCGCCGCTGACCACCCAGTTGTTGCTCCCGAGACCCTGACGGATCTCGCTTTGCGATTCTTCGAGGTAGCCGTCGATCGAAGGCCACAGCGCGGACGTTAGGTCCGCGAAAGTCTCTGGCGTGCGAACGCTGCTGGCGCCACGTCCCGCGGCTTTCAGGACGGTGTCCGTTGGCATGTCGTCGTCATCGTCTTCGTCGTCGGGATCGACGCGAGAGGCTTGCGAGCCGTCTTTCGGGACATCAGGATCGCCGACAACGAAATGGTCCATGGGCGCATCTGCAGCAAATAGATCCTTGGAGCGATCCGCGCCGACGCGCTCTTCGACTTTGGCGCGGTCCAACTCGCGCTCCCAGGTGTCGGTCAGGGTCTGGTACATGTAGCCCGCGACGACCAGTGAATCCGTAGGTTGCCACGGCTGTGGCTTGTATTTGAGCAAAGAAAATTCCAGCGGCAAGCTGTCCTGATGCTGTTCGATAAAAACATTTACGCCGCGGGCGTAAGCTTCCATCAGCGCCCGAGAATCTTTGTCCATCGCGGCGAAGTCGCGTTCCGCAGAACGGGAAAAACCGAAAGTACGAAATTGTTTGTCCGATTTGAGTGCGAGCGGACCAACAATCTCCGAAAGCTGGCCGCGGGAGGCCCGGCGCATCAAATCGAGTTGCCAGAGGCGGTCCTGTGCCATCACATAGCCCTGGGCTTCGACGGCATCGGCGAGCGAAGCCGCGCGGATGTGCGGGACACCCCAATTGTCGCGCTCTACGGCGACTTCTTTTTGCAGGCCGGGGAGGAAAATCGAGCCGTCGAGCTGCGGGAGCGGGCGGTAGATGAACCACCAAGCCGCAGCGCCCGCGACAACCACAACAACCAGAAGTGTCCAGATGAGTATCCGAAGGATGGTACGCAAGCAGTCTCCCGGCCGAAGCGAGTAAAACTTGAGTGTAGTGGAGGCGCTTCGAGGGTGCAACCGCACGGGTGCGCTTGGCGGCTGTGATAATCTAAGAAGATATTGCCTATGAGCTTGTACAAACCAGTGCCACGAGTGCCCGATTTCCCCGCTCTGGAGCGCGAGGTTTTGCGTTTCTGGGAGGACAATCGCATTTTCCAGAAGCTGCGCGAACAAACCGCCAAGGGAGCTCATTGGTCCTTCCTTGATGGACCGATCACCGCAAATAATCCCATGGGTGTGCATCACGCCTGGGGCCGGTCGCTGAAGGATATGTACCAGCGCTACCACGCGATGCGAGGGCACGCGTTGCGCTACCAGAACGGGTTCGATTGCCAGGGATTGTGGGTGGAGGTGGAGGTCGAAAAAAGCCTAGGGCTCAAAACCAAGCGTGAGATTCGCGAGTTTGGGATGGAAAACTTTGTTCGGGCGTGCAAAGAGCGTGTGCTGACATATGCTGCGCGGCAGACCGAGCAATCCATCCGTTTGGGCTATTGGTGCGATTGGGATGATCCCAAGGTATTGACCGCTTTGCGTGACGCCTTGGCGGATGGGGATCGCGTGGTCACGGTGAAGTTGCCCAGCGGGCGCACAGAAACCGCGCGCGCCAGTGAGATCGTTCGTAAGTTAGGGTCCGCCGAGTATGGCGGCAGTTACTTCACTTTTTCTGACGAAAACAACTACACCATCTGGTCTTTCTTAAAAAAGTGCCACACGGAAGGTTTCATTTATCGCGGGCATGACGTTATGCCGTGGTGCGGACGGTGCGGAACGGGGCTCTCGCAGATGGAAGTAGCTGAGGGGCGCCGCATCACCACGCATACTTCAGTTTTTGTACGTTTCCCAATCAGAGGGCAGGAGCGAACTGCTCTGCTGATTTGGACGACGACTCCTTGGACGCTAACCTCGAACGTTGCTGTTGCCGTGAATCCGGAGATGACCTATCTCAAGGTCAAGCACGGCGACTGGTTCTACTATGTTGCGAAGGGAAACTTCGAGCACGATCGCGTGCAGGATTTGCAAGTGGAGGGGAAGCGCGAGACGCACAAGTTGCCTTCGATCCGGACCATTTTGAAGGGCAGCGGAGGCGTCGAAGTGGTCGGGGAACTTCCGGGCAAGGATCTTCTCGACCTCACTTATCAAGGGCCCTTTGACGAACTTCTTGCGCAGACAACGCCTGGCGGCGTTTTTCCTTACGGCGAGACCGGCGGCGGCAAAACCGCCGCGGAAGCTCACCGCGTCATCGCTTGGAAGGAAATCAGCGAAGCGGAGGGCACCGGGCTGGTTCACATCGCCCCTGGCTGCGGCGCCGAAGACCAGCTACTTGGCAGGCAGAACGGCATTCCGTTCATCGCGCCGCTGGACGACAGCTCGGTTTTCCTCGACGGATTTGGGCAATTCACGAAACGCAACGCGAACGAAGTGGCGGATGACGTGATTGCCGCGCTGAAGGCATCCGGGATGCTGGTGGCCCGCGAGCGCTACCCGCACGTCTACCCGCACTGTTGGCGCTGTAAAGAAGAGCTGGTGTTTCGTCCAGTCGATGAATGGTTCATTCGCATGGATTGGCGCGATCGCATCC
>Ga0209006_10006224_pt1 | contig 10814 bp, 10 predicted proteins | sample JacPin_JW_Ref_O2_FD_188567 | JGI IMG/M metagenome (GOLD analysis project Ga0209006, IMG submission 188567) | Forest soil microbial communities from Algoma, Ontario, Canada - Jack Pine, Ontario site 1_JW_Ref_O2 (SPAdes) (version 2) | ecosystem: Environmental > Terrestrial > Soil > Boreal... | reverse complement strand
CAGCGTGCACGATCGTGGATACGGTATTCGCCCTCCACCCAAAGCTCGACGGCATCGACATACAGCCGATACCCACCCCAGTGGGGGGGCCGCGGCACGGTTACGGAGATTTCCTCGGGCTCGGCCGAACCCGGGCCATCGTATGGAATACCGAAGCGCCGCGCCTCGCGGCCCACTGCCGCGGCGAGCGCCTGACGCGACTCCACCGGCTGGCTCTGCTGGCTGGCCCAGACCCCGACCTGTTTCTGCCAAGGACGGGTTCGATGATAGGCATCATTCTCCAGGTCCGAAAGCCGCTGGACCCGGCCCTCCGCGCGCACTTGGCGATGCAGATGGTCCCAGTGAAATACGATCGCTGCCCGCGGGTTGTCTTGCAGCTCGCTACCCTTGCGCGACCCATAGTTGGTATAGAAGAGTAGGTAGCCCTGTTGCGCTGCAATTTCCTTGCAGAGCACCACGCGGGCTGAAGGGTGGCCGCGCTCGTCAACCGTCGCCAGGACCATGGCGTCCGGATTGGGCTGGGCAGCATTGCGTTTGGCCTCGGCCAGCCACTGGGCCGCAATTTCGAGCGGGTTCGCGGGCAGGAGCTCGGGAAGTGTTTCGGTCCAAAATGTCTTTTTGTTGCTGCTCATTAGAGAATGGTAGCTGTGCCGATAGAAACATGGGGCTTTCTTTAAAATGAATCTGGATGAATTGCGTTCGGCACTGACGAACCTCGATGGGCAATTGCTGGAATTGGTTGCGCGGCGCCAGGCGTTGAGTGAACAGGTGGCGGCCGTCAAGCGGGCCACCGGACGGGCGACCCGCGACTTTGCCCGGGAGCGGGACGTCATCCTGCGTGGCCGCACCGCCGCCGAAGGGCTGGGTATTTCGCCTGATCTGGCCGAATCCCTGCTGCGGCAGCTCATCCAATCGTCATTGGCCACCCAGGAGCAGGCGCGCGTGGCGGCGCAAGCGCATGGCAGCGGCAAGCGCGCCTTGGTCATCGGCGGCCACGGCAAGATGGGGGGGTGGTTTGCGGAGTTTTTGGCTTCTCAGGGGTTTCGCGTCGCCATTGCAGATCCTAAGGGCGGCCTTGCCGGATTTGACGTGGTCGCGGACTGGCAGACCGATGCCTTGGATTTCGATCTCATCGTGCTTGCCACACCGCTCTCCACCACGGCCGGCCTGCTCGAGGTCCTGGCGCGCCGCGCGCCGCGCGGCCTGATCTTCGACTTGGGCTCACTGAAAACGCCGCTGCGAGCGGGCCTGGATGCCTTGGTAAAGGCCGGCTGCCGTGTGACTTCCGTGCACCCGATGTTCGGCCCCGACACTGAGCTGTTGTCGGGCCGGCACGTGATTTTCATCGACTTGGGGAACGCCGAGGCGCTGGCGCAGGCGCAGGAATTGTTCGCACCAACCATGGCGGAACGGGTCGTCATGGATCTTGACGAGCACGATCGCCTGATCGCCTATGTGCTGGGCCTGTCCCATGCACTCAATATCGCCTTTTTCACGGCGCTGGCCGACAGCGGGGAGGCGGCGCCGCGATTGGCGAAGCTGTCGAGCACGACATTCGATGCGCAGCTGGAAGTGGCGAGCCGGGTGGCGGCGGAGAGCCCGGATCTGTATTTCGAGATCCAGAGTTCCAATGAGTACGGCAGCGAGTCGCTGCTCGCACTGCAGAAAGCCGTGGAACGGCTGGTGGCGACAGTGAAGACCAAGAATGCGACGGAGTTCACAGCCCTCATGAATCGCGGCAGAGCCTACTTGGACGTACGCGCGGCGGCTCGCAAGGGATGAAGGGAATGAAAATGCTTGAAGTGGATGACGTGGGCAGGGAGAACGACGAACTCAGGAAACGCGTCGCGGAAATGACGGCGGAAGCTGCCAACAACGAGACCATCATGAAGCGCACGCAGGCACGCGAGTTGACTCTGCTGCGCGCCGACACGTTGTCACAGCTGCTGCATGCCATGGTTGACGGGCTGCGGGAGTCATATTCGCTCGACGCTGTGAGTGTGGTGCTGCTCGATCCGCAGCATGAGGTGCGGCACCTGCTGGTCGCCGGCGGAGATCGGCCGGAGGAGTTCAAGCAGATATTTTTCGTCGACTCGCTGGTGGGCCTGGCCCCGCAGCTCGCTGTGCTGCACAAACCCTGGCTCGGGCCGTTTGTGGGCGCGGATCATCACCTGCTCTTTCCGGGCATCCCGAATCTCAAGAGTGCTGCCTTGGTGCCACTGCCGCGCAAGGACCGGGCCACCGGCGCCCTGTGTTTCGGCAGCCGCGACGCCTCGCGCTTCACGCGCCACCACGGAACGGATTTTCTTGCGCATCTGGGTGCGGTCGCCGCGGTGTGCATCGAAAATGCCGTCAACCGTGCGCGCCTGCTGCGCGCCGGCATCACCGACTTCCTGACCGGCTGGCACAATCGACGTTACTTGCAGCAGCGCCTGAAGGAAGAGCTCGCCCGCGCACAGCGGCGCGGCGGCACCATCGCATGCCTGATGATCGACATCGATCGATTCAAGGCCATCAACGACGGGTATGGGCACCTGGCCGGCGACAGCGCGCTCAAAGAGGTCGCGCATCGAATCGAGGGCCAGATTCGCAGCATGGATACCGCCGCGCGTTTCGGCGGGGACGAGCTGGCCATCCTGTTGCCGGAGTCCACGGCAGCCGAAGCGGCCAGGCTGGGGGAGCGCATTCGAGAAGCGATTGCGGCGCAGCCGTTCGCGCTCAACTCGCAGATTTCACGCAGCCTGACCGTGTCCGTGGGCGTCGCGGCGGCCTCTCCGGGGAGAGATGAAACGGATCTCAAGGCGCTGGCGGACCGCCTCGTTGCGGATGCCGATGCCGCGCTGTATCGGGCGAAGGCGCTGGGCAGGAATCGGGTGCAGGTGGGGACGGCGTGACCGATTACATCGATAAGGACGGATTTCGCGCCAACGTGGGTATCGTTCTCTCGCGTGGTCCCGGCGAGCTTTTCTTGGGCGGACGCGTCGGCGGGCGCGGGTGGCAGTTCCCGCAGGGCGGCGTCAATCGCGGTGAGCAGGTCGAGGATGCGCTGTATCGCGAGCTCAAGGAGGAAATCGGCTTAGGATCCGAGGATGTCCAGATGCTGGGGTCCACGCAAGGGTGGCTGCGTTACCGCCTTCCGCGCCAGTACGTGCGCGATCGCTGCATCGGTCAGAAGCAGCGCTGGTATCTGCTGAAGCTCATGAGCGACGAATCAAAACTGCGCTTCGATCTCACCAATCAGCCGGAGTTCGATCGCTGGCGCTGGACCGATTATTGGACACCGGTGCGCGAAGTCGTCTATTTCAAACGGCGCGTTTACGTGAGGGCATTGGAGAGTCTCGGGAAATACATGTTTCCGGACGGATTGCCGCCCCACCCCGAATGGTGGCCAGAAGTCCAGGGTTAAGCGCTTCGCGCAACTCTTCCCGGGGTCGATGCGACCTCGTCCCTTAGGTGTCAGAGACCCGGCTTGACCACGGCGAGAATCACGATGCCGATCAAGAGCAGCGAGGGCACCTCGTTGAATCCCCGCAGCCACTTGGCGCTGCGCCGGTTGCGCTGCGCGGCAAAGTCGCGCATGAGCTTGTAGCAATAAAAGTGGTAGGCGATGACCACGGCCACCAGCAGCAATTTGATCTTGAGCCATGTCATCTGCAGGTACGGCGGAAATTCGATCAGCATCGCGAGCCCAAAAAAAATGCTGGCCGCGGCGCCGATGGTCATGAGGGCGAACAGGCGCCGCTCCATGATTTCGAAACGCTGCGTGCTGATCAAATCCTTCGCGTCCGCGTGATAGACGTAGAGCCGCGGCAAATAGAACAGGCCGGCGAACCAGGTTACAACTGAAATGACGTGCAATGCCTTCAACCAGAGCATGGGCGTTCCATTGGGCGTGAGAATAGATGATAACGTGAGCCCCAGCCTCACGGGGCACCAGCCTCACAGGTGGCCTGTATCCAAGGGCTCCTGTCTTCAGGGGCTTGGCTTCGTATAATGGCTTTTGCCTTTTCACGCGCGGTAGGTCAAAGATATGGAAGCGGTAAACCATCGATATGCCTGATTCGTTCGGCAAACTGGTCGTTCGATCGTATGCGCCGAAGCGCCGCGCGGTGCTCTGGACGCTTGCGGCGCTGCTCATCATCGGCATCCTGTATTCGGCGTTCGAGCTGGGCCGCTACGAGGCGGGATTTCGAGTGGTCGATTCGGTGCGCGGCGCATTGTCGGCAAGCCGGCGCATTCGTTCGCTCGAGGCGGAAAATGAGAATCAACGCCGTCAGCTGGAGGCTGCGGAAACGGCGCGGCGCGTCGACCGTGAAGGCTATGCCCAAGTTGAGAAAAGTCTCGGCGATATGCAGAGCCAGATTGCGCGGCTCAACCAGGATCTGTCCTTTTACCGCGGTTTGGTGCAGCCGGAATCGCTCATCCACGTGAAAGTGCAGCAGATGCAAATCGTTCCGGACGGACCTCCGGGTCAATATCATCTGAAATTCGTGCTGATGCAGACCGGCAAGCCTGAAAAAGAGGTGGTCGGCAATGCGGGCATCACCCTTGATGGTCTGCTTCAGGGCAAGCCGCTGAGCTTGACCTATGCGCAAGTCTCGCCTAACCACCGGATCAGCCTGGCATACTCGCTGAAGTACTTTCAGGAATACAACGAGCCCATCGAATTGCCGGCAGGCTTCGAGCCGACGCGCGTGGGTGTCGAAATTCACAGCGGCAGGGACGCCAGCCACAGCTTCCGGCAGGCCTTCGTGTGGAAGGCGCAGGGAATGTCGGTGGAAACCGAGGCGAACGGCGATATTCCGGGCAAAGGTGAGGCAGATGTTCAAACCGAAACCGAGTAAAAAAGCAGAAATCGACACGCTGGTCGGCGCCAAGACCCGCATCAACGGCGATGTCGAATTCGTCGGCGGGTTTCATCTGGACGGCTACATCAATGGCAATGTCAAAAGCGAATGGGGCAGCGGGGCCACATTGTCGGTGAGCGAACAGGGCTGTATCGAGGGATCCGTGATCGTGACCAACATGGTGTTGAACGGCATCGTGAAGGGCGATATCGAGGCCAGCGACCGCGTCGAACTCGGGCCGAAGGCGCGGGTCCTGGGCAGTGTTCACTACACGACCATTGAAACTGCCGTGGGCGCCCAAATAAGTGGGAAATTGATTCATCTGGCGAAGGCAGGGCCCGGGTCGGGCGATTCGCCGGCCGACGGGACGAACGCAAGTCCCAAAGACGGGTCATAACTTTGATTGGTCACGGTGCGCCGAGTAGAATGACGCCATGAGTACGAGTTCCGAATCGATGAATGCCTCCAATATGCCCGTAGCGGCGCCCAATGTGCTGGTTTTCACCGATGCCGCGGCAGGCAAGGTGGGCGAGCTGATCCGCGAGGAATCGAACCCAAACCTCAAATTGCGCGTATTCGTCTCCGGGGGCGGCTGTTCCGGCTTTCAGTACGGCTTCACCTTCGACGAGAAAATCGAAGACGGTGATTTTTGCGTTGAAAATCACGGGGTCCAATTGTTGGTCGATCCCATGAGCGCCCAATATTTGATGGGCGCGGAAATCGACTACAAAGAGGATCTGCAGGGCGCGCAGTTCGTCATTCGTAACCCCAACGCGAAAACAACCTGCGGCTGCGGGTCTTCATTCTCGGCCTAGAATGTTGATCGTGTAGATGAGCGGCGGTAGGCTCGTGCCCGACGTGCTCGCCGCCGTCGATTTGGGCTCCAACAGCTTTCACATGGTTGTCGCGCGTTACTCGCACGGCCAACTCGTCATTCTCGATCGACTGCGCGAAATGGTGCGCCTGGCTGCAGGCTTGGGCGCCAGCGGGCGGCTGGATGATGCCGCAACCGATCGGGCATTGCGCTGCCTGGAGCGATTCGGACAACGGCTGCGGGCCGTGCGGGCGGACAGCGTACGGGTCGTCGGCACCAATGCCCTGCGGCACGCCAAGCGCAAACGCTGGTTCTTGGAGCACGCCCGCGCAGCACTCGGCCACCCCATCGAAATCATCTCCGGGCTGGAAGAGGCGCGCCTGATTTATTCGGGCGTTGCGCACACCAGTCCGATGAGTCCGGACAAGCGATTGGTGATCGACATCGGCGGGGGATCCACCGAAGCCGTCATTGGCGAGGGTTTCAATCCGCTGCTGCTCGAAAGCCTGTCGGTGGGCTGCGTGGGTTTGAGCGCCGCCTATTTCGAGGACGGCAGAATCTCCGCGAAGCGTCTGGAGCGCGCGCGTACGGCGGTGCGGCTGGAACTCGAGCCCGTGCAAGAGGCCTACCGCAAGATGGGCTGGCTGCAGGCCTTCGGCAGTTCCGGTACCGTGCGCGTCATCGGCGATACCTTGCGCGCCCTCAACCCCGAGCGGCCGCATATCACGCTGGAGAATCTGAACGGCTTGGCGGAGCGGGTGATTGCCGCCGGCCATGTCGATGAATTGGATTTGCCCGAAGTGGATGCGGAGCGCGCACCGGTGTTTCCGGCCGGCCTCGCCATTCTGCTCGAGGTGGTCGAGAGTTTCGGCATCGACCGGGTGCGCGTCGCCGAGGGTGCCATGCGCGAAGGGCTGTTGTACGACCTCATGGGCCGCTTCACCGATGAAGATGCGCGCGAGCGCAGCGTGCGCGCCATGGGAAAGCGCTATCACGTCGATGAGAGCCAGGCGGAGCGGGTCGAGACCACGGCGGTGGGCCTGCTCGAACAAGTCGAATCCGACTGGGGGCTGGAAGATCCGCTGGCGGAATCCGTGCTGCGCTGGGCGGCGCGCCTGCACGAAACCGGCCTCGACATTGCACACTCCAAATATCACCGGCACAGCGCGTATCTGCTCCAGCATGCCGACATGCCGGGATTTCCCCGCGAGGAGCAGCTGCTGCTCGCGGCGCTGGTCGGCGGCCACCGCCGTCAATTGTCCTTCGAGTCCCTCGAGGATTTGCTGCCGCCGTGGGATCGTCTTGCGGAGTTTCTCATGGTGCTGTTGCGCCTCGCCGTATTGCTGCATCGGGGACGCAGTCCGCAACCGCTGCCGGAAGTTCGTTTGATCGTAAGGAGCCGCAACATCACGCTGGAATTGCCGCAGCGATGGATCAAAGAACATCCGCTGACACTCGAGGATCTCGAGCAAGAGCGCGCGTACCTCAAAGAGGCCGGCCTTCGCCTGACCATCGTCCAGGACTCGATTCCAGGGCGGTCCTAGCCCTCGGTCAGCGCGACACGCTCGTCGTATAGTTTCATCAGGCGCAGCTGCGCCGACACCTGTCGTTCACCGTCGGTGCGCGAATAGCCGCCGTCGGTGCCGAGCACCCAGGCCTGAGTGTCATCCTCCAGGTACAGTTTCAGGTCATCGGCCACGCGTGACTTGAGCTCGGGAGCCTCGATAGGAAAGGCAATTTCGATGCGGCGAAATAGATTGCGGTCCATCCAGTCGGCACTGCCGCAGTACACTTCGCGCGTTCCGCCATTCTCGAAATAATAGACGCGTGAATGCTCCAGGAAACGTCCGACGATCGACCGCACCTTGATGCGCTCGGAAACGCCGCGCACCCCCGGCCGCAAACAGCAGACGCCGCGCACGATCAGGTCGATGTCCACGCCCGCGCGCGAAGCGCGGTACAGCGCTTGTATGACGGTCGGTTCCGTGAGCGCGTTCAGCTTGGCGATGATGCGCGCCGGCTTTCCGTCACGCGCGTGCCCGGCCTCGCGCTCGATTTTCGCCAGCAGCGCCTGATGCAGGCTGAAGGGCGCGTGCAGAAGCTTGCGCAGTTTCGGCACCTGCGTGAGCCCGGTGAGCTGGAGAAATATTTCGTGAACGTCCTCGCCGATGGGCTCATCCGCGGTCAGCAGGCCGTAGTCGGTGTAGAGCCGGGCGGTCTTGGTGTGATAGTTGCCGGTGCCCAGGTGGCAGTACCGCCGCAGGCCCTTCTCCTCGCGCCGAACCACCATGACCAGCTTGGCGTGCGTCTTGAAGCCGAACACGCCGTACATGACGTGCGCACCGGCTTCCTGCAGCTTGGTCGCGAGCTCAATGTTGGCTTCTTCATCGAAGCGCGCGCGCAACTCGATGATGACGGTCACGTCCTTTCCGGCCGCCGCGGCCTCGACCAGCGCCGCCACGATGGCGGAGTCGTTGCCTACGCGATATAAGGTTTGCTTGATGGCCAGTACTTGCGGATCGCTGGCTGCCTGCTTGACGAAATCCGTGACCGGTCCAAAACCCTGAAACGGATGATGCAGAAGCACATCGCCGGCGCGGAGGGCTGAAAAAATATCGCCGCCCATCTTCAACCGGTCCGGAATGCTGGGCGTGAACGCCGCGTACTTGAGTTCAGGGCGATCCACCAGGTCATAAACCGCCATCAAGCGATTGAGATTTACCGGGCCGGAGACCTTGTATAGGTCGTCGGCGGTGAGTCCGAACTGCTCCAATAGATAGGCGAGGATTTCATCGGGGCAGTCGTGCGCGGTCTCCAGCCGCACCGCGTCGCCGAAGCGCCGCGATGCCAGCTCGCCTTCGACGGCACGCAGCAGATCGTCGACTTCTTCCTGCTCGACGAAAAGATCGCTGTTGCGGGTGACGCGAAATTGGTAGCAGCCGCGCATTTGCATGCCGGCAAACAGAGTCGATACGAACGCCTCGACGATCGTGCCCAAGAACACGAAATGGCGGTTGCCCAGTTCGTCCGGCAGCTTGATCAAGCGCGGCAAGGAGCGCGGCGCTTGCACCACGGCGAGTCCACTGTTGCGGCCGAAGCCATCCTCGCCCTCGACAACGACGGCGAAGTTCAAGCTCTTGTTGAGAATCTTCGGGAAGGGGCGCGCAGGATCCAGTGCAAGCGGGCTCAATACCGGTTCCACCTCGCGCGTGAAGTACTCGGCAATCCAGCGGGCCTGCGCAGGGGTCCAGGTCTCCGGTTCGACGAATACGACGCCGCTCTTGGCCAGTTCGGGCATGAGCACATCGTTCAACAGCTCGTATTGTTCATCGACCAAGCGCACTGCATTCAGTCGAATCGCCTTCAGCTGTTCCGGCACCGACAACCCATCGGGGCCGCCTTGGATCGCCCCGGCCTCCAACAGCTCTTTGAGGCTGGCCACGCGAATCTCGAAAAACTCATCGAGAATCGCGCATGAGATGCATAAGAATCTCACCCGCTCGAGCAACGGAATTCCCGGGTCTTTCGCCTGCTCAAGGACGCGCTGATTGAATTCCAAAAACGACAATTCACGATTGAAATACAGTTGCGGTACTTGCAGATCAATGTCGTTCATAATTTCCAGTGTGGCGGTCGGTGTGTGACATTTTGATGAAGTTTCCGCACTAAGCATACCGATACACTCCGCCCAAGATGCGCGCGCCCTGCGCGCCCGTCACGCTGCCCGCGCTCGAGGTCAGCCCTTCGAGGGTGCGTTTGGCAAACCAGGCGAAGGCGACTGCCTCAACGTAGTCCGGGTCCAAGCCGAGGGTCTCGGTGCTCGCGACGCGGTTCGGCGCGATCAAGGCCGCGATGGCATCGCGCAAGCTTACGTTGCGTGCGCCGCCTCCACAAAGATACACCGCGGCGCCCGGTGCGTATTGGCGCACTGCATCGGCCACCGAACGAGCCGTGAATTGCTGCAAGGTCGCCTGCACATCGCTTGGATTGCGCGGGAACAGGCCCAGCTTGTTCTGCAGCCAGGGCAGATTGAACAGCTCCCGGCCGGTGCTTTTGGGCGGCGCCAATCGAAGATAGGGTTCATCCAGCAGCTCCCCGAGCAGGGTTTCGTCGACTTCACCGGTCGCCGCCCACGCACCGTCCGCGTCGAACTCCTTGCCCTCATGCCGCGAGATCCAGGCATCGAGCAGGCGGTTGGCCGGTCCCGTATCAAAGCCCGTGACGCTGCTGTCGCGCGTGAGAATCGTAATGTTCGCGATCCCGCCCAAATTGGCGATGACACGGTCTTCGCTGTCGCTGCGAAAGATCTGATCATGAAATACCGGTAAAAGCGGCGCGCCTTGGCCGCCTGCGGCCACATCGCGCCTGCGAAAATCGGCGACCACGGTCACGCCGGTCAATTCCGCCAACGTGTTGGGATCGCCGATCTGCCAGGTAAATGGTGTCGCCAAGTCCGGGCGATGGCGCAGCGTTTGACCGTGGCTGCCGATCGCGGCCACACGCCCGGCGCTCACGCCTGCGCAATGCATCAAATTGCGGGCGGCTTGAGCGAATGCCCGGGCCAATTCGACGTCGATTTGGCCCACCTCGTCCAGTGCAACGCCGTCGGCACGCTCGATGAGCGCCGATATGCGGCTTTTGAGCGCGGGTTCGAACGATGTCGCGCCGGTCGCGATGATGCGCAACGGCGCGACGTCAAAATCCACCAGCACGGCATCGATGGCGTCCATGCTTGTGCCCGAAATCAATCCAAGGTAAAGCCCCATACGCGATCTAGCCCATTGACGGATGCGGATTAGTTGACGGCGGCTTTCGAGCGCAATTCGGCGGCGCCGCCGGGGCTAGGGCCGGCATCGAGGGGGGCGGAGCCTGCGGCAGCCGTTCCCGCGGCAGGGGCAATCCCCGCGGCGGTGGCCGGCGCTGACGCGGCCGGAAGTTGCAGACTGGCGATCAGAGGCGCCGCGACCTCGCGAAACTTTCGCAATGCCTCGGCATGCAGCGGCTCTGCGCCGGGCAACTTCACCGTCTGCGGATTTCTGTGCACACCGTTGGTGAGGTACTCATAGTGCAGGTGAGGACCGGTGGCGAGACCCGTCATGCCGACATAACCGATCACCTCGCCTTGTTGCACGCGGGTGCCGACGCGCACATTT
>Ga0209006_10006223_pt1 | contig 10815 bp, 10 predicted proteins | sample JacPin_JW_Ref_O2_FD_188567 | JGI IMG/M metagenome (GOLD analysis project Ga0209006, IMG submission 188567) | Forest soil microbial communities from Algoma, Ontario, Canada - Jack Pine, Ontario site 1_JW_Ref_O2 (SPAdes) (version 2) | ecosystem: Environmental > Terrestrial > Soil > Boreal... | reverse complement strand
CCGGCTCGGCCTCGACAAGCCCGCGAGCCTGTCAGAACGCGCCTACCGCGCGCTGGTCAGCGCGGCGCTGGCGCGGAGCCGGAGCAAATAGCCTTGTCGTCCCTGCGAAAGCAGGGACCCATAACCACAGGCCGCGGTTGTTGCGCGAAAGCCGTCGAACACCGTCTCTCAAAACGAAGGCCGCGGCGTATGGGTCCCTGCTTTCGCAGGGACGACGAGGAGTGAGCCCGAGCTACTTGTTCTTGTTCACCGGCTTGCGCTTCTCGATGAACGCCGCCATGCCCTCGGCGCGGTCTTCCAGCGCGAAGGTCGAGTGAAACAGATTGCGCTCGACGCTGATGCCTTCCGACAGCGGCGTCTCGAAGGCGCGGTTGATGGCCTCCTTGGCCATCGCGGCCGCGGGTCGCGACATCGCGGCGATCTTTTCCGCCGCCGCCAGCGCTTCGTCCATCAATTTTCCCGCGGGCACGACGCGGCTGACCAGGCCCGAGCGTTCGGCTTCCGCGGCATCCATCATCCGCCCGGTCAGGCACAGATCCATCGCCTTGGACTTGCCGACCGCGCGGGTCAGCCGCTGCGTGCCGCCGATGCCGGGGATGGTGCCGAGCGTGATTTCCGGCTGGCCGAATTTCGCGGTGTCGGCGGCGATGATGATGTCGCACATCATGGCGAGCTCGCAACCGCCGCCGAGCGCGTAGCCGCTGACGGCCGCGATCGTCGGCTTGCGGCAACGCGCGACGCGGTCGCCGCCGATCGCGGCGAAATCGCTGGAGAACATGTCGATGAAGGTTTTCGGCTGCATTTCCTTGATGTCGGCGCCCGCGGCAAAGGCCTTTTCGCCGCCGGCCAGCACGATGCAGCCGATCTTGTCGTCAGCCTCGAGATCGTCGACTGCTGCTGCGATTTCCCGGAATACGCCGAACGACAGCGCATTGAGCAGCTTCGGGCGATTGAGCGTGATGATGCCGACGGCGCCTTTGCTTTCGACAATGATGTGTTCGAACGTGCTCATGATCCACCCCGCGCCTCATCTCGCGGGCAATGTGCCCGCTGGCGGGGGTGGCAGCAAGTGGGGACAACCGTCATCCTGAGGTGCGCGCACTTGCGCGCCTCGAAGGATGGGCCGCACGCTCCGCTGCCATCCTTCGAGGCTCGCCGCGAAGGGCGGCTCGCACCTCAGGATGACGCTTTTGACTACGCCATGAACATGCGTGCGGCGGAGGCCATGGTCAGCAGCGCGCCGAAGCCGATGAAGATTTTGCCGATCAGCGAGGCCTGGTCCCAGGTCGAGGGTTCGCCGCTGTTTACCACCACGGGCGCGGCAGGCGGGGCAGGGGCGTCGGCCGAGGCCAGCGCCAGTGTGGGCGCAGGCGGCGCGGACTCGTGCAGCGCGCGATCGACGTCGTTGAGCTGGTCGGCGGCGACGACCTGGGTGTCGGCCGGCCTGTCGGGCGCGGTCTGCAGGATATCGTTGGCCCGCACGGTCATGGCCTTTGCGGCATCGCCGGTCGGCGAATCCACAGATGGCAGCTGCGCATTGGCGTTGGCCACCGACGGCGGGATCGCGGTCGAATCGCCGCCGTCATCGGCCGCGTCGGCCTTCGCTTCGGGAGACGGTTTCAGCGCGACCTTGCCGGATCTGCGATGGGCGTATTTCTTCCAATGGCGCGAGCCGTGTTTGGCAGATTTGTCGAGCGCCATCGGCGCGCCTGCGGTTTCCGACGTCGCGCCTGCGACCGCGTTGCTTGCGGCCACCGTCGCGTGCGATGGCCCCGCGAAACAGACAATGAATCCTGCTGTCAGTATCAAGGCCGAGCGCCCGCTGGCTTTGATAGTCATTGGCAATCTCCCCAATTTGCCCGCCCCCGCGGCGAAATGAGACCCCAAGGCGTGTCCGCAGCGCGGCAGAAAAAGGGAATCTTCTGGTAACACCGGGCGAAAGCGGGGCAGCGGCCTCGCGGCGGAGCCAGTCTCGAGGGCTTTTGCCGCGTAGCCTTTTGGCATCAAAGCGGCGGGTGCCAGCGGGGGCGATCAATGTTATGAGCCTGCGGGCAGGAAAGCAGGTCGCAGCGATTGGCCAAATCAGGCGCAACCGGCCCGCCGCCCGCCTTCAGGCGTCGATCACGAATTCGTGAGCGGAGCCCTCAGGCGTAACAAATTGAAAGATCGACCGAATTGCAAGGTGGGAGCGCGCGTGCGCGAACGTGAAGACGAATGGACCGGCCTGATGCGGTCGGCCATTTCCGGCGACGATGCAGCGTATCATCGCCTGCTCAAGGCCGTCACGCCGGTGCTGCGGGCAGCGGCCCGCCGCGGTCTGGCGCGGGCGGGCCAACCGGTCGATCAATCCGAGGATATCGTGCAGGATATTTTGCTGGCGGTGCATCTGAAGCGGCATACCTGGGACGCCAACGCGCCGTTCGCGCCCTGGCTGTTTGCGATCGCGCGCAACAAGCTGATCGATGCGCTGCGCCGCCGCGGTCGCCGGGTCTTTGTCAACATCGACGATTTCGCGGAAGTGATCCCGAGCGAGCCGGCCGCGGAAACCGCGCCGGCCAGCGAAATCGCGGCCCAGTTGCAGACCTTGCCGGCGCGCCAGCGCGAGGTTCTGCAATCGATCGCGGTCGAGGCCGCTTCGATCAAGGACACCGCGGCGAAATTTGCGATGAGCGAGGGGGCGGTGCGGGTGGCGCTGCATCGTGGGCTCGCCAGCCTCACCGCCAAACTACGGGAACAATGACAATGGAGACCGATCAGCTGATCAGAACGCTGGCCGCCGATAACACGCACCAGGCGCGGCCGGTCGGGGTCGTGCTGGCGCTGGCGCTATTGGCTGCGGCGCCGGTTTCGCTGGCGATATTCTTCGCGGGCCTCGGTGTCCGCCCCGATGTCATGACCGCGATGCATAATCCGTTCTTCGATCTGAAATTCGCGGTGACGCTGGCGCTGGCGATCTCGGCGATCACCCTCAGCCTGCATTTGTCGCGGCCGGAAGCCTCGCTGCGCGGCTGGGCCTGGCTATTGTTGATTCCGGCCGGACTTCTCGTCGGCGGGATCGCGACCGAAATGATGCTGCCGCAGCGGCTGCCGATGATGACGCGCATGGTCGGCAGCAATTCCAGGGTCTGCCTGACCGCCATTCCGCTGATATCGCTGCCGCTCTTGGCGGCGGCGCTGCTCGGTCTGCGCCACGGCGCGCCAAGTCGGCCCGCGGTCACTGGGGCCATCGCCGGGCTGTTGTCGGCGGGCCTCGCGGCGACGCTCTACGCCTCGCACTGCACCGACGATTCACCGTTGTTCGTGGCGGCCTGGTACACCCTTGCCGCCGCGCTGGTGACCGCCATCGGCGCGCTGGCGGGATCGCGGGTGCTGCGGTTCTAGTCCAGCGCATTCCTGCTTGAGCCGAAATGGCAGTATCCAGGCGTTCCGTTTGGGCTCTTGACCCGCTTGGCCCCCGAGAAGAGAATCGGCCAGACCAGGGGTTCACCGCCAATGAACGATTTTGCTTTGCCGGAAACGCGTTACGCGCTCAGTGGCGATGTCAACATCGCCTATCAGGTGATGGGCGATGGACCCCTGGATATCATCATGGTTCCCGGCTTCATTTCGCATGTCGAGTTCACGCATGAGTTGGCCGGGTATACGGCGTTCCTCCGCCGTCTTTCGACATTTGCCCGCGTCGTCTCTTTTGACAAGCGAGGCCAGGGATTGTCCGATCGAATATCGGGCGCGCCGTCGCTCGAGCAGCGCATGGATGACGTTCGCGCCGTGATGGACGACGTCGGTTCGCAGCGTGCGGTGATCGTGGGATTCTCGGAAGGCTCCGCGATGAGCGTATTGTTCGCTGCGACCTATCCCGAGCGTGTGGTGCAACTCGTTCTGTTCGGCGGATTTGCTCTGGCAGCAAACTTTCTGGCGAAGGATCTGGAAGCAAGAGTTGCGCGGGTCGTGAAGGCCTGGGGCACGGGCGAGATAATGAAGTCCGTGATCCCCAGCCAAGCGGAAAATCAAAACGCCGTAAGTCAGTTCGCCAAATTCGAACGGCTCTCGGCCAGTCCGGGCGGGGTCAGGGCGATCGCGTTGTTAAACGCTCAAATCGACACCAGACCGATACTTCCGAGCGTACAGGTTCCGACACTTGTCCTGCATCGTCGCGCAGACGCGCGGGTTCCAATCGAGGCGGGCCGCGATCTGGCGGCCCGGATCCCAAATGCCAGATTCATCGAATATCCAGGCGGCGATCACGCTTACTGGACCGGCGATACCGAAGCGTTGCTCGGCGACATCGAGGAGTTTGTCACGGGACATCGCGACGGTTCGTCCAATGAGCTTGAGCGAGTTCTGGCGACAGTTCTCTTTACCGATATAGTCGATTCGACCCGCAGCGCCGCCGCGATGGGCGACCAAGCCTGGCGGCGGTCGCTCGACAGTCACGACCAATTGGCGAAACAAATGCTCGCGAAGCATCGCGGCGTTCTGGTCAAGAATACCGGCGACGGTATTCTGGCGACGTTCGATGGACCCGGCCGCGCGGTCCGATGTGCTTTGGCGTTCAGCACGGCCGCCCGGCAAATCGGTTTACCGTTGCGTGCGGGACTTCACACCGGCGAAATCGAGTTGAGGGACCGCGATATCGGCGGCATCGCGGTTCACGCAGCTGCGCGCGTGATGGCGAAATTCGAATCGAGCGAGGTGCTGGTCTCGCGGGTCGTCACCGATCTGGTCGCCGGCGCCGGCCTGAAATTTTCCGAGCGCGGATCGCACGAACTCAAGGGACTTCCAGGCCGCTGGGACCTGTTCGCGGCCAGCGCGTAGCCTCACGCCGCCGGTGCCGGCGCGGCGTTCTGCTGCATGCGGTGGAAACGCAGCACCTGCTGCGCGGTCGAGGGCCGCAGCCGCTCATAGGTGGCCTTGCAGGCCCCGAGATCAGCCGGCTCCAGGCCGGAGAGATCGTCGCGCATGTTGATGATCGCTTTGACCGTCGACCAACTCATCCCCGAGACCTTGGCCAGGATCATGACGCCTTCGGCGCGGGTCTCGATCATCATGTTCTCGGCAATCGACACCGGGACATTGGCAAGTGCTGCGATCGCGGCATTGGCTTCGTCGAATTTGCCGGCCTCGGCGAACGCCGTCACCTGATGTTCGTCGAGCCTGCCGTCCTCGTAGAGCGACTTGACGAGCGCGTGGGCGATGGCGGTTTCCTGGCTAATCGCCGAGGGCGAGTAGCGCGCGCGCCGCGTCGCCTCGCGCACCGCGGTCGGCACTTCGCCGGCCTGCAGCGGATTGGCGGCCTCCAGCCGCTCGCGCACGGTCGCGGAGGCCTTGGCGATCAGTTTCAGGTAGAGATGCCGCGGGATCGTCGGCCGCAGGCCGAGGCAGGTCGCGAGGTCGTCGTCGCCTTCGGCGCGATGGACCAGCCGGGTGAACCCGCGCTCGGAAAATTTCGCGCCGGGATTGTTGACGGTGGAGTGGATCACCTCGTCGTTGCCGCGCAGCACCAGCACGTCGGTCACCGCGCCGCTCAAGACCCGCCGTACCGAAATCGCCATCAAATGCGCCTGGCTCTTGTTGCGCGCGGTCTCGATCAGGGTCTCGTCGTCGAGCCGCTCCGATCTCGACAGCACCGGTGCGGCGACCTCGATCAGGTCGTCGAACGCCAGCGCGCGAATGGTGAGCGGCGGTGCGCTGTCGATCGACGCAAGCCGGTCGGCGAGCAGCGCCCTGGCGCTGGCCTCGATGTGCAACATCAGGCACTGGAACACGTCGTCGAACAGCCCGATCTGTTCATCCGAGAAATCCACCGCGCCGTTGATGAACAGATCGGTCACGCGGCGCAGGGTTTCGACCCGCCGCGCGACGGTTCCGTGCGCGAGCGTGGTTTGCAGTTCGTCGAGCAGGCTTTCGGATGTGGCGGCGGATTTCGAACTCATGACTTTACTCTATCCTGGAGCTTCGGGCGGGCGACGGTTTCTCCGTCGTTCGGAAACGGGAGTGTCGGGTCAGGCGGTGGCGATGCGGTTGCGTCCTCGTGCCTTGGCTGCGTAGAGCGCGCGGTCGGCGCGCGCGAGAAGGGTGTCCGCCGTCTCATTGGGGTTCAGCGTTGCGACGCCGGCGGAAATCGTCACCCGCATGCCGGGCGAGAAGGCGCTCCAGTCGAGATCGGCGATGATGGCCCGCAGCCGGTCGAGGATGCGCGAGGCGCCGTCAGCAGGCGTATCGGGAAGCACCAGCAGGAATTCCTCGCCGCCGTAGCGGCCGAACCTGTCGATGTTGCGGATGTTGGCGAACACGGTGATGGCGAATGTCCTGAGCACTTCGTCGCCGGTCGGGTGGCCGTAGGCGTCGTTGACGCGCTTGAACCAGTCGAGATCGATCAGCGCGATCGAGCAGGGCGTCTTGCTGCGAAGGGCGCGGGCGATCTCGTCATCCAGCATCCGCATGATGCAGCGGCGGTTGAACGAGCCGGTCAGTTCGTCGAGTTCGGCGAGTTCCTCGATCCGCCTGTAGGCTTCCCTGAGCTTGAGGCCGCTCTGGTAGAGCGACTGGCGCATCGAGGAGGAGAAGATGCCGAGAAACATGCAGCGCCCGATGGTCAGGATGAACACCGACATCGTCGCGAAGCGCTCCAGATAGCTGCCGTGCGGCAGCGAAATCGGCTTGTCGGTCAGGAGAAACAGCCCGGCCAGGCCGAACGCCGTCGCGGTCCAGATCATGGCGCTTTGCTGCGGGGTCGAGCGCAGCGAGCCGAAATTGAACACCACGAACAGCGTGCAGAGAAACATCACGCCGACCTCGGGCGCGATGTAGGTGAAAGTCAGCATGATCGCCGTGCTGACGATCAGCTGCGGCACGACGAAATAATGATCCCGAAAGCGCTCGGTGAACCCTGTTTCCGACAGCGCCAGGTAGCAGGCCACGGAGGTGAGGCCGACGGCGCCATAGGCCGGGCCGATCGTTGCCGGTACCGTCCCCGCATGGGCGTAGATCAACAGCACGAGGGCGTCGATGACATAGCTGACGGCGATCATCCCCTGAATTTGACGTCGCTGTTTGGCGCGGCGCGACAGCACCTTCGCCGTCGGCTTGGGGCCCACGCCATCCAGCTCAGCCGCAATCGGATTCAGGAACGGGAACGCAGCGGTGCCCATGATCTCGCCGTTAATGGAACTCGGCCAAAAATCTACGTGGGAAAGCCTTTAGGTTTGGTATCTTTCGGAGCCGAATCCGAACCGTCCAAAGTCGGTATTTCCCTGTTCGGCAATGGAAATTACCCGAATCTGGTATCCTGACCCGATCCGCCCGCGGGGTTCCGGGGGGTGGCAAGGGCGGACCGGTGCGGCCGGCGCTGTTTTGCGGGCTTGGTCTTGGTAAGATCGGCCCCGGGGCGGCCAAGGTGCGAAGAAAGTGTCTCTGTATTATGATACCTATATTGGCTGCTTGTTTGTTTCCGCACCCGCGAAGTCTGCCGAAAAATCGCATTTTGTGTGGTACCTCACAGACGCGATCGGGGACTTGCGATAATTTGAAGAATCTTGCCTTTCCCGTCGAACCACCGGCCAGCCCAATCCGACCAACCTTGCGAGACGGCCATTGAGTGCGACACAGGCGGCTTCGGACGACGTTCTGATCGCTCGGATCGCTCAAGGCGACCGCCTCGCCATGCAGGTGCTGTACGGACGGCACCATGTCAGGGTGTTCCGTTTCGGGCTGCGGCTGGTGCGGGATGAACAGGTCGCGGAAGATCTCATCAGCGAGGTTTTTCTCGATGTGTGGCGCCAGGCTGGCAAGTTCGAAGGCCGATCCGCCGTTTCCACCTGGCTCTTGGCAATTACGCGATTCAAGGCTCTTTCGGCGCTGCGGCGCAGGAAAGACGGTGAACTGGACGACGAGGCCGCCAACGCGATCGAGGATACGTCCGACAATCCCGAAGTGGCGGTGCAGAAGAAGGATACCAGTGAAGCGTTGCGCAAGTGCCTGACCGCACTTACGCCGGAGCATCGGGAGATCGTCGATCTCGTCTACTACCACGAGAAGTCAGTGGAAGAAGTTGCTGAAATCGTCGGCATTCCCGAGAACACTGTGAAGACGCGCTTGTTCTATGCGCGCAAGAAACTGGCCGAGTTGCTGAAGGCAGCCGGCGTCGAGCGAGGCTGGCCATGATGGCGATGAGCAAAAAAATGCTGGAGCAAGAGCCCAGTGAAATAGAAATGCTGCTGCCATTTCATGCGGCCGGCACCCTGAGCGCGCGCGATGCCCGCCGCGTCGAGGAAGCGCTCGCCCGCGATCCCGAGCTTGCCCGGCAATACGCCGTGATCCGGGAAGAGTATGCCGAGACCATTCATCTCAACGAGAGCCTCGGTGCGCCGTCCGCGCGCGCCATGCAAAAACTGTTCGCGGCGATCGACGCGGAACCCGCGCGCCGGCCGTCGGCGTCGCTGCGTTGGTCGGCGCGGATCGCCGGTTTTTTCGCCAGCCTGTCACCGCGGACGCTGGCCTGGTCGGCAAGCCTCGGCGCACTGGCGTTGTTGTTGCAGGCCGGCGTGATCGGCGCGGTGCTGGTGAAGAACCAGACCTCGACGTACCAGACGGCATCGTTGAGCATGAACGAGCCCGTCACCCGTGCGCTCGGACCGGAAGCACCGCCGCGCGCGCTGGTGCGTTTTGCGCCGGACGCACGCGTCGCCGATATCACCGCGCTGCTCGACAATTATCAGGCCTCGATCGTCGACGGCGCCAAGGGCGGCATGTTTCGGCTGCAATTCGGCAATAAGCCGATGACGAAGGATGAAATAGCCGGCCTGATGAGCAGGCTGCAAGGCGAGAAGATCGTCAATCTCGCGGTGGCCACGCCTTGAAGCCGTCCGGCGCTTCGTGACGAACGCATAAGCCCGAGGTCCCATGGTCCACGATCCCCTGACTTGGCGGATGAAGGCGCGGTGCGCGGCGTTGGCCTCGATATCGGCGGCAATGGCGTTTGCCTATCTCGACGGCTCGGCGGTTCATGCGCAAAGCATCATGCGCTCGCCCAGCATCAACATCAGTTCGCGCATTCCAAGCATCAATCCCACGGTGACGACGCGGGTCAATCCGAACATCGCCGGCAGGGTCGTGACGACGGGCGGCCGAACGCCCAGGATCAGCGCGGCGGCCGTGAGTGCGGCTTCCCGGATCGGGGCGAAATCGCTTCCCTATGCGCGCTATTCGCCCAATCTGTATCCGGCCTGCAGCTACGCCTATCGCGACAGCGACGGCGAATGCCGCGATCAACCGCTCGCCACGCTCGACGGCGGCGGCTCGGGCCCGCCGGGCAAAAAAACCAGGAACGGCTCGCGCGGCAACGCCTCGCAGACGGCGGCCATCGATCTGCGCACGATTGCAGACGAGATCGTGGCCGAGATCGACGGCTCGCTGACGGACGAACAGGCCGACGCGCTGGCGCGGCGTCACGGCCTTGCGCGCCTGCAATCGCAGAATTTCCCGCTGGTCGGCGCCACCATCGGCCTGTTTCGCATTACCGACCGCCGTTCGGTGGAGACCGTGCGCCGCGAACTCGCCAACGACGCCGATTTTCGCCTGGTGCAGCAGAATTTCCGTTATCTGCTGCAGGACCAGAAGGCGGCATTGACCGAGGGCGATCCCGCGCAATACGCGCTGGCAAAACTTCGATTGCCCGAGGCGCATACGCTGGCGCACGGCCTCAATGTCCTCGTCGCCGTGATCGATTCCGGGATCGACCTCAAGCAGCCGGAACTCGCGAATTCGATTGCGGAGAGCTTCGATGCGCTCGGCAGCAAGGAAGGCCCGCAAGTCCACGGCACCGGCGTCGCCGGCGCCATCGCCGCGCATGCGCGGCTGATGGGAAGCGCGCCGGCGGCTAAGATCCTGGCGATCCGCGCCTTCGGCACGACGCCGAATGGCGCTGAGAGCTCGACCTTCGTCGTGCTGAAGGGGCTCGACTACGCGGCGGCGCATGGCGCGCAGATCGTCAATATGAGCTTCGCCGGCCCGAAGGATGCGTTGATCGAGCGCGGCATCGCGGCTGCCGCCGCCAGGGGCATCGTGATGGTTGCAGCCAGCGGCAACGCCGGACCGAAATCGCCGCCGCTCTACCCGGGCGCCAACCCGAACGTGATCGCGGTCAGCGCCACCGACGCCCAGGACCGGCTGTTTGCGGCGTCGAACCGCGGCGGTTACGTCGCGCTCGCCGCGCCGGGCGTCGATATCTTCCTGCCGGCGCCGGACGAAAAATATCAGATGACGTCGGGCACCTCGTTTTCCGCCGCCTATGTCAGCGGCCTCGTCGCCCTTATGCTGGAGCGCAATCCGGCGTTGAAACCGGACGAGGTGCGCGCGATCCTGACGAAAACCGCCAGGGATCTCGGGGCTCCCGGCCGCGACGATCTGTTCGGCGCGGGCGAGGCGGATGCCTTTGCGGCGGTCTCAGCCGTCGTCTCCGCGCCGGCGGCACCGGTTACCGCGGCTTCGGAACCCGCCGCCGAAAAGGCATCGGACCGCCAGGACGCACCCGCAATCAGGGCCTTGAACCCGCCTTCCGCCGCCATGGCGTCCGACCGGCCGGCCGTTGTCGACGCCAATCGCCCCGCCCCGCAATGATTTCCGGCTCAAAAAGCCCCTTTCCAGGAAGTTAAAAAAATCCCAGCGCCGTTTGAACGTGCGGCGGCCCTTCCGCGACCAATCTGTGTGGGAGCGGTAATCCCTCCCCATCGAGGCTGTATTCGGCGCGAGCGCCCATCCACCCCAAGCGCCCATATGGCTTGACCCGTCCGGTTGTCCCCCCGGACGGGTCTTTCG
>Ga0209006_10006222_pt1 | contig 10815 bp, 7 predicted proteins | sample JacPin_JW_Ref_O2_FD_188567 | JGI IMG/M metagenome (GOLD analysis project Ga0209006, IMG submission 188567) | Forest soil microbial communities from Algoma, Ontario, Canada - Jack Pine, Ontario site 1_JW_Ref_O2 (SPAdes) (version 2) | ecosystem: Environmental > Terrestrial > Soil > Boreal... | reverse complement strand
GACCGGAAAGTGGTTTCGCGGCCTGGACACCACCACCGGCACACCGGGCCGGAGCATCTGGTGGATCTTCTTCGAGCCGCCGCGGCCGCCATCCTCGCGCAGCACACCGACGAGATACCGGCTGCGGTCCAGGGGATCGCCGGCCAGGCTAAATTGACGAATGTACTCCGGCGTGACCGTGATATCGATGTGGCCGCCGGCCGTGAAGGCCGGCAAGTCGCTCCCGTCGCGCGAGACGATCTCGAATAGATCGATTTTGCCGTCGGCGGAGCTTTGCCAGCGGCGGCCTATCTTGGCGACGATGACGGGTGCCGGACTCTCCAGCGGTCGCAGTCCCGGCGCCAGTCCGTCGGTTTCCCCCGCCGCCACGCGTCTCTGGTACTCCGCAGGCGTCAATAACTGCTCGTAGGCGGCGATTCCCGCCTCCCGATCTATTGGGAACGGTGCCGGAATCGGCGGCGGCACCAGCGGCGCCGGATAGGCGGCCAACGTCTGGTCCTCGCGCCGCACCGTCAGGTCACGCGACAGAGAGCGACAGTTGGTCTGAGCGGCCTTGGTGATCCGCCCAGTGCCGTCGTTGGCGACATCCCACCACCATTTCTTGATTGGATTGATCGTTCCACGTCCAAGCCAGTCGTCCAGCCGCGCGATCCATTTGGCGAACCGCGGCAAGTGCATGGCCGCCCACCGAAATGGCGCCTCACGAACCAGTTCCGCGAGGTTCCACGGACAGGTCTTCATACAGCGGCCACACATCGCCCCGCCCAGATTCGTCATTCGATATCGGGTGCACTTTTCGACATCCGCCTTCCAAATCTCGTAGCCGTTGAACATCACCTTCGGCCCGGCCGATATCGCCCCCGAGGGGCATTCTCGCGCGCACTTGTTGCACGAGGAGCAGAATTTCTGCAATCCGAAGTCGATCGGTCGATCGGCCTGCATCGGCCAGTCAGTCGTCAAGATGCCCGTCTTGAGCCGTGGTCCGAGGAACGGATTGAGGATGATGTCCCCAATGCGGCTCACCTCCCCGAGACCTGCGAGCAACACGAGCGGCGTTTGGATGACGTCACTGTCGGCGGCGGAATGGGCCGTTGCCGAAAACCCGAGCTCACGCAAATGATGGCCGACCACACCGCACATCAGACCTGCCCGCATGTAGGTGCGCATGGATTGCGCACTGGAGATCCAGTCATCGCCCGAAGCGCCCTCCATGGTTTCGTACCCCTGGTCGATCATCACCGACACCGCCGAGGGGTGAGCCACCGGCATCTCAGCGCCATCTTGCCGGTGTGAATACCACACCCAGGGAGGCGCGCGCGAGATGCCGGCGATGTCCGCGCCCAAGAAGTGCATGGTCGCCTTCACGACATCGGCATTCCCCGCTGGATCCTGGCGGCCCCGCACTGCGTCAGGATTGGGCTCGCCACGCTGCAGCAACGAATAGGTGTTGAGGGCGAGACGCAGCGCCGCAGCCAACGGCGCCTTGGTCACCGACAGGCCGTCCTTCGATGCTTCCTGCGGCCCCGGGCCGAGGTCCCCAAACGCGGCCCGCAGGAAGAACTCGCTACTCTTCGGCACCCGTGGTATGCGCGCTTCGTCGATATAAGTCGTGGGTTTATCGACGCGCTTGAGCTTCTCCACGGGAAACCGGCTGTCCTTGAAGTGCCGACGCGCAAAATCCACCCGGTTGTTGCGATGTTTCGGGCTCGCATAGCCAAGCCACCAGCTGGGACCCTTGGCGCGAAATCTATCAGACAGGGTTTGCCTGCTGAGCGGCGCGTCGGGAGCGAGCGGCAAAGTGGTGGTGACTGCAGCAAGTCCGAAGCGCCGACCCAAAAACGGGCTAAGAATCTCGCCGTCGCGGCCCACGTGGGCGAGTCCTGCCGAGACTGCCAGCCGATGCAGATTGACGTCGCTCGTCGTCGCGGTGTGTCCGCACGCGTCATAGCCCAGGATGCGCACATAGTTCGCGAGCACCGTGGCGGTTTCCGCGCTACGCAGCGCCGCTCGCCACGCCTGCATGCCGGTGATCCAGGCGGTCCCGGGCTCATCATGAGCCGGATCGCGCGGATATTCGACCAGGAACACGACGGCATGCGTATGGCCGCGAACGCCCTCTTCGGTCAACGCCAACGAGCGCTGCATCTGGCGCAGCACCGACTCCGGATTGAATCGCAGCCGTAACTTCTCCGCGGATTGCGCGTAGGATGTCGAGCGCAGCAGCGGATGCTCTACGCGCTTGGAAAGAAAATGCTCGTGGGTCACTTCGCAGATGCCGACCAGCGCACTATCGAGAAAATACCCCGCCGCCTTGAAATGCCTGGCGCGATCCTCCGGATCCTCAGGAATCTCCGCGGTCATCGGATTGCGGTCGCCCTGTCGCACGCCATCGAGCGCGCATAGAAACGCACTGATCGAGCGCGCGAATCCGGTGGTCGAATCGTCGATGGTCAGAATTCCATCGCTCTTGACATGGTTCAGGTCCGGCGCTTGCCCGCCCCTGCCAAGCCGCTCCGCGGGATAGGGGCCGAGGTGCACGGGGCGCTTCGAATAGGAATAAAGACGCATGGGCGATGGATCAGCGAACGGTGCGAAACGGTAGAGACACCGGGCTGCGGAAATTCGACGACGGAACCCATTCGAGCGGCGACTGGGTGAGTGCGTAATGCGGGATTGCTTCGAGAAACGTGCGCATGGCCACTGCCGTCACGAGCCGCGCCATGTTGGTGCCCAGGCAGAAGTGGGGGCCGGCCCCGAAACCCAGATGCCCGCGCGGATTGCGCTCGATGTCATACGCGTCGGGGTCCGCAAACTTGCGCTCGTCTCGATTCGCAGATCCATAGGCGAGCGCCACCTTGTCGCCCTCGCGCATATGTTGGCCATGAAGTTCGACGTCCCGGGTAAGAACACGCTTGAAACGCTGCGCCGAGGTATTGAAGCGCAGCGATTCCTCGATCGCCGGACCCATGAGAGAGGGATTCTCGAGCAGCTTGAGACGCTCCCGATCGTGCTGGCATAAATTCAACGCGAAGATGCTCATGAAGCTCGACAGCGATTCGACGCCGGCCATCACAAACGTGGCCGTCGTCAGAACGACTTCGCGCTCCGAGAGCTTGTCGCCGTCGATCTCCGCCTCGGCCAAAGCGCTGATGAGATCGTCACCGGGCGAGACGCGACGTATCGCCACTTGCTCGGAAATAAAATTGCCGAGTTCCTTGAACGCGGCGATGTGATCGTCATTTCGGCCACGCGCGGCCTTGTCGGTCGAGACGGAAAGGATGACTTGACGCCTGATCACCTTGTGATCGCGTTCAGGAAGCCCCAGCATGCGAAACAGTATTCCGACCGTCACCCGGCTCGAGAAATCGGCCACGAAATCGAATTCCCCTCGCTCGACGATGCGTTCGGCCGCGGCTGCGGCGAGCGCCCGCGTCGGTTCGCTCAAGGATTCGACGCTCCTGCGACCGAATGCAGTCTGCACCAGCGCGCGCAGTCGATCGTGGCGCGGCGGGTCGGTCGTCCCAAGCGTCGCGCCGGCGCGCCCCGGCAGTTCATCGATCATGTTGCCCTTGATCGAAGAATAGGTGCTCCAGTCCTGCGCCGCGCGCGCGACATCCTCGTAGCGGGAGAGAATCCAGATGGCGTTTCGTTCGCTCCAATAGCAGGGATGCTGTGTGCGAAGCTTCGCGTAAAAGGGAAACGGGTCCGCGTCAATCTGTGTCGAATAGAGATCGAATACGGTCTCGACCGGATCTGCGGGCGGATCTTGCATGGTGCGAACCGTAGCGCCGCGGCGTAAACTACGCAATGCACGCCCTAGTATCGGCAAGATTCCAAAATTGAATGGTCATTCCGTCCGGTTAGCGGTGAGCACGGGCAACACATCGAGGCGACTGTGGATTTAAGACTATTGCGCTACTTTATCGCCTGCGTGGAGCACAAAACGATGCACTCGGCTGCGGATGCCGTGAGTGTCTCGCAACCGGCCCTCAGCAAGGCGATACGCAGCTTGGAGGCGGAACTTGGCGTAATTCTGCTCGATCGCGAGCCGCGGGGGGTCGTCCCAACTCCCTTTGGCGACGCGCTGTTTCGGTACGCCAAAATGATAGACGCCGAAATGCGGCGCGCCGTGTTTGAGATCGATGCGATGCGCGGCGTAACACGTGGAACGGTCGTGGTCGGCGTCATTCCCACCATGTCCGGCACGATGTCGAACGTCGGTCGCTTGATTCTGAGTCGTTATCCCGGGCTGCGGCTTATCTTGCGCGTCGCATTCTCAACGGAACTCACCCCGGCGCTCTTGGAAGGCGAGCTCGACCTTGCGCTGGTGCTGATGCCTTTGGACAACGCCAAGGTGGGAATGACCTTCGACCCGCTTGTCCTGACGCGTCCAGTATTGGTTGCGCGGGAAGGTCATCCGCTGACCGGGCGCGACAACATATCAGTCCAGGAGTTGGCCAAATATCCCTGGATGATGCCGCAATTTCCCGAAGCGCACCGCCTCATTATTAATCAGACTTTTATGGACGCCGGAGTGCCGCCCCCCGTGCCCGCGATCAACGTAAGTACGGCCGTCTTCTTCGACGCATTGATTCGCCAAACGGACATGATTACGGTGGTTCCATCCACGCTGTTGAACAATGCCGACAAGGCGCTCGGCCTCGAAGCGTTGAGAACCAACCTTCCTTTTCCCGACGAGGCCGTTGGAATTGCATATCGACAGAATTCCACGCTGCTGCCCGGCGCTCGCACGGTCATTGAGTTGATGCGGGAATGTTGCGCCGGATTGCCGGGTTATATTCCGCCAAAATAACGCCCTCACGTTCCCGATAACCGGAGGCTATCGGTATCGGCTTCGATACCATTGGTCGTTACTGCCTTTTCCGGACAATCATTACGCGCGTCTTCGACGGACTAACGCGGTTATGCTGGCAGAACGGTCGGAATTCGATGTGGTGATCGTAGGGCTGGGGCCCGTGGGGGCGGTCGCCGCCAATATCGCCGGGCTTTTAGGCCTCAAGACCTTGGTGTTGGAGCGTACGGATCACGCCTATCTTAAGCCCAGAGCCATTGTTTTCGACGCCGAGGTCATGCGCATCTTCGCGTCAATTGGTCTTGCGGAGCGAATTGCCAAAGCCTCACGCGCGCTTGGTGGCTCCATTTATTTGGGTGCGGATCGGCACCCCATCCGAACATTCCGGGCGCGCCAACCTGCTCATGCGCAAGCGTGGCATCCGAGCAACCTTTTTTATCAACCGGAGCTAGAGTCCATTCTTCGGAACGGTTTGAATAGATTCAGCAATGTAACCGTATCGCTCAAGCATGAATTGGCAGCACTGCGTGACCTCGGCGGCTGGAGTACGCTCAATGTCATAGCCCACGGCTCCTCGCAATCCCTGGAGATCCGTGCTCGCTTTGTCCTGGCCTGCGATGGTGCCAGCAGCACGGTGCGCAAACTTTTGGAGATATCGCTTGATGACATCGGCTTCGAAGAGCGCTGGCTGGTCGTCGATACGTTCGTGAGTGGACCCATGCGATGGCCGAGCACCCACGCAATTCCAGAAGAGGTGGAACGCGGCGAGTATTCTCTGATGCTGTGCGATCCGGCGCGACCGAGCACGCTGATTCCCGGGGTTGGCCGGCATCGTCGTTGGGAATACATGCTCCTTCCCGGTGAGCGCGACGAGGATGTCGTCGGTAGTGACTGGCTTAGGCGGCAGCTCTCGCAATGGATCGATCCGCAAGATGTTGAAATCGTGCGTTCGGCGGTGTATCGCTTCAGAGCGCTGATCGCGCACCGGTGGCGGGTCAATAATGTCTTTTTATTGGGTGACGCGGCGCACCAGACACCGCCCTTTTATGGGCAAGGCATGTGCCACGGCATTCGTGATGCCGCGCAATTGATGTGGAAGCTGGACCTCGTATTGAATGATGTTTCGACGGCTCAGCTGCTCGACAGTTACCAAGTGGAGCGCGAGCCTCACGTACGGGAAATAGTCTCTGCGTCCGTCAGCGCGGGTGCGCAAGTTTGCATTCTCGATCCCGAAGCGGCGGTGGCCCGCGACAAGGAGTTTCGGCGCATTGAGTTCGAAAGGCGCAACGCTCCGGTTGCAATCACGGATGTGGTGCCGCCCATCCGCGCGGGAATCATCGATTCCAATTCCGGCGGAATGAGACTTCCCGAGTTGGCCGTCACAACCGGCGATGGCCGCTCACTGGATGACATGCTTGCCGGCCGCTTCACCCTGCTCACTCGATGCGAGGGGGCGGATCATCTTCCGGCCGAGCTTGCCGCCGGTTGGCAAAGGATCGCAGGTCAGACCCTTCGGGTCGGCGCTCCCGGTGACTCGAATTGCCCGGTGCGCGATGCATCCGGCGATGTATCCAATTGGCTGGCACAGCGCCAAGCGTACTGTGCCATTGTCCGGCCGGATCGCTACGTGTACGCAATGCCCAGCGACCGAGAGAGTCTTTATGGGCACATTTCGATCTTGCTTGAAACGCTGCTCTTGTCGAAGGCAAGCAATGAAGGGGCTCAACGAATATGATGCCGCTCTCTTTTTCGCTCAACCACGTCGGTATCTACGTCATCGATATCGATGCGATGTCGAATTTCTACACCTCGTTCTTCGGCTTTGTAATCACTGATCGCCGTGACGACGTAAATCCCATCCGGTTCATGACCATGTCGGCGAGTGAGCATCACCAGCTCCTGCTGGTGTCCGGCCGAAAGCCCGACAACGATTCTACGGTCGCTCAGATTTCATTCCTCATGCCGGATTTCCCTTCGCTACGCCGGCTGCACGAACGTGCCAGTGCCGAGCCGCGCATTCGTAAATTGTGGACCCTCGATCATGGCAATAGCTGGACCGTGTACTTCAAGGACCCGGAAGACAACATTATCGAGTGCTACGTGCATACGCCTTGGCATGTGAGTCAGCCCTACGGCAAACCTATCGACTTCTCGCTGTCCGACGCGCAAATCCGTCAGCGCACCGAATCCGAGGCGCTCGCCAATCCCACCTACAAACCGGCTGAGGCATTCCGGGCCGAGCTCGAAGCCCGCCTACGAGAAAAAGCGCAGTGAAACTGGCAACCTTTAGTTACCAAGGGCGGCGCTCGATCGGCGTCGTCACGGATGATGGGATTGCCGACCTAGCAGGGCATGGTGTCCGGCAAACCATGGAGGAGTTTCTTGACGCCGGCGAATCGGCCTTGCAGCGCGCGCGTGAGCTCTCCGGCGCCGCGCGGACTATCCCGATTGCCGACATACGCTTGCATGCACCGGTCGAGCATCCGCAAAAGTTTCTGGCCATTGCCGCGAACTATCAAAGTCATATTGACGAGGTGCTGGCGAGCAATCCTGCCTACGTTCCACCAACCTCGCAACGTTGGTTTGCGAAGATGCCCTCATGCATCAACGGGCCATATGATCCTATCTTGATGCCGCCCGAGTCGACCCAGCTCGACTACGAAGTCGAGCTTGCCATCATCATCGGTCGACGCTGCCGTCGAGTGCCGCGGGCTCATGCTGCATCCGTGATTGCGGGATTTACGGTCTGTAACGATGTAAGCGCCCGTGATTGGCAGCGACGAAGTCCGACGATCATGCTGGGGAAGTCATTCGACACTCATGGCCCCTTGGGGCCATGGCTCGTGACTCCAGATGAGATCGGAGACCCGCATTCCTTGAAATTGACCTGCAGCGTCAACGGAGAAGTCCGGCAGTCCGGGTCAACTGCCGAAATGATTGACGATTGTTACGCTCAGATCGAATATCTTTCCACGGTCTGTACGCTGGAGGCCGGCGATGTCATAGCCACCGGCACGCCCGCTGGTACGGGCTTTGGAATGAAGCCGCCACGCCTGTTGCAGCCGGGCGATGTTGTGAGGTGCGAAATTGACCGGGTAGGCATGATAGAGACAGTAGTGAAGCGCGAGCGAGCTCAATGATCGACCACATACCGCAGTATGCAATAAAACAGGAGATTTTGAATCTGCTGTCGGTTCGCGCTTCAGCGGCCGATCGTTTCGATCCTGATTTGATGCGTGCATGTCACCCGCCTGACGCCACCGACAACCATGGTACGTTCCGGGGCAGGATGTATGATTTTATCGCCAATCTGGAAAAGCAGCAGAATGACGGCCCTCGTTGCCTAAGCAAGCTTCATGTCCTCGGCAATGCGCTATTCGATTTTAAGGGTGACGACGTGTTCGTGGAAACCTACCACGTGGCTCATGAGACGTTCGTCGATGAGAAGGGTCCCACCGATTATCGTATCGGCGGGCGGTATCTCGACACGTTTCGCCAAATCACGGGGCGCTGGCTTATCCAGCACCGCGACATCGTCTACGACTGGTCGAGAATCGATGCGGCAACACCGCATGTTTGGCGCCCAAACATCATCCCGGACGCATTGTTGGGCAAGCGGTCCGCCGACGATCCCCGTTATGCGTTTGGTCGCTCCGAGCGCGGGATGCTTCCTGGTCTTTCGCCTCATGGTACTCGAGTCAAGGGAAACAATATGGACGCAATCCAACAGCTTCTCGATAAACAGGCGATCTCGGAGGTTCTCTATCGCCGTGCCCGAGCTGGGGATCGAGCGGACGCGGAACTTGCTCACACCTGTTATCACCCCGGCGCCACCGAGCGGCATGGCGAATTCGACGGACTGGCCACCGACTTCATCGATAAAGCGTCCTTTACTTGCCCGCGCCCAGGATCTCCAATCAAAGGGATGTTCCATTTTCTGTCCAACATCCTGGTCGATTTGACGGATGATGACAACGCGTTCGTTGAAAGCTACCACGTCGCCTGGGTGCAGATGACGGATGGCAATGACGCTGTCATCGGCGGGCGCTATTTCGATCGCTTCGGCCGGCGCGAGGGCCGCTGGGCCATCACACATCGCGACGTGATTTTCGACTGGAGCCGCGTGGAACCGGAGACTGCGAAATTCTGGGATAAGCATCCCGCGAAGCCATTTTTGTTCGGACACCGGGGCGAATCGGATCCGCTGTACACCTACGTGACTCGGGGGACTTAGGTGGAACGGACTTTCATCGATATTTCAGTGCCGCTGGAGAATGGTGTGGTGTCCGATCCTCCAGGCTATCTGCCGAAGATTGACTACATCGACCACCAAATGTCGCTGGGTGAGCTGCGCGGTTTTTTCCCCGGCCTCCGCGACGAAGACTTGCCGGATGAGGAAGCGTGGGCCATCGAGCGCATTCAGCTCATCACGCACAACGGAACGCATCTCGATGCGCCGTATCATTTTGCCTCGACCATGAATCGAGGCGAGCGGGCGATGACGATCGACGAAGTCCCGCTGAACTGGTGCTTTCGGCCTGGGGTGAAACTGGATTTCCGAAACCTGGAGGATGGTTACGTGGTCGGTGCGGCGGACGTCGAACGCGAACTGCACCGGATCGGACACACGCTTCGACCCCTGGATATTGTGCTGGTTAATACGCGAGCCGGCATAAGGTACGGATTCGATGATTATCTCAAAGCCGGCTGCGGTATGGGCATGGAAGCCACAATGTACCTCCTGGAGCGCGGCGTACGACTGACAGGCACTGACGCTTGGAGTTGGGACGCGCCATTCAGCCATACCGCGGAGCGGTATGCGAAGTCGGGAAATGCCGCACTCATTTGGGAGGGTCACAAGGCCGGGCGTCAGATCGGCTACTGCCATCTGGAGAAACTCCACAACTTGGAGGTGCTTCCGGCCTTTGGATATACCGTCTGCTGTTTTCCGGTGAAGATTCGCCGTGCCTCGGCCGGCTGGACCCGCGCGGTGGCAATCCTGGATGCGTTGGCAGCCGAGGAAGGCCGGACATGAAGTTGGCATCGAAGATGGGAACGGGACGGGACGCAAGATTACTGATCGTCGGGCGGGATCTGACCTGCTGCGTGGAGGCAGAGGCCGCTCCCACGCTGCAGTATGCGCTCGACAACTGGAGCGTAGTGCAGCCTGGACTGGTCGAACAATATGCCGCTCTGAATGCCGGCCGGGCTTCTGGGGCCACGCCGGTCACTCTTGCATCCCTGGGGGCGGCAATGCCGCGGTCGTTTCAATTCTTGGACGCCTCGGCATTTCTGTCGCACAACTACATTCTTGCCGAGGCGTGGGGTTTTGAACGTCGTTCAACCCTGGCTCCTCCACTGATGTATCAGGGTCTGTCCGATCGCTTCTATCCGCCGCACGGCAGCGTTCCCTTTCGGTCCATGGATGATGAGATCGACTTTGAAGTGGAGTTCGCGGTGCTGACGGACCGTGTGCCGCTCGGCGTTTCCGCCGATGAGGCAAAAGGTCACATCAAGCTCATCGTGTTGTTGAACGATTGGAGTCTGCGCGCATTCGGGCCCTCGGAAATGAAGAGCGGTTTCGGTTTCATTCATGCCAAGCCCCCGAGCTCGATGTCGGCCTTTGCGGTCACACCGGATGAGCTGGGCGAGGCATGGCACAACTGTCGCGCGTGTGTTGCCGTCCATGTTTACCGGAACGGCAAGCTTTTCGGCGAACCGAGCGGCGCCGAGATGTCCTTTGGATTCCATGATCTCATCGTGCATGCCGCAACTACACGCGAGCTGTGCGCGGGCACCGTCATCGGTTCGGGCACGGTGTCGAACGCCAACTACAAAGTCGTGGGATCAGGCTGTATTGCCGAGAAGCGGGCGATCGACAGGATCAAGTCGGCAGGTGAACCCACCCCCTACCTCAAATTCAACGAGGTACTGAAGATCGAGGCGTTCGACTCAGCAGGCCGATCGCTCTTCGGCGCCATGGAGCAGATGGTATCGGCTCG
>Ga0209006_10006221_pt1 | contig 10817 bp, 13 predicted proteins | sample JacPin_JW_Ref_O2_FD_188567 | JGI IMG/M metagenome (GOLD analysis project Ga0209006, IMG submission 188567) | Forest soil microbial communities from Algoma, Ontario, Canada - Jack Pine, Ontario site 1_JW_Ref_O2 (SPAdes) (version 2) | ecosystem: Environmental > Terrestrial > Soil > Boreal... | reverse complement strand
TCGAGGTCTTCGGCGCAACCTCTCAATCGAGAGTGTTGCGACGACCGTGTGAACCCGTACTTGGGTGGCGGGCCGAGCACCCCGATCTACCGGCGGCTTTTCATACGAGATTCATAGGTGCAACTGACCCACGGCTCTGAAACATAAGCGCATGGTGGAAGTATGACTGAATCACCGGGGCCTCAGGCCCGCCCGAGCTCTGAGCCGACATCCGCGGCAGAAACGCCATCGCGGTGGGACCGGCAATGGGGCAACCGTCGACCCGGCGGGATCTTCCGGCTTGCGGCTTTCGTCGTGATTGCTGCCGGCATCGTCTTCATCTTCGCGGTGGTGTTCTGGACCGGCCTAATCATCGGTGCCCATCTCGGTGGCCACGAAGGACATCACCATTGGCATCACGACGGACATCAGTCCTCGATGATGCAAAACGGTCCGTCGACGACCCCCGCTGCCCCAACGAGCCAGCCTGCCCGTCCGTAGTTACGAGCGGACGCTCGTAGGTACGTGACGCAACGGTGGGCCGCGCTCGGTTCCTCCCCTGAGCCGGCCCGTCATCCTGCTTGGGTGGCGGGTCGATCTGTCACGGCGCTGGTGCTTCAGCGATAGCGAGCGCCCGGGCAAGTTCTGCTCTGGCCCGTCGCTCGACTAACAGAGGTATGAAGTCGCGCACCCGCGCTCCGGGCCTTGCTCGATCGTCACGTCGTCGGTAGGCGGCCACAACGTGACCGCGCACGCATCGCGCGGGTCGATGATTTACCAGCCGAACCGACGACTCCGCACTCCGAGGTGGTCAATGCCTCGTCACGTGAGCCCGAGGTCCTTAGGGAGAGGAAGGGCGCCCTCGCCGAAGACTCCGACGAAGGCTGGCGGCTCATCCAGCGTGTACTTGACGGCTCGGCATGGGATGATCCGGACCGCTCGGGGATGTAACCCGGACCAATATCTTCAGGCATGGTCGTAGCAGTAGTCATCGCAGTAGTGGCCGCTTTCGCGTTGGGAGGCCTGAGTGTCGCCAGCCTTGGTCGGGCGGACGGGGACCTGAACGACGACGCTTCGATCTAGCGAAGCGCCCGGCCACGCCTCGATCGCCACAACCGAGCGGTATGCGCGGTGGACGAGGACGAGATCCGGGCGGCGATGGTGGCGGCGTTATGAGCGCCGCACCGCGCCTAGTCCATGACGCCTGACCCCCGGTTTCTGCGTGCTCAACCCTGTTGGCCAGTGGCTTGAAATATCACTCTGCGCCCGATTTCGACGGCGTGGTCTGCGAAACGTTCGTAGTAGCGTCCGAGCAGTGTCACGTCGACCGCGGCGGCGACGCCGTGCTTCCAATCTTGGTCCATCAGCATCGTGAACAGATGGCGGTGCAAGTCGTCCATGGAGTCGTCGTCGTCGTCGAGTTGTGCTGCCTTGGACGGATCACATGAGAGCACAACATCTCTGGCATCCTTACCAAGGTCCACGGCGATACGCCCCATCTCGACGAAGTAGCCGTTGACATCCTCCGGTAAAGCGTGAGACGGGTGCCGCCGCCTCGCCATCCTGGCAACATGCATGGCGAGCGCATGCATCCGTTGAACATCGGCGACGTTCTTGAGCGAGCCGACAACGGCGCGCAGATCCCCAGCCACGGGCGCCTGTAAGGCCAGCAGGCGCAACGCGTCGTCCTCGATGCCGGCAACTTTCGGCGCGATTTCCTGCAGCTCGGTGATTACCTGTTCGGCCAGCTCCAGGTCGGCCTGCAGAAGCGCCTGTGTCGCGCGCTGCATCGCCAGTCCCGCCCGCTCACACATCTCGGCGATGCTGGCCGCCAGACCGCGAAGGTCCTCGTGGAATCCCTCCCGCACACGACCACCCTAAAGGGTCAGCGGCGTGAGACTCGTGCGCACCGATTGAGGAGCAGAATCGCTTCGTCCAATTGAGCGCGCAGGCGAACCAGTCGTTCCGGCACTTCACGTTCGATGCCTGAGGCGCGGAATCGGCGCCGCTCCCAGCGTTGCTCAGCCGCTTCTACACGCACCCGCAAACCGGTGATTTCGGTCTTCAGCGCAGCCGCGAATAAGGCCGCCTGCGCAACCTCGCAGGCTCTTATCGCCTCACCGTTTACGTCGGTATCGATGCCGACCGCGTCGTCGACCATGTCCTATACATATCTGACCGCGTTACATCTAGCCAGCCCCGACTGCCGTCCACGGGAACATTACTGCTCCAGTGGGTCGCACATTAACAGTGCGAACCGGCCATCTACGTCGAGGTGGCCGACGGCAAGCGCGTCGAGGCGATCGACCGGCTCGACCCGTTCGGAACCGAATAGCCCGACCCGCGTGGGTCATCCGTCAGGGTCGGATCACTCATCATGGCCGGATAGTATCCCGCCGCGCGGACAAGGATCCTCCGCAAAGAACCTAAGTGATGTTCGCGTCGTGTCGTGCGGTCGTGCTCGCGGCGCGCTCGTCGCGTCGCCCAGTGGCTTGGCGCGGGCGCGAAGACGCCGCTTCGCCACGCCGGACGGGTCCCGGAGCTCCCTAAGGCCAAGTGAGACACTGTTTTGCGCGTAATTGAGGCGCCAGCCCTGCCGCCCCGCAGACGCGCTACAGAAAGCAAAAGTGATTCGCCTTGCGATCGCCGCCGCTGGCATTGGCCTGTCTATGATTGCTGTCGCGCCGTCGTCCGCCGACACCGCCGAGCAGACCTACATTAACCGCCTCGATGCCAACAACATCCACTACGGCACCCGTTCGCAAGGCTTGGCGATGGGCCACGCGGTATGCCGGGCCCTTGATGCCAATGAGTACACCCCGGGGACGGTTGTCGAGGCTCTACGTCACGATAATCGCCTCGGCTACGATGACGCGGCCGCCATCGCCGCTGCCGCGATCGTGATGTTCTGCCCCTGGGATAAGAGCTGATGAGCAGTGAGCGCGCTGCTTGATGCGGGACCGCCCTGAGATCCCCGGTTTTTGCACCGGTGGCCTGTCGACCCAACGTGTCAGCGCGATTTCTTACGTATAGCTCCCGGAAAACGCCAAACCGGGCCGTTTTGGGTCTGAGAATTGCCTGCGACGGCGATGTTGGCGCTGATTGCGCCTGGTCTGTGGTGGCGGCTCCGTGTTTTCTTTTTTTCCTCATTACACCGAATCGGTCCAGACAGGCAGACGGGCCTGATTCTGGGATCGGTAGCGGGCGCTGCCGTGATTCAATGCGCGCATGAACAACCCCCAGCCTTGGTGGCTCACCTGGCCACCCGCCGAAGTGGCAGCGGCGATCCTGCCGCTGTTCTCGTCTTCTACGCATGTGGAGGAAGGATCTGCGTTGAAGGCCGTCGCCTCGTGGTTGACGACGGGTTCCTACCGCAAACCTTGGGCTATTCCGGGTACTGGGGCCACATGGTTCGAAAATCCCGACACTCGTGTCGCCGCGGAAGCGATACAGGTTCTCGACCACGCAGGTTTGTTAATGCGGATCAACCCGACTAGCACCTCAGGCAGCTATATCGGATTAACCCGGCTGGGGATGCACGCGCTGCAGACCAACACCGTGCGTCAGCATCTCGGACTCAGCGACGCCACGCCAACGGCCTGATCTCGCTAGGCCCAATAATTCCCGGGGCGCTGGCGCATCACCACACCGAATCGAGCAGGTTGTACGTCGGCGGTACTGCTGAGGCTCTGTCGAGGGCGATGATGGCGCTGACAGCCAAGTCGATTTTGCGTGATGATCCTTTGTGGTCCTTGGTGATTCGCTGCCCGCGGGAATCGACCTTCAAAACGGCGTTGCTTATGTGCCGTGCCAGCCTGGGGTCGCCGGAGTGTGTGAGGCCGTGGTTCATGACGGCTTCGCGGAATGCCTGCGTGGCGGGGGTCATGAGCGCAGCGGATTGGGGGTAGTCGACGATCGGCAGACCCTCATCCTCGAGGATCTTGTAACTCCGGCGGTAACCGTAGGGGTCTGCGGCGATCTCGCGTACCTGCCAACGGCGGCACGCTTGCCGGATGGTTTCTTCGACGTCCAAGATGTCGACGACCCATTCGTGGCCAGGCGATACCAGGTCCGCTATCGAAAACCGCAGCGGACGCAGACGAAGAAGCGCGGCTTCCAGACGAAACGCGACGCCCAAGAGTTCGCGGCCACGGTCGAAGTCGAAAAGATGACAGGCACCTACGTCGCGCCGAAACTCGGGACGATCACAGTGGGTGAGATGGCACCGGCGTGGCGGTCCCGCAAGCAAACCGACGTGGCCCCGTCGAACTACCGCACCTTAGAGGCGCCGTGGCGTAACCACGTCCAACCAGTGTGGGGGACAACCAGACTCGCCGACGTCGACCTTGGTGAAGTAGAAGGTGGATTGCCGCCGTGCGTAAGACCTCGGGGCCAACCACCGTTATTCGGGCCTACGGCGTGCTGGCAGGCATCCTCGACGACGCGGTGAAGTCACGGCGGCTGGCGTCGAACCCCGCTCGGGGGGTGGCATCGGGCCCTTGCGTTGGTATTGGCGTACTGCGGTATCCGCTGGGGTGAGGCGGCGGCGTTACGGGTGCGGGATGTGGAGTTTCTGCGCCGCCGACTGTCGGTGTCGCAGAACGCGGTTCAGATCGGTGCCCGTCACGTTGTGGGAGCGACCAAAGGCGGCAAGGCGCGTTCGGTGCCGGTGCCGGTGTTCGTCTTCGATGAGCTGTCGATCCAATGCCGGGGCAAGACCCCGGGCGATCTGGTGTTCCCCGGATCGGAGGGCGGGTATCTGCCACGCCCGAAGTCGACGAACGGATGGTTCACCAGGGCTGTGAAAGCTGCCGAGGTGCGGCGATCACGCCGCACAACTTGAGGCATTCATGCGCGTCGATCTCGATCTCCGCCGGGGTGAACGTGCTGGCGTTGTCCCGGATGCTCGGGCACACCTCAGCGAAGGTCACGCTGGACACCTACTCCGATTTGTTCGACACCGATCTCGACGCGGTCGCGTCGGCTCTTGATTTGAAGTGTGCCCAAAGTGTGCCCAAACGGGTGCCCACGGCCACTCTCGGGGGATGAAATAAGCCTCTGACCTGCGCGATTAGGCGTAGAACCTGTGTGCGGGCGGAGGGACTCGAACCCTCATGCTCTCTCGAGCACCGGCACCTAAAGCCGGCGTGTAAGCCAATTCCACCACGCCCGCGGCCAGCCGATCGTACCGCCTTGCTCGGGCACGATTTTGTCGGTGGCGCCGCCTGGCTTGGCGGTCCAAGGAAGCCCTCCGGAGGGGCCGACCGAGCGCGTCTCGACGAGTTCGCCGGGCCGAAGTGCTGAGCGGTACCGTCGTTACGTGTCCACTACACGGCGTCGGAGGCCGGCACTGATTGTGCTGGTGATCGTCGCCGCCCTGGCATGCCTCGCGCTGGGTTGGTGGCAGTGGCAGCGTTACCAGTCGGTGTCGGGCACGGGCCAGAACCTCGGGTACGCACTGCAGTGGCCGCTGTTCGCGGCGTTCGTCGTGTACGCCTATCGCAAGTTCGTCCGCTACGAGGAAGAGCCGCCGCAGCTGCACAAGCCCGACACCGTCACCGAAATCCCCGCGGGACTTCTTCCTGAACGCCCCCAACCAGGGCCGTCAACCGAACCCGACGATCCCACGCTCGCCGAATACAACGCCTATCTGGCTGAACTGGCCAAGGCGGACAAGAAAACCGACAGGACGGCCAGATGACATCCGATAGCAGCACCGACACCCGCAAGATCCGCACCGCGCTCACCGCGTACCGAGTGATGGCCTGGGCGACCGGTATCTGGCTCATCGCGTTGTGCGTCGAGGTCGTGCTGCACTACGTGCTCCACAACGAGATCCGGTGGGTCGGCGTCGTGCACGGCTGGGTGTATTTCGTCTACCTGCTCGCCACACTCAACCTCGCGGTCAAGGTGCGCTGGCCGCTGTGGACAACGGTTGGCACTCTGCTCGCAGGCACGATCCCGCTCCTCGGCATCATCCTCGAGCACTTCCGCACCAAGCAGGTCAAATCGCAATTCAATCTCTGAGTGCGCGCAACGCCGGCACCAGTTGTGCCAGCGCTCGGCCACGGTGTGACTGAGCGTCCTTCTCGTCCGGGCCGAGCTGAGCGGCGGTGCAATCAAGGCCGTCTGGGATGAACAGCGGGTCGTAGCCAAACCCGCTCTCCCCGCGCGGCTCCCGCGCGATCCGCCCCGGCCACCGACCGCGCACCGCGACCTCACCGCTGTCTGAGACCAGCGCGCTGGCCGAGACGAATGCCGCGCCGCGCCGCTCGTCGGGCACATCGCCGAGCTGAGCCAGCAGCAGCGCGTTGTTGGCGGCGTCGTCGCCGTGCACTCCGGCCCACCGCGCCGACAGCACGCCCGGCATTCCGTTCAGCGCATCGACCTCAAGCCCGGAGTCGTCGGCCACCGACGCCAAACCCGTGGCCGCGAACGCGTCACGCGCCTTCGCAAGCGCGTTCTCCTCGAACGTCGCGCCGGTCTCGGGCGCCTCGTCGAACGGTTCGACGTCGTCCAGCGACACCAAGTCGATGCCGGTCAGCCCCGCGGCGTCGAGCACCCGCCGCATCTCCACCAATTTCTTACGGTTGCGGCTCGCAACCAAGAGGCGAACCACCTCAGCTGCCGAACGCCTTCTTCTGCGACGGCCCCTCGGGCAGCACACCCGGATACGGCTCTGCCAGCGCCGCCCGCTGGACCTCGAACAATTTCTCGGTGGCTGCCAGCGCCGCATCGAGCAACTTGTCCAGAGTCGAACGCGGGAATGTCGCACCCTCGCCGGTGCCTTGAATCTCGACGAGCGTTCCGGTGTCGGTGGCCACGACGTTCATGTCGACCTCGGCCCGAGAATCCTCTTCGTAGGGCAGGTCAACGCGGATCCTGCCGTCGACCACGCCGACGCTGACGGCAGCGATCATGCACGACAGCGGCCGTGGGTCCGACAGCTTGCCCGCCGCTGAGAGGTACGCGACCGCATCGGCCAGTGCGACGAAGGCGCCGGTGATCGCCGCGGTGCGGGTACCACCATCGGCCTGCAGCACATCGCAATCGAGCGCGATCGTGTTCTCGCCCAGAGCGGCGAGATCGATGCAGGCCCGCAACGACCGTCCGATGAGCCGGCTGATCTCCTGTGTCCGGCCTCCGATGCGGCCCTTCACCGACTCGCGGTCCGATCGGGTGTGCGTGGCCGCAGGAAGCATCGCATACTCCGCGGTCAGCCAGCCCTCGCCAGTTCCCTTGCGCCAGCGCGGAACTCCCTCGGTCACGCTCGCGGTGCACATCACCCTGGTCTCGCCGAACTCCACCAGCACCGAGCCGGCCGGGTGGGACGTGAATCCGCGGGTGATCGTCACCGGCCGCAACTCGTCGTCGAGACGGCCGTCTTCTCGGCTGGACACTCCGTCAACCCTAGTGGGTGATGTCGATCGTCTCCTGGCACACCACGGCCCGCACCGGCCCGTGGAACTCTGCCTTAGCCTCGGTGATGACGTCTTCCCGTGATGTCCACGGCGGGATGTGCGTCAGCAGCAACTCCCCGACCCCGGCGCGCTGCGCGATTTGCCCCGCCTCGGTTCCGGACAGATGCAGGTGCTCGGGGCGCTCGCCTGGGGCATGCGTCCACGACGCCTCGCACAAGAATGCGTCTGCCCCCTGCGCCAGCTCGACGACCGAGTCACAGACGCCTGTGTCACCGCTAAAGACGAGAACCGCGCCCGACGCGTCGGTGATCCTCATCCCGTAAGCCTCAGTTGGGTGGGCCACCGCCCGCGGCAACACCCGCAGCGAGCCGAACTCGACCTCCTCGCCGTCGACCCAGTGCCTCACATCGAAAATGTCGGAAAAGTCGTCGAGCTCCCCGCCGAACGGCGACGACGCCTGCGCGAGCCGCGCCCACGTGTCGCTCGGCCCATACATCAGCGCCTTGCCGACGGCCGGGATCGGGTGATAGCGCCGCCAGACGAACAGCGACGGCAGGTCAATGCAATGGTCGGCGTGCAGATGGCTGAGAAGAACGTGCACCGAATTGGGGTCCGCATGCCGCTGCAGCGAGCCCAGCACGCCGTTGCCGAAGTCGAGCACCAACGGAGGAGCACCCGACGCAGTGACCAGATACCCCGACGCCGGGGAATCTGGTCCTGTGACGCTGCCGGAGCAGCCGAGCACGGTGACTCGCACAGCCCTAGCTTGCCACGCCGGATCTGGTGTTGACCAAGACATCGCAGCAAAACGCGACGAGTGTCATGTCGAGACGCCAACGTGACGCCGGACGGGTCGAACGCCGTCCAGCGCCGGCCCCAGAAATCGCGACGCCAGCTCCGTGAACGCCGCCGGCTCTCCGGTCGCTTCGAATATCCGGGTGGCCGGTGGCGCGTCATGGGGACGCAGCAGGTCAAGCTCGGTGAGCACGCGCAGGAGATCCTTCGCGGTCTCCTCGGCGCTGGACACCAATGTCACGGGCTCACCCATCGCCAACTGGATCAGCCCCGACAACAGCGGGTAGTGGGTGCAGCCCAACACCAGCGTGTCCACGCCGGCGCGCTGCAGTGGCTCCAGATAACCCTCCGCGAGGCCAAGCACCTGCCGCCCGCTGGTGACGCCGCGCTCCACGAAGTCGACGAAGCGCGGACAGGCCACCCCGGTGATGACGGTGTCGCGGGCCGCCGCGAACGCGTCCTGGTACGCGCCGGACGCGATCGTGGCTTCGGTGCCGATGACACCGATGCAGCCATTGCGCGTGGTGGCGACGGCCCGGCGCACAGCGGGCAGGATCACCTCGACGACCGGCACGTCGTAGCGCTCGCGGGCGTCGCGCAGGCAGGCCGCCGACGCGGTGTTGCAGGCGATCACCAGCGCCTTCACGCCACGGGCCACCAGGTCGTCCCCGATGGCCAACGCGTGCGCCCGCACTTCAGGGATGGTCAACGGACCGTACGGACCGTTTGCGGTGTCGCCGACATACACGATGTCTTCGTCGGGTAACTGATCGATGATCGCGCGCGCCACGGTCAGCCCGCCGACACCGGAATCGAAGATCCCGACGGGCGCATGGGGGCCCCTGCCGCTGGCGGGGGATTGAGATGTCACGACGTCAGCGCCGGCGGGGTCGCTCCTCGTTTGCGCAGTTCACGCGCCTTGCGTTCCGGTCCGGACAACAGATACGCGGCGAAAACGCCCGCGATCCCTCCGCACAGGTGGCCCTGCCAGGAGATGCCCGTGCACCCGACCTGCGGCAGCGCACCAAACAGAACGGTGCCGTACACGAAAAGCACGACCAGCCCGATGACGATCTCCCAAACCTTTCGGGTGAAGAACCCGAACACCAACAGGAACGTCAGCCATCCGAAGATCAGGCCCGATGCGCCGATGATGTTCGGCTCGCCGCCGCAAGTGTTCCCCACGTTGCCGATCAGCCAAGTGCCGACGCCACCGACAATCCAGATGATCGCCGTCGCGAAGATGAATCGCGACATGCCCGCCAGCGTCATCAGGAAGCCCAGCACGAGGGCGGGCACCGTGTTGGCGATCAGGTGTTCCCAGTTCGCGTGGAGCAGCGGCGCGAACAAGATGCCCATCAGACCGTCGGACTCCAACGGCCTGATGCCGTTGTTGTCCAGGCGGTCGCCGCTGAGCTGGTTTAAGACCTCGACGATGTAGAGCAGCGCGACAAAGGACAGCGCGGCGATGCCGCCTGTCACCCAAACCGGCCGCTTCTTACGCTCGGGTGCCGCCGGGTAACCGGCCGGCTCGATCATGCCCATAACTGCCCTTCCAGCGCGTGCTCCGCCTCCTCCAGGCTACCGGCGTACGCACCGGTCGACAGATACTTCCAACCGGCGTCGGCGACGACGAACGCGATGTCGGCGCGCTGCCCTGCCTTCACCGCTTTGCCGGCAATGCCCAACGCCGCGTGCAAGACCGCGCCGGTGGAGATACCCGCGAAAATGCCCTCGGCGGAGATCAGTTCGCGGGTGCGCCGGACCGCGTCGGCGGAGCCGACCGAGTAGCGAGTGGTCAGCACATCCGGGTCATACAACTCGGGGATGAACCCCTCGTCGATGTTGCGCAGCGCGTAGACCTCTTCGCCGTACCGGGGTTCGGCGGCGACGATCTGGATGTCGGGGACATTCTCGCGGAGGAACCGACCAGTACCCATCAGGGTGCCGGTGGTGCCCAGACCGGCGACGAAGTGCGTGATCTCGGGAAGGTCCGCGAGCAGTTCCGGCCCGGTGCCGTCGTAATGCGCGGCGGTGTTGGCGGGGTTGCCGTACTGGTACAGCATCACCCACGACGGGTTCTGCGCGGCCAGCTCCTTGGCGTGCGCCACCGCAGTGTTCGAGCCGCCCTCGGCGGGCGAGAAGATGATCCGAGCGCCGTACAGCTCAAGCAGTTGGCGCCGCTCGATCGACGTGTTCTCCGGCATCACGCAGATCATCGTGTAGCCCTTGAGCAGCGCGGCCATCGCAAGCGAGATCCCGGTGTTTCCGCTGGTCGGCTCCAGGATCGTGGCACCCGGCGTCAGCAGCCCGGCACGCTCGGCCTCCTCCATCATCCGCAGCGCGGGTCGGTCCTTGATGGAGCCGGTCGGGTTGCGGTCCTCGAGCTTGGCCCACAGCCGCACGTGATCGCGGCCGTCCGCCGAGTCGTCCCACTTCGGCGACAACCGCTGCAGCCCGACCAGCGGGGTGTCCCCGAGGGCCTGCAGTAGCGAGTCGTGGCGAGTCAAGCCGCGGTTACTCTCTGCTCTTCGCGCAAGCGGCTCATCGCTGCCTTCTGCTCTTCGCGCAAGCGGCTCATCGCTGCCTTCTGCTCTTCGCGCAAGCGGCTCATCGCTGCCT
>Ga0209006_10006219_pt1 | contig 10819 bp, 10 predicted proteins | sample JacPin_JW_Ref_O2_FD_188567 | JGI IMG/M metagenome (GOLD analysis project Ga0209006, IMG submission 188567) | Forest soil microbial communities from Algoma, Ontario, Canada - Jack Pine, Ontario site 1_JW_Ref_O2 (SPAdes) (version 2) | ecosystem: Environmental > Terrestrial > Soil > Boreal... | reverse complement strand
GCGGCCATCGGGTAGCTGTTCATGCCTGTCTCCAGGCATGCATCTTGCTCCCAGGCCGCTTCTTAAAAAGCGGACATCTCTAACAACGTCGGCTCTGGCAAGCTTTTTTTGAGCGCACTTCTCCGTTCGCTTTGAAAAGCGTCTTCTTTCGTCGCGTTCTTTGGCCCAGTGTCGATGACCACGGCTCGTCTGTAATCTTTTCGGTCGGTTTCAGTCCGACCCATACATCTCTTCGATCACGACTTCGACCATGATTACTAGTTCAAACTCCCTCTTGCGAGGGAGCGGGATGCCCATTCATTTCTACGGGGTTCTAAATCACCCCGCGTCCGCTCTCGAGCTGTCCCGCGTTCGAACCGAACTTCACCCACTGCCCATACTCCCAACTGTTCCGCCACATCCAGTACAACCGAACTGCGAGTCTTCGGGACATGGCGACTTTGGCGATGTTCATTTGCCGACGCATCGCTAGGTGCAGGTAGCGTCGTCTCCAGTCTGCATCACAGCGCGCTGCGGCCTGTGCTGCTTCCCCCAGCAAGAATCGCAATAAAGAGCTCCCTTGCTTGGTGATATGTCCCAGCCGTTGATGGCCGGCACTGGAGTCCTCTGATGGAATCAGTCCGACATAGCTGCCGATCTGCTTGCCACACTGGAACCGGTTCGGAGTTCCAATGACCAGCACGAAGGCCAGTGCCGTCAGAGCGCCTACCCCAGGGTGTGTCATCAACCGAAGCACCTCGGGCTGTTTCTTTGCTTCTTGCTCTACGGTTCGGGTTAAGTCTTCGATGACTGGAGTAATCCGGTCTAGCAGCTCGAGCAGGTCCTGCCGGCGTCGCGACGCCCAGGGAGCTAGCGGAAGCTTTTCCAACTGGACTCTTCCTGCTTCGCTCCACAGCTTTTTCTTCCGTCGCTGCCCTTCGTTCATCGCTAGGGCCTGCAGCTGATTCATCATCCGCGTCCGCATCTGCACCATCCGATGCCGGTGCCAGAGCAGTTGCCGCAAATCACGATTCTCTGGGCTTGGCACCCAGATCTTGGGAAAGGTATTTTCTAGTAGGAGCTTCAACAAAAGCTGCGCATCGTTGCGGTCGGTCTTTTGCTTGCGGACGCGCTTGGTCTTAATCTCTGCCGCATCGCCGATCCAAAGCTCGATGTCCAGCCCTGCTAATAACCGCTCGAACCAGCGCGAGTATCCGGTGGCTTCCATCCCCACTCGCACGCTGACCCCTCTGGCTGCCAGTTCCCGATAGAATCGCTCGGCCTCTCCATTGCTGTGGTTCAATCTCCGTTCGCCACTCTCCCCTGTCTCTGTATCGACAAACGCGATGTACTGATCGCTCGGGTGATAATCTGTGCCTATAATCACCATGTTCGGCTCCTTTCTCCCGAGCTATGGTCTTCGACAAACCACAGTCTACCCGGGTCTAAGGAGCCGACGTTGTTATGCAATCATTTCTACTTTGCACAAACCGGACATTCTCACTTTGCACCGACATTACACAAGCTCACCCTTGCACTCTCCCCGCTTTCCTCTAAGATGGTTCAGTGAATTTTGGAGCGATATTCTCGAAATCGCGGGCTGGCGCCGAAAATCTCGCTGGTCACCAAGTCCTGTCCATTTCGATTCTCGAAGAAATGCCGAAGATGCTCAACGTCTGTTTCGGCTCTGCTTTGCGGCGCGAAATGCTCTATCCGGCAGCGACGGCCGTGGTCAGGTCGGCCGTTGCGAGCCACGGATCACGGATCACACGTCACGGGTCAACATGCGCGATCTAGCCGGTCTCGCGATTGAAACCGCCAAGCGCCGCGGCGCTTCCTACGCGGACGTTCGCGTGATGGACATTCGCCATCGCGATATTTCGACCAAGAACGGCGAAGTCGGCACGCTCGCCGAATCCGAATCGCTGGGCCTCGGTATCCGCGTGATCGCCGGCGGCGCCTGGGGATTCTCGTCGACCGACCGGCTGACAAACGAAGGTGTGCAAGCCTGTGCCGCCGAAGCCGTGGCCATCGCCAAGGCCTCGGCACTCGCCAAGCGCGAAAATGTCTCGCTCGCGGCCGAAAAAACCCACGTCGACACCTGGCAGAATCCGTTCCTGAAGGATCCGTTCCGCATTCCAGTGGAAACGCAGATCGGGCTGCTGCTTGCCGCCGACAAGGAAATGCGCCGCGTGAAGGGCGTTACCGTCGCGGAAGGCTCGATGTCGTTCCGCCGCATCGAGCAGCTGTTCGTCTCGAGCACCGGCTCATCGATTCATCAGGTGAAAATGCAATCGGGCGCCGGGATCGTCGCCACCAGCTTCGCGGGCACGGAGATTCAGAAACGCTCCTATCCCAACAGCTTCGGCGGCCAGCACATGCTGCAAGGCTACGAACTGATCGAATCGCTCGACCTGGTAGGCAACGCCGGCCGACTCGCCGAAGAGTGCGTCGCGCTGCATTCGGCAGCGCAATGTCCGGAAGGCCAGCAGACCGTAATCCTGGGCAGCTCGCAGCTCGGCTTGCAGATTCATGAATCCATCGGCCATCCCATCGAACTCGACCGCGTGCTGGGAATGGAAGCCAATTTCGCGGGCATGAGCTTCCTGACCACGGAGAAGCTGCGCAAATTGAAGTACGGCTCCGACATCGTCAACGTTGTGGCCGATGCGCGCCTCGAGCACGGCCCTGGCCTTGGCACCTTCGGCTACGACGACGAAGGCGTCTCCGCGCAGTCGACCCCGATCATCACCGACGGTCTTTTCACCGGCTACCTCAGCAGCCGCGAAACCGCTGCGTCCATCGGCGAGAAACGCTCCGGAGGGACGGTCCGCTGCGAAAGCTGGAATCGCCTGCCGATGATCCGCATGACCAACATCAGCATCAATCCCGGCACGTGGAAATACGAGGACCTCGTCGCCGACACCGACGACGCGATCCTGATGGAAACGAATCGCTCCTGGTCCATCGACGACAAGCGCTACCATTTCCAGTTCTCGACCGAAATCGGCTGGGAAATCAAAGGCGGCAAACAGGGCCGCATGATCAAGAATCCCAGCTACAGCGGAATCACCACGGAATTCTGGAACAGCTGCGACGCCATCTGCTCGCGCGACTACTGGACGCTGTGGGGCACGCCCAACTGCGGCAAAGGCCAGCCCCAGCAGGTGATGGGCACCGGCCACGGCGCCGCTCCTGCACGCTTCCGCAACATCAAAGTCGGCGTCGCCTTCGCGAAATAACCCATCGACCATGGCCAATAAAAACGCCCAGCCCTCACTCAACGATCTTGAGCGCGTCGCCGAGAAGGTCCTCAAGCTCAGCGGCGCGGACGAAACCGAAGTCGACGTCGGTTCCAGCACCGACGCGCTCACGCGTTTCGCCAACAACACGATTCATCAGAACGTTGCCGAGCACACGCTCGGCATCTCCGTCCGCGCCGTCGTCGAAGGCCGCACCGCCCGCGCCACCACGAACAAAACCGACGACGAATCGCTTCGCCGCACCGTCGAAGCGGCCATGACGCTCGCGCGCAACCAGCCTAAGAATCCCGATCTGCTGCCGCTGATCGGCAAGCAGAAATACCAGAAAGTCTCGCGGTTTTTCTCCTCGACCGCGGGAACCACGCCCGAAGATCGCGCCAAGGCCGTCACGCGCGTCTGCAAAATGGCCAATAAAGCGAAACAGACCGCCGCAGGAATCTTCGCGAGCGGCGAATCGCGGTCGGTGATGGCGAATTCACGGGGACTCGTCGCGCACTACGAGCAGACGCGTGCCGAATTCTCCGTCACGATTCTCGAACCGAACTCCTCCGGCTGGGCCAAAGCCAATTCGCCCGATATCGGCAAGCTCGATCCGGAAGAACTCGCCGAGAATGCGGCGCGCACCGCAGCCATTTCGCGAGAGCCGCGCGAGATTCCCGCCGGGCGCTACACCACGATCCTGAGCCCGGCCGCCGTGCTCGATCTCGTCGGCTTTCTTTTCTACGATTTCGCGGCCACGTCCGTGCTCGACAAACGCTCCTGCCTCACCGGCCGCCTCGGCAAGAAAGTCTTCGGCGACAACATCACCATCTGGGACGACGCCTACCATCCGCTGCAAAGCGGTGCGCCGCACGACGGCGAAGGCGTGCCGCGACAGAAAGTATTGCTGGTCGACAAGGGCGTGCCGAAAAACCTGGTCTATTCCCGCGCCACAGCAAGAAAAATGAAGGCCAAGCCGACCGGCCACGGCTTCTCGCTGCCCAACGAATACGGCGAAGCGCCCATGAACCTGGTTTTCTCCGGCGGTGACAGGACGACCGCAGAGATGATCAAAACCACCGAGCGCGGCATCCTGGTCACGCGCCTCTGGTATATCCGTGAAGTAGATGCCTACGAAAAAATCCTCACCGGCATGACCCGCGACGGAACGTTCCTGATCGAAAACGGAAAAGTCACCGGCGGCGTCCGCAATTTCCGCTTCAATGAAAGCGTTATCGAGATGCTCTCAAAGGTGGACATGATGGGCATACCCGTGCGCGCGGCCGGCGAAGAATCCTTCGAAATGGTCGTGCCGCCGATGAAGGTCCGCGACTTCCACTTCAGCGAAGTCACGAAGTTCTAGTTGCCGCCGCTCGCGTAGGCCACCTAACTCATTGTGGTGTAAGAGCTTCTGCGGCCCCGCCGCAGTGCATGCGGCCTGCGTCTTTCCCCCGGGATGTTCCGTAGTATAGCTATGGCAGCCTCGATCGCGAGCGTTTGGGAGGGCCGATTGGGAATCGACGCCGCTGTTCTCCAGCTCCGGCGAGGCGACCCGGACGCACTCGCCACGCTGATGGCGCGCTATCAGCACCGCATCTATCGCTATTTGCTGCGACTGGTGCGGCAGCCGGCCGACGCCGAGGATCTTTTCCAGCAGACGTGGATTCGCGTCGCGGAAAAAATCCGCAGCTTCGATACTTCGCGGAATTTCGACGCCTGGCTTTTCACCCTGGCGCGCAATCTGGCCCTCGATCACCTGCGGCGCAGGCGGCCGTCGAGTCTCGAGGGGTCCTCGGGCGGAGATTCGCCGGAAGACACAATGGTTTCGCGGCTGCGGTCGGCCGATCCCGGGCCGTTCGAGCAGTTGCTGGCCCGCGAGCGCGCCGGCCGGCTCGCCGTGGCACTGGAAAGTTTGCCGCTGAGCTGTCGGGAAGTGCTGACCTTGCGGTTCGAGGAAGAGATGAAGATCGAGGAGATCGCCCTGGTGCTGGCAACACCGGTTGCCACCGTGAAATCGCGCCTTTACCGTTCGCTCGCGCAGCTTCGTCAGATTCTTGAGACCGGCGCAGGCGGCGAGGTGCGCGCATGAGCCGCTTGGATGAACACGCCGAAATCCGGGAGCAGCTGGCGCTGTTTGTTGCCGGAGCGCTCGAGGCCGATGCCGAATCGCGCGTCGCGCTGCATCTGGCCACCTGCGCCGACTGCTCGGCCGAGCTCGAGGGCTGGCAGCTCGTCACCGGCGGACTCCGCCGTTTGCCGACGCCGCAGGCTCCCGCGGCGCTTTTCGAGCGGACGCGTGCGCTGGCCATGGCGCAGCTGGCAGAGCATCGGGAGCAGCGGCGCAATCGAATCGTGCTGACGCTGCTGATCCTTTTCTCGTGGGCGGTGACGCTGGCGGGCTGGCCGATTTTTCGCTTCGCTACCGGAGGACTGCTTTCGCTGCTCGACGTGAATTTCCGGCAGACCTGGCTTCTCTTTGTGGTTTTTTCCGCGGGTACGTGGCTGGCGGGCGGCAGCGCGGCTGTGTTGCTCTCTCTCGGCCGCCAGCATGAACGGAGACTCGTATGAACGACTCTCGAACCAATCGATCGATCATTCCCATGCCCGTGTGGGTGATTGCCGTTCTGGTGTATCTGGGGATTTTCATCGGACTCATCTCGATCGCCATTCCCCAATTCCCAGAGACGACGGGTCTGCCTCGCGGCGGGCAAATCGCGCTCGGGTTGTTCGCCGCGGCGATCCCGGCGCTGTATGTTCTGCTGTTGGGTTACATTTACGGAGATGCCAGGCGGCGCGGAATGCGGCAATGGTTGTGGGTGCTGCTGGCGATCTTCATTCCCAACGCGATCGGCATCATTCTCTACTTCGTGCTGCGCGATCCGCTGATGTTTTACTGTTCGTCGTGCGGTGCGTCTGCGAAATCGACGTACACGTTCTGCCCGAATTGCTCGACTCCGTTGCGGCCCATCTGCACGGAGTGCGGGCACGGCATCGAGCGCGGATGGAAACACTGTCCGAACTGCGGAGCCGCTGCGCCTGCCGCAAGTCAGCTCGTGCCCGGCGGCACACCCCCCGCTCGGGGACCGATACAAACCTAGAGGATGGAAGGGGACTTGCGCCGGCGCGCGACCGCTGCTTTGTGGGGCTAATTCGTGAACTGCAGGCTCGAGATGGCGCGGGCGATCACGTTCTCCTGGATTTGAACCAAGTCGTTATCGGCGCGCGTCATGCCGAAGATCGTGAACAGCTTTTCGCCGCGCGGCACGAGCACCACCACTCCGGACCAATCGTGCTGATCCACGCTGCCGCGGAAGCGGTGTTCGGTAGCGGTCGCGCCCGAAACGGTAATCTGCTTGTCGTCGAGCGGGCGGAAATTGGCCATCACATCGCGCAGGCGTTTTTCGGTGGTGTCCATGTCCGTCGCGAGCGATTTTCCGGCGGGCTCCTGGCCGATCAGCAGGTACGTCATGTCGTCGCCCGTGCCCATCGCGGTAATTGCGCCGGGCAAAACCTTCGGCGCGGTGGCGATCACGTCCCAATCCGGCGGCTTGTACATGTGGAATCGATACGTTTCGTTCGTGTAGGTATTGCCGACCACGGCTTCTTTAATCGGCTCGGGCGCGGGCGGCTTTGCCGGTGCGATATTGGGTGCGGGAGCCGGCGCGACGGGAGCTGCGTTCGCCGCGATCGCGGGAGCACCGATTGCGCTCTTGGCGACCGGCGCTGGAGAGGTGGATGGCGCTGTGCCAGCGGCTGGTTTCGCCGCAACTCTCACGGGTGTTCGGGCAGGAATCGCAGCCGGAGCAGAAACGGGGGGCGCAGATTTCGCGACCGGCTGGATTTTGTTGGCCGGGTCGGAATCGCTTCTGGCCATTGCGGGAAGCGGCGGCGCCGAAGATTTCGCGGATTCTGACTTGGCTGGCTCCGGCGCTGGAGTTTTCTCAGCCGGCGGATCGGGAGCCTTTTCTGCCAGGGCCTTGGGCGCGTCCGACATCGAAATCGAGACGACCTGGTCTTTTTGCACGATGGCGAAGCCGTAGCTGGTCTTGACCTTGAACGATTTTTCCTCGAATCCAACGATGGTACCGGAGATTGTCGAGCCGTCCTTGAGCCTGATGTCGTCGGCGCGCACGGCATGTGGCGCGAGCAAAATGGCGCCCATCGGCACGAGAAGCAGAGTTGACCATGCAGGGGAAGATCTGCGCTTCATACGATCAGTATGGGCGGGAGCTGGGGGCGCGGCAAGAGGGCCGAGGGCGGGATTGCCGGGTTAGTCAGCATTACTTCCTGTTGCGGGTGCGCGGACCGGATCGCGGTGGCGAGCCGGAATTCCCAGGGAGCGCCGCCAGCTTCCGCTGCAATTCCTCGAACTCGGTCTCGAGCACGGCCAGCTCCCTGGACGCGCCATCGAGCGTGCCGAGCCGGCCCATGGCCTGCAAATTGCGCGCGGTTCCCGCGGCGGTCATTGCGCCGATCAGAGAAAGGGAGCCTTTCAGCGCGTGTGCGGCAGCGGCCAGTGCGCCCGGGTCTTTTTCCTCCACCGCTCTGCGAAGGACGGCCATGCGCTTCGGTGCGTCCTCGAGAAAGGTCTTTACCAGCGTGCGCGCGATCTTGTGATTGCCGCCGGTCGCGCGATCGAGATTCGCGGCCAGGCTCTCGACAGTCAATTCCCCAGGTTCGGTCGCGCCTGCGGTGTTGGCAGGCACTCGCCGAGCGAGCACGGCCAGAACGCTGAAAAGTTCCGCTGCGCGTACGGGCTTCGGGAAAAAAGCGTCCATGCCAGCATCCAGGCAGCGCGCTTCGTCTTCTTTGGTGGCGTTGCCGGAAATGCCGACGATGATGGGGCGGCGTTCGCCCGGTTTGGTGGCCGCGACGATGGCGCGCGCGGCTTCCAGGCCGCTCATGCGCGGCATCTCTTCGTCCATCAGCACGACTTCGAACTGTTCTTTGGCGATTGCGGCAAGGACTTCGCGCCCGTCGAGCACGGTGGTAACGGAATGGCCGCCACTGGCGAACAGCTCCGCCAGCAGTTCGCGGTTCGTGGGATCGTCGTCGGCGACAAGGATGCGCATGGCTGGGCCCCGCAGCACCAGAATCGTATCGTACCCGCGCGGGCGCAACAATCATTGAAAGCGGCGAGTTTCAGGTCCTACGGCCGGCCGCCGCCGGATCAGCGGTCGAGAAACGCGCGAAGGCGCGCGTGGCCGGCGCGGCTGACGGGCAACTGCACTCCGCCGGAGAGAACGGCGACGTGCGTATCCTTCCCGAAGGGCTCGATTTTGATGACGCGCTCGAGGTTCACGATGTAGGAGCGGTGGATGCGGAGAAAACGCGAAGGATCGAGCGCCGATTCGAGGTTGGAAATCGTCTGCTGCTTCAGGTGTTTCTTGCCGCCGGAGACGAGCGCGACGTAATCGTCTTGCGCCTCGGCGTAGTCGAGTTTCGCCACGGGGATGATGAAGACGCTGGTGCCGTCACGCACGGGAATGCGGTCGAGATAGTGCGACGGCGGCCTCGCGCTGGCGGCAAGCTCCATGGCGGCAACCGGCGCGGAAGGTGTTTTGCCGGAGAGGCGCTCCTCGGCGCGCTGGAGCGCGGCATTGAATCGCTCGCCGCTCACGGGTTTGAGCAGATAATCAACCGCGTGGACTTCGAAAGCGCGGATCGCGAACGTGTCGTACGCCGTGACGAAAATTACGGCGCGGTTCGCACCGATCAGCTCGAGAACTTCGAAGCCATCAAGCTTCGGCATTTGAATATCGAGAAACAGCAGGTCCGGCTCGAGTTCGGCGGCGCATTTCACAGCCTGAAAGCCGTTGGCGCACTCGGCCACGATTTCGATTTCGGGATGCTTCGAGAGAAATTCCCGGAGAACCTGGCGCGCCAAGTCCTCGTCGTCGACGATCACGGTACGAATTTTCTTGCCCGGTTCCACGGTCACGATACTCGCTCCTTGATTTCGACCGGTAAACTGATGGAGACGCGAAACGTCGCGCCGTCGATGCTGGTGGCAAATTTTGCGCGATTACCGTAGCGCGTCTGGAGGCGCTGGCGGACGTTTGCCAGGCCGACGCCGCTGCGACGGCGGGGAGGCGCGTCCGGATCGAAGAGATTTTCCACAACGATATCGAGCTCACCGTCGCGGCGGGCGGCGGACAAACGGATCCAGCCGCCCTCGATCAGATTGGCGATGCCGTGGCCGACGGCGTTTTCGACCAGTGGCTGGAGCAGCAGGGGAGGGACGTGGGCTTCGAGCGCTTCCTTGTCGATTGTTTCATCCATCTGAAGGCGCGCGCCGTAACGGATTTTTTCGACGGCGAGAAAAGCGTGGATCAGCGACATTTCTTCTTCCAGAGGAATTGCGACTTTTTCGCCGAGACCGAGCGTGCGTCGGAGGAAGTCGCCGAGCAGGATGCACATCTCGCGGGCTTTGACGGCGTCCGACGTCGTGAGCGCGCTGATCGAATTGAGGCTGTTGAACAGGAAGTGCGGATTCACCTGGGCTTTCAAGGCGCGGAGTTCCGCTTCGCGGGCGAGGACACTGGCCTGCATCACGCGGGCTTCGGCTTCGCGCGAGGCTTCGACCGCGAGCAGCACGTAGTGGAATCCGACGGCGAGCAGATAGAGCAGCACGCCAGTGCCGAAGATGAGCGGATAGTCCTGGGTGAGCTGCACGCTGATACCGCGAAATTCGTCGAAGCCGGACAACATTCGGCCAAGAACTCGAGTAGCGACCAGCCAGAGGGCGCTGGCGACGGCGGCGCCGACGACATGGGTGAAAAGAAATCGAGAAATGCTGGAGCGCTCGAGCGGCGTGGCCATGCACGGGTACCAGGCGGCGAGGCATACAAACGCGTAAAGCAGGCAGAGAATCGAGGAAACGGTTACGGCCTCGAACCAACTGAGGTTGCCCGGAACCGCCAGCAGGTAGGCCAGCATCCCCGCGAGAGGAATCCATCCGAGGAGGTAGAACAGAAGACGCCGGAGCTGGGCGAGAATCGGATGCATATGCGCTGTCAGTTCTTGATGCCCAAGCCTCCGAAAATGGCGACGCCCTTGATGATGATTTTCTTCGGTTGAGCGGCAGGCGTGCCGTCCGGATTCGCCGCCCCCTGCGGTGGATGTTCCGGATGATACGTGCGGTCGCTGCAGCCGCCGAAAATCCCGACGGTCTCCATCACGACTTCCCAGTTGCTGGGGACGCGTATCTCGCCGCCGCCGAAAATGTTCACCACGTCGATCACGATCTGATCGCCCTGCATCCCGGCTTCGGTAAGATCGATTTCGTATCCGCCGAAGATGGCGACCACTTCGCCGCCGCTAAAATTCTTGGCGATGATTTTTTTCTTTCCGCCCCAGAAAATGTTTACTTCGTTCAGGTGCGGCGCGCCGGTTTGAGAGTAGTTGCCGCCACCGCGCCAGTTTTCATACATGCGCTCGCCGAATTCGTCCATGCGTTGACCGAACTCGTGCATGTGCTGCCGGAATTCGTCTCTGTTTTTTTCGCGGTGGGGCCAGCGCCGGCTGCCAGGTTCGCCTGCAAAATTCGATCGGACGCGCGATGGATCGCTCGCGTTAAACGACGAAGTGCCGGCGCC
>Ga0209006_10006218_pt1 | contig 10822 bp, 12 predicted proteins | sample JacPin_JW_Ref_O2_FD_188567 | JGI IMG/M metagenome (GOLD analysis project Ga0209006, IMG submission 188567) | Forest soil microbial communities from Algoma, Ontario, Canada - Jack Pine, Ontario site 1_JW_Ref_O2 (SPAdes) (version 2) | ecosystem: Environmental > Terrestrial > Soil > Boreal... | reverse complement strand
GGGTGGTTGGGGATGGGGCGGGCCCTTCTGGGGCTGGTCGCCATACTCGTATAACCCTTACCTGTGGGACTACAACTATGACCCTTACTACATTTATCCGAACGATCCGACTGACTAAGGCTTAGGGTTTCGAAAATAGAATATTGTCGATGAGCCGCGTGGTTCCAACATAAGCGGCGACAGCGATCAAGGCCCCGTTGGAGACATCTTCAACGGGGTCGAGTGTTTCTGGGCTCACGATTTCGAAGTAATCGAGACGAACTGAAGCTTCAGGGGCAGCGTTCGAATCAACTCTGCCGAATTCTTTCTTGCCTGCCTCGATGAGCTTCTGCGCTTTGTGTTCTCCAGCCTGAATTAACTTTTCAACCTGCGCCAGCGAACGGTGCAAAACCAGCGCCTGCTCTCGCTGATCGGCGCTGAGATAGGCGTTGCGCGAACTCATGGCCAAGCCATCTGCTTCGCGGGCGATAGGGCAGACCTGAATTTCGACTGGCAGATTGAGGTCCCGCACCATGCGCCGGATCACAGCGACCTGCGCGGCGTCTTTCTGACCGAAGAATGCGACCTCCGGCTCGACGATATGAAACAGCTTTGCGACCACAGTTGCAACCCCGCGAAAATGGCCGGGACGCGAGCGGCCGTCGAGCTTTGAGCTGAGCTCTTCGACCGTGACCCACGTGGTCGCTCCGGAGGGATACATCTCTTCGACCGTTGGTGCAAAGAGAAAGTCGACACCTTCACGCTCCAGCATCTCGCGGTCGCGTTCAAACGAGCGCGGATATTTGGCCAGGTCTTCGGTTGGCCCAAACTGAGTCGGGTTGACGAAAATCGACGCGGTTACGGCGTCGCACGAAGACTTGGCGGTGCGCACCAGCGAGAGATGGCCTTCGTGCAGCGCGCCCATGGTCGGAACCAGTCCCAGGCGGCGGTTGGCATTGCGAACGGCACGCGAGGCGGCGCGCATTTCCGCAATCGTGGAAAAGATTCTCATGAGGAATGCGAGCCGGCGTGGCGCTTCATGACGAAGGCACCCACTTCACCGCTATATGCGCGCCCTCGAGAATGCCGCCGAGGATGCCTTTATTGCGGCGAATGGCGACCGCATCCTGATCGGACCCCGCTGGCGTGTTCTCCGCTGCCGCGACGACTCGTCCGTAGGGCCAATTCTTTGACGGTTGGCGCGCCAGGGCTGGAAGCACTTCATCAGGCTTCAAGATGATTTCAGCGCTGTCGACCGAATCCCACAGCGCAAAGCTGTCGGCGCGCACAATCAGGTAAGGATTCCGCCATTTCTTCATGTCGGCGATGTGGCCGTAGTTCGCTGGATCGGCGGCTGGAATGGCTTGCAACACCGTAGTCGCGTCCGGAGGCGGAGCCGGCTCCTGATCGCAGCCAATTCCAAACGCACAAATACCAACTAGAAGCGCAACCCGAATGCGCAAGAGGATGTCGAGCACGATCCTGTCTTACCTCACCACCACAATCACATCGCTCTTCAGCGCCCAGATTAGCGATACGAACCAGCCAATCACGGTCCATCCCAGGAAGAAGTTAAGCAGGAAGATGGCGAGCGTGTCTCGCTTGCTGCGCGCCAGCGCAATCAGCGTCGGCAGGAAATACATCACGAAGCTCAGGCCGATGAAGTGAAAGAAAAACAATCCAAAGAGGTGCATAGTAAACCTCCAATACAACTAGCCTAGCACTGTGCGCGACGAATTTGAACCCACCCGAACGCTGGTAATGAGATTGCCAATCGAAATTCGAAAATCGAAAATCGTTATCTTCCCATTGCCTTTTTCCGCGACAGCACGGTATCGAGGCCGATCTTTGTTTCCTTCGGCAGGTGATACGACTCTTCATCCGACGGATACTGGTGCGATTTCACGTCCGCGCCGAAAGAGCGCACCGCATTGGTGATGAGCGCGGACGCGTCGCCGTAGTGGCGCACGAATTTCGCGGCATGGCCGAAGGTAAGATTCACCAGATCGTGGAAGACCAGAACCTGTCCATCGCACTCCGGACCGGCGCCGATGCCGATCGTGGGAGCGCTGACTTCCGCCGTGATCATGGCCGCAACTTCGCGCGGAATGCCCTCCAGATAAATGCACGCCACTCCAGCGCGATCAAGCGCAACCGCATCGCGCATCAGTTGCTCGATGCCGCTAAGATTTTTGCCCTGCACTTTGTATCCGCCCATCACGTTCACCGACTGCGGCGTGAGGCCGATGTGACCGGCGACAGGAATTTCCGCGTCGATAATCTGGCGGATGACATCCACGCGCTTTTCTCCGCCCTCGACCTTCACTGCTTCAGCACCGCCTTCTTTTACGAAGCGGAAGGCGTTGCTTACCGCGGCTTTTGGATCGATTTGATAGGCCCCGTACGGCATGTCGGCAACCAGCAGCGCATTCTTCACGCCGCGGCGCACGGCTTTCACGTGGTGCAGCATCTCGTCGACCGTAACCGAAAGAGTGTTTTCATAGCCGAGCATGGTTTGGGCGAGTGAATCGCCCACCAGGACCATATCGATGCAGGCTTCATCGACCAGGCGTGCAGTGGCGTAGTCGTAGGCGGTGAGGCAGGTGATGGGTTCGTGACGGAGTTTTTGTTCCCGCAGAGTTGCGGTCGTGATCTTGATGGCTCCGTCAGGATGACGGAATCCGATCGGGGTGAGACTCATGATGTCCTCCAGTGCCCCTCCAGCAATGCTGGATAGAGCCTGTACGCGCGTCGTGGCGCTTACATCTTGTAATGCTGAGATTTATTGTACCCGCCGGCCATGCATCCGTCGATACCTGCTCGAATCATGTTTTCAATACGTTAGCCACGCACTGCGGAATTTCGGGATCGGGCGTTATATCGCGGAACTGAAATCAGCTGGGGGCTTCGTCGTCGTAGAGAGCCATCTGATCGCCGAGCCGAAGCTCTTCCATTCCTCTCCTTAGCTTCCTCTCGGTGAATCAGACGGCTTGGCTAACGACGAGCGACCAACGACGGTTCTACGCGCTCGCCGCGTCCTGGCCGCCCAGAGGCAGGAAGTATTGCGTGCCCTTGATTGGCTCAGTGACCTTGCGGAGCAGCTCCTGCAGGTCTTCGTTGCGATCAACGAAGTCGATCTCCGAAGTGTTTACGATCAGCAGATCAGAAGACGTGTAGTGAAAGAAGAAGTGCTCGTAGGCCTTCACTACTTCTTCCAGATATTCGTCGCTCACGCCACGCTCGCCCGGAGCGTTCTTTTTCTTCAGCCGCTTTTTCAATACTTCCGGCGTGGCTTGCAGATAAATCACGAGATCCGGCGTGGGCAGCTGCTCGCGGAAGTGATTGTAGTAACGATTGTAGGTATCGAGCTCCTGATCGGTGAGATTGAGGCAGGCGAAGAGTTTGTCTTTTTCGAAGATAAAATCGGCGACCACAATCTTCTGCGAACTCGGACCGAGATCGAGTCCCTGCAATTGTTCGAAGCGCCGCACCAGAAAAGTGAATTGCGTCTGAAAGGCTGCGCCCCGGTCGCCTTCGTAAAACGACTCGAGAAACGGATTCGCCTCCGGCTCCATCACGCGCTGGGCGTTGAGCCGCTCGCCAAGAATTCGCGCCAGCGTACTTTTACCCACTCGTATGGGGCCTTCTACCGCAATGTAACGGGGCAGCTCAAAAAGATTCGCCATGGGCTTGGAGGATTCGGAATTGGCAGGATATCTCGGGAGGTGTGCGAGTGGCAATTGCGGGATGAGTTAACAGGGCCCACTGTCGATTTCCGATTGTCGATTGCTGATTGAAAAACTCATGCTCCCATCGGTAATTAGCAATCAACAATTTACAATCCCTCCATGGTTGGAACCGTGCTCGGCGCAGCGGCGGCGGTTGGAGCGGTCGCTGCAGGCTATCAATCGATGTCGCCGACCGGCCAGTGGTACGGACGTACGTTTACCGGCCTGCCGCGCGGCTCCAAACAAATCGCGCTCACTTACGACGACGGCCCCAATGATCCACATACGCCGCGTTTGCTTGAAGTGTTGGCGCGTCACAACGTTCGCGCGACTTTTTTCGTGATCGGAAAGTATGTGCGGCAGCGCCCCGATCTCGTCCGCGAAATTGCTGCCGCAGGCCATGTGGTCGGCAATCACACCTTCACGCATCCGCTGCTGATTTTCAAAAGCGAAGCGGAGATTCGCAAAGAACTCGCCGATTGCCGCTCTGCGCTGCAAGACGCAATGGGCGAGCACTCCAATCTTTTCCGCCCGCCCTATGGTGGGCGTCGCCCGGCGGTCTTGCGAATAGCCCGCGAATTAGGTCTGCGGCCGGCTATGTGGAACGTCACCGGATACGACTGGAATGCGCCCCCGGCCGAGGTGATCGAGCGCAAAGTTTCGCGGCGAATTCGCGGCGGCGAAGTAATTCTTCTGCATGATGGCGGCCACAAAGCGATGGGCGCGGACCGCGCGCAGACCGTAATCGCGACAGACAAGCTGATCGCAAAATACAAAAGTGAAGGCTACGAATTCGTCACGACGCAGGAGATGATCCAAAGATCGTCTGGCAGTGCTCAACCATCAACCAGAACTCTTTGAGATCACGAACCTAAGATTTATCCGCGCTTCTGTGTTTCCGTGGTGTTCAGCGTTTAACCGCCGCGAACGCTTCTTTTGCGGCCGTAATTGTTTTCTGAACGTCTTCTTCGTTGTGAGCGGCGCTGAGGAAGGCGGCTTCGTATTGCGAGGGCGGCAGGTAAACGCCCTGATCGAGCATGCTGCGGAAAAACTTCCCGAATTGCTCCGTATTCGATTTCGAGGCCAGGTCCCAGTCGGTGACCGGGCCCTTGCGGAAGAACCAGGTGAACATCGATCCGACGCGATTGTGGCTGAGCGTAACCCCGGCATCTGCCGCCGCGGCCGCGACTCCTGCCACCAGATCGGCACTCATTTTTTCCAGCCGCGGATAAATCTCATTCTTTCGATCGCGCAATTGCTTCACCATCGCGCATCCAGCAGCCATGGCTAGCGGATTCCCCGACAACGTTCCTGCCTGGTACATCGGCCCGACAGGCGCAACCAGATCCATGATCTCCTTTGGCCCCCCATACGCGCCGACCGGCAGCCCCCCACCGATAATTTTTCCCAAGGTGGTTAGATCGGGACGAATGCCGTACAACTCCTGTGCGCCACCGAAGGCCACGCGGAATCCCGTCATCACCTCGTCGAAAATCAGCACGGCGCGCTCGCGTTCCGTAACCAGACGCAGGCCAACCAGATAATCGTCGGCGGCGGGCACGCATCCCATGTTGCCGACGACCGGCTCGACGATGACGCACGCGATCTGATGCTTGAATTTGCTGAAGGCATGTTCGACTGCGGAAAGATTATTGAAGGGCAGGGCAATGGTGAACTGGATGAACTCTTCGGGAACGCCCGCCGATCCTGGAATGCCAAGCGTTGCCACGCCCGAGCCAGCCTTCACCAGCAGCGCATCGGCGTGTCCGTGATAGCAACCTTCGAACTTCACAATATATTTACGTTTGGTGTAAGCGCGCGCCAGGCGGATGGCCGACATGGTCGCTTCAGTGCCGGAGCTGACGAAGCGAACTTTCTGCATGTGCGGAAATGCAGAGATAACGAGTTCGGCGAGGTCAGCTTCCGCTGGCGTGGACGCGCCAAAGCTTGTGCCGTTGCACGCTGCGCCAACAATTGCGTCGAGCACGTTCGGCTCGGCATGGCCGAGAATCAGCGGCCCCCAGGACCCGATGTAGTCGATGAATTCGTTTTCGTCGGCGTCCCAGATGTGGGAGCCTTTGCCGCGCACGATGAATGGGGGATCGCCGCCGACGGGGCCGAAGGCCCGTACCGGTGAGTTCACGCCGCCGGGGATCATGCTCTCCGCGCGTTGTTGCAAACGGCGCGACTGCTCAGTTTTGCGCGATGTGATGGACGGCATCAAGTCCTCTTACCCGATTCTTCCGAGCACGAGAAAAACAGATGTCAACCGGATCAGCTGGGTGCGAATACTATAACAGCGCCTGATTCCAGGAATTAACCAGATATTCATCCTTCTGCAATCGCAATGCAATATCGCGAGGGTAACTTGGGGTCATCAAGTTGCCCTTCTAACCGGGAGGGTTTGAGGGACAGTCTCGGGGGCTCCGGGCTGTCCTTTTTGATTTTCCGCGCGTTCATCCGCGAATGGCTCTCGAATAGCGGCCTGAATCCTTCACTTCAAATAAGCCCGCACCAACGAGATCAAATCTTCGGTCAACTCCTCCGGCGAATCCGGGCCGCGTTCGGGATGCGTGATGTGCAGGCGGATGTGATCCTCCAGGATTTCAGCCATCAGGCTGTTGACGCCGCCGCGAATCGCCGCCAGCAGCATGAGGATATCGGCACACTCGTCGCCGTCGGCAACGGCGCGCTCCACGGCGCCAAGTTGTCCGCCCATGCGTTTGATCCGCGAAAGCAGTTTCTGTTTTTCTTTCGGAATTGCCGCCGGTTTTTCCTTGGAAGAATTCTGCATCGCGCCAACCTTTTAACTTGACATATACCCTAGGGGGGTATGATATAAAAATCTTTGATTCCAGTATAGACCGGATGCGTTTGTAACACTCCTGTAACTATTTCTGCGTAGGCTCTTGAGATTCCGGCTCGAACTTTCGCATGAATTCAAGCGCACCGGCCAAGTGGCGACGATGAAACCGGCTTCCAATGCATATCTCACGAATTCAGCCGTGCGTCCTGCGCTGCTCGGCTTTTCTTTTGCATCGTTTTTTCGTGCAACATCGATTGTCTGCTCTCTGATTTTTATCCTCTCAATCTTTGCCGCCGCCGTCCCAATGCAATCCCAGCAAGCAGATGCACCATCCCAGTCGCCCGCATCCGCGACCGCCGCGGATCCTGCTCCCGATGCGCCCACCGACGACAGCACGGAATCGATGCTGCCGCATTTCAAGAGCTCGCGGTATTGGCTTTCCGGGCAGGCCAACTTTATCTTTCAAACCCATCCCGATTTTCGGGCGCTTTACAGCGGTCCGCACAGTCTGAGCCCGAACTACGAAAAAGCAACTTCGCGAGTGATGACGCTTTATACGGGAATGAGGATCAACAATTCCACCGAGATTCTCGTCGACATCGAAGAGGCCGGGGGCTCCGCGCTGAGCCTGGGTTTCGGATTGGCCGGCAACACCGACCTCGATATCGTCCGCAATCCTCTGCTCAGCAAAGCGCCTTATCTCGGACGGGGAATGATTCACAAGGTGTTTGCGCTCAGCAAAGATAAAGTCGAGAACCAGCGCAGTTTCCTGTCCTTGTTCGACGAACTCCCACGGCGGCGATTGGAAATTCGCTTCGGCAAGTTCAGCATGCCGGATTTTTTCGACATCAATTCCGTCGGCACCGACACGCACTTCCAGTTCCTCAACTGGACCACCGACAACAACGGCGCCTGGGACTATGCCGCCGACACGCGCGGCTATACGGTCGGTTTCAGCGCCGATTACGAAGATCGGAATTGGGGATTTCGCTTCGCCGAAGCCCTCATGCCCAAGGTCGCAAATGGCATCGACCTCGTCTGGAAGCCGTGGCAGGCGCACGCGGAAAATTTTGAATACGAATTGCGCCACGGGATGATTCCGAAAAAATCTGGTGTGGTGCGGCTCTTGGCTTATACAAATTACGCGAACATGGGCATCTATCGCGATCAGGTTACGCTGGCGGAAGAAACCGATACGGTGCCCGACATCACGGATCATCCCTGGAACATTACGCGCAAGTATGGCTTCGGCATCAACGTGGAGCAGGCGCTCACCCACTATCTGACGGCATTCGCCCGCTTCGGGTGGAACAACGATAAGACCGAATCCTTCGCTTACACCGAGGTCGGCCAGACGTTTGCCGAAGGTGTAGGCGCGAATGGCGCCTGGTGGCATCGCAAGCAGGATCGCGCCGGAGTTGCTTTTGTGAGCAATGCCATCAAGAAAGATCATCAGGATTATCTGGCGGCAGGAGGACAAGGTTTCCTGCTGGGCGACGGCGGGTTGAACTATGGCCGCGAGAATATTTTCGAGACTTACTACACGGCTCATCTTTGGCGCGGCATTTATCTTGCTCCCGGGGTGCAGCACATCGACAATCCCGGCTACAACCGCGATCGCGGACCGGTGGTTGTGCCCACGTTTCGCGCACACGTAGAGTTTTAGCTTCGCTCTTGCGTTGCGCCTCACAACGGCAAGCTAGTACATTCCATAAAGCATTTACGCGCCGCATAAACATTCATGACGATGACCACACAAGCGCTTTTCAATGGCCATTCCATGGTCGGTCGGCTGCAACGCGTGTTGGTGTGCTCGCCGCGCGCGGCCGGATGGAATCTGACCGAACGAGTCGCCCGCTGGCGAGATTTGGGATTTCTGCATGCGCCGGTTTATGAAAAAGCTCAAGCGCAACATGAAACTCTATGCGGCGAGTTGAGACGCGCAGGTGCTGAGGTCCTCGAGCTGCCATCGTCGGCTGACCTGACGCTGGACGCGGTTTACACCCACGATGCCTCGCTGGCCACCGACTTCGGATTGATCCTCATGCATCCGGGCAAAGCGAACCGCGTGGGCGAAGGAATAATTCACGGCGAGTTCAGCGAGCAACTGGGTCTGCCAGTGTTCGCGAAAATCGCGCCGCCAGGAACCACCGAGGCTGGAGATATCGTTTGGCTGAACGCGAACACGCTCCTGATCGGTCGGGGTTACCGCACAAATGCCGCTGGAATTGCGCAGATGCGCGACTTGCTCGCGCCGAAGGGCGTGGAAGTTCTCTCTGCGCCGTTGCCGCATGAGACTGGCCCAGACGCGTGTTTGCATTTGATGTCGCTCATCAGCCTACTTGACGAAAAGACGGCGATCGTCGATCTTCCCGTATTAGCGGTGGAAACTGTCGAACTTCTGCACGCGCGGGGTTTTAAACTGATCGAGATCGACTATGCCGAGCGCGAGAGCATGGCTTGCAATGTGCTGGCGTTGGGCGAAAATCGCCTGCTGGCGATCGCAGAAAACCGTCGAACCAATAATCGTCTCAGTGCCGCAGGATTCGATGTGCGTACATTTTCCGCCGACGAACTCTGCATCAATGGCGGAGGCGGGCCGACCTGCCTGACCCGTCCTTTGCTGCGCGGATAGGAAGAAGCTGACAGAACTTGCATGCTTTGTCCCCGCACCTGCGGGAAAAGTGAAAATTCCTGCAATCTCTATCGCTTTACTGCTCTTGGCACCTGTTTTCTCTTGCATTTAAACGAACTAGAGGCGATAGTGGAAATCGCCCGTCTGGTGCCGACTTCAGCCCTCCCGGCCCTCCCCTTAATTTTTTTCGGCATCACGACGGGCATTTCTCATCCAGCGCCGCGCGCCCTCTAACCCGGTGGCCATGCCAGCGGTCGACCGCCCAGTAGATGAACGTGCAGGTGAAACACCGACTGCCCCGCGCCGGGGCCAACGTTTAACACAGTTCGATACCCGCTCTCAACTTTGCGGTCACGCGCGATCTGCGCCGCGGCAAGGTGGCAGCGGCCGATGATCTCTGCGTCGGCAGCTTCCGCTTCTTTTAATCCCGCGAAATGCCGCTTGGGAATAATCAGAACGTGAGTGGGCGCCTGGGGCTGAATATCTTCAAAGGCGAAAATGTGTTCGTCTTCATAAACCTTCTTGGCGGGAATATCGCCGCGAATGATGCGACAAAAAAGACAATCGGAATCGGCCATATAGAATCCTCGCCGAAAACATACCACTCGCGCGGCAGACCTGTCAGCGCAGCCGGTTCATCCCTCGTCCAGGCCCAAGAGGCCAATATCGCAAGGCCAGTCCGCGACCCGTTACTTTTGTCACTTTTGACGCGGGTTGCGGCGACCTAGAATCGTCAGTATGAGCTTGGAATCGCTCCTCCTGAGCCAGGATCCGGAACTGGTCCGCATCATCCGGCCCACGCTCGAGAAGCTCTCGATCGACGTTGAAATCTGCCACGAAGCCCGCTCCGCCACCAATATTTTGATTTCGGAAAAGTTCGATGCGGTGGTCGTCGATTGCGACGATCTGAAGGGCGGCCTGGAAGTTTTGCAGGGGTTGCGCAGCACGCCCAGCAACAAGAACTCCGTCACCTTCGCCATTCTCAACGGAAAGAAAACCACGACGCAGGAAGCATTTGGCATGGGCGCCAACTTCGTGCTGCAGAAACCGATCAGTGCGCTCAATGCCTCCCGCTGCTTTCACGCGGCGCTAAATTTCATGGTCAAGGAGCGGCGGCGTTATTTCCGCCATCCCGTGAAGATGGAAGTCCGGATTGTTCTTAGCGAAAAGACTGTGAAGGCGATCAGCACCAACATCAGCGAAAGCGGAATTGCCCTGATGCTGCGGGAAGCTTTGCCCAAAGGCGCCACGCCGCGGCTGCAGTTTATGCTGCCCGATCTCAACCTCAATTTTGATGTAGAAGCGGAAGTTGTCTGGGCCGACATGAAAGGGCGAGCAGGACTTCGCTTCCGCGATCTCGTCCCGGGCACTCAGGAGCAACTGGAGAAGTGGCTCGACGAACGCCTTGAGGAAGAAATTCCTGCAGCCCGCGAGCGCGGCGCGACCGACTCCAGGCCGCAATAAGACGAAGCAGACCGATTCCGGCCCGCCCGCAAATCTTCCCACGCGGCGAAATAACTTTTACTTTTTTTCTTCTTCGATCTTGATGCGGAGCGACTTCAGGAATTTGAGGTCCTGGTCGTTGATTTTAAACTCAGGATTTGTAGACAACGTGGTGACCAGCGAGGTCTTGTCGGCCGGCTTTTCGCCTTGCTTGCTGACGCCGATGGTGGC
>Ga0209006_10006217_pt1 | contig 10824 bp, 8 predicted proteins | sample JacPin_JW_Ref_O2_FD_188567 | JGI IMG/M metagenome (GOLD analysis project Ga0209006, IMG submission 188567) | Forest soil microbial communities from Algoma, Ontario, Canada - Jack Pine, Ontario site 1_JW_Ref_O2 (SPAdes) (version 2) | ecosystem: Environmental > Terrestrial > Soil > Boreal... | reverse complement strand
CCGGATCCGCTCCTGGTGGGTCGACTTGGGGATGACCAGCAGATCATGCTGGAGGCACCAGCGCAGCAGCACCTGCGCGGGCGTGCGGCCGACCCGCCGCGCCACCTGCCGCACCACGGGATCATTCAGGTGCCGGCCGGTTCCCAGCGAACTGTACGCCTCGACCAGGACGTCCCACTGGCGGCACGTGTCGAGCAGGGCCCGCCGGTAAGAGAACGGGCTGAACTTCACCTGGTTGACGACCGGCGCAATCGTCCCCGCCGCCAGTACCGCGGCCAGGTCGCTCACGCTGAAGTTGGAGATCCCGATGGAACGGGCCAGATTCTGCTCGCGGCATCGCTCCATCCCGGGCCAGGCCCAGACCGGGCCGCCCTGCGGCCAGTGCACCAGATACAAGTCGACCTGGTCGACGCCAAGCCGCCGCAGGCTTTGCTCGGCCGCGGCTACCGGGTCCTGGTTCGCGGGATAGAACTTGGTGGTGATGAACACCTCGTCGCGGGGCACGCCGGACTCGCGGAGCGCCTGCCCAACGCTTTCTTCGTTGCCGTAGACCTGGGCCGTGTCGATATGTCGGTATCCCAGGTCGAGGGCCCAGCGTACGGCGTTCACGCAGGCCGCCCCGGCGGGCACCTGCCAGACGCCGAGACCGAGGACGGGCATGTGGTTCCCGTCCGCGAGGACCCGCGCGCGCCCGTCCGCTGTGAGATCGCCGACCGTCATGCGTACTCCTCCTCCGCGTAGCCTGACTCCATGGACTATCGAACTCTAGGGAACAGCGGCTGCGCGGTGTCGAGCCTGTGCCTGGGAACGATGACGTTCGGCGCCGAGAGCGATGAGACCGTCGCGCACCAGCAGCTTGACCGCTTCATCGAGGCGGGCGGCACGATGGTGGACACGGCCGACGTATACGCGGACGGACGATCCGAGCAGATCATCGGGCGCTGGTTCGCCCGCCGGCCGGCCGAGATCACCGAGCCGGTCGTGCTGGCCACCAAGGGCCGGTTCAACCTGCCGGCCGACACCTCGCCGAACGGCGCCGGGTCGTCCGCGCGCCACCTGACCCGGGCGCTGGACGCCTCTCTGCGCCGGCTCGGCCTGGACACCGTGGACCTGTACCAGGTCCACGCGTTCGACCCGCTGACTCCGATGGAGGAGACGCTGCGGACCCTCGACCAGTTCGTCCGGGCCGGCAAGATCCGCTACTACGGGCTGTCCAACTTCACCGGCTGGCAGCTGACCAAGGCCGTGCACCTGGCCCGCGCCCTGAACGTGGCCGGGCCGATCACCGTGCAGCCGCAGTACAGCCTGCTGGCACGGGAGATCGAGTGGGAGATCGTGCCGGCCGTGCTCGACGCGCAGATGGGCCTGCTGCCCTGGAGCCCGCTCGGCGGCGGCTGGCTGTCCGGCAAGTACCGCCGTGACCAGCGTCCGGCCGGCGCGACCCGGCTCGGCGAGGATCCCGGCCGCGGCATGGAGGCCTACGACCGGCGCGGCACGGACCGGACCTGGCACGTCATCGACGCGGTGCAGAAGGTGGCCGAGGACCGCGGCGTGTCCATGGCCGAGGTCGCGCTGGCCTGGGTAACCGCGAGGCCCGCGGTCAGCTCGACGATCCTGGGCGCCCGGACGCTGGACCAGCTCGAGGCCAACCTGCGTTCGGCCGGGCTGCACCTGACCGGCGCCGAGACCGCCGCGCTGGACGCCGCCAGCGACCCGCATCCGGTCGACTACCCCTACGGTGAGCTGGGCGTAGACCAGCGGTCCCGCACTCCGGGGGGCTAACCCCCCGGTGCGACATGGTGGGTGGCCCTATTGGATCGCCTCCGCCTTTCCGGCAGGCTCGGGTTAGGAAACCTGCCGCTGAGGAGGCCCACGATGAGGCCAGCACAGCACCAGTCCGGGATCACCGGCTTCGAGGCCGCCGACGCGCTGTTCGTGTCGGCGTTGCAGCGCTCGCAGGCGCCGAGCACGGACCAGGTCCGCCAGGCCGTCGACGCCGCGGTCCGGGCGTTCGGCTACTCCGGATGCGTGGGACGGGTCGCGCAGGAGTTCGGCGACCACCCCGAGACCGCGGCGGCCCGGATGCGCTGGGCCCGCGAGACGCTGGCCGGCCTGGCGCTCCGCGTCCGCCTGGCCGCGTAGACGGCGCGGGGCCCACCCCGGCCCAGCGGAGGTCTGCAGACGTGATGCCGGTGTGGCGCAGACAGCTCGCGGTGCACGGGGACCCCGGGCTCGCGACCCCGAACGAAAATGAACCCCGGGGTTCACCTTGTTCCGCCCGATGGCGGCGTTCCGCGGATTCGGCCGGAAGGGTCAGCGCAGGCCCATGGTGGAGTCGGAGATTGAGCGGGGGTCGCGGGGGTGCCAGGCACCGCGGGCGACGGCGCCGAGGAAGCGGTCGACGGCCCGGTTGAACACGTCGGGTTCCTCCAGGTTGGCGGTGTGGCCGGTGCGGGGCAGGACGGCCAGGCCGGAGGTGGGGATCGTCCGCTTGAGCATCAGCGCCGGTTCCAGGCAGCCGTCATCTTCGTCGCCCACCAGGACCAGGACCGGGATCCGCACCTGGGCCAGGTCGTCGGTCAGCGCGTACAGGGACGGCCGGGCGGCCTGGACGCCGCGCATGGTCAGCGCGCTGCCCAGGTCCGAATGCCCGGCCAGGGCCGCGGCGAACTCGGCCCAGCCGCGCGGGTTCTTGTCCTGGAACTGGACGCGGGCCGGCCCGACCGCGTACCGCTCGGCGACCTTGGCCGCGCCCTCGGCGGCGAACGCCGCGGCGGTCAGCATGGACTCGGTCCGGAAGGCGTCGGCACGCTCGGGCTGGGCGCCGTACCCGGCCCCGGCGACGACCGCCGACAAGATCCGGTCTGGGTGCGACAGGACCAGATGCAGGGCGGTGAACCCGCCCATCGACAGGCCGACCACGTGGGCCCGGTCGATGCCGAGACCGTCGAGGACCGCGATCGCGTCGGCGACGGCGCGGGCCTGGGAGTAGGCGGCGGGGTCGGTGGGCACGGCCGAGGGCGGGTAGCCGCGGGCGTCGTAAGTGACGCAGCGGTAGGCCGCGGAGAAGAACCGCAGCTGAGGCTCCCAGCTGCGGTGATCACCGGCGAACTCGTGGATGAAGAGCAGCGGCTCCCCCTGACCGGCTTCCTCGGCGTGCAGCGTGACGCCATCGTCGGTCACGATCGCTGCCATGTCTGCTCCCGCGGTATCAGTAGTCCGTCTCGGTATCTTTTACCGGATCCGCGCCCATGATGTGCTGGTAAGTCCGCGCCGAGGCCGCCGCGGCGTCGCCGTCGGCCAGGGCCGTGAGGATCTCGTCGTGCTGGCGGGCGGATTCGGCGTGCGTCCGCGTGACCCGCGGGCCGCCGTGCAACGCCGCCCACAGCAGCCGCATCAGCGACAGCAGCAGCGGGCTTCCGGCGCAGGAGTACACGGTGAAGTGGAACTCCCGGTTCAGCTCCAGGTACCGGGGGTCATCGTCGGGCAGGGCCCGCATCTGGTCGTTCAGGGCGCGCAGCCGGTCCAGGCCGGCCGCGTCGATCTTGCGGGCCGCCAGCGACGCGCCGAGCGACTCCAGCGCCGCGCGGACCCGGAAGTTCTCCTCGACCGGGCCTAGCTCCGGCGCGGCGACGGTGAAGCCGCGGTGGGTATCGCAGACCAGCAGCCCCTCGGACTCCAGCCGCCGCATCGCCTCCCGGACCGGGGTCTGGCTGACCCCGAACCGCTGAGCCAGGTCCCGCTGGCGCAGCTGCTCCCCGGCCGCGAGCTCGCCGGTGATGACCAGCTCGCGGACGAGCGCGGCGACCAGGTCGGTCTTGCTGACGTAATCCCCGGTCATAACCATGGCCCTCCCATAGCTCGCGGACCCGCGCGGGCACCAGCGGCAGCTGGCCGACGCCGCCGGCCAGGCCGAGCGCGTCCCGGACCGCGTTGGCCACCGCCGCGCCGGCCGCGCTGACCCCGCCCTCGCCCGCGCCCATCACGCCCAGCGGGTTCCCGGGCGACGGGGCGTCCTGCGATACCAGAAGGTCGACCGGCGGGATTTCGGCCGCGGTCGGCATCCGGTACTCGATGAACGAGATGGCCTGAGGCTGGCCCGCCTCGTCGTAGCCGAACTCCTCGAACAGGGCCCCGCCGATGCCCTGGGCCACGCCGCCCCGCAGCTGGCCCTCGACCAGCATCGGGTTGACGGCCCGGCCGACCTCGTAGGCCACCAGGTAGCGCAGCACCCGCACCTGCCCGGTGCCCGGGTCGACCGCCACCACCGCGGCGTGCGCGCCGTACGGGTAGGTCATGTGGGAGACCTCGAAGCGGCGGCGGGCAGACAGGCCGGCCGGCTCGCCCGGCTCCAGGTACCGGCGGCCGGGCTCGGCGGCGCGGGCGATCTCGGCCAGCCCGACGCGGACGCCCGGGTCACCGCGGATGGCGACCGTGCCGTCGCGCAGGTCCAGGTCCGCGACATCGCATTCCAGGATCCGGGCGGCGAGCTGGACGGCCCGCTCCCGGACCGCGGTCGCGGCCTGGTGGACCGCGCTGCCGCCCACCACCGTGGACCGGGAGGCCCAGGACCCGGCGCCGAACGGCTGGGCGTCCGTGTCGCCGGTGACGACGCGGACGATCCCGGGGTCGACGCCGAGCGCGTCCGCCGCGATCTGGGCCAGGACGGTCTCGATGCCCTGGCCCAGCGAGGTGCCGCCGGAGTACACGTGGACCGCGCCGGACTTGCTCACGGTCACGTCCGCCGTCTCCTGCGGCCCGAGACCGCTCTTCTCCACGAACAGCGCCAGGCCGAAGCCGTACAACGCCGGCCCCTCGTCGGCCGGGCGGGCCCGGTAGCCGAGGCGGTCAGCCTCGGCCACCAGCGCGGCGAGCAGGGCCGGGTAGTCGCCGGTGTCCAGGATCATGTCGGTGCCCAGGGTGGCGATCGGCCGGCGGTGCGGTATCTCGTCGCGGGTGAGCAGGTTGCGGCGCCGCAGCTCGATCCGGTCCAGGCCGAGCTGGTCGGCGGCCACGTCCAGCAGGTGCTCGCGGGCCGCGGTGCCCTCGAACCGGCCCGGTGCCCGGTAGGTGCCGCACGGCGTCTTGTTGGTCAGGACGACCCGGATCCGTCCCCGGTAGGCGGGCACCCGGTACGGCCCGGGCAGCATGGCCACGGTCAGTTCGGGCACCGCGACCCCGTGGGTCCGGCAGTAGGCGCCGTTGTCGTGCGCGACGTCGTCCGTGATCGCGAGGATCGCGCCGTCTGCGTCGAAGGCGGCGGCGATGCGGTGGTGCTGCTGGCGGGAGTGATTGACCGCGACCAGGTGCTCGGCCCGGTCCTCGGCCCACTTGACCGGGCGGCCGAGCCTGCGGGCCAGCCACGGGATCAGGAAGTCCTCGGGGTAGAACTCGCCCCTGACCCCGAACCCGCCGCCCGCGTCCACGCCGCGCACGTGGATCAGCGTCTCGTCCATGCCGAGCAGGCGGGCCAGCAGGTCACGGTTGAACACCGGCACCTTGGTCATGCCGAAGATGTCCAGCGCGCCGGTGTCCGGATCCGGGGCTGCCAGCAGGCAGCGGGGCTCGAGCGGCACCCCGCTGTGCCGGCCGATGGCGAGCTCGATCCGGACCACGTGCCGGGCGGCGGCGAAAGCGGCGTCCACGTCGCCGTAGCCCCGGGTCAGCTCGGCCGCGGGCGGGCCGTCAGCGGTCCGGGCGTCGAGCACCACGGTCCGTTCGGAGATATCGATTTCAACCAGTTCGGCGGCGTCCTCGCAGGCGTACGGGTCCTCGCCGACCACGACCGCGAGCGGCTCGCCCACGTACCTGACCTCGGTCCGGGCCAGGACCGGCTGCAGGTACCCGCTGAGGTCGGGGCCCGGCACGGCCAGGCGGACCGGGATGACCAGGTCCGGGGGGAGGTCGGCCGCGGTGACCACGGCGGTGATGCCCGGCGCCTTGACGGCCAGCGTGACGTCCACGTCGTTGAGGTCGCCGTGGGCGCTGGGCGAGCGCACGACCCGGGCCCACAGCTGGCCGGGGACGCTGATGTCGTCGCCGAACCGGCCCCGGCCGCGGAGCAACCGCGGGTCTTCCTTGCGCGGCAGCCGGGCGCCGACCGCGCTCACGTGGCGTCCCGCTGCGCGCGGCGGGCCTGCGCGGTGGCCACGACCGCCTCGACGATGCCCTGGTAGCCGGTGCAGCGGCACAGATTGGAGGCGACAAGCTCGCGGGCCTGCCGCTCTGTGAGCTCCGCGGCTTCGGCCAGGTAGGCCTCGATCAGCATGAGGAAGCCGGGGGTGCAGAACCCGCACTGCAGCGCGTGGTGGTCGCTGAACGCCTGCTGCAGGTCTGACAGCCGGTCACCGTCGGCCAGCCCCTCTACGGTCTGGACCGAGGCGCCGTCGGCCTGGACCCCGAACACCAGGCAGGCGCGGGCCGGCTGGCCGTCCAGGATGACCGTGCACGCGCCGCAGATGCCGTGCTCGCAGCCCAGGTGGGTGCCGGTGTAGCCCAGGTCGTGGCGCAGCATGTCGGCCAGCGTCCGGCGGGCCTCGACGGTCAGCTCGTGGTGACGGCCGTTGACCCACACGGTGATGTGGTGCAGGTCCTTCATCAGATGCCTCCGAGGGCGGCGCTGAGGTCCTGGGGCAGCACCGGGATGTGGTCGAAGCTCACGCCGGCCTGCGACAGCGCGTCGTTGACGGCGCCCAGGACGGCCGCCGGGGCGCCGATCGTGCCGCCCTCCCCCATGCCCTTGGCGCCGGTCTCGCTGAACCGGGACGGGGTCTGCAGGTGGACGATGTCGATGTCGCACATCTCGGCCGCGGTGGGCGCCAGGTAGTCCATCAGCGTGGTGGTGACCGGCTGGCCGTCCGGGTCGAAGCAGAGCCGTTCGGCCAGCGCGGCCGCCGCGCCCTGGGTGACGCCGCCGCGCACCTGCCCGTCCACCACCACCGGGTTGATGACCACGCCGCAGTCCTCCACGACCAGGTACCGGTGCAGGCGGATGGCGCAGGTGCCCGGGTCGATGACGACCATCGCCGCGTGACAGGCGTTGGAGAACGTGCCGGGCGGGTCGAACGTGGCCCGGGCCTCCAGCCCGTAGCGCAGGTCTTCGGTCAGCCGGTGGGCCTGGAAGTGGACGACCCGGGCCAGCTCGGCGATGGGGACGGCGGCGCGGGTGTCGCCCCGGATCCGGGCGGTCCCTTCGGCCAGTTCCACATCGGCCGGGCTGGCCTCGAGCAACTGCGCGGCGACGTGCTTGAGCTGGCTGGCCACCAGGTCCGCGGCCCGGCCCGCGGCGCCGCCGCCGATCACGACCGAACGGCTCCCCCAGGTCCCCCAGCCGTACGAAGCCAGGTCGGTGTCACCCTGGCGGAGCCGGATCTGGTCCGGGTGCACGCCCAGGCGGTCGGCCACGATCTGCGCGAACGTGGTCTCGTGGCTCTGGCCGTGGCCGCAGGTCCCGGTGGTGACGATGACCTCGCCGGTCGGGTCCATCCGGACCAGGGCGGTGTCGTAGCCGGGAGTCATCCGCATCCGGCGCTGCGACATGGTGGGCGTGCCGTACGCGGTGCGCTCGGAAAAGCACGAGTAGCCGATGCCCGCGAGTTGTCCCGTTCCTCTGAACCGGTCTCTCTCGGCCGGCCATTTTCTTTCGCGCACCTGCTGTTCGGCGAGGTCGAGGGCCTCGCGGTAGCTGCCCTCGTCGTAGGTGATCTGGTTGACCCCGGTGTAGGGGAAGTCGCCGGGGCCGATCAGGTTGCGCCGCCGGACGTGCAGCGGGTCCAGGTCGAGGGCGGCCGCGGCCTTCTCCATCAGCCGCTCCATGACCAGCACGATCTGCGGCCGGGACACGCCCCGGTACGGGGCGGCGGGGGCCTTGTTGGTGGCGATGGCCCGGCCGCGGGCGCGGTAGGCCGGCACCTTGTAGACCCCGGGGAGTTCGGTCGCGGCCATCAGCGGCTCGACCGCGCAGGTGAACGGGAAGGCCGAGTAGGCGCCGGTGTCGCAGTCGATCTCGGCGTCCAGGGCCAGGATCGCGCCGTCCGGGCCGAACGCGGCGCGGACCCGGTACCGCTGCTCGTGGCCGTGGAACGAGGCGGTCAGGTTCTCCTGCCGGTCCTCGGCCCAGCGCACCGGCCGGCGCAGCCGCAGCGCGGCGGCGGCCACCGCCACCTCCTCCCGGCCGACCACGCACTTGAGCCCGAACCCCCCGCCGACGTCCGGGGCGATCACTCGTATCGTGCGTTCCGGGAGGTTCAGCGCCTGGGCGATCCCGGACCGGACCTGGTGCGGGACCTGGGTGGAGACGTGCACCACCAGCTGATCGTCACGGTCGTCCCACTCGGCCAGGCAGGCGCGCCCCTCCAGCGGCAGCGCGGCGACCCGGGCGCTGGCGAAGGTGGCGGACACGGTCAGCGCCGCTTCGGCGAAGATGACGGCCAGCCGGTCGTCGTCGAACATCAGCAGGTCGACCAGGCGGTTGCCGTCGGCCTGCTCGTGCAGCCGCGGCGCGCCCGGGGCCTGGGCCTGCTCGATGCTGGTTACCGCGGGCAGCGGAGCCCAGTCGACCTCGACCAGTTCGATCGCGTCCTCGGCCCGGTAGGGGTCATCGGCGATCACCATCGCCACCGGCTCGCCGGTGAACCGGACCGTCTCCCCGGCCAGGATGGGCATCCGGGTCGGGACGAACTCCTCGCGCTCCAGCATCGCGAGCAGGTAGGGGTGGCCGAGGCTGGCCGCGGTGAGGACGGCGGCCACGCCGTCGGCCTTGAGCGCGGCGTCGGTGTCGACGGCTCCTACCCGGGCGTGGGCGTGCGGGCTGCGGACGAACGCGGCGTGCAGCAGGCCGGACCGGCTCTTCGGGTCCAGGTCGGCCGTGAAGCGGCCCCGGCCGAGGAGCATCCGGCGATCCTCCTTCCGCGGCAGCGGTACGCCGATCCACTGGCTCACGGGCTGCGCTCACTCGCCTCGGCCAGGGCGCGGGCGACCAGGGTGGCGGTCAGCCGGCGCCGGTACTGGGTGGTGCCGTGCGTGTCGTCCGGTGGCTCGATCGCAGTCGCGGCGTGCTCGCCCATGGCTTGCCAGGTATCCGGGACGGCGGGTTGCCCGGCCAGCAGGCCGGCCTGCACCTGGACCGGCTGCGGGCCGACGCCGCCGAGCACCACGCGGCCGGACCGGCAGACGCCGCCGTCGACGTCCAGGGCGACCGCGGCGGCCACTACCGCGAAGTCCCCCTGGCGCGGGGCGAACTCGGTGAGCACGGCGTGCGGCTCCGGACGCGGGAACCACAGCTCGGTGATCATCTCGTCCGGGCTGGCCACGGTGGTGTAGTAGCCCTGGAAGAACTCCGCGGCCGGGACGTGACGGCGCCCGCCTGGGCCGGTCAGTACCACCTCTGCTTGCAAAAGGACCGCGAGCAGGCACCATTCCGAGGCCGGGTCGGCGTGCGCGATGCTGCCGCCGAACGTGCCGCGGCTGCGGATCGGGTAGTGCCCGATCCAGCGCGCCGACCGGGGCAGCACCCCGAAATCACCGGTGACGGCGGGGTCCCGGCTGGTCTCGACCATCCGGTGCGTGGTCAAGGCGCCGATACGCAGGCCGTCACCGTCGGCCCGCAGGTAGGACAGGCCCGCTATTTTCGTCACGTCGATCAGCGCGGACGGCCGGGCCAGCCGGAAGTTCATCATCGGGACCAGGCTGAGCCCGCCGGCCAGGATCTTGGCCTCGTCGCCGAGTTCGGCGAGCAGCGCGACCGCCTCACCCACGCTGTGCGCTCGGTGGTAGGCGAACGGCGCTGGCTTCACCTGGCTGGCTCCTCAGACTCCGGCCTGCCTCCCCGGAGATCGCGATGCGGCTTCCCCGGAGCTCCGGTTCATTTGGTATACCATATTTCAAACGATTCTGGAGCCCTTCATGCCCCATCCTCAGCTGCTGGTCCAGGATCATCCGGCGGGTTTCCGCTGGCTGCGCCTGGATCGGCCGGACCGGCGGAACGCCCTGGATCCGGGGCTGATGGCCGCGGTCAGGGACGCGCTCGCGGCCGAGCCCGGGACACTCGCCGTGCTCGGCAGCACCGACCCCCAGGTGTTCTGTGCGGGGGCGGATCTGACCATTTCTGATGCCGAACGGGCCGTGGTCTCAGATCTGGTCTACGACTGCTGCCAGACCATCGTGACCCGGCCCGGGCCGGTGATCGCGGTGCTCACCGGGGCGGCGGTCGGCGGCGGGGCGCAGCTGGCCGCCGCGGCGGACTTCCGGATCGCCGGTCCAGACGCGCGGCTGCGGTGGATCGGCCCGCCGGGCCTGGACCTGGCGGTGGGCGCCTGGATCCTGCCCGACCTGGTCGGCCGCGGCGCGGCCCTCGATATCACGCTGACCGGACGCTGGGTGGAGGCGCCCGAGGCACTCGCCCTCGGGCTGGTGCACCAGGTCACCGGCGACCCGGAAGCGGCGGCCGGCCAGTTCGCCGCGGACCTGGCGGCCCGCGGGACCGGGGCCGGGATCAAGCCCGTGCTGGCGGCCGGGGGCCTGCTCGGCCGGCTGCAAGCCGAACGCGAGGCCAACCGTGCGGCGTGGGCGCGGGTGACCGGCGTTGGCCAGCGGTTACCAGGACTCCGGCGGTTACCAGGACTCCGGCGGTTACCGGGACCCCGGCGGTTACCGGGACCCCGGCGGTTACCGGGGCTGGAGCGTGGCCGGCTGGCGGGAGCACCTGCCGGGGGTGCCGGACGTGGCCGCGTTCGCGGCCGGACTGAGCGGCGACACGATCCCGGCGCTGGCCGCCGCGTCGGCCGCCGCCGCGCCAGCGCGGGTCGCGGTCACCGTGGACGGTGA
>Ga0209006_10006216_pt1 | contig 10824 bp, 10 predicted proteins | sample JacPin_JW_Ref_O2_FD_188567 | JGI IMG/M metagenome (GOLD analysis project Ga0209006, IMG submission 188567) | Forest soil microbial communities from Algoma, Ontario, Canada - Jack Pine, Ontario site 1_JW_Ref_O2 (SPAdes) (version 2) | ecosystem: Environmental > Terrestrial > Soil > Boreal... | reverse complement strand
CGGCACGGTGACCTCGGGCATCATCAGCGCGATGGACCGGACGGTCGAGGTGCCGGCCGAGGACGACCACTCGGCCCTGCTGGTGTCGGCGCTGCAGACCGACGCCGCGATCAACCCCGGCAACAGCGGCGGCGCGCTGGTGAACTGCTCGGGTGATCTCATCGGGGTTCCTACCGCGGGCGCGACCGTGCCAACCGCAGACGGCGGATCCTCAGCCGGCAGCGTCGGGCTCGGCTTCGCAATTCCGGTCAACATCGCCAAGACGATCTCCGATGAGATCATCTCCACCGGGCGGGTGTCGCATTCGTACTTCGGCGTGCAGACGGTGCCGATCCCGGCCGACGCGGCCGCGCAGGCGGGCCTCAAGGGCGGGCTGTTCGTGGCGGGCGTCGTGCCCGGCGGCCCGGCCGCGAAGGCGGGCCTCCAGCAGGGCGACGTGATCACCGAGATCAACGGCCAGACCGCCACCACCAACGTCCAGCTGCAGGAGCTGACGCTGACCAAGCAGCCGGGGGACACGGTGACGATCGGGTACGCGCGGGACGGGGCGACGGGCAAGAAGACGACCGTGACGCTCGGCTCGCAGCCGTAGGTTGGCCGACAGCCGTCCGAGCTCGGCGCACCTGCCCCAGCTTCGCGGCGGGCGGGTGAAATGATCGTGCGTATGCTGCCATGGAGCGCTGAGCTGACCGGACGGATAGACGAGCACGTGATCAGCAGCGAGCTGCTGCGCGGCAACCCGCTGGGGGACCCGGCCGAGCGGCCGCTGCTGGTCTACACGCCGCCCGGATACGACGACTCGCCGGACCGCGCGTACCCGGCCGTGTACGTGATCCAGGGCTACACCGGGCAGCTGGCGATGTGGCGGAACCGGACGGCGTTCCGGCAGCCGTTCCCTGAAACCGCCGACGCGATGTTCGCGCGCGGCGACGCGCCGCCTGCGGTGGTCGTGTACGTGGACGCGTGGACCGCCTACGGCGGCAGCCAGTTCGTCGACTCGCCCGGCACCGGGCGCTATCACTCGTACCTGTGCGACGAGGTCGTGAGCTACGTGGACGCGCGGTACCGGACGATCCCCGACGCCGCGCACCGGGCGATCACGGGCAAGTCGAGCGGCGGGTTCGGCGCCATGATCACGCCGATGCTGCGGCCCGACCTGTTCGGCGCGCTGGCGACGCACGCGGGCGACGCGCTCTACGAGTACTGCTACATCCCGGAGTTCCCCGTCGTCGTCCGGCATCTGCGGAAGTACGACGGGAACATCCTCCGGTGGTGGGACGACTTCCGGTCCCGGGTGTCGTTCACGCAGCCGGAGGACATGCCCCTGGTCGCGCTGCTCGGCGTCGCCGCCTGCTTCTCAGCGGCTGACGACGGCACCCCCGAGCTGCCGTTCGACCCGGTCACCGGCGTGCTCCGGCCGGACGTGTGGCAGCGGTGGCTGGACTGGGACCCGGTCCGGATGGCGCCGCGCTACGCCGCCGCCCTGCGCGGGCTCCGGGGCATCTGGATCGACGCCGGGACCAGGGACGATTTCTACCTCGACGTCGGCGCGGCCGCCTTCCGGGCGGCGCTGCTCGACGCGGGAGTCCCGGCGGAGCTGATCCGCTTCGAGCTGTTCGACGCGACCCACGCAGGCATCGACTACCGGTACCCGCTCTCGCTGGCGTGGCTCTGCCAGCGAATGGCCGACTGACCGGGCGACCGGCCCGCTAGCCGAGCGCGGCGCTGGCCGCCCGGAGCTCCTGCAGCGACTGGCGCGCGAGGTCGCCGAACTCCTGGTGGTTGCCGGGGTCCATCCAGCGGGCGAAGGCGCGCTTGAACGCGAGGACGCCGAGCTCGGCGGCGAGGCTGGCGGCCGGGTCCGGCACGCCGCGCCGCTGGAGCGCGTCGCTCATCGCCTTGGCCAGGCCGACGCGCTTGAGCGCGTCGCGCTCCTGGAGCTCGCTGTTGGCGGCGACGACCGCCTGGAGCCTGGGTCCGAGCTCGCGTCGTTCCGGCGTGATGGCCACCGCGGCGGCATCGAGGGCGGCGGCGACCGCCTCGAGCGGGGTGGCGGCGTCGGGGGCGGCGGCGATCCCCTCCGCGAACAGCCGGCTCAGCGTGTCCTGGCCGGCCACGAGCACCTCCCGCTTGTCCGGGAAGTGCCGGAAGAAGGTGCTCTTGGTCAGTCCGGCCCGGTCCGCGATCTGGGCGACGGTGGTGTTGTCGTAGCCCTGCTCGGTGAACAGGTCGAGCGCGGCGGCGACCAAGCGCTGCCGCGCGTCCGGTTCCCATCGGGCCATGCGCACAGCATAGTTGATGCGACTCTTATCCCATCACGCTGCTACAGTGATGGGACCTTGGTCGCATCACTGTAAGGAGAGCTGCTCATGCGCGTATTCGTCACCGGCGCGTCCGGCTGGATCGGATCAGCCGTCGTCCCCGAGCTCATCGGCGCGGGTCACCAGGTCCTGGGGCTCGCCCGGTCCGACTCCTCGGCCGCCGCCGTCGCCGCCCTGGGGGCCGAGGTTCTGCGCGGGGATCTGGAGGATCTGGACGCGCTGCGGGCCGGGGCGGCCGACGCCGACGCGGTCGTCCACCTCGCCTACGTCCACGACTTCACCCAGATGGCGGCCTCGGTCCAGATCGACGCGAGTGCCGTCGAGGCGCTGGCCGAGGCGCTCGCGGGCACCGGCAAGCCGCTGGTCGCGGCCTCGGGAACGCCCGCGATGCCGGGCGCGGTGGCGACCGAGCGGGACTTCCCCGCCTTCGGCGGGCCGGCGGCGGGCCGGGACAAGAACGCCCGGGCCGTTCTCGACCTGGCCGCGCGCGGCGTCCGCTCCTCCGTCGTGCGAATGCCGCGGTCGGTGCACGGCGACGGCGACCGCCACGGCCTCATCTCCCGCGTCATCGGCCTGGCCCGCGGCAACGGAGCCGTCGGTTACGTCGGCGACGGGTCCAGCCGCTGGCCGGCGGTGCATGTGCTGGACGCCGCCGCCCTGGTTCGCCTGGCGGTCGAGCGGGCGCCGGCCGGGTCGGTGCTGCACGCGGTGGCCGATGAGGGGGTGCCGGTCCGCGATTTCGCCTCCGCGATCGGCCGCCACCTCAACCTGCCGACGGCTTCCGTCCCGGCCGAGGAGCTCGGCTTCCTCGGCATAATCCTGGCGCTCGACTGCCCGGCGTCAAGCGCGCTCACCACCGAGTTGCTTGGCTGGCGGCCGGTTCAGCCCGGCCTCATCGAGGACCTGGACAAGGGCCACTACTTCGGCTGATGGTGCCCGTTTGCGTTAGAGCGCACTCTAACTCGTAGGCTCGTAAGGGTGACGACCTGGAGCATCAGCGAAGCGGCCGAGAAATGCGGGCTGTCCCAGCACACGCTGCGCTGGTATGAGCGCATCGGCCTGCTCGGACCGGTGGCCAGAGACGCCAACGGACGACGCCGGTTCAGCGACTCGGATCTGAGCTGGCTCACCCTCATCACCAAGCTTCGCGAGACCGGCATGCCCGTCAGCGACATGCAGCGCTACGCGGAGCTGGTGCGGTCCGGCGGCGGCGAGGCCGAGCGCCTCGAGCTCCTGCGGCGTCACCGCGAGGAGGTGCGCCGAGCGCTGGCAGCCCAGCGGGAGTGCCTCAAGCTGCTCAACTCGAAGATCGACACCTACTCGCGCCGGGTCGGCGAAACGCGGACGCAGTCATAAGGACAAGAAGGGCAGAAATGCGCACCACTAAGCTAGGCGACCTCACCGTCTCCGCCCAGGGCCTCGGCTGCATGGGAATGAGCGAATGGTACGGGGCGGCGGACTGGGACGAGTCCATCGCCACGATCCACGCGGCGCTCGATGCGGGCGTGACGTTCCTCGACACGGCCGACGCCTACGGCGCCGGCCACAACGAGGTGCTGGTCGGCCGGGCGATCGCGCACCGCCGGGACGAGGTGCAGCTGGCCACCAAGTTCGGCATCGACCGGTCCGGCGGCGACGGCAAGGCCCGCGTCCTGCGCGGCGAGCGGACCTATGTCAAGCGGGCCGCCGAGGCCAGCCTGGTCCGGCTCGGAGTCGACGTCATCGACCTGTACTACCTGCACCGTCCGCCGCAGACGGCCGAGATCGAGGAGACCGTCGGCGCCATGGCCGAGCTGGTCGCCGAGGGCAAGGTCCGCTACCTCGGCCTGTCCGAGGTCAACAACGACCTGCTCCGCCGGGCCTGCGCGGTGCACCCGATCACCGCCGTGCAGAGCGAGTACTCGCTGTGGACCAGGGACGTCGAGACTGACGTCCTCGACGCCCTGCGTGAGCTCAACGTCGGGCTAGTGCCCTACTCGCCGCTCGGCCGCGGTTTCCTCACCGGCACGGTGGACGTCAGCGCCCTCGGCGCGAATGACTTCCGCGCCAACAACCCGCGGTTCACCGGCGCGGCGGCGACGACCAACCAGGCGATCGCCGACACCGTGCGCGAGGTCGCCGCGGCCAAGGGCGTCGCCCCCGCGCAGATCGCCCTGGCCTGGGTCTACGCCCAGCAGGAGCGGCTCGGCATCCCGTTGGCGCCCATCCCCGGGACCAAGCGCGTCAAGTGGCTCGAGCAGAACATCGCCGCCCTCGACATCACGCTCACCGAGGAGGAGCTGGCCCTCCTCGACCCGCTCGGCAGCAGGGTATCCGGCGCCCGTTACTAGCCGCCCGGGCTCATTGTTCACAGGGCAGCCCGCGACCCGAAGTACCCGCGATGACGCCTGTATCCGTCCTGCTTGTTGGGCGTGGTGACGGTGAGGACGGTGTGTCGATGCAGGTAAGGCGCGGGCGGTCAGGAGCAGGATCGCGGCGGTGATTGCCAGCCCGGCGGCGGCTGCGAGCTGGAGTACGCGCCGCGATCGGGGCTGCCCGAGCCAGCGCGCGCGTTGGATAAGGGTGTCCACCGTCGTGAGCCAGCCGAAGGTGCAGATGATGTGGACCACGGCGAAGAGGACGCCGATTGACCTCAGCGGCTGCCCTAGGCTGGCGGCAAGCCCCGGGACGATCACGAGGTAGATCGTCAGCGCCTTCGGATTGACGATGGTGGCCGTGAAGGCGCGGGCCGAAGCCGATCGCACCCCCGGCTCATGCGGGCCCGGCCGCCGCCGGGTTCTGATCGCGGGGTACGCGACCCGCACGGCCAGCGCGAACAGCACGGCCGCGCCGACGTACGCCAGCAGGCGGGCGAGACGGGAATCGCTCAGCGTCTGCGCGAGCGGCGTGAAGCAGACGGCGGCGGCGATCAGCGAGATCGCCGCCGCCGTCCCGATCGCGATGCGGGCCCCGATCCAGCGGGACCCCTCGACTGCCCCGGCCACGGTCAGCGCGAAGCTCGCGCCCGGCGTGATGACCAGCGGCAGCACGACGCCCGTGATGTCAGCGACGTCGGCGGCCGTGATCACGAGGCGGGCGTCAGCGGATGGAAGACGGTGCGGACCCAGCCCGCGGCGTCGAACACGTGCACGGCGAAGGCAGGGACGGCGGCGGCATCGACGATCGGGTCGGTCCTCGAGCCCAGCCGCATGGTCGAGGCCACGCCGCCGGCGCCGAGCAGCGGGGCGCCGGCGAAGCGGGCGGCCAGGGACGTGTGGACGTGCCCGGTGAGGATCGCCGCCAGCCGGGGATGCCGCGCGAGCTCCGCCAGCCCCTCGGGATCGCGCAGCCCGAGACCGTCCATGAGGAGGTGGCCGACCGCGACCGGCGGGTGGTGCAACGCGATCACGGCCGGTCCGGGCGAGTCGTCAAGAGCCTGCCCGGCGAACGCCAGCGACGTCGCGTCGAGGCGCCCGTCGTTGGCCCCCTCGATCAGCGAGTCCAGCGCGATCAGGCGCAGGCCGTCGATGTCGAGAACGTCGTCGAGCGGCCCGGTTGAGCCGGGGCTGAGGCAGCCGCGAGCAGGCTCGCGCCGATCGTGGTTTCCGACCGTGGCCAGCCATGGGCGGTCGGCCGGCATGGCGGAGGCGAACTGCTCGTACTCGGCCGCGGTGCCGTGGTCGGTGAGGTCGCCGGTGACGACCAGCGCGTCCGCCCCGGTGGCGGCGGTCTCGGCGACAACATCGAGCAGACGCTGCAGGCGCGGCGCGGTGCCGTCTAGGTGGGTGTCGCTGAGGTGAGCGATGACGGTCATCAAACTCCTAATGGTTAGGCAAAATATATCCGTTAGGCACGGTAACATCATCGGCATGGAGCTTCCAGCCGATATTGGCGACCTTGCCATCGGATTCGCGAACACCCTGGTCCACGACGGCCGCGGCGGGGTGGATGACCTGCTGTCGTCGGCTCCGGCGGCGCGGGCCTGGCTGACCGGCCGCGGGCTTCGCCCCGCCGTCGACTACGAGTCCCTGCTGGCCGCGCGCTCCGCCACCCGGGCCCTGTTCGCTGCGGCCGTCGCCCCGCACCCCGCTAGCCGGGCCGACAACGGCCGGGCCGGCATGCCGGCCGAAACCGCCCTCGGGCTGCTTCAGGGCAGCGTCGACGCGATCGCTCCGGCCACGCGCTACGGCTATGACGGGGGCCGGGTCACGGTGACGCGGACCACCGACCTCGACCCGGGCAACGCCACGCTCGGCATCCTCGCCTTCGCGGTGCTCGAGCTGCTCGCCTCCCCGGCCGCGGACGAGCTGCGCGCCTGCCAGGCGCCCCGCTGCGTGCGCTACTTCCGCAAGCACCGCCGTCAGGAATGGTGCAAGCCGTCCTGCGCCAACCGGGCACGCGTCGCCCGCTACGCCGAACGCCACCAGGCCGCGGCGGGGCAAGCGGATCCGGGCTAGCGCGGACGCAGTCGGCCGTCGTTCAGGTGACTAATTGCCGCGGCTACACCCGGATGAACTGCCGCGGGTGATGTTCCTGGCCGCTGCCGTCGGGGCATCTCTGCAGGCAGGAAACATTTCGGCGGTCGGGGGTGAGCCTTCACTGCATCCGATGACGTGGATGTTCGTGGCCATTTTGGTGACGTTCCTCATCACCAGGATGGTGACCAGGCTGATCCGGTCGGGCAGCGGCGGCGGAGCCGGGCTCGGCAACGTCTCGCTCGGCGGCAACCACATTCACCACCAGGTGTTCGGCATCCTGATCATCATCGGAACCGGCATCGTGCTGGTATCGCAGACCCCGTCGGGGGCCTCGCTTGACGCGGCGGCCGCGGTCTTCGGCATCGGCGTCGGCTTGACCGTGGACGAGTTCGCGCTCTGGCTGAACCTGAAGGACGTCTACTGGGCCAGGCAGGGGCGGCAGTCGGTCGACGCGATCTTCTGCGTCCTGGTGATAACCGGGGCGCTGATCGGCGGGTCCAGCCTCGTCACGGGCGGGATCGGGTCGGCGGAATGGTGGTCGTCGATAGCCGGCATCGCAATCACCCTCGCGCTCTGCCTGATCTGCCTGCTCAAGGGCAAGATCATCACCGGTGTCACCGGCATCGTCATCGGCCCGGTGGCGCTGGTCGGGGCGATCAGGCTGGCCAAGCCGGGGTCCTGGTGGGCCGCGCGCCGCTACCCGACCCGGCCGCGCCGGGCCACTCGCGCCGCGTCCCGCTACGACCAGCGGCGAATGGAGCGGTGGAACTGGGCCAGGGACCTGGTGGCCGGCGCTCCGACCCCGGAAAAACAGGCTGACCCGGCCGCCTTGCCGCCAAGTGCCGATTGACAGGCAGCCGGTACGACCCGTTCGGGTCCGTTCGGGTCAGTGGAACTTTTACTTCACCGGCCGACCGCTGCGACCATATCCTCCATTTCGGCGGGTGGTCGGGTTGCGCCAACCGAGTGTTGCCGTGCGGCCCGGCTGACAGCACCATCCGGGAAGGACGAACGTGACCGAGGCGATGCTCGACGGCAAGCCGGCGGCGCCCAACTCCGAGGAGCTGATCAGTCGCGCGCAGTCGCTGATCCCGCTCCTGCGCTCGAACGCGAACCTGGCCGACCGACTGGGCCACGTGCCGGACGAGAACATGCGCGCGATCGAGGAAGCCGGCCTGCTCCGGATGCTGATGCCAGTGAACCGCGGCGGCTATTGGACCGACGCCGCGACGGCGGCGACCGCGATGACCCACATCGCCAGCGGCTGTCCGTCCACCGCCTGGGTCCTGCAGATCTACAGCGGCATCGGCCGCATGGCGGAAGTCTTCCCCGAGGAGACGCTGGCCGAGATTTACGCCGAGACGCCTAACGCCAGGTTCGCCGGCACCTTCGGCTCCGCGGGCGCGGTCTGCGAGCCGGTCGACGGCGGGTACCGGATCCGAGACCGGGGACGCTGGCCCTACAACAGCGGCTGCCACCACGCGGACTGGGATCTGCTGCGCGTCTCGATCGATGAGCGCGACGGAAGCACCTCGGAGGGATTCTGCCTGATCCCGCTGTCCGAGCTCAGCATCGCCGATGACTGGCACGTGATGGGCGCGGCGGGCACCGGGAGCAACTCCGTGGAGTGCGGGCAGTTGTTCATCCCTGAGCGCCGGGTGTCGCGCCGGATCGCTGACGTCTTCAAGTTGCTGCAGGTCGGGGACATGGGCTACGCGTTCATAGCGGCGCTGCCGCTCGGCATGGCGCGCTACGCGCTTGAGGCGTTCCACGACCTGGCGAAGGGCCGGGGCATCAGGATGCTCGGCTACGAGAAGATGTACGACGCCGCAGTCGTCCAGACCGCGATTGCCACCGCGCATACCAATATCAAGATGATCGAGTCATATCAGCACTGGGTGCTCTCGACCCTCCAGCCGGGCGCCGAGCGGATCACCGACCCGCAGCTGACCGGCGCCGGCGGGACCCTCTGCTACAAGCTGGCGCGGGAGGCGATCGAGCGGCTCTTCGACGTCTGCCCGACCGACGAGATCCGACTGGACCGCCCCATCCAGCGGCTCCTGCGCGACCTGATCGCATTTACCCATCAGGGCGCGATGGCGCCGTACGTGAACTGGGAGCGTTACGGCCGGCACCTGGTCGGCGCCAACCCGGCCCCGCTGGTACCCCCCGGACGCTGAGGCGTGCTGCTGCTACCGCGTCGGCCGGCCAGCGGCCGCGCTTGACCTCAACGCCAGTTGAGGTTCTACCCTCAACCGAATGAGCTCAGATGCGGACAGCGCCCCGACGGCGCCGGCCACTCCGGCCAGTCCGGCCGGCGGGATATGGGCGCCGGCGCATCGCCCGCTGACGGTCGGCCTGGTGCTCGCGGTCACCTTCGTCGCGTTCGAGGCGCTCGCCGTCGCTACCATCCTGCCGGTGGTCGGCCGCCAGCTGGGAGATCTCCGCCTCTACGGGTGGGTGTTCAGCGCTTTCCTGCTGGCGAGCCTCATCGGGATCGTGCTCGCCGGAACGCTGGCCGACCGGGTGCCGCTGGGGCGGCCGATGCTGGCCGGCCTCGTCCTGTTCGCCGTTGGCCTGGTCATCGGCGGGACCGCGCCGGACATGCTGGTTCTCGTCGCAGGCAGGGCGGTGCAGGGCCTGGGGGCCGGGGTGGTGCCCGCAGTCGCCTACGTCGCGATCTCCCGGTGCTATGCCGAGGAGGCCCGGCCGAGAATGTTCGCGGTGCTGTCCACCGCGTGGGTGGTGCCCGGCCTGATCGGGCCGGCTATCGCCGCCCTGGTGGCCGCCGCAGTCGGCTGGCGCTGGGTATTCCTGGGCTTGCTGCCGCTCGTGATCGCGGCCGGCGTGCTGGTCGTGCTGGCCTTGCGGCACGTCCCGCCACCAGCGAGTCCGGGGACGGCCGCCGTGCCGTACCTGGCTGTGCTGGGCGTGGTGGCCGGCGCCGGCACGGCGCTGGCGTCGCTCAGTTCCGGTGTCGCGCCCGTGGTCGCGGCGGGCGGTCTCGCCGGCGGCGCCCTGCTCGCTGTCTCCATGCGCCAGCTGACACCGCCCCGGTATCTGACCGCACGGCCGGGGCTGACCGTCACAATCCTCAGCCGCTCGCTGCTGACGTGCTGCTTCTTCGCCGGCGACGCCTATGTCCCGTATGCCATCGTGACCGTCCGACACGCCCCGACGGCGCTGGCTGCGCTGGCGCTGACAGCGTCGACCCTTACCTGGACGGCCGGATCGTGGGTGCAGGCCCGCTGCATAGCCCGGTGGGGGCCGCGCCGCCTGGTCCGGCCTGGTCTGTGCCTGGTCGCCATCGGCCTCGGCACAATGTGCGTGGTGCTCCTGCCGACGGTGCCCCCCGCGCTGGCGATCGCGGCCTGGGCGTTGGCCGGCGCGGGGATTGGCACTGCCTACGCTCCGCTGTCGGTGACCACGCTCGATCGGGCGGCAGCGGGCGAGGAGGGCCGGGCGACTTCGGCTCTTCAGCTCTGCGATGTACTCGGTCAGGCCATCGGCACCGGAGTGGCGGGGGCGATCGTGGCCGCCGCTGCCCGGATCGGGCACCGCCCTGGCGTCGCGCTGGCGTTCTCGTTCGCCATCGCGGTCGCGCTGACCGGGGTCATCGTCGGAGCGCGGCTGCCCGTCAGCACCCATCCCGTAGATGCGGGTGATCGCGGACCAGCGGATAAATTTGCGGTGATAACACCCGAGATGTCGGAATTACCGTTAACAACCGGGAAATTCATACTTGCGGCCATCTTGAAGCGAATGGAACTCGGGGGCAAGCTACGCATAGCGCACCGCCGTCCCGGGAGGAATGCCAATGTCGGCTCGCCCTCACCCACGCCGTCTCGTCGTCGCCCTCGTTAGCGGCAGCGTTCTCGTCCTCGGATCGCTCGCTGGATTGTCAGGGTCGGCCCGGGCCGCCGGGGCGGCGTTCAGCCCCAGCGCTTGCGTCACCACGCCAAGCACGGTCGTCCCCGACGTCCAGATCGCCGACCCAGCCTGCGAATTCAACGGCGCGGCCTACACCGGGCCGTTCAGCCCGATCG
>Ga0209006_10006215_pt1 | contig 10825 bp, 8 predicted proteins | sample JacPin_JW_Ref_O2_FD_188567 | JGI IMG/M metagenome (GOLD analysis project Ga0209006, IMG submission 188567) | Forest soil microbial communities from Algoma, Ontario, Canada - Jack Pine, Ontario site 1_JW_Ref_O2 (SPAdes) (version 2) | ecosystem: Environmental > Terrestrial > Soil > Boreal... | reverse complement strand
CACCGGGGGGTGTTGGGAAAAGCCTCGCCCTCGATGTTCACCTGATTGTTTAGAGGGTCGTTAGTCGTGAAATTATCTGTGACCCTAGAATCAACATAGGTGCCGCCAGCGGTTACGGTCAGGCTTGAAACGGGCTTCCAGGTCACATTCAATTCCCCGCCCACGACGCGCGATTTCGGGATGCTGACGAGACCCGGAAGGTTGCCGAATGCCGTCGTGATGTAGCCGATGAGCTGCTTGTCCTTATAGTCATAGTAAAAGGCGGCGGCATCGACTTGCAGTGAGTGCGACAGCAGAGTCTGCTTCGTTCCTAGTTCGTAGGCCAGAACCGACTCCTGCTTGATAGGGTCAAACTGGTTCGGAAAAAGACCGGGGACGGTGGGGAAGCTGCCCGCCTTAAAGCCTTTAGTGGCATTGACGTAGTACAAGCTCTCCTGTGAAGGTTTCCAATCCAAACCCGCCCGCCAGGACACATTGGATTCGTCTAGATTCTTCGAGACGATAGGGACGGCCGCGAAGGTGGTGGGGTCGAGTGTGACGCACGCTCCTGGTGCGATGGGTGCCGAGGCGATTTGGGAGAACGCCGCTGCGAGCTCTCCATCGCCGGGATCGAACAGACAGCCCAGAAAGTGATTGTCGTATTTTGTGTACCGCACCGAGGATTGCGCCGACCAAGTGTCCGAAAGCTTGAAGTCGAGACTGCCAAAGGCCGCTTTGGTATCGATTTTCTGGTGATTGGCATTGATGAAGTCGTTGTAGCGCAAAGGGCCGATGCCGGAGTTGGATGCCGTGTAGGTCCCCTCCTGGTCGTCACGCGTCTTGTCATTCTGATAGCTGGTCCCGATCATCCAGCGCATCCTCTTTTCGGGCGTCGCGCCTGCGAGCCGCAGTTCCTGAGAGAACGACTGAATCGCAGCACGGATGGTCAGGAGAAAGTTATCCAAGTCGGTGCCGTCGGAGTCGACCGGCGCGTGCTGCTTGAAATCAGACCACGCGGTGATGGAGGTCAGCGTCATGGCATCGTTTAAATCCCAGTCCGCGCGCAATGAGAATTGGTGGAAACTGTCATCGCGCCTGAAGTTCGTGTTTGGGTCCCAGTCTGCGACGCGCGCGTCGTTTTGGGCGGGGACATACTTCGATAGCGCCGGCGCCAAGTCCTGATAGCCACCCGGCACCGTGGGAGCAAATTGGACAAACTGCGCGGCCTGCGTGTCGCTCTTGTCGAGCCAGCCATTCGCATTGAATTCGAAGCGCAGATCTTGCCTCGGCTTCCAGTCGATAAGCAGTCGGCCGGTCGAGAAGTCGCGCACGCCAAGCTTGGCGTTGCGGGTTTCACTTGTCTGCCAGGCATCTCGCTGCTCGGTTCTCAGCGCCACTCGCGCCGACACGGTATCCGAGAGAGGACCGCTGAGAAATCCTTGCGCGTCCGCTTCATTGAATCTGCCGTACGTGACGTCGGCGCCGGCGTCGAGATGGTTTGTGGGCTTTGCGGCAATGAAGTTCATCGCCCCGCCGGTCGAGTTCTGACCAAACAACGTGCCTTGTGGACCCTTTAGCACCTCGAGTCGTTCCAGATCGAAAGCGGCACCGGAGGTCATCGCTGAATATGCCAAAGGGACCTGGTCCACATAGACACTGACAGTCGGCGCCACGGCGACCGCGACGTCCTTGAAACCAATGCCGCGAATGGTATAGATCGGCGTGCCGTAGTCGCTGGGTTGGAAGGTAAAGCCCGGGACTATTTTCGTCAGATCCGCCACAGACACCACGCCCTGCTTCTCGAGTTGCTCGGCAGTAACCGCGGTAATGGACATCGGTACGTCCGTAACCCTCTCGGAACGCTTTTCCGCCGTTACTACGACTTCCTCAAGTTGAGTTGTCTCCTCCGCTGCGGCGGCCGAGTCTGCGGCTTGTGTGGAAGCACTGGCCAGCAGTTGAACTGATATTAGGATCGTCCCCGCCCAATAGTGGCTTCGCATATTCGACTTCCCCCTTTGCTTGATGGCTGTGTCGCCATGTCTAGTGCCGCGGTAAAGATAATCGCCGAGCTTTAGCGCGATGTCAATACTAAACTTCACCGCTGTAAAGTTTTAAGGATAATAAAAAAACGTTCATTACCCTATTCTCAGCGGTCCTTGAGGTCCGAATCCGCCCCGGATGGGCGCTCTCGATGGGGTTTCAGCTGACGAATTGCGATTGCCGCAACTCGGCCGTGGAGTCTATGCGGCTAAGCGCAACATTTTTTGATTGCAGGGCAGGAATTTGGCGGCAACTTTGAGTATTCGCCCAGCGGGGCTCTTCTGTTCGAGCGGGCGTGCGGCGCAGCACCGGCGCGATCCACGCATTTACCGAGGCCGAGCGCTGCGACTCTGCACTGGGTTCAGCGTCCGAATATGGTGGCGTCCACAAGCCGCCAGTAGGACTCCGTTACACCCGAGTCCGTCCCGTCGAAGCCCGACGTCGCGCGAATTTCACCACGCAAGGACGAGAGCACGGACATACAACCGATGAGCATGTAGTAGAAAAGGATCGGATCGCCGGCGGGCAAGTCGCCGTCCTTCTGGGCCTCCGCGATCTGGGGCACCAGCCGATTCATTGTCGGTTGCAGCATATTCTTCACGAGCCATTTCAAGCGCGGGCTTCCTGGCCTGCTCTCCCATAGCATGAATTGGTGAAAATCTACGTGCTGTATGGTGAACTGTAGAAATGCACGGAATTCTTCTCGCACCCGATCAACGGCGCTAAGGGAGGAGTCGGGCGGAATGCGAATGTCCCATGTCTCCCGAATTTCCGCGAACGAATACTCCGCCACCGCACGCCATAGGACGTCTTTCGTACGGTAGTGGTAAGTGATCAATGGATGCTGAATTCCAATTCGATCGGCCATTCGTCGCGTGCTCGCCCCGTCGAATCCCCGCTGCGCAAATTCCGTCAGCGCGGCCTCGAGAATCATCGTACGAGTATCGATTGCGCGCTGCTGCTCGCGACGTTTCCTCTTGGGTGGGGCACGACGACTCGTCGGCGTCGACGGTCTACGAACCGGGCTGCGGTCTCTGGAGATCTTGCTGTTTTTCATAATCACCCGATTATCCCCGAATTCGAAGGGAAGGACGACTCGGGATGCGAGTACCGAAGCGGCGCCGGCGGGAATCCGGCTGATGCGGCCGTCGCGCAACCGAATTGAACCGGAACTACCGGCGGCCGAGACAGCCCGGAGTTACAACCCGGCGGATGGCAGGCGTATGAGCAGCTCTCCCGCATGTTCGCCGCGGGTAGAGTCCCGCGGGTTGCGAGTTCAAATGCACCGGACGACATTATGCTGCATGATTAAAAGCGTACGTGGTCGCGCCCCTTCAACCCCAGAATGGCCCGCGCCTCGTCCGGCGAGGCCGTTTCAAGCGAAAGCGGTTCCAAGATCGAGCGAATTAACCTCACCTGCTCCGCATTCGATGTAGCCAGCTTTCCCTTTCCAGCGTACAGGGAGTCCTCGAGTCCCACTCGCACATGCGAGCCATTCAGTGCTCCCATCGTAACGAATGGAATCTGATGCCGCCCGCTCGCCATGACCGACCAACAGTACTGTGACCCAAAAAGCTTATCGGCGATTCGCTTGGCATGCAGCAGGTTCTCCGTGTCCGCACCCGTCCCACCAAGAATCCCGAAAATCGACTGCACGAACAGCGGCGGCTCGACCAAACGACGGTCGAGAAAGTGCGCCAACGTATAGAGATGAGCGGAGTCATAGCACTCGAATTCGAAGCGGGTACCGTGCCCTCGCCCGAGCTTCTCGAGTATGCTTTCAATGTCCTTAAAGGTGTTCTTGAATATCCAGTCTCGCGATGACTCGAGGTAGGGCGCCTCCCAGTCGTTCTTGAACTCCTTATAGCGTGCCAGCATGGGGTACATTCCGAAGTTCATCGAACCCATGTTGAGAGAGCACAGTTCCGGGGAAGCACGAAGCGGCGCGGCCAGGCGCTCGTTCAGCGACATGCCCTGGCCGCCGCCGGTCGTGATGTTGACGACGGCGTCCGTGGCTTCCGCAATCTGCGGCAGGAACTGCATGAAGACTTCCGGGTCTGGGGTCGGCTTACCTGTCCTCGGGTCGCGGGCATGCAGGTGCAAGACAGCCGCCCCCGCCTGTGCCGCTTCAATCGCCTGGCCGGCGATCTCCCGAGGAGTGATTGGCAGATGCGGACTCATAGTCGGCGTATGGACTGCGCCGGTGACAGCACAGCTGATGATTACCTTGCTCATTGTTCCCCCCCATCTTCGCTGAGATCGCAGGCTAAGCTTGGTTCTTGCGGGTGTCAACTGAAACTTTACGATGGTGAAGTTTTTCTGGACAAGCGTCGAACTTTGTGGCATCAATTCAGCATGAGTCGAAGCCGATGTGACTCGACCGGAATGAGGGGGAGCGGAAACGAATGATAGATGTACCGGTGCTCGTCGTAGGAGGAGGGCCTGTCGGGCTCACGACGGCGCTCGCGTTGCAGAAGCGGAACATCCGCGTACTCGTCGTGGAGCGTAATCCCACAACGACGCGTCACCCGAAGATGGACGTCACCAACGGCCGCAGCATGGAGCACTTCCGTCGCTTAGGGATAGCGGAAAGAATTCGCGACATTGCGGTCCCCAGAGACCATTGCATGGATGTAACCTGGGTGACGCGGCTGTCCGAGTGGGAGCTCGCGCGATTCGAGTACGCCGACGTTCATGAATGGCGCGACAACATCCGCGCCCAAAACGATGGCTCTCAACCTCTCGAACCCAACATGCGCCTGAGCCAGGTGGTACTCGAGCCGGCGCTGCGTAACATCCTCGAGACGTGCGAACTCGTCGATCTCCGGTTTGGGTGGGCTTTCGAGAGCCTAACGCAGGATTCCGAAGGGGTGACTGCGATCATTCGCAGCGCGTCCACCGGAGTCGCTGAAACCGTCCGCTGCTCCTTCCTGGTCGGATCCGACGGTGGTGCGAGCCGAGTGCGTGAATCTCTCGGCTTTTCTTGTGCCGGTAAGTGGAATGTATTGCCTTTCTACATGGTCCATTATCGTACGCCGGCCAAGAATCTAATGCAGCGTCTCGGCCAGGCTTGGCATTATCAGTCTCCCGTCGGCGGCACTCTGATCGCACAGGACGATGAGGAAATTTACACGCTGCACAATTTGATTCCGCCGGGCGTTGACCCGAAAAGCATCGAACCAAAAAGGTTTCTGTTCGAGTCTCTTGGCGTTGACTTTCCATGCGAAGTCATACAAGCCAATCCCTGGTGCCCGCATCTTGTCGTTGCCGATCACTTCGGTTCCGGACGCGTCTGGCTGGCCGGGGATTCGACGCATCAATTCATCCCGACGGGCGGTTATGGCATGAACACCGGAATTGGCGACGCCGTGGACGTGGCTTGGAAGCTTGCCGCTGTGCTGCAAGGTTGGGGCGGCCCGCAGCTTCTCGCCACCATTGAGTCGGAGCGGCGGCCGGTTGCGTTGGCAAACTGCGATGCCGCTGAAAAGAACATGGTAGTGCGGCTCAAGATCGCCGAGGCGTACTCCCCGGCCATTCACGCCGATACCGCCGAAGGCGCGGCCGCACGAGCCGCCCTGGGGCGCCTCATTCTGGACCTTGGAAACGTCGAGAACGAGGCGTTCGGAATCGAGCTCGGCTACCGCTATCGCAATTCTCCGATCGTGTGTGCGGAACAAAACGAGCCGGAATGGCGAATTCAGGATTACGTACCCAGCACATGGCCTGGGGTACGAGCTCCACATGTATTTCTGTCGACCGGGGAAGCGTTATTCGACCTATTGGGTCCGGACTTCACTCTTTTGGCGTTTGCCGACACAGATGTTACCGCCTTTGTTGATGCCGCCTCAAAGCGTGGCGTTCCACTAACGGTCCTCCGCATCCGCGACCCGCACGTGCGGCATGTCTACGAGCGCGACCTGGTGATGGTACGACCGGACCAGCACGTGGCGTGGCGCGGCCAGAAACCACCGTCCGATGCGCTGGCCGTGATTGATCGCATACGGGGTGCCCTATGAGTGCCCCTACTCAGTCATATGTGCGTGTCGAGCGTCCGGATCCCATCGTCCGTGCGGATTCGGTCGCGCATGTTGACTTCGAAAGACGTGACGTTGAATCCATGTCGCGTTTTCTTGTGGAAAGCGCTCAGCGCGCCACCTTGGCGATGGCTGAAGTAAATCGACCAACTTTGCAGACCGCAACGGAGGAAACCGTATGGGAGTCATGATAGTTCGCTTCGGCGAAGGTAATAAAACCAGATGGGGCCGCGTTGTTGGGGATGCGCCGACAGGACCGGAAGCAGCGATCGACATCATCCCTCTCGACACGCGCGCCGAGACCACGGGCGATCTGATTGCGGCGGTAGAACGGAACCGTTCCCTTTTGGACGGTGGGCGGCCCCTTCGCATTTTGGGCGGCGCCCTTCGCTCGCCCATCACCACCGATGCTCGATTGCTCTGCCAAGGTCTCAACTACCGCGATCATGCCGCCGAGGCGGGGCATCACGAACGAAAGCAAAATCTCCTATTCATGAAGGCCAGTTCGTCACTCTCAGGTCCCTATGATCCCGTACGTCGGCCATCGAACACCCAACTCCTCGACTACGAAGTAGAAATCGGCGTGGTACTGCGTAGCGATCTGCGTCCTTCCCAGAACATTGCGGACGACACCGTCGGCGAGGTCGTCGCAGGCGTCGTACTATGTAATGACGTGTCGGCTCGCGACACGATGTTTGGGGCATCGTTTTTTCAGTGGTTTGAGGGCAAGAGTGCGCGGACCTTCTGCCCGGCGGGTCCCGTACTGTATTTGCTGGATCACGACGAGGTTGCTGCGACTCTGGAGCATTTGGAGTTGAAGCTATGGTTAAACGGTGATGCTCGACAATCGGCCGTCTCGTCGGATCTCATATACAAACCGGCCGAGACGCTTACGCACGTGGCGAGTTTCATGGAGTTGCGCCGCGGCGATGTGATTCTAACCGGCACGCCGGGGGGTGTCATCGCGCAGGGTTCCCCAAAGCTATTCGATATTCTGAGGAACCAACTGCACGCCGATATCCCTCGGCGTGACGCGATACGCGCGGAATTGCGCGCCGGCGCCGACTTTCTGAAGCCGGGCGACAGAATTACGCTCGGCCTGCGTGACCTTCGCGCAAAAAGGGATTTGGGTCAGCAGAATACGATCGTCGTCCAGGGCGAATAGGCTTTGATCCGCGCCCGACGCAGTACTGAGGACCGGTCATCGTGGAACCCATAATCATTGCCGGTGCCGGTATTGGGGGCCTGAGCGCAGCCATCGCTCTGGCTCGTCATGGATTCGCAGTGAGAGTTTACGAGCGTGTCGCACAGTTAAGGGAATTCGGCGCCGGCATCCAGCTTGGCCCCAATGCCTTTCGCATGTTCGAGCGGCTCGGCGTTCAGGACGCCATGGAAGAAATCGCCTTTCAGCCACGTGCGATCGTCATGATGGACAGCCTCACGGGATCTGAGATTTGCCGCCAGCGGCTGAACGAGTCGTTTCAGCGCCGGTTCGGTTATCCATATCGGGTCGGACACAGAGCGGATGTGCAAAAGGTGTTGCTCCAGGCTGCGCGCAGCTATCCCGATAGCTTGGAACTTCGCCTCGGCGAGTCAATTCGCTCGTTCGCCCAGACCGAGTACGATGTCACCGTAACACTGGAAAGCGGAGGAACTTCGGTGGCGTCAGCCCTGATCAGCGCCGATGGGCTCTGGTCTGTGGTACGACAAGCGATTCTCGGCGACGGGCCACCCCGCGTATCCGGCCACATCGCCTATCGAGCGGTGTTACCGGCCACCGAAATTCCTGGCGATCTGCTCAGCGATAACGTCGAGGTATGGGTCGGGCCGCGACATCACCTCGTATGCTACAAGGTGTCCGGGGGTAAGTCGCTCAACATCGTCGCCATCTTTCACTCGTCGCGCTACCTGGAAGGCTGGGACACTTCTGGCGACGCGGCAGAGCTCAATGCCGGCTTTGCCGACGCCTGCCCTCGCGTGCGACGGTTGCTCGGCTTCGTGCAGACCTGGAGGATGTGGGTTCTCTGTGATCGTGATCCGATGCGGGGCTGGAGTCGCGGACGAGTAACTCTGCTTGGCGATGCAGCCCATCCGACTTTGCCATACCTCGCACAAGGGGCATGTATGGCACTCGAGGACGCGGTTTCTCTGGCCGACCCGATTGCTCGGCAATCCGACAACGTCCCCGCCGCCTTGTCCGAATGCGAGCGTGTCCGTATGGAGCGCACCGCAAGCGTTCAACGGACTGCCCGCGAGATGGGTGAGATCTATCATGCGGATGGCCAGGCGCGTGAAGCGCGCAATAAGGCCTTGGCCGCGCGCGATCCCGACGATCACGAGGCAAATGCTTGGTTATTTGGGACCGATGGCCCTCGCGACACGCCTTCGACGACCAGTTTTTTCGGCCGGGTCCGATGACGGTATAAAAATGAGAGACCTCAATTCGAAAAGGAAAACACCATGTCATTGCCAACTGCACTACCATGCCGATCCGTCGCGATCACGGGCGCCGGCGCGGGCCTAGGCCGCGAGATCGCGCTCGGATTTGCCTCCAAAGGCTATGCCGTTTTCGGCACGGCCATCTCTGAGGCGGAGATCCAAGAGCTGCAGAACGCCTCGAACGGCCGCGTCCGCCTGATGATCTGCGACATGACCAAGGAAGCGGCGGTGCAAACCTGGGCGCGTGACGTGTCCGATGCGCTCGGCGATGCCGGTCTGAATCTTTTGATCAACAACGCCGGCATCCTGACGCCAGGGCCGATCGAAGTTTTATCTCTCGACGCTATCCGGCGCGAGTTCGATGTCAATGTCTTCGGTGCCCTGTCGGTCATCAATGCGTTTCTGCCGGCACTGCGCAAGGCGCGCGGTCGCATCGTCCAGGTCAGCACTTGGACAGCCAGCGTGCCGCTGCCCTTCAACGGACCATCGGGCGCATCGAAAGCAGCCATGGAAGTATTCTCGGCCGTCTATCGCGCGGAGCTGAAATCCTTTGGCATCGATGTCGTTGTGGCTGCTGCCGGCAACATGAGGACCGGCGGCCCGGCAAAGACGGCCTCGGCTCTTGCGCGCATGGCTGACGGCATGACGGCGGACCAACGCGCGTTATACGGACAAGCGTTCGACACATTCACGACCAAGCTCAACAGCATGCAAAACAGTGGGCTCAATGCAGTGTCGGCCGCGGCCCGCGTGATCGAACTGGCCGAGCAGTTCCCCGCGCCAAGCCGTGCTGCAGTCGGCCCCGATGCCGAAGAGATGCTCAGGGCCGCTCGAGAAAAATCCGACGTCGAACTGGACGCGCTCCGCCTGCAGATTGTCGGTATCGACTGACGCCCATCTCACTAGCCGTTTTCTTCAAAAAGGAGATTCCAATGCTCGTACTTGTAGATCACAACGACAAGCGCGCCGTCCGCAATAAAGACAACGTGCTGGCGCTCTATGAACTAATGGTCAAGCAGAAGAAGTCGGAAGAGGCGACGGCAAAGTTTCTCCGGGCCGACTACGTCCAGCACAATCCCCTGATCGCCGATGGGTCCGCTGCCCTGGGGCAGTACTTCGGGCAGCTCACTCGCGAGCATGAGCGGGCGCGCGTGGTAGTCCACAAGATCATCGCCGTCGGCGACTACGTGTTCGCGCACGTGAACTTCCTGAATCTTCTTACCGACAGCCCCACGGACACGGGCATCGCCGGTGTCGATATCTACCGGTTCGACAACGAAGGAAAGGCCGTCGAGCATTGGGACACCCTGCAGCTCGTTGGCGACCCGACCAACTCGGCCCCGTGGATCGCCCCGAACATCCCTCGCGCCAATCCCCATGGAATGTTCTGAAAAGAGGTGGCGCCGCGGCGGTCTTTGAGCGACCGGGAATTATCATCGTCCCGTTTGCTGATACCGCAAATTCTGATCGGTGGTCAGTGAACCGGCATCCTTGATTGACCAGGTTTTGAGATCATATCGGCGGGCGAGCCGGATCAGGAAATTCCGGGAAGAGTCTCGACACGACCGGCTTGCTGCGTAACCACTGATCAGAATTGGACGCCGAGGTAAGGTCAATGTCCATCGCCGGTTCGCAGCAGAGACGTCGGCGCGGCAGGATCACGCCCGCATGAGACACGCTCGTTACGGCAAAGCCGCCAACGGTGATTTTCCCGCGATGACGTCTGCGAGTTTCTCGGCAACCATGATAATTGGGGCATTCACGTTTCCAGAGGGAACTCGCGGCAGTATGGAGCCATCCACGATGCGCAGACGTTCAACCCCGCGGACTCGACCGACTCCGTCGGTGACCGCCATCTCGTCGGTCCCCATCCGGCACGTGCTGGTTGGATGGTGTTCCGTGTTGGCGACAGTTCTTAGCCAATCGGCGATCTCCACATCCGATGCGGTGTGGCTCGGTGCATCGATGAGTGCATTGCGGAATGGTGCCCATGCACGCTGTTGGATCATCTCACACGTCATACGAATTCCAGCCACCATTTCGCTTACGTCGCGCGAATCGGTCAGATAATTGAAGCGAATCACCGGTTTGTCGAGAGGATTTGCTGACTTCAGTGAAATCTGACCTCGGCTAAAGGGACGCATCTGACTTACGAAGTACTGAAACCCATCAGAAATGATGACTTTCCCGGATTGAAAATCGGCGAGGAAAGGCAGGAATTCGTGCTGCAGGTTGAAGTACTCCGTTCCGCTCCCTCCCCGGAAGAAGGCACCAACCTCGAAGAAGTTCGTGGCGCCGAGACCGGACTTGAATAAGATCCACTCTACACCGAG
>Ga0209006_10006214_pt1 | contig 10826 bp, 11 predicted proteins | sample JacPin_JW_Ref_O2_FD_188567 | JGI IMG/M metagenome (GOLD analysis project Ga0209006, IMG submission 188567) | Forest soil microbial communities from Algoma, Ontario, Canada - Jack Pine, Ontario site 1_JW_Ref_O2 (SPAdes) (version 2) | ecosystem: Environmental > Terrestrial > Soil > Boreal... | reverse complement strand
CAAGGCGGTAGCGGGCGAACGTTTTTCCGAAGAGGAGGCGCTGCGCCTCTTTGAGAGCAAAGACCTCAACGCCCTCGGCGCTCTCGCCAGCCTGATCTGCCACCGGAAAAACGGCGCGCGCGCCAGTTTCATCGTCAACCGTTACATCAATTATTCCAATTACTGCATCCTGAGCTGCCAATTCTGCGCCTTCGCCCGCAAGAAGCGCGACGCCGACGGCATGCAATTCACCGTCGAGGAGATTGCGCAAAAAGCGCGTGAAGCTCTGGCTGTCGGCGTGACCGAGTTGCACATCGTCGGCGGGCTGCATCCTTCTTTGCCGTTCAGTTATTACACGGAAATGTTGCGCGCGCTCAAAGCGGTGGATGCGCGCCTGCAATTAAAATGCTTTACAGCCATCGAAATTTTGCACCTGGCTTGGATGGCCAAGAAATCGGTCGCCGACACGCTGGGCGAATTGCGCGAGGCCGGCCTCGATTCGTTGACCGGCGGCGGCGCGGAAATTTTCCGCCCGGAAATCCGCTCACGCATCGCTCGTGGCAAGGAATCGGCAGCGGAGTATTTGGACGTTCACCGCACCTGGCACAAGATGGGCGGACACAGCACTTGCACGATGCTCTACGGCCACGTCGAGTCGCTGGCCGACCGAGTAGATCACTTGCGCCAACTCCGCGCTTTGCAGGACGAGACGCACGGCTTCACCGGTTTCGTGCCGTTGCCTTACCAAGCGGAGAACAACGATATTCCCGTGAAAGTTCCGCCGACAGGTTTTGATTCCTTGCGCACCATTGCCGTAAGCCGCATCTACTTGGACAACTTCGATCACATCACCGCCTATTGGGTCGGACTGAGTTTGAAGTTGGCGCAAGTGGCGCTGAACTACGGGGCGGATGACTTGCACGGCACGATCATGGAAGAGCACATTTTTCACATGGCCGGCGCCAAAACGCCGCAGCTTCAAACCGAGGCGGAAATGATCAAAGCCATCCGCGAAACCGGACGCACGCCCGTCCAGCGCGACACTTTCTACAGGCCGGTCAAAGTTCTGGACGGCCCGCCGGGAGAGGACGCGCCGACGCCGGGCGTTTCCCAGGTTCTAGAAAGTAATCTAGCTTAGAGTTTTAATGAAGGCTTTAGACGAACCCCTCACCCCGTCCCTCTCCCCAAGGAGAGGGAGAAGCTTTTTCAGCGTTGGAAAAGAACCGATGCTCAGCGACTTTTCGCAGCGCGGCGTTGTGGTGTTCCCTCTCCTGAGGGAGAGGGTTAGGGTGAGGGCGAGCCAACCTACCAACTGCACGGTTGCAGCCAAGACTATTGGCGGCATGCTTGCCCCCGCCTGAGTTTCCATGGCCACACCCGACGAAATGCCCAAGCTGCGCATGGCGCCCCCCGAGACGCCGGAGGAATTGGCCCGGCGCTTCGAGCGCGAAACGCGGCCCGCCTTGCTCCAGCGGGAATACGAGTTGGAGAGTTCGCTTGCCGGGTTCAAAGTTGGCTCCGTTCCTTATCTCAACGCCGTGCCACTGACGCGCGGGCTGGAGGAACAAATCCTGTTCGCGCCGCCCTCGGAACTGGCGCGGTTGTTGCAGCGCGATGAGTTGGACGCGGCGCTCGTTAGCCTGACCGAAGTGCTGCTGCACGACCGATACGATATACTTGACGGCATTGCCGTGGCTTCGCTGGGCGAGGTCCAGAGCGTTTTCGTGGCCCATCGGCAGCCGCTGGCAGAGATGCGCGAAATCCATTGCGATACCGCTTCGCTGTCAAGCCTGAATTTGCTCAAGGTCCTGCTGGCCGAGAAAGGCTGGAGGCCTGAACTGCGCCCGCTGCCCGATTACAAGACCGCGCGCTCCCTGGACAACGTGCTCCTAATTGGCGACCCGGCCATTGAATTCGCCCGCTCCTCACCGCCGCACGAGATTTGGGATTTGGGCGCCGCATGGCTCGACTTGACAGGCTTGCCGTTTGTCTATGCCGTGTGGGCCTTGCGGCGGATTCCGAACGAAATCTTGCGCCGCCGCTTGCGCGAGGCCAGGACTTTCGGCCTCGACACCCTCGACTACATCATTTCCAGCCGGACGGATTTCGATCTCAACTTTCGCAAGGACTACCTGGGCTGGCACATCCACTATCATCTAAGCACCGACGAACGCCGGGGCATCGCGCGCTTCATCGAGTTATTGCGCAAGCATGGATTGGGGCCTGTTTACGAACCTCGCTTTGTTGCTTAGGCCGTCACAGGAGAAAACTAAGTGATGCCGCTGGGCTGCAAGATAATTTGGCGATGCTCCTTTTCAACTTCGTTTCCTTCGTTTGCTTCTATAAAATTCGGAAAGAATCCAAACAGAAGCAAACGAAGGAAACGAAGAGGAATTCATGCCGGGGACGCGTTGATCTTGTCCAAGACCGATCGCTTGAACCACGCGGGTATCTGCTCTGACTTTAGCTCCAATACCACACCATCAGTAATTTCCGCGAGCCAAGTGTGCTTCTTGTCCTTGTTATCACCAGAGTTGTCGAACACATAGGCGCGGTTCGTGTGCCGTATGGCTTCCAGCAACAAATCCAGCGAACGGTAGTAGCGCTTCGCGATCCGGTCTTCCGGCACGGCGTGCCCACCCAACCTCACTCGGCTGCGCACGCGCGAAATGTTGATAGCCGGATCATCTGTGGCGACGAAATACAAGTAAGTGCGATAGCCTGCCTGCTGCGCCCTGGCCAGCAGTTCCACTTTGCTCGGATGCGACATCACCGTCTCGAAAGTGAACGAAACTTTTTGGTCCAGCAGCCTTTGCCGAAGAAAATCCACCGCCACAGATGCGAAATAAGAATTGACCGCTACTTTCTGAAAATCCAACCGTCCACTCGAAAATCCAAGCTGTTTGGTGTCGTCCCCATATCCGGCAGTTGCCAGGAACGAAGATTCCTTGAAGAAGGCCAGCACCTCATCCGCCGTCGCCATCACACCATAGTCTGCCAAATTCAGAAAAAGCTGCTTGCCGATTTCCTGCTCGATTTCATCGGGATTCAAATACACGCCCAACAATTCCTTGGGCAGCCAAGACTTCAATGTGCTTTTGCCCGAACCGTTTGGGCCGGCGAACATCCGAAGGCGAGGCACGCTCATGCGCGCCGAATGATAATTCTGCGACCGGATTCGACAAGTGTCGGAGGTTCGATAGTTTTTACCAGAACGCGTTTGCCGTCGGGGAAAACCTCGTAAATATTTCCTTGCTCGGATTGCAGCACGCTTTGTCCAGACGCGAGAACCTGTTCGCGGGCGGCTGCAAAAACCGAGCCAGACATGGCGGGAAACTGAGTCTCCAGCACTTCGATGTTCTTCTCTTGATCTGACATAACGAGTCTTCCTTGGAACACAATACTTCACAAACTGGTTGGGAGCAATCGTGTTTTCCGGTCACCCTTCGGTTTCAAGCTTGCTTTTTCAGAAGGCCAAATTTATGGTTTGGGCATGGCGAATCGGAAGGATTTGATCAGTTTGCAGCGTTTATTGCGGCCATTGCGACGGGAGTTGACGGCGGAATTGGCGGACGCGTTGCTGCGTTTGAAGGCGGACGCGCAAGTGCAGGCGCGCTACGATGAACTGGCCGGCGAGAATTCCGAAGGCGCTCTCACACCCAGGCAACGTGCCGAATTGGAGTCGCTGGTTCGCGCCAATTCCTTCCTGACCCTCCTCAAGGCCGAAGCGCGGGTGTTTTTGCGGCGGCCAAAGGCGGCTTGACGACTGCCGCACTGGGCAATTGTTGCCTGACCAACACTGTTCGAGGGACTGGTTTTATTACTAGAACTGGCCGTTGTAAATAGAAGATGAACTGAATCGATACGCCGCCTTGAAATCGTTCCGCCTATATTCTCAGCTTCCAACACCAACCCCAGCGCGGCAGGTAGCCGATTACTCGGACGAAGAGCGGAGTCATTTCCGCGAGAATTTCAGCTCCATCGCTGCCAAATATCGTCGAAACGTACGCTTCGCAACGATCGGCGTTTGGGGGATGTTGGCCTGCGGGCTGATTGCAGTAGTGCTGTCGAAGCCGCTATCCGTGTGGTTTGCGATTCCGATAGGCATAGGCGTGCTGGGTGTGTCGGGAGTGATGTTGAGCGCCCCGCGCCTTGTCTGTCCGGGCTGTTCCAACGGGTTAGAGCGTGGCGTTGGTCGATATTGTCCCGAGTGCGGAAGTCCGCGGCTGGAGCCCGGCGGTTGGTTTCGTTCACCACACTGCACTTCTTGCGGGAATCATATGCGACGCGGCAAGAGGCGGCAGTACAAAATTCGAGCTTGTACTCATTGCGGATTGATGCTGGATGACGAAGGCGTATGATTTATGGGACCTCTGTATGAAAAAAGACGATTACATTCTGGGTGGACACCATTTTCGGGTTCATTTCTGGTGTGGCTTGATTTTCGGCGCTGGTCTTGGGGCGTGGATTAGCTCGGGACTATTTGAAGGTCGTCTGGCGTTTACGGCAGCGACGGCAGCGATTGCTCTGGTTGTGGCTTTGTGCTGCGGTCGCTGGGGTGATTCAGCTTGGGAAACGATCTTGCGACTTTGGTGGTTTTGAAGGTAAGTCAGAGAGATTTGATTCGCCAATGCGTATCTTTTGCTCCAATGAACTCGCCCGTTGCGCCTCGGTATTGACTCGTTGGGTAGTGGCACAGCATTTTACAGATAAACCATGAGCATCACATCGAAATCCACGTTTGCGATTAAAAGTTGGAAGGATGAGCCGTCAGACGAGCTTGGCGGCGGAACCAAGTTGACCCGGACCAAGGCAACCCAGACTTATCAGGGGTCGATTTCGGGTGAGGGAGCGGTCGAGTATCTGATGTGTGCCGGAGGTGACGGAGTAACTTATTTTTCCGGCTTCGAGCGGATCGCCGGCGCCTTGGACGGCAAGACCGGCAGTTTTATCATTCAGCACCTCGGCACTTTTGCGGGTGAGCCGCACAGCGATTGGACCGTTGTCGCTGGGTCCGGTAGCGGAGAGTTGACGGGGCTCGCTGGTAAAGGGAGCTATGCGGCCAAGGACGGAGTCATGGAAATGCTGTTGACTTACGATCTTCCCACAAGCGCTTGACAACGCTCGCACCGCAAACATTATGGCCGTAGTATTCGCCAAGACTGACGCCGACATTCGGAATTGCTGGCCGGTCATGTTCAAGTTGCGCCCGAATTTGAAGGAGAAAGAATTTGTGGCGACCATTCGAAAGCAGTTTGCAGAGGGTTATCGACTCGCATTCATCAGACGCAAGCGCAAGGTCGCCGCCGCGGCGGGTTTTCGGATCATGTCCAGTCTGTTTTGGGGACGCTTTTGTTATGTGGACGACCTGGTGACGGATGAGCGCGCGCGGTCGCAGGGGCTGGGCAAGGAGATGCTTGACTGGATTTGCGAGTTCGCCCGCGCGGAAGGCTGCCAACGGCTGGAGTTGGATTCTGGCGTCCAGCGCTTCGCCGCGCATCGTTTTTATTTGCGACAGAGGATGTGGATCAGTTGCCATCACTTTTCACTCGAGCTGAAGGACCACCATGACACCCGTAAAGCTGGCGTTAAACGCCATGGCGACACGGTTTGAACTGGTGTTGCATGGCGAAAACGCGACGCGCCTCCGCGCCGCTGGGGAGCAGGCGCTGAAGGAAGTCGAGCGCCTGGAGGCGCAATTGAGCCTCTACCGGCCCACAAGCGAAATCGCCCGCGTCAATGCTTCGGCCGCGCGCGAGCCGGTGCGCGTCAGCCCGACGGTCTTCGGCCTGCTGCAACACGGCCGCCAGCTTCAGAACGAGACTGGCGGCGCGTTCGACATCACGGTGGCGCCGCTGGTGCGTTGCTGGGGGTTCATGCACGGAACGGGCCGCGTGCCTGAGCCAGCCGAGATCGAAGCCGCGCGGAGCCGCGCCGGCATGGCGCACGTTATGCTTGACGAGAAGAATTATACCGTCCGCTTCGATCAGGAGGGCGTGATGATCGACCTGGGCGCGATCGGCAAGGGTTACGCCATTGATTGCGCCGCCGAAACCTTGCGCGAGGCCGGCGTGACCAGCGCGTTGCTGCACGGCGGCACCAGCACGGTTTGCGGCATCGGCGCGCCGCCGGGCGCCGAGGGTTGGAAAATCGCCATCGCGCCCGCGCCGGATCAGCCGCCCCGCCAGATTGCCGTCGTGCTGCGCGACAATGCGTTGTCGATCTCGGCGGTGTGGGGAAAGTCTTTTGAGGCCGACGGGAAGAAATTCGGCCACGTCATCGACCCGCGCGGAGGCTGTCCTGTCAACAATGCCGTGCAGGCGGCCGTCGTGCTTCCGTCCGCCACGGAAACCGACGCGCTTTCCACCGCGCTGCTAGTCCTGGGCCTGGAGGGCCACGACACCATCAACCGATTACGACCAGACATGCGTACGATGGTCGTGGCGCCGGCGGAGCAGAGTTTTCGAGTCGAGGTGCGCGGGATAGACGTTCCCGCCTCCTGCGCCTAATATCGATCTGAGCCAAAGATATTCGAAATTTGGGCGTTGCAGCAGCAACGCCCTACCCAAGGACGGTAGGGCGGCGCTGCCGCGCCGCCCAAATGTGAGAGATAGTTCGACTGCTTTCAAAAGTTGACGATTTCAGTTGCACAAAAGAGTCTAAGCTTAGAATTGACAACCACCCATCTACCGCGCCGCTTCATACGCGAAGCCCTTCAAATACTCCGTCTCCGGCACAGAGGGCAAAATCGGGTGGTCGGGCGATTGGCTCAAAGTGGCGACGCGGCGCAGGACGCGTCGGGCATCGAAGGCCGCCTCCAGAATCACGCTCTCGAAGAGCACGGCGTCAACGTGATGCGAGCAACAAAACGTGGCCAGCGTGCCGCCCGGTTTTAGGAGCTTGAGCGCGCGCAGGTGGATTTCCTTGTAGCCCCGCAGAGCGTCCTCCACAGCGGCGCGCGTGCGGGTGAAGGACGGCGGGTCAAGTATAATTGCATCGAACACGGGAACTACTCTTTCATGCGGCGCGACCGCCGTCCGCGCTTTGAGCCAGTCGAAGACATTGACGGTCTCGACGCTCCATTGGCCGGCCAGGCCGTTAAGCTCCGCGTGGCGGGTAGCGGCGGCGCACGCTTCGGCGCTCTGGTCCAGACCGTGGACGTGCGTCGCGCCGGCCCGCGCGCAATGCAGGCCGAATCCGCCCAGGAAGCTGAAACAGTCGAGCACTTGCCCGTGATTGGCCAGGCCGGCCACGATCTGGTAATTCCGCTGCTGGTCCAAATATAGCCCGGTCTTGTGTCCGCCGAGAATGTCCACGTCGAACTTCAATCCGTTCATCTCAATTCGCTCCGGGCCGGCCAGCGTCCCGCTCAAGACGCCGTTGGTTTCGGGCATGCCCTCGAATTTGCGGAAGGCGGCGTCGCTGCGCTCGACGATGGCGCGCGGCGAAAAAATGGTTTGCAGCGCCTCGACGATCATCGCCTTGCGCTGCTCCATGCCAAGGGAGGAAATTTGCAGGACCAGCACTCCGGCATATTTGTCAATAATAAGCCCGCTCAAAAAATCGCTCTCGGCGTTGACGATGCGGAAGGAACTCGCGCCGGGCAGATGTTTCTGGCGCACGGCCAGGGCGGCGCGAATGCGGTCGGTGAAAAACCCAACATCGACGGCGACGCGGGCCGAATCGAGCACGCGCACGTGGATTTTCGATTTTGAATTGTAAAAGCCCACGCCCAAAAACCGTTGCCGATGGTCTTTGATTTGCACCAACGCACCGTCGGCGGCCGGAGCGCTCTGGCGCAAAATCGACCCCGCGTAAATCCACGGGTGCCCGGCCACGACGCGGTCGGCGGCGCCCGGTTTGAGTAAGACAGTTGGCAAGGTATCCATAAGACAGGACACAGTTTGGAGGGGATGGTGGCTTTGGCAATGAGGATGTTGGGGAGGGCTAAGGGACAAATGGGACTAATAGGCCTGATACGACACAACGAAACGCAACCTATTACAATCTCTTGGCGAGATTTCGCGCAAGGCGGTCTAGCGCGGGGGAGCGGTCGAGCGGGTCCAGGTGAACATCCAGGATGGTGAAGGTTTTTGTCTCCGCCTCCGCTAAATGCAGGGCGGTTTCCAATTGCTCTTCCGTCTTGACTAGAAACCCGCGCCCGCTGCCGATGACCTCGGGCAGCAAATGATATTGCCACGGCGCGACATCGTTGTAAGGGCCGTCCTGGATGTGGCGCTCGGTGCCGTAGCCGGCGTTGTTGAGGACGATGACAATGGGATTCAGTCCTTGCCGCGCGATGCTGGTCAATTCCATGCCGGTCATCTGAAAGGCGCCGTCGCCGACCAGCACCAGCGGACGCCGCTCCGGCCGGGCCAGTTGCGCGCCCAGCGCCGCCGGCACAGCGAAACCCATCGAGGCGTAATACGCGGTGCCGAGAAATTCCGTGTGCTGATGAATCGTCAAATCCGTCGCGCCAAAAAGCGCGTCGCCCACGTCCGAGATCACAATGGTGTTGTGGCGCAGGAACGAGTTGAGGCGCTGGAACAATCGGCGCACGGTGATTTTTGCACGGCCCGAAGCGTGGAAAGGCGGCAGGGTCGGCGGACGCGGGATGGCGGCGGGCGCGCGCCGGCGCAACGGGGCCTTGAGCAACGCGCGCAGAAAATCCTTGAACCGCACGCCGTCGAAATTGTGGTAGCGAATGCTCAATCGTTCGCTGGTGGCGGAGATGCAGTTGGCCGGGTTGAGCCGCGCGGTGAAAACGCCCAGGTTGATGTCGGTCATGAACGCGCCCAGCATCAGCAGGCAATCGCTGTTCTCGACGTAGCGGCGCACCTCGTCGCGGCCCAAGGCGCCGGCATAGACGCCGAGGTAAAACGGGTAATTCTCGGCGATGACCGACTTGCCCATGATCGTCGCTGCGGCGGGAATGTTCGATTTTTCAATCAAGCGCAGCAATTCCTTTTGCAAGCCGAAGCGATGGATTTCGACGTCGGCCAGGATGACGGGGCGCTTGGCGCGATTGAGCATGTCGGCAGCTTCGGCCACGGACTCGCGCAAAGTGACCGGGTCGCTGGTCTCGTGAATATCGGCCGGCTTGTGATGCGGAATGCCGGGCACGGTGGCCATGTCGCGCGGCAATTCGATATAGACCGGCCGCTTGTAGCGCAAGGCGGCGTGCAGCACGCGGTCGATCTCCTGCAACGCGGTTTGCGGATCGTCCAGGACCGTCGAGGCGGCGGTCAACTGTTCGAAGACGCATTTTTGCGTGTTGAACTCGCGCACCTTGTGATGCAGGAGCGGATTCTTGTCGCGCTCGCGCATGCCCGGCGCGCCGCTGATGACGACCACGGGCGATTTTTCGGCGTAAGCCTGAGCGGTGGAGTTGGCGACTTTGAGGCCGCCGACGCAATAGGTGATGCAAACCGCGCCCAGCCCCTGAACGCGGGCGTAAGCATCGGCGGCAAATCCCGCGGCCTGTTCATCGCAAGTATTGACAATGCGGAGCGGACTTTTTTGCAGCATGTCGTAGAAACCGAGGACGTAGTCGCCCGGCACGCCAAAAACATGGCGCACACCCAGCTTGCGCAGGCGTTCGATCAAATACTCACCGATAATGCGCGACGGCATGACGCTTCATGGTGGCAAGGAAATGGGCGACAGGCAACACTGGGGTTTTGCCAGGGGGACAGAGGGCAGATGCGATTCGATCGTGTGAACGGATGGCCAAGGGCTAATGCGCCAGTCAAGGGTGGTAGGCACGCTAACCGAGCGGTCCGCTGTTGACTCGTGCCGCTGCGGCGAAAGTCTCAACAGCTTTTGCGCAAAGACATTTGTAAGCGCTTGAAAATAGCCCCAGCACGAGATTGAGAGCCCATCATGGCGGGGATGAAACCTGACCAAAATCGCGCAAAGAACTCCCTGACGTGGAGATTCTGATTGGAAAAGCCGAATCGTTCGTGTAAAACTTGATCCGGCATGTCCACGACGCAGCAAGACACCGAGGCGCGGCTAAGTTATGCATATTTGCATGCAGTTGCATCTCATGCTGGCTTTGTCTGCCGCCCGGCAACTCCAGAAGAGGACAAAGAAGGTATTGATGCTGTGCTGACAGCTTACGGAGCATTTTCGGGAACTTGGCGCACGCAAGTCACCATCAACGTGCAACTTAAGGCGACGGTGACCACGCCAGTGAATGACGGAACGCATTTATCATATTTCGTCCAAGGCATCCGCCGCTACGATAAACTGCGCGAAGACCACCGCGAGCCAGTGCGGATCCTTGTTGTGCTGTTTCTGCCGCAAGCACATGCCGACTGGCTTACATGCTCGGAAAGTGAATTGATCCTGAAAAATTGCGCCTACTGGCTAAGCCTCAGGAATGCATCCTCTTCAGATAACGCAACCGGAAAAACAGTGAAAATTCCGAAAAACCAGCTTTTCAAGCAAGACAATTTGAAGATTCTCGTCAACCGTCTCGCGCTCGGCACCGACATTCCTTGTTATCTAGAGCCATGAATTACGCCACCTTAATTTCCCCCACCGACTTCCGCGACTACGCCAAAGTTCGAGGCTGGATACCCGTGCCTGACGCGATTCCCGAACGGCTGTACGTGCTTAATAACCCAGCATTGAAGTTTCACCAGATTATCGTGCCGATGGATATGGATCGCCCCGACTACGACGACGCGGTTAGGGTCGCAATTGAGCAACTGGCGGAAGCTGAGCAGCGTTCCTTCGGGCTTGTGGAGGCAAGCCTTATGGAGGCCGGAGCCGATACTTTACGATTTGGCGTCAGCAGCATGAGACAATTGGAAGGGGGATTGCCGTTAAGCTATGCAGTG
>Ga0209006_10006213_pt1 | contig 10827 bp, 9 predicted proteins | sample JacPin_JW_Ref_O2_FD_188567 | JGI IMG/M metagenome (GOLD analysis project Ga0209006, IMG submission 188567) | Forest soil microbial communities from Algoma, Ontario, Canada - Jack Pine, Ontario site 1_JW_Ref_O2 (SPAdes) (version 2) | ecosystem: Environmental > Terrestrial > Soil > Boreal... | reverse complement strand
AACAATAACGACAAGGCGGCGCATGCGGGGATCGATTTTCTGCCGTGGTGGATCAATGAGGTTTACTGGCAGGACCAGATTGCGGGAACAAGATCGGTGGATGTACTTGATTTACATGCGTATCCGGACACGCCGAATACTTCGGGCTACACACTGGCGCAGAAACGGGCGCTGGCCTTGCGGATCTTCAGGGACTATTGGGATCCCACGTATGTGAGTGCGGGGAGCGATATTGATCAGAAGTGGACGACGTTCATTCAGCCGAAAAAGACGATTCCGTTTCGCATTCCGCGAATGCGGGCAATTGTGAACATGATTTATCCGGGAACGCCTCTGAGCTTTACGGAGTGGAACGCGGCGATTGCGGGCGAATCGGACTTCTCGACGGCTCTTGGCGATGCGGATGCGTATGGAATTTTTGGGCGCGAGCAAATGTATCTGGCGTCGCGATGGACGGCGCCGGTAAGCACGAACCCAAATTATCAGGCGCTGAAGCTGTACCGGAATTATGACGGGCAACATCACACGTTTGAGAGTACGTCGATTGCGGACACGAACGGTGCGAACCCAAACCTGTTCAGCAGCTATGCGGCGCTCGATCCGACGGGAACGACAATGACGGTGATGGTGCTGAACAAGGCTCCGGAGACGACTTATGCGGGACAGTTTGCGATCAACGGATTTACGCCGGCGCAGGTGACGACGTATACGCTATCGCAGAAGAATCCGACGACGATTGTGGCGTCGGCCCAGCAGGCATGGTCATCGACAATGAGCTTTGCGCCGTACAGCGCGACATTGCTGGTTGTGACGGGATCGATGGCGAAGATACCCGAGGCGGAGTGGAAGTTGAATCCGGATACGACGATGGTCGCTGCGGACGGAACTGTAATACTGGCGCCGCAGATTGTGTCCGGATCGGGAACGGTCACGCTGGGGACGCCGACGTTCGATACGGGCATCACGGTGACGGTGACGCAGGGAACAGTGACATCGAGCCAGAACGGGGCACTCACGGTGACAGCGGGAACGAAGCCGGGTTTTTATCGCTACACGGTTCCGGGAACGGATAGTGCGGGAGCGACGCAAGAGCAAAGTGGATGGATTGTGGTGGGGAATCGGGCGGCAACGCTGACGAAGCAGGGCGATGGGCAGACGGGAGCATCCGGAACGAATGTGACTTTGTCCGTGAGACTGAACGCGGGATCGTCGGGCGGGAGCGCGGCGGGGGCGGATGTGCTGTTTACGGCTTCGGCGGGAACGCTTTCGAGCCGCACGGTGACGACGAATTCGTCGGGAAATGCAGCAGTAGTGCTGACCTTGCCAGCTAATGCGGGCTCAGTGCAGGTGACCGCCGAGGGTCCGTATGGGTTGGGACATCCGAAGGTGACGTTCACCGTGACGGTGCAGTAAAGTGGCAGTGAATAGACAAGTTCAGAGTAATGGCAAAAGGGTCCAGGATCGAGGGCATCGTTAGCCTGCAAGGCGCGATCACTGTCGCCGCCAAAGAACCCGCAGATGTCAATTGCCCAAAATGATTCTGCGGCACTATCGTTAAGAGGCCACTTCACGCAATTGAGTAGCCTTGCACGCGCGAGCGTGCGGTCGGAGGTCGGAGTTCGCTCTTAGATTTTTGATTGCACCCACGCTCCCGCACAAAAATGACCAAAAGAACCTCGCAAGTGCCCCGGCGGGACGCCATTGCCTTCTCCGCGGAAGCTTACCGCCGGCGCACTTGTCGATAGGAGTCTACGATTTCTCGACCGTTGACACATTGTTGTTGAGCGAGTCAGAGTGTTCGCATTCTGGCGGGCTGAACGCGATTCTGACTTGTGCCAGTTTGGCAAAAGCGTGGGATTGCACCAGGTTAGGACGCGGCGACAACTTAGGAAATCCCACTCGCGTTCGTCGCCTGTCGTTCTGGATTTTCTTCGGCGCGTGCGACAATTCATCTGGCTGCTCGGTGTAGCCTTAATCAATAAGCCATTGAAAAAAATACGTTAAACGAATAAGTGTTCATTATGTTACAATGTTCATGTTGCATGAACGAAGACCTATTATTGAACATGTTCATCTAGTTGCTGAGGTTCATGTTCCATGTACAGCGAGAGAACTTGAACACGGCAGTAAAGCCGCAATGAAACATAAACCCCAACACGCAGAACTGATCGAAGCAGCCCTGCAGGAGTTCCAGCGCACGACCGGACTCACGGCGCAAATCATCCCCTGGGTGCCGAAAACTATCGATCTCGACCGCCCCCAACCCGACGCAGTGATCGAGATAGAAGTACGCGGGCGGAAGCACAAATTTGCCGTGGAAGCCAAGATCGGGGTTAGAGCCGAGCTGCTCATTCAAACCAAGGCGCTCTGGCCTCGCGAACAACAGCCTCGTTTCCTCGTTGTCGCACCATACATCACAAACTACCTTGCGGAAAAGTGCCGGGAGATCAAACTCCCATTTCTCGACGCCGCCGGCAATGCATACTTGGAAGACGATGACCTCTTCGTTTTCGTCACCGGCCAAAAAAGAAACACCGACTTGACCCCAGTGCACACTAATCGAACAGACACCAGGGCTGGGTTGAGGGTCCTATTTGCAATTTTATGCCGTCCACAACTTTTAAACGCGCCCTATCGAGAACTCGCGACAACCGCTAAAGTGGCACTCGGCACGATCGGGCCAGTCATCAAGGATCTCGAAACAAGAAGGCGGATTGCAACATTTGGTACAACGCTTCCAAAGCGCCGCTTGCTTGATGCCAAGGTGCTCTTGCAAGAGTGGGTCACCTTTTACCCTGCAACGCTCAGGCCCAAACTCCAACCTCGCAGATTCCGTGCACAAAATCGCGAGCGGGCACAACAAACTAATTTGACTCCTTTTGGCGCCTATTGGGGAGGAGAAGTAGCTGCGGACCGCCTCACACACTATCTGAAACCTGAAATCCTGACCGTGTATACCCTGCATAACCCGACGAAGCTGATGACGGAGTTCCGCCTCAGAGCAGATGTCAATGGTGACGTAGAAATTCTCAACGCCTTCTGGGACGAAACTCTGATTACCGGGACTGCTGATGTAGTCCCACCAATCCTCGCCTATGCCGATTTGATGGCTACCACTGATGCACGAAACCTCGAAGCGGCAAGACTGATCTATGAACAGCACATCGCCCCGAATCTTTCCACTGCTTAAACCACTGAGTCCGCTCGTCCTTGAGCCGCTCAGGGCAGTAGCGCAGACCGCGAACTCTTTGGACCTCCCATATTTTCTAGCCGGTGCGACGGCACGAGATTTGGTCCTCGAAAACGTATTCGGCCGACCACCGGGCAAGCTGACGCGCGACCTGGACTTCGGGTTCGTTCTCTCCGACTGGAAAGAGTTCGAAAACCTCAAGGCAACATTGATCTCAACAGGACGATTCAAAGCGGACCGGGCGATCCAGCGCGTCTCATATCAGCATTCCGCCGATATCTCAGTTGGTGTCGATCTCATTCCATTCGGTGGCATTCAAGAAGGCTCACTAATCCGGTGGCCTCCGCACGACGACTTTGTGATGAACGTTGCAGGATTCAGAGAAGCTCTGCAATCGGCGATCCAGGTGCACGTGGATATCGATCTCGTGATACCAGTCGCTTCTTTACCAGGTCTGATTATTCTCAAGTTGTTCGCGTGGGCCGACCGCAAGCACGAAAAGCGTGATGCACCCGATATTTTGAAGATACTTGCAGACTATGCCGATGCGGGGAATGAAGACCGTCTGTATGCGGACGAGCTTCCCTTACTTGAGGCTGCCGGATTTAACGTCCCGATTGCTGGCGCACACCTCCTGGGCAAAGACGCTCGTCGCATCGCAAGTCAGGAGACTGTGGCGAGTATCGCAGAAATACTTGCGGATCCTAACCTGAAGCAAGAGCTGTTAAACCAGTTAGTGCAGGCCAGTCCCAGGTCAGACGAATCTTCCGCCGGTTACTGCGCCCTATTGCTCGATAATTTCCAGCATGGCTTTACAGAGGCATAATCGCAGGGATCGAGCGACACCTCGTGTCACCCAATGTGGTGATATAGAGCAGACACAGCGGAAAGAACCGATTGGCTATGGCGGTCGGTTTCTTTTGTCTGGATCTTCGTCGTCGTCTCCTTCTTGTTCTTGTTCGTCTTCTTCTCCTCTTTTATTCCTGCGCATGAGTGCTTTTCCAGTCCGGTTGCGGACGTTGCCTCGCCGCTGGGATCGGAACCGGTTCGGACTCGCGTTCACCTTCGACCGGATTCTCCACCATTCAGAACTTCGATACTGCGACGATCGATATCACGATTGCCGCAACATCTTCGAGCAGTGCCGCCGGCAAGTCTGTCCCGAAAGCCTTAGCCAGGCGCCCACGGGTAGCCGCACCACCCAACGTGCCGATCACGGCCCCGACCGCGCCCGCGAGCAAACCAGCTGTCAACGAGCCTGCCCCCGCGCCCACCGTGGCGCCCACCAAACACCCACTAACGATGCGCGCGATGAACTGAGGTGGCACCTTGCGGCTTGCTGTTTGCGGCAGTTTATCGTTGATCAACTCACCGATCGCTAGCCCAGTGAAGATAATCGGCGTGTACTTGAACCCCATAAAGGCCAATGGCGTTTCGGACACTGCAAGGCGTCCCATGCGGGCCGCCCAACTTGTGACGGCCGGTGACGTCATTGTCCGTAATCCAGATACAATTCCGAGTACTAATGCCACGGCAATGAACATGTGAGCTTCCTTTCGCGGACGCCAGATCAATAACTTATGGCTCGAATCTCTACTCTTGTTTAGCGAGATGCCCGGGAATCATGGGATTCGCGAGTGCGCCGTTGAAATACATATACGGGGTGGCCAGTCTTCATCGGAACCGTTTCGGCCTCAACCTGGAAAATTTCCCGAATTGTCTCGGGGCCAAGGACATCTTTCTGCGGCCCTTCCGCGATTAGAAGCCCTCCTTGAAGAAGAATGAGTCGAGTCACATACCGAGTCACGAGATTGAAGTCGTGGGTTGCAACGATAACGGTCTTTCCTTTGCGCGAGAGCGACTCGCACAATTGAAGTACATCGAGCGCATGGTGGATATCAAGGTTTGCCGTGGGTTCATCCAGGAGGATAAATTCCGGTTCGACGACTAGACTGCGAGCGATCAAAACGCGCTGCCGCTCCCCACCAGAAAGCGTGTTGATCGCGCGATCGATCAGATGCGTGATATCGCAATATGCTGCCGCAGAGTTTATGGCATCGTGATCGACTTGGGACTGTGGCGAGAACCGTCCGCGATGAGCGTAACGCCCCATGGCGAGGATCTCGCTCACGGTGAAGGCGAAATCGATTTGTGTTTCCTGAGGAACAAAAGCTACGCGGCGGGCCATTTCTTTTCGGGGCAAGCTGTGGATCGTTTTCCCATCAATCAACATTTCGCCAGCATCGGGACGCCAAAGGCCCGCGAATAAGCGCAGAAGAGTACTCTTTCCGCTGCCGTTCGGACCGATGAGGGCGGTAATTTCTCCGGCCCCGATACGAACTGATGCAGGCCCGAAGATCGTCCGCCCGCCGCGCTTTACGCTCGCGTTTCGCGCTTCGAGAACACTCATCCGTTCGCCCCTCCGCGATATTGACGAAGCAGCAGATAGATGAACAGAGGACCGCCGCAAAGGGCCGTGACGATGCCCAAGCGAATCTCCGTGGGTGGGTGAATCGTACGAGCCAGCAGATCGCAGAGAACTAGAAATGCTCCGCCGGTCAGAGCACTAGCGGGGAGCAGCCTTCGGTTGGACGGACCAAGAATAAGGCGCACCGCGTGTGGAATCAACAGTCCGACAAAACCAATCAGTCCTGCAACTGCGACGGCCGCTCCGGTCAAAATCGCTGCGGTGAGCGTCAACATGCGCTTCGACGCTTCCACATCTACGCCGAATGACGCTGCAGTTTCTTCGCCCAATTGAAGCAGATCCAAATCGCGGGTCTGCATCAGGGATGCGGCTATGCCGAGTACGACGAAGGGAGCACAGAGCCAGACGTGGGTCCAGGTGCGTGCGTCCAGGCCGCCCATCATCCAGAAGACAATCTCCTGCGCGATCTGCCAATTCACGATATTCACGGAAAGCAGCAAGCTCGCTGCTGCGCTGAACAACGCACTACTGGCTACGCCTGCCAGCAGTAGTGTGGCCACGGGTGTTACGCCGCCACGAGTTGACATCGCGTAAACAATAAACAAGGCGAGCAGGGCGCCGACCATTGCCATTAGCGGCAAGGAAAGAACAGAGGTTGCGCTCCAGCCGGTTACGAATGAAATCACTCCGCCGAGGACGGCTCCTTCACCCGCACCGACCAAGCCGGGCTCTGCGAGCGGGTTGCGGAAAAGCGCTTGCAACAGAACGCCGGCCGCGGCGAGGCCAGCTCCGACGAAAAAAGCCACGATGACCCGGGGGACGCGAATCAACCACACGATCACCTCGTCTGCTTTCGTGACGTGGACGGACGATGTCCACGCCTGTGGGAGAAGTCTGAATTCGGCGACCCGCAAAATCGTAGACCAGGAAATGTGCGTGCTTCCAATACCCACACCAGCGAGAAGGGACAGAAAGACGATGGGCAGAAGAAATCCGTAAAAAACAGATAAACGCAGCCGTGACCCGGATGAAACGTTCGCGAGTGGATTACTCTGAGCGACAGCACTCATGGTTTGTCCCCCGCATGCTCTCCTCCGTAGACTGCTTCGGCAATCGCCTGAACAAAAATCGAAGTGTAGGGCGACATTGGCAGAAATACGCGATTGTCCAGGACGACGATGTGGCCGTTTCGTGCCGCTTGAGTTAAAGAGATTGCGGGATCGGACATCAGGGTAGCCAGAACTTGCGTCGTACTCCCGGTCTTTGCACCTGCGATGATCCACTCCGGATCCCAGCGAACGATCTGCTCGAAGTTCACAGAGTCATAGCCAACAATGCCGTTCTCGGCTCCGACGTTGATGCCGCCCAGCTTTGTCACAATATCTTGAAATAAAGTTTTCCTGCCATAGCCGTAGCGCCCACCCAGGCCAAGGATGCGGGGTTTCATGGATCCTGGGGGTCTCATGGACACTGCCTTCTCAATGGCCGCGTGAAACCGGGATGCTTCTTTGGCGGCGCTTTCATCTTGCCCGGTCATATATCCGACCAGCCGAATATTCTGTTCGATCTGATCGAGAGTTTCGAAGCTTGTCTCGATGCGGTATACCGGCACCCCGGAACTCCGAGCGAGACTCGTATAGTCGGCTCGACCCTCTCGGGAGACCAACATCAAGTCTGGGTCGAGCGCGACGACACGTTCGACATCGGTCGCGACGGTGGGTTTGAATGTTCGTACATTTTGGAGGACGTTGCTGATTTCTTCCTCATAAGCACTCTGGCTCACCGCAACCACGTCCTGGGGCGGAAGGATGGAATAAACAAACTCGTCGATGGACCAATACTGCGAAACGATACGGTGCGCGGGGCGCGCGACGCTGACCGTGACTTCGTCGCTATCCACGGCCTCTCTCGGATATGGAGACTTGCCGATCCGAACTCGCGCATCACCCTCTTCTGTTTCCAGCACCGGCAATTGAAGTCCACCCGGCGGAGAAGCATAGGTGTGTACCGCTCCCGCAATCGCGACGACTAGCAGGATCAATATCACAGGAGGAACGATGGTCCGTAAAAGATGCATCTCGTCGCCGGATTCTATGCTTCCGCTACAGGCAGAGGCAGATTGGCCGCGGCTTCTAAATTTTCAGGAAGCGCTTCATTCAGAAATTGTTCGCGCAGCCGATAGTAGAGTGAAAGTCTGCTCCAGTCCGGCGTTTTGATGTACTGCATATCGTCCGTGAGATTGGGATTCGGCAGGAATATCGTGGTCATCTGTTCTCCATACCCGTTCCACAACCGCATTCCCCAACTTCGTCCCCCGCCGCAGCCTTTCCCGCGTCGCTCGAAGAAGGCGATCTTGTTAACCGGACGCATCCTTCTAAGTTCCTCGGAAGAACTACTCTTATGCGCCCCGATGCATAAATGAAAGTGCCAGGCGCCTAAGTCGACAGTGAGATAACCGTCCGAAATACGAATTTCTGGCGCTTGAGTGAAACGAATCTCGAACACTGCGCCTTCAATACACGGACCCACGGTAATGTGTGCCCAATTCTTTCCAAATAATTCGTCGACAAGTTCTCTGAGCACGGGCTCCGAAGGCGTGAAATAAGTGTAGGCGGTGAGCGAACCGTCAAGGTCAGGGGTCACGCTGTCGAAATGAGGAGGGTTAGCAGAAACGGTGGACATAGATGGCATCTCCTTCCGTCGGTTTCAGGATCGTTACCAAGCGCGCGACCACCGCGGACCAGCCTTGCCGTTAGCTGCTCGCAGCGATCCGCTCACGCCCGCATCGAACTCCAGTTTGCGTCCAAACAACCAAAGTAGATCGGACAAGCGATTCAGATAGGCCAAAACATTTGAGTTGACCGCCTCTCCAGATTCGGCGAGCCGAACGACATTGCGCTCAGCCCTGCGACAAACGGTTCTCGCCACGTCGTAAGCAGCGGCGGCGACATGCTCTCCTGAAATTGACCAGTCGGAGAGTACCCCTTCGATGGATTCGATCTGATGGACTTGCTCGGTGAGGGCATCCACCAACTCGGGCGTCACCGGCACTTCGGCCTTGGTGCTTTCGGCAGGCGTAGCCAGTGCGGAGCCAACGCGAAAGAGTTCCTTTTGAATCGCCGCGGTTCTGGTTCGTAAGTCTTCGTCCTGGCAGAGTGCTCGGGCAAGACCCATCGCGGCATTCAATTCATCGACGGTGCCGTAGGCTTCAACTCTTACACTTGATTTTGAAACTCGGATACCGCCGGCGAGACCAGTCTGTCCGCCATCACCACGTTTCGTAGCAATACTCATAGCTCTGCCTCTTGAAGTGATATTGGTGGCAGGCTAGATGTACGGAGTTTCTATTGAACTGGAGCGGCGAGAGGGTCGAAAGACGATTCGCACGCTTCCTGTTCTCCGCAGGCAAGTCGCACACCGTCCTCGGCAGGTTTCCTGGCTCAGAGGTCACGGCATCATTGCCGTGAACCGTTTCACCTTCCCCAGCAATCCTCACTGAGTGGAACTACGAAACGGCGTACCTCGTAACAGTGGCGGGACCGCGCTGGGATTTCACCAGCTTCCCTATTAAGCCCTTTTGGGGCACCGGAGAACACCACGAGAATGACATAGAGCAGAACTGACCGTCAAATCCGTTGTGTTGCAAGCAGTACCGCAAGAGCCGCCGCCAGCACTCCAGCGGCAACGTTAAGCATCACAGCGCGAGGAAGGTCGGAACCACCTCCCGCTGGCGGATCTGAAGGGTCACCGAGCCAGACATCGGTAACCAGCGAGCCCTTTGCCCAGATGGGACCCAGCAACTTACGTTGGATGCCGCCCGCAGTCGCGGCTTCGCTCCATCCTGAGTTTGGTCCGGGAAGAATCGCGTGCTGTTGCCACCCGACGCTGAATGCTTTTCGCCCCGAACAGCCAGGAAGAACGAACGAGAAAAACGTGAGTAACAGCCATGTGATCCGGGCGGGAACGAAATTCATCAGATCGTCGAGTCGTGCTCCGCACCAACCGAACTTCAAGTAACGAGGAGTTTTGTAGCCGACCATGGAATCCATCGTGCTCACGACTTTGAAGAGCACCAGGCCTGGCAGTCCGGCAACGACATACCAACAAAGAGGACTCACAAAGCCATCGGTAAGATTTTCGCTCAAGCTTTCTATCGCAGCACGGCGGCAGGCGGCGATATCCATACGATCAGTATCTCGGCCGACTAGCTTCGAGATGAATGTGCGTGCTCCCTCAAGATCGTTACGGCGGGCCGCGGCCTCGACTGCCCAGGAATGGCGCACGAGATCATGGAGTGCCAGACAGGAGTAGGCCATGAACAAATAAAAGAATGAGGGCGCGTAGCGGTTCCATTTCTGCAGTTCCACGAGGATCGCGCTGGTACCTCCAACCCAGACGAAGCTCAATAGCAGAAAAAGTGCGATTCCACCCCCGTATCCGTCTGCCCCGAGTTTTCGCAGAAGAGTTTCGAACCAACTCAGCGTGCGGCCTATCAAGCGAATAGGATGAGCAGGATAGACCGGGTCACCGATCAAAAAGTCGAGCAACACCGCTGCTGCAAGGAGCGTCGCGTTCGGACGAAGTATATCTACTTCCACTTGGAGGACCAGCCTAGCGCGATCGCCGAAAGAACGGCTCCCATTGGTTGGGCCGGATCTGCTTCAGACAGTTGTGAATAAAAAAACGGCCAATTGTCGGGCTTCGCCGCAAGATTTGCGGCGAGAATCGCGACTTGCTGACGAAAAATGTCCTGTATGGCGTTAACCGGAAGCGTTTCGAAGCGAATGCGGTCTAAAACGGCTGCGATCGCGAATGCCGTGGCAGCAACCTTTGGCTCGTAGACGACGGACTTGAAGTTCTTCTGCAAGAGTTCTAGCTCTCTCCCCGTCATCAAGGGCGCTATATCCTCTGGGAACGTAGGCTCCTTTAGCCCGTAGCGTCCCAGTGCAACAAAGATCGAACGCGTATAACTAGGTTCCAGTCCATTCTGCCAACGAAGTGCTTCCAGAGTCGCCTGTTTCACCGCGAGTCCGATGAGCTCTCCGAGTTTGGCATGTGGACTTGTGCTGGTCAGAGGCTTGCCGGCGTTGAGAGGTGCACCGACACAGTACTGGTCGGTGCCAGTCCCAGTCGCGAGATTTTTCGAATACAGGCTGCCGACCGCTAACTCGTAAAGTGCGGCTGTTTTTGCTTCTGTCATGGTTACGAC
>Ga0209006_10006212_pt1 | contig 10827 bp, 9 predicted proteins | sample JacPin_JW_Ref_O2_FD_188567 | JGI IMG/M metagenome (GOLD analysis project Ga0209006, IMG submission 188567) | Forest soil microbial communities from Algoma, Ontario, Canada - Jack Pine, Ontario site 1_JW_Ref_O2 (SPAdes) (version 2) | ecosystem: Environmental > Terrestrial > Soil > Boreal... | reverse complement strand
TTTGGCTTCGGCGGGGTGCTCACCACATGCTTTGCGCTGGCTTGCGTGAACATCGCGCTGATCGGTCAACCCGGCTTGTCGCTCGGGGCCCTGTTCGTGGTGGTGTTTTTCGCCGGATATGGAGTAGCTGGAGGGCAAACCGCGATCAACGCACTATCGGCGACTTACTATCCTACCGATTTGCGCGCCACGGGAATCGGCGCGGGACTCGGCGTCGGGCGAATCGGAGCGATCATCGGCCCGGTGGTCGGTGGTGTTCTGATGAGCCAGCATTTGCCGTCGCAAACCCTGTTCCTAGTGGCCGCGGTGCCGGCATTCGTATCGGCCGTCGTGATGGTAGCGATGCACCGAGTGCTCAAGGCGCAAGCGCAGCCGCTGCCAAATATTACCGCCGCATCGGTTACTTAATATGATGCTCTTCCACTTCTTTATTGTTCTCGGTGCAGACGTACTCTAAAATCTCTTCGCTCTTCGGCATCAAAACCCAGGTCCGAATATTCGTGAACGGTTTGGTGTACATCTTTGGATCGCTCACTGTGACCTCGTAACCCAGGTGGGTGGCGTCGATACGATGGAAACGCTCCACCACATGCAGGTCCTCGCTCACCGGATGGCCGCGCGTGTCGAGCAGCATCTTCGGAGTGGCGAAGAACGGACCCACCGTATCCACCAGCAACGTGTCGCCCTCCCAATGTCCTACCGAGTGCCCGTACCACGTGGTCTCCTTCGCTTCGTCGGCAGTGGGGTGGGGCCGTCCATCCAGGTAGACAACGTGAAACGCGAACATCGATTCGTGCAGGAACACGATCTCGTTCGGAGTTTGGATGATCTGGGTTGCCACCGGCGCGTTCATCGATCGCGTGTAGCCCATCGGATTGCAATGCGCGGTGGCGTCGTAGCGGGCGGGATCGTAGTTCTTGGTCCATTCAGCAGCCTCGGGAGTCATGGGGAGTTCCCCGCCCGGACCCTTCTGGGAGCAGCCCTTCACCTCGGCGCCGCAAGCGTCGTTGCGCGCGTCCTTGCTCATGTCGATGACGAAGGGATGGTCCCACAGACCGCTCAGATCGGGCTTTCCATCCGGGGTGCGTGGAATGGAACCGGAGGGAGTGGTCGAAACCTTGGCCGCGGGATTGGTCGCGCTCTGCGGCGCGGCCGGGATCGCGACGAGCGTTACAGCGATGGCAGCCGCAAACGCTGCGCGGAACAGAGGAATTCGCACTTTGAACCTCCCGGGTAGCGGACTCATTCTATTTGGCTGAAAAGCGGCAAGTCAAGCGAACTCGGCTTGCTCGCGTGGCCCGGATAAGTCACCTGCTGCCCTTCCACTTTAGCGAACGGCGTCATGGCGTGCGGCTGGGACTTAGTGGTGTTCAGGATGTCTAGTACCTCAATCCCGCGCGCGACCAGGGCATCCGCGATCAGCGAACGGTGGCATCGCCAGGGAACGGCCTCGGCGCACATAATCGCGGTGGGGGCCACGGAGGCGATCGCAATCAGCTGGTCCAGGCTTTCACCGAATTCCGGGGTCTGCATGTAGTCGGCGTAGCCTCGAAACGACGCATTGCGCCACCCGGTGTTGATCGAATCCTTGCGAGGGTGCCGCAGCCCGCCCAATCCGGGGAGGTGCCGATACTCGATCCCCGCTGCATGCAGACTGTCCCGCAAGTTTTCCTGGCTAAACTGCGGATTGCGGCGCGATTTCGGGATGGTCCGCACATCCAATAATCGCCGAATCGCATGGGCCTGTAGCATGCCGATGAAGTCTTCGATGGGATGGATCGAGTGCCCGACTGTGCTTAACGTCATGACAACTTGGTTACCTAGCCTTAAGGTACCAGGCGAGGCCCAAACTTGCGAAAGTTATGCAAGCTTGTGAATACGAGTCATAGAAATTTTCTTCTTTACGCCCATTCGAGCCGCAAATATACTGATAAGTGACCTCTTCCCTGTCACGAACAGTTTGACGGGAGTTCGTCAAAACGACGGAGCCTGTTTGCCTCCGAAGACGTGCTCATCGACTTGAGCACCTTTACCAGCCTTCAAAAATGAGGATGCATTGAATGGCAACCACTGTAAACGAAGTTTCGCATGAACGAACTCGGGTTTGAGCATTTAGTGTTCGCGGGCAACGGAATGTCGGGCGTCGCCTGCGCGGAAGAACTGATCAAGACCGGCCAGGTTTTCGACATCACAATTTTTGGCGACGAGCCCTATGGCAATTATGACCGTACTTTGCTCCCCAGCGTGTTGGCGGCTGAGCGCGACATCGACAGCATCACTTTAAACGACATTGAGTGGTATCAGGAACACGGCATACGGACTCGCCTGGGAATCCGCGTGGAAGAGATCGACCGGGTGAATCGCGCGGTTCGGAGCAGCGACGGCGATTGGACCAGTTACGACAAGCTGATCCTGGCCACCGGCTCCCGCCCGGAGGTTCCACCAATCGGCGGTCTGGACAAGGCCGGGGTGGTCGTTTTCGGAACGCTGGACGATACGCGGAAGCTGGTGGAAGCGGCGGGCCCGGGCGTCCGGGCGGTGGTCATCGGCGGCTGGCTGGCGGCGGAAGCTGCGCGCGGATTGCGAAAGCGCGGCTGCGATGTCGCGATCTTCGAATCGGAAAGCTCATCGGAATGGCAGCTCGATAGTGTGCTCGGGGATGGGCGGGTAGAAGCGGTGCGCTTCACCAGTGGCGAAGAGATCGGCGCGGACCTGGTGGTGATAGCCACGAATCTGCAGCCGAATACGTCGCTTGCGCGCGCTGCGGGCTTGGAAGTGAATCGCGGAATCGTGGTGAACGATCGTTTGGAAACTTCCGACCGGTACATTTTTGCCGTCGGAGGCTGCACGGAGCAGAACGGCCAGACCTTCGAACATTTCCCTCCGCTAGCCGAGCAGGCCAAAATACTGGCGGCCAATCTGGCGGGCGCCGTGTTTCAGGAATTGACGGCGTCGCCTCTCCACCACCGGGCGGAGTAAACAACGATCGCAGCAGACAGCCATCCTAAGGCGTAGTCTGGCTGCGCGCCCCAGCGCAAGAGCGCGGAGTGCATCAATCCGAACCAGGAGAATAGCGCGGCCACGATGCACCAGATGGCCGCGCGGTGGAAGCGGCGGTCGATCAGTTCCGTGATCACGGACGCCACAACCAGCACCAGGAACAGAAAGCCGTTGCCTAAACCCTGGACCGAGGACCAGTAGATGGAACGGTTGAGCGCGGTTTGTACCGCCGCGTTTGCTGTCGACAGCCTGAGCGCCGGGAGGGCCGAATTCATGGCTGTCGCCACTACCGCGCCAGCCGGCAACACGAAGCCGAGGAGCACGGCGGCCAGGTATTTCGGATCCACGCGCCGCAAGGTCGCCATGCCGACGCCGATGGAGACGTAGGCGATGATGGCCGCTAGAATCGGCCAGGGGAACAGTTGCGCCACGAAGATGGTGAGCCCGCTCATCACCACTGCGAGGAACAGCACCGGAGTCCAGAAGGCAAAGCTGATGCGGGCACCCACCGCCTTGTAGGGCGGGTGCATGGCGTAAATAACCGGCGCGATCACACTACCAGCGAGACCGCATACCAGCGTTCCCAGACCGTCGCAGGCCAGGACGGCACGCACGTCGTAGTCGTCGCCTGCAGCCGCGGCTCCGGCCACCGAGGCGATATCTTGCAGCACTTGATAAATCGCGATGGGCGCGATCACCGAAAGATAGGGCAGCGCGAGTGTCATGGCGCGCCAGGGTTCGGGAGTGGCAGCGAACGGAGGTTGAAACGACAATCCGGCCCAGGTGGGATGCACATATCCAATGATTAAAGCGACGGCTAGAGGGACGATCCAGGCTGCGATGAAAGGCGGAACGCGCCAGCGCGTGATGGGGACATTGGCTAAAACGGCGGTGAAGATAATGGCCAGCGCAATGAGGCCCACCAGCGGCTGATCGAACACGCGCTGCAACAGCACTAGCGCGAGATAGCTGTACATGGCGGCACCGAACACCGTCATCGCAGCCGGGGCGGGAATGAAGCGGCGAAACATTCCGGCAAAGGGCGCAGCGACGAGCTTGATAATGCCGGTCCAGACCACCGCCGCGGCGCCGATTTCCCAGGCCCGATTCGCGTCGTGCGTTTCCAGATAGACCGGCAGCATTATGGAGAGGGTGTAGGCGATGATCGCCGGCACGTTGTTGCCATAGACGTGAGCGGTGACGTTGGCGCGGCTTTCGCGTTTTGCGAGGCGCACGGCCAGCAGGACCAGACCGAGAGAGCCGACGAGAAAACCGAGCGCGTAACCCGGCAGCAAGTGGCTGACACTGAATCCTGCGGCGATTCCCACTGGGAGCAAGAGAAAAACCGGGATCACCATCTGCGCGAGATTGAAGCCCACCTGTGCGATGGTGGTGTCCAAATCGCCTCGGGTGAGCGCCCACCAGCTTGGCATGCGTTTCAGATCTTAAACGATTCGAGCGATTCAGGCGCGAACAGGTCGGCCGGCGTGAGCAAACGTTTTGCGAGACCCTGTTCATGCGAGTATCGCAAGAACGTTTGTAGCACGTGGACATTCGGTTCCAACCCATAAGGCCAGAAGTCGCGCCCCATCAGCTTTTCGGTATCTTCGACGTGCTGCACCAGCCACGGCAGCATCGATTTCAACGCGCCCATTTCGTGCAGATCCTCGTAGGTGTCACGCTGCGCGAGCGCGAATGCTTTCGACAGCGACTGCGCCACCCAGCGATGCTTCTCATAAATGTCGCGGCGAATCACCACGACGTGCATGATGGGGAAGACTTTGGTCTTTAGGTAATAATCGCGCTCGACCGATTGATAGCTCTCAAAGAGCCGCCGGACGCTACCGGAACCTCCGGCGAAGGTCGACGGAGCGCGCGCGGTGTAGAGCGCGTCGATTTCGCCCGATTGGATCATCTGCGAAAGCGTTTTGTCTGGGGGAATCGGCGCTACGCGAAATTCGGACGGCAGCGAGAGCGCTATCTTCTCGGGACGGCCGGGCTGCTCCTCGCCGCCGGTGACGTAAGAGGGGCTGGTAACGGGCACGCCATACTCGTCGCTCAAGATGCCGCGGATCCAAACCGGAGCGGTCATTTGATACTCGGGACTGCCGACGCGCTTGCCGATCAGATCCTTCGGCTCGCGAATTCCGCTAGCGGCGTGGATGTAGATGCAGGAATGCCGGAACATACGCGAAGGAAAGACGGGGATCGCAATAAACGGCGGGTTTTCGCGAAACAACGACAGGGTGTAGGAGGAGAGCGACATCTCCGCCACGTCGAACTCATGATGCCGCAGCATCCGGAAAAATGTTTCTTCGACGGGCAAATTGAGATAGTTGAGGTCGACGCCGTCGACGGTGACACGGCCTTCGAGCAACGCACGGGTTCGATCGTAATTCCAGCAGGCCAACGTGAGCTGGAGTTTCGGCATAGTGCGAGATCGGCCTATTCGTAATATGCCGGCGACTTTTTCAGCTTGGCGTTGGCGGCGAAATCGTGCTCGATCCACAACTGCGCACCCGAGGACTTGAGGAATTCCTCGATCTTGGCGCGACTGGCGAGCGACTGCTCCTTGTTGTATTCGAAGCTGGGCACGTGATCGGTATTGCGCTCCTCGTTGTAATGATAAAGGTCGCCCGCGACCAGCACGGGTCCGGTCTTCGGCAATTTCAAGAAGAGCACCTGATGACCCGGCGTGTGTCCAGGCGTGGGTTTGATGATCACGGTCCCATCGCCGAAAACGTCGTAATCGGACGCGGCGGGAAGGATGGTGGTCTTGCTGTCCTTGAGCGCGCTGTAATTCTTTTCCGCGCGGACTGGCGCCGGTTTGTCGGAAAACATGATGTCGCGCTCGGCCTGCGGGACCAGCCATGTGGAACCGGCGAACATGTTGGCGTTCGCGGTGTGGTCGATGTGGTAATGCGAGAACGCGATGTACTTGATGTCTTCGGGCTCATAACCAATCGCTTCGAGCTGCGGCTTGAGCGGGCGGGTTACCGAGATCATGCCCTGGTTGACTGGCGAGCCGTCGGGCTTGAAGTCGGTATCGGGAACCACGCCGACGTCCCACATCAGGGTGCCTTTGGGATGCGCCACCAGGAAACAGGGCACAGACATTTTCAACTCTGCGACGTGATCGAAGCCGAATGACTTCGCATCGGCGGGCTTGAGGACGCCGCAATCGAAAATGTACAGCCGGAGAGATTTGGGCGGTTTGGGCGCGTGATGGGCAGATTGGGCCTGCGCGGCGAGCGGAGCGGCGGCGAGCGCGGTTATGATGGCGAGTCGTTTCCAGGACATTGCTCTGAAACTATATCCTATTTTGGCGTTCACACGAGTGTGAACGCGGCACGCAGGAGTGCGTGCGCCACAAATGTCCTGTGACAGGCACACTCAGCAAGGGGGGGGCCAGTTGTCAGGGGAGCTTGGAGTATTCCGCCTTGGCCTGTTTGAGAATCGCAAGCTCGGGGTCGGCATCCTTCCACAACTGGAAGAAGTCCTGAAATGCCTGCTTGGCTTGCATGGTGTCGCCCGCGAGCGAATAGGCCCGCGCGAGGCCCAGCTGGGCTGGCGCGTAGTACAGTCCCCAGTTGGGGTGGACCCATGTAGCGCCCCAACTGGCGCCCTTGTGATTCACGATTTTCTGGAACTCGCCTACTGCCTCAGGGCCTTTGTGAAGCCGCAGATATGCCAATCCACGGAAGTAATTCGCCTCGATATAGGAACGTTCGTAAGGAGCTGCCGAGGCGAGCAGCGCCACACTTGCAGCCGGCTGATTTCGATTGAGCGCAGTTACCGCTCGAATTTCCGGAAGCTGTACTTCGTTCCAGATGGTACCGTTTGGAAAGAGCTTGGAAGTCTCCGCGGCGAGTTGCTCCGCATGGGCCGCGTCACCGCATAGCGCCAATGCCAGGGCCGGCCGCCCCAGGTGATGCGCGGTTTGGCAATTTCCCACGATTGCATCCGCTCGCGCGTCGGCTTCCTCGAACTCAAATGCAACAGTATCGAGCTGCCGGCGCCGGGCCATCTCCGCGGCTTTCAGGTACAACCTGTGCGACTCCCGCCGCTGGCCATGGACATTGCGGTCGGCCGCCTGCAGGCCGAAACTGAGGTACTCTTCGGGCTTGCCTGTGAGCCATTGAATTTCCCGCGCGATGCCTGCGGCATCATCGGCGACATAGGCCATTTCGAGGAAGCGCTGATGAATCCTCGATCCACCGATGTGGTTTGCACGCAGTTGGTCCGCCACTTTCCTGGCTTCTGGAAGGCGGTCCAAGCTGATGTAGGCGTCTAATTGCCGGCGATAAGGGGCCTCGGAGTCTGCCCCCAGGCGAATCGCTTCTTGCGCCTCGTTCAATCCGTCTTCGTATTGCCCACCGTCAACGTAGACGAGGCCCAGTTGGTTGTGGTAGATCCAATTTAGCGGGAAATCGCGCGCAGCCTGTTTCCAGGCGTCGATTTCTTTGTCCACTTCGCCAGTGGCGCGAAAGTAATAAGGAGCGATTTCAGCCCGCTCGTACTCGGAAGCCCGATCGATCAAAGCAAAGGCTTTTTTCGCATATTCGGCGCTATGCACCATATCTCCGGCCACTTCGTACCCAACGCCCAACCGGTAATATGCGGAAGCGAAGTTCGGATCGATTTCGGTGGCACGCTGGAAGTACCGGACTGCGGAGAGAGAATGGCCCTGGCCCAACTCGTACCTCCCGGCCGTGTAGCTCTGAAGAGCTTCCAGCGATGAAGTGGTGGCTTCATCCAACGGACGGCTCCGTTTTTGGATGGAGTTGCGGGATTCGCCAAGCTTACCCCGGATACCTGTGGCGGCCGTGCTAAGCGCACTCAAGATGTGCTCTTTATCTCGAGCTTGAATCTGCTGCCGCGCCAGCGTCTTGCCGTCCTGGCACGTAACGGCCTGGAGCGTGACGACGTAGCTTGAGCCCAGGCTCGCGATGGCGCCGTCAATGGTGGCCGCGCCGCCTTCGCGGACGCAGACATCGTGAGCCATCCGTTCCGTGATGCGCGCTTCGGGCTGGAACTTCATCAAGCGCAGATCGCGCCGCACCTGATCGTCATCCACGACTTTTAGAAAGGGCGATTGTTCCAATTGAAATGCCAGGCCCTGGCGCAGGGTACTGTCGAAGATGGGGTCGCCGGTATTATTGACGAAATCAGCGAGCACGACGGTGTCTTGGTCGGCGAGGGTCCGGGGGCGATGGGAGTAATAAAGATATGCCGCGCTCGTGAGCGCGAGTGCAATAGCCGCGGCCGAAACCATCTTCCAGGGAAGGACAGCGCCAGTAACGGAGCCAAGTTCCCGCTCCAACTCAGCCACGGATTGCCAGCGGCGTCCGGGATCTTCTTCCAAGCACCGGCTGACGATTTTCTCCAGCTTTCGCGACGGGAGGCGCTTGCGCCGCGACGTGATGCGCGAGCCGGTGAGCATTTCATAAAGGACACAGCCGAACGAGTAAATGTCCGAGCGCTCGTCGGCCGGTTTGCCTTCCCTTTGCTCGGGCGCCATGTAGCCGGGCGTGCCCATCACCATGTGACTCGCCGTTACGGTTTCATCCCGGGCCGACTTCGCCAAGCCGAAATCCAAAACCTTGATCCCGGATTTGGCGATCATTATATTTCCGGGCTTAAGATCGCGGTGCACGACACCCTTGCCGTGCGCTTCGTTCAAGGCGGCCAAAATCTGCGAGGCATAGAGCAGCGCCGTTTTAAGCGGAATCGGACCGCGTTTCAGCCTGGACGCGATGGTCTCGCCTTCCACCAGCTCCATTACCAGGAAATGCGGCCCAACGTCGTGAAGCGTGCAGATATTGGGGTGGTTTAACGAGGAAATGGCACGCGCCTCGCGCTCAAATCGAGCACTGAACTGTTCCCGGGTGGTCTTGATGGCTACTGCGCGCCCTAAGCGTGTGTCGATGGCGCGAAAGACTTCGCCCATGCCGCCTTCGCCGAGCTTGCTCTCGATCCGGTAGGGTCCCAGGCAGGCTCCCGCAACCAAATCAACCATGGTGGATTCAACCATGGTGGAGTTCTCTTCTAGTTGCGGAGCGTTGTGGATGGCCGGCCGATCCAGGAATTCCCCGCCCGACGCCCCGACCAAGAGCGACTCCACTTCGCGGCGCAGCTCGGGATCGGCTTGCGCCAGCAGCGCCACGCGTTCCTCGTCGCTCCCGTCGCGAGCGGCGTGAAACAGCTCCTCAATTTGCCGGAATCGATCCGGGGTCATAGCCGCATTCCAGAAACTTCTTTTAGGGTTCCTTCATTGTATGCTTTAACTCCCGTGACAACCAGGCCTTGGCGAGATCCCAGTCGCGCCGGACGGTGCGAGCAGAGATCTTCAGAACCGCGACGATTTCCTCCTCGGTCAATCCACCGAAATAACGCAGCTCGACTACCTTGGCCTGCCGCGGGGCCACTTCCGAAAACACTGTCAGGGCGTCGTCGAGGGCTAGTAGGGAGGGGTTCGGAGCCGGTGAGAGGAACGCCGTTTCCTCGATGTTCACTTTGACCGCCCGCCCGCCGCGCTTGTCCGAACCACGAGCGCGAGCGGCGTCCACCAGGATGCGGCGCATCATTTGAGCCGCCATGGAGAAAAACTGGGCGCGCGCCTGCCAGTCGACGCTGGAAACGTCCACCAGGCGGAGATAAACCTCATGGACCAAGGCGGTGGTCTGGAGGGTGTTGCCTTGCGCCTCGTTCCGCAGATAACGGCGCGCAATCAAACGCAATTCGGGATATACGTGCTCCGCCAGCCGCGCCAGCGCAGCCTCCTCACCGCTGCTCCAAGCTTTCAGCAGATTCGTGACCTGGGCTGATCGGTCGTTCATGGCTCGCCCTTTTCCCCCCAGGTAAAAAAAATATCACGAATATGGCCGCTTCCCTGCCCCGGTTCCGCCTGTACCGGTGGGAAGAACAAAAGGTTTGAACAACCTTCCCCAGATGAATACAGAAATACAAAGGAGATCATGATGAAACGCAATTTCGCAAAAACGTTGACAGTAGCCGCGATCGCCGCATTCGGCATGAGCATAGCGTCCAGCGCGTATGCCCAAGATAGAGGATGCTCCAATACCAGTTTGCACGGCACGTTCGCATATACATCCACCGGAACAATTGTCGCTCCGCCTGATATCGCGGGCCCGATCGCCGAGGTGGGCTCAGAAAACTTCGACGGGGCGGGCGGTACGAGCGCGACTGCGACGATCAGCTCAAACGGCAGCATCCAAGCCTTGACCATCGTGGGAACATACCAGGTGAACCCGGATTGCACGGGTACCGCCGCACTCCAAGTTTCCCCTTTCGGTATCACGGTTAACGTTTTATTTGTGATCACTGATGACGGTGATGGATTTCAGGCCATGGAAACAGACACCGGCTTCGTGATCACACGCGTCGGGCGGAAGTTATATCCGGGTAAGGTCATTTAGCTCGTCGAGTGTTGCGTACTGTTTTCGCAGCGGAGCTTATACTCCGCTGCGTCCCGGGACATCAGTCAACTTGTTATGTTGCTTAGGATCGTAGCAGTGTTCCATTTTGGCGTTCACACGAGTGTGAACGCGGCACGCAGGAGTGCGTGCGCCACCTGGAGACCTCAGCAATGGGATGGCTGCATGTGGAACCTTACATTTTCGATGTGGCGCGACTCGTTGAGGCGGATGAGGCGCTGGGCGAAGGCTTCGATTTGGTCTTTCGAAAAAACGAAGCCATATTGGACGGGGTCGTAAGGAATTCCTTTGTGCTTGTGGAGTTCGAGGAGGGCGGCGGCGTCTTTGAGGTCGCGGCGCTGGCGCTCGGCGCGGTCGGCTTGGATCTCGC
>Ga0209006_10006211_pt1 | contig 10827 bp, 9 predicted proteins | sample JacPin_JW_Ref_O2_FD_188567 | JGI IMG/M metagenome (GOLD analysis project Ga0209006, IMG submission 188567) | Forest soil microbial communities from Algoma, Ontario, Canada - Jack Pine, Ontario site 1_JW_Ref_O2 (SPAdes) (version 2) | ecosystem: Environmental > Terrestrial > Soil > Boreal... | reverse complement strand
GTGTTCCCAAATAGTCGGGGTATAGCGCAGCCTGGTAGCGCGGCAGTTTTGGGTACTGCAGGTCGTTGGTTCGAATCCAGCTGCCCCGACCAATTTTTTCAATGACTTAAGCGACATTTCGGACGGACAATCTTCCCAGAAAATCGAATTGGGAAGATCATGGGAAGTTCAAAGGTTTGGAGAACACCGTGATCAGCAGTTTGAGGTGTCAGTGCCTGTTCGCCACGTCGATTGGCATTGCGCTCGGGGCGGCAACCGTGGAACGCACAGCAGCGGTGACTGTTGAGGTCGCCAGGAAGTGCCAGGCGCTTACCGACGCGGCATATCCTCCGCGCGAACCTGGAAACCCCGCCGCGGGTAGCGCCAAGGGAAGCGGGCGAGCGGTGCAAACCTATTTCAAAAAATGCGTCGCAAATGGCGGCAAGATGGATGACACCGGCGCCAAGCAAACCAAGTGACCAATGGCCTCTCCCCGACTCGGGGAAGCCCGCTGGTGGGTCCGGGATTGGCGGCGGGCTGTGCCGACCTTGCCAAAAGAAAAACCGACCCGACCGCGGGGCAGTGCTGAGACCCGCTCTCTCGAGGCCATGCCGTGCCGCTCGCGGCAACCGCGACTTGTTGTCCGCAGCATATCCACAGTGTGTCCACAGGGCCGATTCCAGGGGATGCGTGAGCGTCCACATGGGCTTGCTGCGCAACCGTTCACAGGCAAGAAAACCCGCCGGCTGGTTGCAATTCTACTCAACCCAAATGACGCATGCGAATCTGCGTCATTGACCGGCGTGAAGCGTCTGCAGCTCGGCAATGCGATTGTCGGCGCGGCGGAGCCGCCGACAAAGTTCGCGGCTGATGTTCTGCATCACCATTACATAGGCATGGATATCCGCCTTGTAACACGTGTAGAGCTTTTTGGCCGTGAGCTCGTACAGCAGCGTTGGGCTCTCCGCGATGACGGTGGCTGATCGGTTCTGCATTTCGATAAGTGTCATTTCGCCGAAAAAGTCACCGGGCTTGAGACTCGACATCCGAATGACGTGCCCGGAATCCGTCAGCTTGCTCACCACCAGCTCGCCGGCGTGAACAATGAACATGGAGCGCCCCGGTTCTCCCTCCGCTACAACAGTGGCACCGACGTCGAAGCGGCGCTCGACCAGCATCGAGACCAGGAGATCGAGGCTTGCGTCTGAGAGGCCACCGAAGAAAGGCGTGTCGAGCAGGAACGCTTTCAGATCGGGTGAGCTGACAGCCATCGACCCAATATACTCCCGCTCCCTGCGGCGGCAAGCGGGCCAAGCCCGCCGCGACGTAGCTACCATCAACACTTGTCGAGGCGAATGCCCGACGCCACCGATCCAGTTCGACGCCAGCCACGCATTTTGGCGGGTGGCGTGCAGGTGTGGAGGACGAGCGGTGTTCGCTCGTCACGACCGTAACCTGATGTGTGGCGCAGAAGGCAGTTGTGATATCGCTCACACAAGAGCCTTTTCCGTTCCGATAGAATCGGAACGGGGCTCTTGTTTTGACGCGGTTTCTTCACGCGAACCGGTATCCACTCTGCATCGTCACCCCGACGCCGGACACCATCATCAACAGTTCGAAATAACTCGCCGTCAATTTGAAGGTCTATTGCTGCCCAGCAGTATCAAAAATCGGCTGAATTTCTCCCCGGCGTCCGACAGGCGATCAAGGATGCCGCTGTCCAGTTCGTCGTCCGGGATGGCTGTCTCGTCTGCGACGGCCGGATTTCCGGATGAGCGCCGTGCGTCGCGAAGCCGGTCAGCCAAAAATACTGCGAGCGCTCGATAGAACCGGCTTCCGAAGCCCTCGTCGCTGTCGAGCTTCTGCATCAGGCTTGTCTTGTCGAGAAACAGCGCGAGGCCATTTCCGCTCGCCGTAATCGTGGCAGATGGCGGCGCCGAGTCGACCAGCGACATCTCGCCGATAACCTCGCCGACACCCATTCGTGCAATGTTTCCGAGCCTCCGGGTGGTTACCAGCAGTTCCCCTTCGAGCAGGAAGATCAGGAAATCGCTGCTTTCGTTCTCCCGGATGATGACGTCGCCGTTGCGCAAACGCCGCCGAACTCCGGTCTGCGCCATCCACTCGACGTCGGCATCGCTCAGCAATCCGAAGATGTACAGGACTTTTCGCATCGCCAACCCCTGTCCGCCCCTAATTTTGGATATCTCCGGTAACCAGACCTCTTTGCTCGATCCGTGTCATTGTCGTCCGTTACAGCAACTGCCGCTGGGCGAAGGAAGCGAACATTCCGGGCATGTTGCTCAGCTCCGCATAGCTTCCGGTTTGCACGACCTTGCCATCGACAAGCACGATAATGCGATCGGCCTGGCGCACGGTGCTCAGCCGGTGAGCGATGACGATCCGCGTTACGTTGAGGTTGCCGAGCGCAGCGCTTACGATCGCCTGCGACCGGTTGTCGAGCGAACTCGTCGCCTCATCGAACAGCAGAATGCGGGGCCGGCGCGCGATCGCGCGGGCGATCATGATTCGCTGTCGCTGACCGCCGGAGAGCGTGTTCACGCCTTCTGCGACCATGGTATGCATGCCCATTGGCATTCGCTTGATGTCGGTATCGAGACCCGCCAGCCGCGCGGCTTCCCACGCCTGCTCCAGCGGCAGCTGGACGCCGCCACAGATGTTTTCGTAGAGACTGCCAGTCGCCAGTTTCCCGTTCTGCAGCACCACGCCCAGCTGCCGGCGCACCGCGCCGGTATCGAGCGTATCGATCGCTTTCCCATCGAGGAACACCGCCCCGGCCTCGGGCCTTTCGAAGCCCAGCAGCAATCGGAACAGCGAGGATTTGCCGCTTCCTGACGGGCCTACGACGGCGACATATTCGCCTGGCGCGATTCTCAAGGTAATGTCGTCGAGCACGGGAGGGCCGCTAGGCACGTAGCGAAAAGTCAGGCGAGATAACTCAACCGCCCCCGTTAATTCTCCCGGGGGCTTGCGGTCTTCCGAGACTTCGACGCCGCCGGAGATCAGCGGCCGGAGGCGGGTGAGATGCGGGATGGCGGTCAGCGCTTCGCTCACGCCCGCGGCCCACGCGCCGACCGATGCCATCGATTGGCCGAAGGCGGCAAAAAAAGCGAAAAAGCCGCCGATATCGACCAACAGCGGGCTCTTTGTAAATACGGCCGTCCCGAAAATGATCAGCGTGGCGACAGTAGGAAACGACACCTCAAAAGTGCCGAGAGCGCTGGCGACCTGCTGGGAGGCTACGAAATACTGCTTCTGGATTGCGAACTGTCTCGACCAAACCGCAAGCGCACGAACGGTTGCGGCGGCGACGCGGAGTTTGCCGATTCCCGAGATCAGCTGCAGCACGAAGCCGCCGATCTTGCCCTGCAGATTGAAGTGCTTGGTCTCGTAATAGAGCCGTATCGCGCTGGTTGCGATGATCAGCAGCGCCCTGACGATCGTCAGCAAAAACGCCACTAACCCCAGCCTGAGATCGTAGTAAAGCATCAAACCAACGCTAACCCAGCAGAACAAGCCGGCCATCATCCCGCGCAGAACGCGTCCGGTGAGGATCCGTCGTGCCGCGTCGATCCCCATCGATCGATCGACAAAGTCGCCGACGGTATATTCGCGAAACAGCGAGGCCGGCAGCCTGAGCAAACGGTCGATCATCGCCGCCTGCAGCTTCCAGTCGATCAGGCCTTCGAGCCTGAGCATCGCAAGTCCTTCCATGGCCTGGATGCTGGCCATGCCGACCGCCGTCACAGCAAGCGCAAGGGCACAAAACACGAGCTGGTCGAGTTCGGTGCGCGGGATCACGGAGGTAACGAGGACGTTGGTGATGAGCGGCGTGACCAGTGACAGCAGGCTCATCGCTATTATAGCAAGGGCGATACGACTGACGTTTCCGCTCGCCTGACGAAACGCAAAGATCAGCAGATCCCGAAACCGAAGCTGGTGCGTTGGCAGTGCCGGGTAGAACGTCACGGCGTCCGGCACCAATCCCATTGCAAGAGAGCGATCGACCGGACGGCGCGTTCCCGCGCTCGGGTCGATCATGGCATAACGGCCTCTCGCGCCGCGGATGAGCGCGACCGGATGGCGCTCCTCGCCGTGCCAGGCCAGCAGCGGACCGGCGTCCTGCTTCCACCATTCGCCCCGCAACAGCGTTTGTCGAACCCGCAGTCGGGCAGTCCGCGCGATCTCGATCACATCGGCGAATTCCTGTTGAGCCGAGGCGGGCCGGGGACCGGTGATAAAAGGCGCGCGACCCGCCTCCACGACCAATCGGCAAGCGGCGAGCAGGGGATCCGAAAGATCTGCTTCCCGCTCCACGCGGCCAAAGCGCCTGACGACGATCGCGGAAAGACGGTCGAATGACTCGAATGTCTGCGCGGTCGTAAGCTCGCTGCGGCGAACGAGGCGTTCGGTCTCCCGCGCTACATCGCGCGCCAGATGGTTTCGGATACACACCGTGGCGCAACCATGAAGTTGATCGATCGCGTGCCATAGCACCTTCGCATCCGGCATGCCCGCGCTCGCGACGGCGGTGCAGGCAGATTGACCGGCTTCGACCCACATCCCGGATGTCAACGGCAAGGGCGGGCCTCCTGCGGCAAGTACGGGATCAAGTGCCATCAGTTTCGCCGTGCCGGCCTGCAAGGCGACCCAGACGATGCCGCGTCCTGGACCGCGATACCGTTCGCCGGGCGGCATCTCGGTAGCACCTTCATGCGCCACTTCGCGCATCTCCCAGCCCGGGCTTGGGCCCGCTATCAGCCGGGCTAATCGCGTAATCCAGGTCGTGACGAGGTCGAGCGATCGAAGTTCCAGCCGCGGCAGCACCCGTGCCTCGGCGCCCGGTCCTCCCACCGCGATCACTTGAATCTGGCTGCCCGCACTATCGGCAGATTGGTCCAGGTCGAGAAGAATCTCACCGCTCTCGACCCGAAACAGATGACGTCGAGGGCCTTCGGTGCTGCCTTCGATCATGCCGACGGCGAAGACGTCGACGTGCCCTGCCGTCACCTGCAACACATGCCCGCGGTGGTCGAGAAGTTTTGGACGACGGCCATCGAGCACCAGGCGGGTCGACGCATGGCCCGTCTCCTCCTGATCGGCTATCTCTGGCGTCCGCTGAAAGATGGATTCGTTCATTCCTGAGCCACAAGTTTCGCGTAGGCACCTTGACGCAAGATCAGTTGCTCATGGGTTCCCCGCTCGGCGATTTTACCCTGCTCCAGCACGATGATCTCGTCACAGTCCCGGATCGTACTCAGGCGATGCGCGATGATGATGCAGGTGCAGCCCCGGCGCCGCAGATTGTCGTCGATGGCCTTTTCCGTGATCGGGTCGAGCGCGGCGGTTGCCTCGTCAAGCACGAGGACCGAAGGGTTGGAAACCAGCGCCCGGGCGATCTCGATGCGCTGACGCTGACCGCCGCTGAAATTCGTGCCGCCTTCGTTGACGTAGCAGTCGTAGTTTCCCGGCCGCGTCGCGATGTCCTCATGGATGACAGCGTCCTTCAACGCCTGCGACAGGTCCGCTTCCGTCACGGTCAAGTCCCACAGTGTCAGATTGTCGCGCGCCGTGCCCTCGAACAGGAAGACGTCCTGATCGACGTAGCCGACCGAGTTTGCAAAGATCTGGGAAGGGATTTCCGGCACGGTCCATCCGTCGATGCGGATTTCGCCGGCCCACGGCCGGTATAGTCCGCAAATCAGTTTGGCGAGGGTCGATTTTCCGCTGCCGGAGGCGCCGACAAGCGCCACTCTCGAGCCCGGCTGGACGGTGATCGAGAGGTCGGCCAGCAGCGGCGGCTCCAGGATCGAATAGCCGAACTGAACGTTATCGAGCTCGACCCTGCCGGTCAGCTTCGGAGGAAAGCGGTCCGCCGCGACGACGGCCTTGCCGGATTTGTCCGGTGGATAGTTGTAAACGTCCTCAAGCCGCTCAAGCGCACCCCTGATGGTCTGAAAGTTTCCGACATAGTTGACAAGCTCTGTGACAGGTCCGGAAAAGCTTGCCATCAGTGACTGAAATGCCACCAGGCTTCCCAGCGTGAGGGAACCCTCGATCACGCGCAAGCCGCCGATACCGAGGATCGCAGCGACCGTCAGTCCGGAGAACAGCGTCGGCAGCATGTCAAGAACGATCGCGGACGCCCCAAGCTGCTGTTCCGCGTTCAGAGCCTCAGCCTGTATCCCCGCCCATCGGCCGAAGGCCTCGTCCTCCAGTCCGCTTGCCTTGAGGGTTTCGATCGTGCGCACGGCGCCCACCGTTGCGCCCACCAGCTTACCCTGCTGGATCGCCAGACTGCGACTGAGATCCTGACGGCGCTCGCCGATGAATCTCAGCGCCACCACGTTGGCAAGTGATATGCTGACGCCGATTGCAGCGAGCGGCAGATCGTAGATCGCCATCGCCGCCGCAAAGAAGAAGATCGAAGTCAGGTTGAGCGCGTTGGCCGCAATGCCGCCCGAGAGCAGGCGGGCAATCTGCTCGTTGGCGCTGATCCGGCTGGCAATGTCGCCGGCATGGCGCTGGGTGAAGAACTCGACCGGTAGCGCCATGACGTGCCAGAGAAAGCGGCTGATCATGACCACCGCAAGCTTGGTTTGCAGCCTCAGCAACAGCGATTGGCGCGCAGCCGTCAGTATCGCCCGGAACGCCGCTGTTACGGCCATGCCGATCAGCAGCGGAACAAGCCAGCTGGTGGTGCGCTGGATCAGAATGTCATCGACGAAGATTTTTGAAAATCCCGCGGCTACGATACTGGGTACGATCAGCGCAAAGCTGAGCACCACCAGCAGTCCGACCGCCTGTTTCGAGCCGCGCAGCTCGCGCAGCAGTAGCCGTAATCCCTGCGGCTTTTCCCCAAGTTTCTTGAACGCCTCGGTCGGCTCCATCGTAAGCACGACGCCGGTGAATGCGAGATCGAGCTCGGCCATGTCGATCCGTCGCCGTCCGATTGCCGGATCGTTAATGTAGACGCGATCGCCATCGATGCCTTCCAGCACCACAAAATGATTGAAGTTCCAGTGGATGATGCAAGGCATCGGCACTTCGTGCAGCGTCGAGGGCTCCTTGCGGAAGCCGCTGGCGACAAGACCAAAGCTGCGCGCCGCTTTGATGATGTTGCTCGCCTTGCTGCCGTCGCGCGAGACCCCGCACGCGACGCGCAGCTGCTCCAGCGGGACCCAGGCGCCGTGGTGGGCAAGCACCATCGCCAGCGCCGCGGCGCCGCATTCGACCGCTTCCATTTGCAGGATGGTCGGCGTCCGCTTCACCGCGTTGCGCCGGCGCAGTCCGCGGGCGCGATTTCGACCTGACCGCGGCCGCATCCCATCCGGCCTTGCTGGGGGAGGGGCGTCATCCGTCGATCCCCGTCAGCCGCTTGATGAGAGGCACGACCAGATCGAGCGGGCGTTGCCTTCGCGTGGTGATTTCCGCGCGAATCAAGGTTCCGCTGCTGAGGCGAATGGATGGCCCCTGTCCAATGGCCCAGCGATATCCGCTGACGGTGCTCGCGTCCTGCTCCAGACTGACCCTCGCGGCGTAAGGTGCGCCCTCGTGCGAAAAGCGGCCGACCAGGGTATCGTTGTGGAGCACCGCCGCCAAGCCCTGGGGGGTTATGGGGAAATCGGATACCGTCATCACGGTGCCAACCATGGTTCCGAATTCCTCGCGCTTCACGGTGCTGGGCTCGATGCGGACCTGCATTCCCGGCTTCACGCTCTTCCCGCGCTCGGTCGGAATATAGACCAGCGCCTCGAGCCTTGTACCCTCGCTTTCGATTGCGATGACCGGTGTACCAACGGCAAGTACCGAGCCCGCCGAGACCTTTATCTCAAGCACGCGGCCTTCGATCGGGCTGACGACCTGGGTGTTCTGGTTCAACGTTCCAGCGATAGTGTCCATCTGCCGGCGTGCGTCATTGAGGCTAAATTCCGATTGCTGGATTTCGCGCTGGCGCTGCGTCTCCAGATCGGTCTGTTGCGATCGCAGCTTCAGGATTTCGTTCAGGGTATCCTCTTTTCGCTGCTGCGCATCGGTAAGCTCGCGCCGACGATCCTCGACATTTCGGCGGGTAGTGTATCCCTTGGCCAGCAAGCCCTCGAGATTTTTGACATCGACGGTCAGATATTCGATCCGTTGGTCGGTTGCCTTTACGACCTGGTTGAATGCGGTCTCGAGCTTCGCGAAATTCTGGCTCTTCGAAGCGAGTTCGCTCGCAACTTTCGATGTCAGATCGGCATGCTCGCGCTGGCGCTCGTGAAAGACCTCGACGGCGCTGGCGTGGCGCTGCTGGATATCGGTCTGGGCGATTTTCGCGATCGGCTGTCCTTGCTGGACATGATCGCCGACAGAGACATTAATTGATGCAAGCTGTCCTGCGGCATCGGAGACCGCATCGACAACTCGACCGCCATCGCTGACCAGAATTCCCTCACCGGGCACTCGCGTCGGAATCCGCCCGACGACGCCCCATGTGATCGCGGCCGCCAGCGCCAGACAAATCACGAAAGTGAGAATCCAATCAAACGGTTTGGTAATGTAGACGAGGTGGTCAAGCTGTTCGGGCGATGCGGCTCGCTGCAGCGCGACGGTGCGAAAGGCGCGTTGCGACAACTCGGTCACCCTCACATGCTCCGGTTCACGGTCGGGCCGCAAAACGGCGCATCGGGTGCGTACAGTGATCGAATCTGCCAAAGAGACACAGCTTCCCCCTGTTCCCGCTCGCAGATAATACACAAAAGGCAATGCCGAACAACCAAACTGGGGGGCTGATCAATATGGCCAAGGGAAAAGCCTGCTCGACACTGGCCTTGGGTCGCATCTTTCCCGACCGCCTAGCGAAACAAAGCGGTTCGGACTAAGCTCACGAAGCATCCTCCAGGTTAATCTGAAAATGGTCGCAACCGGCTTCAAGAATTTAGGGCTTATGTTCGCCGCTTTCGGCGGTGCATCCGCGTGCCGGTCGATGCCGGGAAGTATCTTCGTCGTCCGATCATGGACCGGCGCGTGCCGCGGATGTATGAGCTCAATGGGTCTGGGGCTTGCGATCATTTTGCTCGCGCCGAGTGTTTGCAGCGGCGGTATCCTCACCGAAAGCGATTTCAGGAAAGTTGAAGACATCAAGCCACTGTTTCAGAATTTGATGGGCGATCTGGTTCAAACGTCCAAGCGGTCGGACATTTCAGACGGCGATGCGGACTGTGTCAAATCGACAATTCGGGAGCTTCTTCAGATTTCAGACGAACTTTCGAGCTATGAATATTTGATCACCATTGAAAGAGAGATGACCGATTTTGGCGACAACAACTCAATGCGAGGTATTGTAAAATTCGCGATCGAAAAATCGAACACCATTCTGGCCGGCGAACGAAAACGGCTGACCCAGCTGTCAGATCAATGCGCGCGTTTTCCCTTGTCCTACGGCAAAACGCTGCAAGCGTTGCAATTCATCGACACGACGACGAATGTCCTCAATTCTATTCAGGCGCGTCTATAGGTTCGCCGCGTCGCTTTTGCTTCAAGAGGCCTCCGACTGAAGCGATCTCTTTATTCATTCCGCCGCGTCAGTCCCGCCGGTCCCCGACGTCAGGAGCGCGGCGCAGAGCGTTGCCGGATGCCCGATATTGCGATGTCGTACCGCTGCCCGCCCGCTGTTCACCAGAGAACGCCGATGGCCAGGTGCACCCCAAGAAGTGCCAATCCTGAAAAGAACCAGCGCCGAAATGTCTCGGGACGCATGACGCGCAGCAGGTGTTGCCCCGCGATCATTCCGGCCAGAGCGGGAACGAGGGCGAGCAAGGAATGTAAACCGGTGCCGAGATCAAGTGTTCCAGCGCTAGCCAATGACCAGGCAAGTGCGATGGTGGCGACCGTGAAAGAGAGGCCGAGCGCCTGCATGAACTCTTCGCGCTCGAAGCCTAGCGCCTGAAGGTATGGCACGGCGGGTATGACAAACACGCCGGTGGCGGCGCTGATGAATCCCGTTGCGCCACCGACAAAAGCGCCCAGCCACCACTCGACCGAAGCCGGCACATGTGGGACGCGCACATTCATCAAACCAAAAGCTGCGTAAGCTATCAGCGCGATGCCAAGGGCGGCCGATGCGAACGCGGTCTCCGAACCGGCCATCAGACTGGCGCTGGCCCAGGTCCCGAGACATATCGCCAACTGCATCGGCCAAAGCCGTCGCACCAGGTTCCCAAGGCCAGGGCCGCTTATCATTTGCCAGACGTTCGTTATCAACGCCGGCACTACGATAAGAGCGGCGGCGTGGGCAGGAGGCATTGCCAAACTTAGCAGACCTACTCCGACCGTCGGCAGGGCGAGGCCGGTGACGCCTTTGACCATTCCCGCGAGCAAAAATGCGGCGGCAACGACGATAAGATAGACGATGGGGTTCGACATACCGACATAGTTGTCTGTCGCCTCCAAAAGGCGCAATGAGGGATTTTCATAACCCTGCCTTTGTCTGCACCATAGGCAGAAGGGTAATTCATCGAGGACTTGCGGCGTGCATTTTGATCTTACCGACTTGCGCCTGTTCGCCGCCGTAGTGGAGGAGGGCAGCATTACAGTTGGCGCTTCACGCGCAGGCATCTCTCTGCCGTCGGCAAGCGCACGCATGAAAGGGATGGAGGAGATGCTCGGAACGGCTTTGCTGGAGCGGCATCGTCGAGGCGTGCGCCCGACGCCCGCCGGTCATGCGTTGTTTCACCACTCTCAGCTCGTTTTGGCACAAATGGAGCGACTACGCGGCGATCTGCGCGAGCATGCGCGCGGAGGCGTGCGGGGACACATCAGGTTGATATCAAATACCACTGCGCTGGA
>Ga0209006_10006210_pt1 | contig 10828 bp, 8 predicted proteins | sample JacPin_JW_Ref_O2_FD_188567 | JGI IMG/M metagenome (GOLD analysis project Ga0209006, IMG submission 188567) | Forest soil microbial communities from Algoma, Ontario, Canada - Jack Pine, Ontario site 1_JW_Ref_O2 (SPAdes) (version 2) | ecosystem: Environmental > Terrestrial > Soil > Boreal... | reverse complement strand
AGCGCCGGCGCGACGGAAGCCGCCGTGCGCGCCTTTGCGGAGACGGAGGGCGTCAAGCTCGGCGCCGTCGCCCAGCCGCTGCGCGCCGCGCTCACCGGCCGCACCACCTCGCCCGGCATCTTCGAGGTGCTGGCCGTCCTCGGCAAGGCCGAGAGCCTCGCCCGCTTGCGCGACCAGGCGGCGTAAACGCTTTCAGAAAAACGCTGAAAATCCCGCCAGCGCAGTGCAAAACGCGGTCGGGCAATGTCGCACCGACGACCCACGGTCGCCAATTCGTGAACCGCGGCAAGGCGTTCCGGCCCTTCCGCGGCGGCGTTGCAACGGCCATATGCGGCGCATGCATCTTGCAGTGCAAACACGGATGGGATAGCACAAAATCCCGGGGTAGACGCGGCAAGGCGCAATCCGCATCGGGCGGCCTCCTCAAGCCTCGAGGGCTACGACCATGGACGCGAAGACCAATCTCAAATCCGGCCAGCTGACGCTCGGCGATAAGAACTGGTCCTTCCCGCTGTACGAAGGAACGATCGGCCCCGAGGTCATCGACATATCCAAGCTTTATGCCGAGGCCGGCATCTTCACCTACGACCCGGGGTTCACCTCGACGGGAAGCTGCGAGTCGAAGATCACGTATATCGACGGCGATGAAGGGGTCCTGCTCTATCGCGGCTATCCGATCGAGCAGCTCGCCGAGCACGGCGACTTCCTCGAGACCTGCTACCTCCTGCTCTACGGCGAGCTGCCGACCGCGGCGCAAAAGGCCGACTTCGACTACACCGTGACCCGTCACACGATGGTGCACGAGCAGATGAGCCGGTTCTTCCAGGGCTTCCGCCGCGACGCCCATCCGATGGCCGTGATGGTCGGCTCGGTCGGCGCGCTGTCGGCCTTCTATCACGACTCGACCGACATCTCCGATCCGCTCCAGCGCATGATCGCGTCGATCCGCATGATCGCGAAAGTGCCGACGCTCGCCGCCATGGCGTACAAATATTCCATCGGCCAACCCTTCATCTATCCCAAGAACGAGCTCGACTACGCGACCAACTTCCTGCGCATGTGCTTTGCGGTGCCGTGCGAGGAGTACAAGCCCAATCCGGTGCTCGCGCGCGCCATGGACCGCATCTTCATTTTGCATGCCGACCACGAGCAGAATGCCTCGACCTCGACGGTGCGGCTCGCCGGCTCCTCGGGCGCCAACCCGTTCGCCTGCATCGCGGCCGGCTGCGCGTGCCTGTGGGGTCCGGCGCACGGCGGCGCCAACGAGGCGGCGCTCAAGATGCTCGCCGAGATCGGCACCGTCGACCGCATCCCCGAATTCATCAAGCGCTCGAAGGACAAGAACGACTCGTTCCGCCTGATGGGCTTCGGCCATCGGGTCTACAAGAACTACGATCCGCGCGCCAAGATCATGCAGAAGACCTGCCACGAGGTCCTCAACGAGCTCGGCATCAAGGACGACCCGCTGCTCGACGTGGCGCTCGAGCTCGAGCGCATCGCGCTGCACGACGACTATTTCATCGAGAAGAAGCTCTACCCGAACGTCGACTACTATTCGGGCATCACGCTCAAGGCGATGGGCTTCCCGACCACCATGTTCACGGTGCTGTTCGCGGTCGCCCGCACGGTCGGCTGGATCGCCCAATGGAAAGAGATGATCGAGGACCCGAGCCAGAAGATCGGCCGTCCGCGCCAGCTCTACACCGGCGCGACGCGGCGCGACTACAACCCGATCTCGCGGCGCAAGTAGGCGTCAGCCCCGCCCGCGTCTCGCCACCTCGAGCACGACTTTCGCCGCCGCCTCGCTCGGGCGCGTCGCGCCGATCTCCATCACGGCGTCGATCCGCGCGAGCGCCGCGAGCTGACGACGTCGCTCCTCGCTACCGGTTATCAATGGCGCGAGCGCAGCGGCGAGCCGTTCCGGCGTCGCCGCCCGCTGGGTGATCTCCGGCATGACGTTCTCGCCCAGCACCAGATTGGCCAGCACGATCGTCGGCACCCGCACGGCCGCGCGGTAGATCAGCTCGGAGAGCAGCGCGACTTTGTAGGCAACGACCGTCGGCACGCCGGCGAGCGCCAATTCGAGCGTCACGGTTCCGGACGCCGCGAGCGCGGCGCGTGCCACGCGGAAGGCCGCCCATTTGTCCGCCGCCTCGACGACGACGCGTGGCGCGACAGGCCAGCTTGCGGTCTCAGCGCTCACCCGCTCGGCGAGGTGCGGCACCGTTGGCAGCACGAGGTCGATTGGGCCGCAGCGCTCGGCCACAAGCGCCGCCGCCGCCCCGAAGGCCGCGAGATGGCGCGCGATTTCGCCCGAGCGGCTGCCCGGCAGCAAGAGAACGACCGGCGGGTCGGCGGCGCGCCGCCGGGCTTCCTCGGCATTCGGCCGCAGCAGCGCGAGGTGCTCGGTGAGCGGATGGCCGACGAAGGTGCAGGCCGGCCCGCCGAGACGCGCGTGGGCCGCCGGCTCGAACGGAAGCAGCGCCAGCACGCGATCCACATAGGCGCGCATGGCGCGGGCGCGGCCCGGCCGCCAGGCCCAGACCGAGGGCGACACATAATCGACGATCGGAATGGACGGCGCGGCCGCACGAACGCGCCGCGCGACCCGATGGGTGAAATCAGGGCTGTCGATGATGACCAGGACCGCCGGATTGGTGGCAACAACGGCGTCGGCCGCGGCGCGGATATCGCGCAGGATCGCGGGCAGCCGCCGCGGTATGGCCGTCACGCCGACGATCGCCAGGTGGTCGATCGGAAACAGGCTCGCGACGCCCTGCGCCGCCATCGCGCGGCCGCCGACGCCCGTGAACGCGAGAGGCGTAGCGCGCTGTCGCAGCGCCTGGATCAAGGTGCCGCCGAGCCGGTCGCCCGACTCCTCGCCCGCGATGATGAAGATCCGCAAGGGCGCCCCTTCGTGCCCCGCCGCCGCGGTCATCGGGCGGCCTCGTGCGGCGGGACGCCGATCACGAACAGCCCGCGCTCGTCGGCAAGCCGAACGACGCGGTCCATCTCCGCGATGATGGTCGCGCCGGCGACCACTGCGAGGCCGGCGAGGCCGGCGCCGGCGACGCCCTCGAGGGTGTGCGGGCCGACGGACGGCAGGTCGAAGCGGCGGTCCTGCGCGGGCTTCGGCGCCTTCACCAGCACGCCCACGCCGCTCGCGCTGTGCACGCGCCCTTCGCGGCGCAGCGTCGCGACGCGCTCGAGCATGCGGTCGGTGCCCTCGGCCGCCTCGATCGCCAGGACGTGGCCGTCGGCGATAACGACGGCTTGGCCGACATCATAGGGGCCGGTCGCGGCGAGGAGCGCGAGCGCGCGCGCGATATCGGCGCGCTCACGCTGCGGCGGCGTGTGGCGTCCGAGCGCGCCTTCCGGCGCGAGGATTTCCGGCGCGACCTCGTGCGCGCCGAGCAGGTGAAAACCTTGGTCCTCGAATATCCTGCCGACTCCCGACAGCAGGCGGTCGTCGCCGCCGCGGAACGCGCGCACGAGCCGCGGCAGCAGCCGCACCGTCGTCCAGTCGAGCCTGATGCGCGAAATCGGCGGACGCGACAGTGTGCCGATGAAGACGATGTCGCGGCACCCCGCCGCGCGCGCCAGGCGAAACAGCCGGCCGAGCTGGCCGAGCGCGATCCAGTGGTGCGGATGGCGCTCGATGGCAGCGTCCGCCCATCCGCGCAGCGCGAAGATAACGACCCCGCGACCACCGCGGCCAACCGCGTCGGCGACAGCAAGCGGCAGAGTGCCGCCGCCCGCGACGATGCCGAGCGGCGCAGCGCCGGCCGGCAATGCCGCGTCACGCGCTGGCGGCGGCGCGCTCATCCGGCTCACTCCTGCGCGTTGCGGCCCGGCTGGCACAGCGGCCGGTGCTTTGCCGCGCGAATGAAGGTCACGATCTGCATCACCACCTCGTCGGCCGCGAATTCACGCGCCACCTGATCGAGCCGCTCGGCAAAAAGGCCGGGGCCAAGAAAAAGCTGCCGGTAGGCCCGGCGCAACTTGTGGATGCGCTCGCGCGGCATTTTTTGCCGCTTCATGCCCACCAGATTGAGCCCTTCGAGCGCGGCGTAGTTGCCGGCCACGAGGCCATATGGAATCACGTCGTTGCGCACGCCGCACATGCCGCCGACCATCGCAAATGAGCCTATGCGGGTGAACTGGTGCACCGCCGACAGGCCGCCGATCACGACGCGGTCGCCGACCTCGCAATGGCCGCCCAGCGTCGCGCAGTTCGCGAACACGACGTCGTCGCCGACGACGCAGTCATGGGCGACGTGGCTGTTGGCCATGAAGAAGCCGCGGTCGCCGACCGTGGTGATGCCGCCGCCGTCCTCGGTGCCGAGATTCATCGTGACGCCTTCGCGCAGGTCGCATCCGGCGCCGATGACGAGGCGGGTCGCGCCGCCGCGATAGCGCGCCGACTGCGGCGGCGTGCCGAGCGAGACGAACGGATAGATCACGGTGCGGGCACCGATCGTCGTGTGGCCGGTGAGGTGCACGTTGGCGACCAGCCGGCAGCCGTCGCCGATGACGACATGGGGCCCGATCATGCAATTGGGGCCGATCGAGACATCCTTGCCGATCGCCGCGCCGGGCGCGACGCGGGCGGCTGCATCGATTGCGGTCATGCCGGCGCGTCCGCCGTCATGGCCCCGACCTCGGCCTCGGCGACCAGCTGGCCCGCAACCTTGGCCTCGCCGCGGAACCACCACATCATGCGGCGCTGGTTGATCTTGGTGACGTGGTACTCGACTGTGTCGCCGGGCGTCACCGGCTTGCGGAACTTCGCCTTGTCGATGGTCATGAAATAGACGAGCTGCGGCCGGCCGACGAGGCTCTTCGCCAGGATGCAGATCGCGCCCGCGGTCTGCGCCATGCCCTCGATCAGCAGCACGCCGGGAAACACCGGATTGCCGGGGAAATGCCCGAGAAACTGCGGCTCGTTGGCGGTCACGTTCTTGATGCCGATCGCCGACTCGTCGCCGCGGATGTCGATGATGCGGTCGACCATGAGGAACGGATAGCGATGCGGCAGCGCCGCGAGAATCCGCTGGATGTCGGCCGTGCCCAGGCTGTCGCCCGTCATTCGTCGCCCTCAGCCTTCTGCCGTCCCTTCCCGCCCCGCGCCATCTTGCCGATCATCGCCTCGGCCTTGAGCCATTCGCGGAACGGCCGCGCCGGAAAGCCGCCCCATTGCGCGCCCGGCGGAACGTCGGTGATGACGCCGCTGCGCGCGCCGAGCTTCGCGCCGGCGCCGATCGTCAGGTGGTCGGCGATGCCGACCTGGCCGCCGAGCATGACGTAGTCTCCGACCTCGACGCTGCCGGAAATCCCGGTCTGCGACACGATGAAGCAATGGCGTCCGATCGAGCAATTATGCCCGATCTGCACCAGATTATCGATCTTGGTGCCCTCGCCGATCACCGTGTCGCGCGTGCCGCCGCGATCGATCGTCGTATTGGCGCCGATTTCGACGTCGTCCTGGACGATGACCCGGCGGGTCTGCGGAATCTTGATCGGCCCGCCCCGGTCGGGGAGATACCCGAAGCCGTCCTGGCCGATCCGGCAGCCCGGATGGATGATCACGCGGTCGCCGATCAGCGCATGGATGACCGAGGCGCCGGCGCCGATCGCGCATTGCCGGCCGATGCGCACGCCGGGACCGATCACGGCGTTCGCCGCAATGACCGAACCTGCGCCGATCTCGGCGCCCGGGCCGATGACCACGCCCGGATCGAGCGTCACGCCCTGCTCGAGGCGCGCCGCGGGATGCACGGTTGCGCCGGGCGCGATGCCATCGACGCCGAACAGCGAGGACGGACGCTGCGCGGCCGGAAACAGCGCGCGCGCCACCGCCACGAAGGCGCGATAGGGCTCGCGCACGCGCAAGGCCGCGACACGCCCCGGCACGTCGTCGGCGAAGCGCTCGCCCACGAGGCAGGCGCCGGCCCGGGTCGTCGCGAGCTCGCCGGCGAACTTGGGATTGTCGAGAAACGTGATGTCGGCGGGGCCGGCGCGGTCGAGCGGCGCGATGTCGCTGATCGCCCGGGCAAGGTCGGTCGCGGGACGCGGCTCGGCGCCGGTGAGCGTTGCGATCTCGGCTACCGTGAGGGCACGCGCAGTCTTGAAGAACAGTGGCTCGCTCATGCCACCCGTTTCGCGGCCGGAGGCTCCGCGCCGTATTTAGAATTTCGTGCCGCCGCCGAAGCGGAAGAGCTGCGTGTGGTCGTACGGCTCCTTGGTGATCGGATAGGCGAGGTCGAAGCGCAGCGGACCGAACGGCGAGTCCCAGATCAAGCCGACGCCGGCTGACGAGCGGACCAGCGTATCGTTGCAGATCTGCCCGACCACGGTGGCGCTCGGACAGGTGGTGAGCTGCTCGCCGGTCACGGCCCACGAGGTCGGGCCGACGTAGTCGAGCAGTTGCCCGGCGTCGGCGAACACCGCAAAGCGCATGCCGAAATCCTTCGGCGCGAACCACAGCGGCTGCTGGAATTCCAAGGTCGCGGCCCAATAGAGCGAACCGCCGAGCGCGTCGTTGTTGGTGCCGGGCGTGAGATCGCGCGGACCGAAACCGGACGGCGCGAAGCCGCGCACCATGTTCGGCCCGGACTGGAAGTGGTCGAGCATGCGCAGGCTCTCCCCTCCCCATCCGGTGGCATAGCCGCCCTGGAAGCGCAGCAGGGCGATGAGATCGGGCAGCACCTCGTCGTACAGCTTGAAGTCGCCGGTGGTCTTGATGAAGTTCACGTCGCCGCCGAGACCCGCGATGTCCTGGTTGATCATCGCTATGAAGCCGCTGGTCGGATTGCGGTTGTTGTCGAGCGTATTGTAGGTGAAGCCCCAGCCGGGCATCGAGACGAACACCGGGCCGGACGCGAGCTCCTTGCGCACCGCGAGCGAAGCCTCGCCGTCCGCATAGCAGTTCGTCACGAACGGCAAGGTTGTTGCCGGGTCAATCATGCCCTGCTTGTCGGGCGTCGGGAAGGTGTTGTTCGCGCTGCTCGGGTTGATGTTGTTACAGTTGTCGAATTGCTGCGGCAGCTGGATCGATTGGTTGTACGCCGTGTAGCGCAGCTGCGACGTCAGATAGTCGGTGAGCGGAATGCCGAGCTTGATGTCGCCACCGATGGTCGAGGACGTGTACGACAGGTAGGTCGGATCGGTGGTCTGCTTGGCGAAGACGTCGAGCCCGAGCGCGAGGCGCTCGCCGAGCAGATAGGGCTCGACATAGGACAGGTTGAAGCCGCGCGCGCGCGAGCCGTACTGGATCGAGGCGCGGGCGATGTCGCCGGTGCCGAGCAGGTTGCGCTCGCCGATGCCGACTTCGCCGAGCACGCCGTCGGCGGTCGAATAGCCCGCCGAGAAGGAGAACTCGCCGGTCGACTGCTCCTCGACGTCGACGTTGATGATGACGCGGTCGGGCGCCGAGCCCGGCTCGCTCGAAACCTTGACGCTCTTGAAGTAGCCGAGGTTCTTGAGCCGCCGCTCGGCGCGGTCGACCAGCGCGTGATTGTAGGCGTCGCCCTCGACGATATCGAACTCGCGCCGGATGACGTAGTCGCGCGTCTTGGTGTTGCCGTGGATGTTGATGCGCTCGATATAGGCGTGCGGGCCCTCCTCGAGCGTGAAGACGATATTGACCAGCTTGTGCTCGAAGTCGCGGTCGCCGCGCGGCTTGACGCTGGCGAACGGATAGCCGCGCTTGGCCACGTCGATCGTGAGATCCTCGACGGTCTTCTGCACCAGATCGGCGTTATACACGTTGCCGGGCGCGACGCGCAGGATCGGCCGCAGCGATTGCGGCGGCACCGCGTTCACGGTCGATTGGATGTCGACCGCGCCGATCCGGTACTGGTCGCCCTCCTCGATCGTGAAGGTGATGGTGAAGCCCTTCTTGCCCGGCTCGTATTCGGCGTTGGCCGACACGATGCGCACGTCGGCGAAGCCGTTGCGCAGGTAGAAGCGGCGCAACAGGTCGCGATCGACCTCGATGCGGTCGGCATCATAGATGTCGTTGTTCTTGAGGAAGCTCCACCAGTGGGTGACGCCGGTCTTGATCACGTCGCTCAGGCGGTAGTCGGAAAAGTGCTTGTTGCCGACGAAGTTGATCGACGCGACGCCGGTCTTGTCGCCCTCGTTGATCTCGAAGATGAGATCGACGCGGTTGTTGGGCAGCTCGATGATCTTCGGATCGACGTGGACGTCGTAGCGGCCGCTGTGATGATAGACGTCGACGATGCGCTCGACGTCGGCCTGCACGGTCGCGCGCGAGAAGGTGCCGCGCGCCTTCGACTGGATTTCCGCCGAGAGCTGCTCGTCCTTGGCCTTCTTGTTGCCTTCGAACGCCACCCGGTTGATCACCGGGTTCTCGATCACCGTGACGATGACCCTGCCGCCCTGCTGGTTGATCTTCACGTCCTGGAACAGGCCGGTCTGGTAGAGCGCCTTGAGGCCGGCATCGATGCGCGCGGCATCGAGCCGATCATTGGGCCCGCCGCCGGCTTGGAAATAGGAGCGGATCGTCTCCGCCTCCACCCGCTTGTTGCCCTCGACCACGATCTGGGACGCCGTCTGCGCACGCGCGCAGTCCGCCGTGCCGATACTCGCGGCAAAGAGACAGACAGCAGCCCCAACGAGGAACATGGCGGCGATGCCAAGCCCTCGGATACCCCGAACGCAACGTCCCATGCGCTCCGCGCCCTATTCCCCTTGCAGACCCCGTCTCAAGCCTCTTGAGTCCCCGCCTGTTTGTACAGGCTTTAGAGGCTCGCGCAACCACACTTTAACCCCCTCATTGTCCTTTAAGCTCAGGACGTTGCAGGAGCGCTACACCTAGGACGCCCGGAAGTGGGCGAGATCGTTCCACACCGTAAAAATCATCAACATGACGATGATGGCGAGGCCGATCCGGAACCCCACTTCCTGAATGCGTTCAGACAGCGGACGCCCCCGCGCCGCCTCGATCCCGTAGAACAAAAGGTGACCGCCATCGAGTAGCGGCACCGGAAAGAGATTTAACAGCCCAATCGAGACGGAAATAAGCCCGGCCCAATTCATCAGGGTCGAGAACCCCATGGAGGCCGCTTCCGCCGACATCTGCGCAATCCGCAATACGCCGCCCACCTGGTCGGCGGAGGCGCGGCCGACCGCAACCCGGCTGAGGTAGCGAAAGGTCTGATCGACGACGAACCATGTTTGCTTCGCGGCCTCGTTCAGGGCGCCAATCGGGCCGAACCTGGTCGTCCGGATGTCCGTCTCAGGGGTCGGCGGCGGCTTAATGCCGAGACGCCCGATGCGGTAGACGTTGCCGAAGCGGTCCTTGTCCGTCGTCAGTGCGGGCGTTGCGCGCAGATTGACCTTCGCGCCACCGCGCTCGACCACGATGTCGAGCGGCTCGTCGGCGTTGAGCGAGACGATCTGCTGCATATCGCCGAAGCTCTCGATCGCACCGCCGTTGATCGACAGCACGAGGTCTCCGGGCTTGAAGCCGGCGGTCTCCGCGGCACTGCCGGCGATCACCTCACCCACGCGTGGGGCGATATCCTGCTTGCCGTAGAGCATGAAGATCGTCGCGAAGATCACGATCGCGAGGATGAAATTCGCAATCGGTCCGGCCGCGACCACGGCCATGCGGGCCCACACCGGCTGATGGAAGAAGCTGACTCGGCGCTCGTCAGGATTCATCGCCGCAATGGCATCGGTATCCGGGACGCTCGCCGCATTGTCGTCGCCAAAGAATTTGACGTAGCCGCCGAGCGGAATGATCGACACCTTCCAGCGGGTGCCATGGCGGTCGGTGAAGCCGACGAGCTCCGGGCCGAAGCCGAGCGAGAAGGCGAGTACTTTGATACCGCACCAGCGCGCGACCAGGAAATGACCGAGCTCGTGGAAGAAAACGACGATGGTCAGCACGAACAAGAATGGAACGATGATGGTCAGGACGACATGCGGTATCTGGCTGAGGAGCGAGATCAAATTCCAACTCATGACGATTTCCTCCGCTCCAGCCCGCGGTCGGCCAGAGGTTAACGAATGGTTGACGCAACTAGGATGCCTTTAAGGCTATTTCGGGCACAAGGGCCCGCGCCAACGATCGCGCGTTATGGTCAATTGCGAGCGCGGCCGCGACGTCGGCCGGCTCGACCAGCATGCCACGGGCCGACGCCGCCTCGATGGTCGCCTCGACCAGTGCCGGAATCTCGGCAAAGCCGATGCGACGGTCGAGGAATTCGCCGACCGCGATCTCGTTCGCCGCATTGAGCACGGTCGGGGCCCCTGCCCCGGTCTCGAGTGCGAGGCGCGCAAGGCGCAGCGCCGGGAAGCGCACCGGATCGGGCGCCTCGAAGGTCAGGCTCGCCAGGCGGGCGAAGTCGAGCCGGGTCGCCGCATCGATCCGGTCGGGCCAGGCGAGGCAGTGAGCGATCGGCACCCGCATGTCGGTCGGGCCGATCTGCGCCACCATCGAGCCGTCGCGGTACTCGACGATGCCGTGCACGATCGACTGCGGATGCACGAACACGTCGATCTGCGCGGACGGCGCATCGAACAGGTGATGCGCCTCGATGATCTCGAGGCCCTTGTTCATCAGCGTGGCGGAATCGATCGTGACCTTCGGGCCCATCGACCAGTTGGGGTGGCGCAAGGCCTGCTCGGGGGTGGCGGCGCGGATCGCCTCGGCGCTCCAGGTGCGGAATGGGCCGCCGGAGGCGGTGACGATGATGCGATGCACGTTCTCGCGCGCGCCGGCCGCCAGCGCCTGGAAGATCGCGTTGTGCTCGGAATCGACCGGCAGCACGGTGGCGCCGGCCGCCGCGGCGCGGCG
>Ga0209006_10006209_pt1 | contig 10829 bp, 9 predicted proteins | sample JacPin_JW_Ref_O2_FD_188567 | JGI IMG/M metagenome (GOLD analysis project Ga0209006, IMG submission 188567) | Forest soil microbial communities from Algoma, Ontario, Canada - Jack Pine, Ontario site 1_JW_Ref_O2 (SPAdes) (version 2) | ecosystem: Environmental > Terrestrial > Soil > Boreal... | reverse complement strand
ATCCTGGCCGTCGAAATGCGAACGCTCGCGATACGGCGTGGCGCACGCATGGACAATGATCGCTTCGTTGGCCTGAAACATGCGATGCAGGTTCGGCATCGCCGGATTGAGCGCGAAGAAATCATCCAGCTTCAGCGGCGAGACTTTGCCGTCGAGGCGCAACGCGTTTTCGCCGCGCAGCGGAATCCAGTCGGGATCGCCAACCGGCGCGACCGTTGCGAGACCATCGAGCGCGCCACGGAGAATAATGGTGAGGAAGCGCGGATCGCGGCCTTCGGCGTGAGCCAGCCGTGGCAAGTTCGCCCAGGCGAACAGCGCGCCCGAGCCCGCAAGCATGGCCCGGCGTGTGGGGGCGTGAGGAAAGGTCACTGGCTCATCTCCTCAGGAATTCCGGCGTCATTAGCAGAAGCGCAAACGCTTGCGTGCGGCTTTCGGCGTGTGAAATCGTCTGCCGCGTGTCCGCGGATGCCAACGGGCCGAAGCTTGCCTCAAGCAAATCTAGCGGATCGAGGTTCGGGCTGGTATGAGTAGCGATCTCGTTGGCGATGCCAAGCCGACGCGGCACGCCATCGATCCAGGCGGCTTCGGTATCGGGCCAGCCGTTGGGCGCCGGTGTCATCGCTGCTCCGAGGTAGCCGGCAAAGCTGAACAGCGGTCCGGGAACTGCCTGCGCGAGCGCGTAGCCGGCCAGGAAGGATTGATTGGAGATCCAGCCTGGGGGTACCACTTGCGCCTGAAGGAGTGGCATCACGACGTGCCCGCCGCCGAACACCAGTGATCCGGTGCGGAAGAACCGATCCGCGAGCCTGAGGGCGTGGTTAGCCGTCATCGACGCGGCCAGCGGCAATGTAACAAGCAGTAATGTGAATATCAGCAGCGCCGCGCCACCGGCCCGGCGCGATATCGCTATATCGGTCGCAGCGAAGCGCGCCCGTGCTTCCGCTGCCTCCGGGAATAGCAGCCAGCCCATCGCCGCGGCGGCTGCCAACACACCCACTTGGATCATTGAGCCGCCCACCAGCGAGCATGCCGCCGCGGCAAGCGCGCCGATCGTCAGAGACAGGGCTCCGACGCAAAACTGACGGCCCATGCTCCACACCGCCTGCGCCACCACTGCCACTGCCGCGATCAACAGACCGTGCAGCCAGGGGGCGCCGTGCAGCGGATCCGGCGCGAGCAGGTGGCGCGCAAAGCCGATAAGCAACAGCGCCGATGGCAGCGTGAATCCGAGCCACGCGGCCAGAGCACCAAGCGCGCCAGCCCGCTTCAGACCGATAGCCATCCCCAGCTGGCTGCTGGCCGGCCCCGGCAGAAACTGACACAGTGCGACCAACTCGGCGAATTCGGCATGGTCAAGCCAGCGCCGCCGCTCGACGAACTGCTGGCGAAAATATCCCAGATGAGCGACCGGGCCCCCGAATGAGGTCAACCCCAGCCTGAGGAAAGCGATCAGAACCTGCAGGGCGGAGCCTGTCCGACTGTCCATGAGCGATAAGGTGCCACGAAATCCCGCTTCACGGCCCTTTTGAGCGATAGTGCGCAATGCTGCAGCGGAATTTGCTCAAGGTATTACATGGTGCTGCGAGAGTTGACCGGGCGGATGTCGATCTGGGGAAGCCAGGTGTTGCTGCTCGTCATCGCGATGGCGGCATGCCAGCGCGGCTACGCCCACGAAGCTCCCAAGCCGCCGGACCAACCGCCATCCGGACCGGGCGGCAAGCAATTGACGCACGCGGCGGTGTTCGCGCAATCGCACGGCAGCGGACCGCAGGCGTACTGGCTGTTCGAGCCGGCGAAGCCGGCGCCGGAGCACGCGCCTCTGATCGTGTTCAATCACGGCTGGGGAGCGGTGGATCCGCGCACTTACATGGCATGGATCGAGCACCTGGTGCAGCGTGGAAACATCGTGGTCTATCCGCTCTACCAGGACAGTCTGCACGGCGCGGTCAAGGACTTCACGCCAAATGCGATCGCCGCGGTGCGCGACGCGATCCGCGTGCTGCAAAGTGATCCCGGACACGTCAGGCCTCAACTGGACGCATTTGCCGTCGTGGGTCATTCGATGGGAGGGGTGATCTCGGCCAATATGGCCGCGCTGTGGAAGGCGCAGGGGCTGCCAACGCCGCGTAGCCTCATGTGTGTGGAGCCCGGGAAAACCTGGGGAAAACGCTCATGGGCGACGATCGACCTGGCGGATCTGTCAAAAATCCCGCCGGAAACACTGCTGCTGACGGTGACTGGAGATGGCGACCGCCTGGTGCGCGACGTCGACGCGAAACGGATTTTCAACGAGTCGACGCAAGTGCCCGGCATCAATAAAAGCTACGTCACGCTCGTCACCGACGAGCACGGCAAGCCTGCATTGAAAGCCAACCACCTGGCACCGGTGGCGTGGGCGGAGCTGCCGCAAGGTGTCAAGCCGATCGGCAGCGGCGCAGGGGGAAGGCTGCGAGTGCTGATGCGGCAACGGATGATGCCCGACGTCAGCAACGCCAGCCGCAGTGTCGATGCGCTGGATTTTTATGGCTTATGGAAACTGTTCGATGGCCTGACCGATGCGGCTTTCTACGGCACCAACCGCGATTATGCACTTGGCGATACGCACGCAGTGCGGTTCATGGGAGTGTGGAGCGATGGCGTACCGGTCAAGGAACTGGTGGTCACCGATCATCCTTGAATCGCACCGCTCGAATCACCCTTAACCCCTGATCAACCGGCCCACTGCGCCGATCAGGTCGATTGCCAGCAGCACCAGAATCGGCACGCTGGTCAGTGCGAAACCGATACTGCGCTTGGACGGCTCGGCGACGTAGGCGCGCAAATAAACAAAACGCCCGATCAGGTACACCGCCCCGAGCAGTGCCGCCCAACGGGCGGCCACGAATGCGGTCGCCAGCCAAAGCGCCGGCAGGAATACCACCAGCAGTTCCAGCGTATTCATCTGCACGCGAAAGTAACGCTCGAAGATCTCGTGACCGCTGATGGCGGGCGCCTTGACGCCAAAGCGCTCGCGGGCGCGGCCCACCAGTACGCCAAAATAGATGAATTGCAGCAGCGCGAGTACCGTTACGATTTCTACCAGGGCCATGCTTCACCCGTCGCGCACGCGGGGCGGATCGCCCCTTGGCGCTATCGTGGGCCAGCCGCGGCCGGGACGCCAGATTATTTCGGGATCGATCCGTCGACGCCCTCGACGTACCAGTTGATCGACATCAGATCATCGATCGGGACCGATGTTCCCGCGGCGACTTTCGCCGCACCGCTGTTGTCCTTGATCGGGCCCGCGAACGGCAGCAACGTGCCGGCACTGATCGCCTGCTTCTTCGACTCGAACAGGCGCGCCACATCAGCCGGCACTGCAGGATTCAGCGGCGTGAGCGCGACGACGCCTTCGTGGATACCCCATCGTGTCTGGCGCTCACCGCTCCAGGAGCCATCGAGCGCTTTGTTGATCTCGTCGATGTAGTAGACGGCCCAGTTCTCGGTGTTGGCGGTCAGTTGCGCATGCGGCCCATACTTCGCCATATCCGAATCCCAGCCGAAGGCGTAGATGCCTTTCTCCTCGGCGACCTGCACCGCGGCGGGCGAATCGGTGTTCTGGCACAGGATATCGGCGCCCTGGGCGATCAGCGCCTCGGCGCCCTGACGCTCCTTGCCCGGGTCGTACCAGGTGTCGACCCACACCACCTTGGTGTGGATCTTCGGGTTGACGCTGCGGGCACCGAGCGTGAAGGCATCGATATTGCGGATCACTTCGGGAATCGGAAACGAGCCGATGAAGCCGAGCGTATTGGTCTTGCTCATGCGCCCGGCGAGTACGCCCAGCAGATAGGCGCCCTCGTAGAAACGCGCCTGGTAGGTGACCAGGTTGGCGGCAGTCTTGTAACCGGTGGCATGTTCGAAGTGGACCTTGGGAAACAGCTTTGCCACCTTGAGCGTGGGTTCCATGTAGCCGAAGGAAGTGGCGAAGATGACAGCGTAGTCCTTTGCCGCCAGCTGGCGGATCACGCGCTCGGCGTCGGCGCTCTCCGGTACGCTCTCGACGTAGCTGGTCTGGATCCTGGCGCCGAATTGCTTTTCCAGCGCCAGCCGTCCCAGATTGTGCTGGTAGGACCAGCCGCCGTCGGAAATCGGGCCGACATAGACGAAGGCCACCTTCAGCGGCGCGGACGCCGCGGCGCACACCGCTGTCAGGCAGGCGAGGCAAGCGAGCGCGAGTGTGGCGCGGCGAAAAGGATGCTGCATGGATCTCAACCTTATTCTGGCGAAGTCCGGGTGTCGTGGCAGATCATGGCGGCTATGCAAGCTACGTTCCATAATGTCGCATCATCGAAGGGAGAGCTGAAGAGCATGAACGTTCGCGTATCCCTGTGGCTGCTGGCGAGCACACTATGGTTGTGCGCTACTCTGGCGCCGCGACCGATCCACGCGGCCACGCCCACCGCGCCGATTGCAGTCAAGGTGCTGATCATCAATATGTTCGAACTCGAGGCCAAGCCCTGGCTGGCGCTACTGCACGCCGATCGCGAGATCGCGGTGCCCGGATTATCGAGCGATTATCCGCTGGTTCGCTGCAACGCTGAGTCCGTGTGCCAGATGACCACCGGCATGGGCCACGCGAATGCCGCCGCTTCGGTGATGGCGCTGCTCTACAGCGGCCTGTTCGATCTGCACCGCAGCTATTTTCTGATCGCCGGCACCGCAGGCATCGATCCTGCCCGCGGCACCATCGGCTCTGCAGCCTGGGCGCGCTACGCGGTTGACGTCGGGATCGCACACGAGATCGATGCGCGCGACATTCCGCGCGGCTGGGCGGACGGCTATTTCGGCATTCTCACCGACGAGCCAGGGAAAAAGCCGAAGCTGGAATATCGCACCGAGGTGTTTCGGCTCGACGAGGCGCTGCTGCAGAAGGCGCTGGCGTTGTCGCACAACGTCGCGCTCGAGGACAGCGACGACGTACGCGCTTATCGAGCGCACTATCAGCACGCGCCCGCCGACCAGGGGCCCCAGGTCACTCAGTGCGACACGGTCTCCGGCGATACCTGGTGGAGCGGACAGCGCCTGGGCGAGCATGCGCGGCGCTGGACTGCGCTGCTCACCGAAGGCGAGGGCATCTATTGCACCAGCCAGCAGGAGGATAACGCGACACTCAATGCGCTGACACGCGGCGCACACTCCGGATTGATCGACATCAGGCGCGTCGCGGTATTGCGCAGCGGTTCCGACTTCGATCGACCGTATGCGCATCAGACCACGATCGATGCGCTGCGCTCGCAGTTGGCGCTACCCGGAGCGACACGCATAGCGGTCGATAACCTGGTACGGGCGGGCATGCCGCTGGTCGACGATATCGCTCACCACTGGGACCGCTGGCAGACTGGCGTGCCGCTCGATAGCGCGCACTGACACGGCGCGGCCTGCACCAAGTTTGCCGCAGCAGTGAGATGTTGCGGCGAAACGGTGCGCTGGCGCGGCCTGTCAGAAGTTCCTGCACGCGGGTTATAGTCGCCTTCCAATGACGACTCCGCTCGCGCCGCCGCGCCTTGCACTGCACGGCATCAGCAAACGCTACGCGAACGTCATCGCCAATGATCGCATCGACCTGCAGGTCGCTGCCGGTGAGATCCACGCATTGCTTGGGGAAAACGGCGCCGGTAAGAGCACCTTGATGAAGGTGGTCTACGGCGCGACGCAGCCGGATGAGGGTCGCATCGAATGGCAGGGCCGGGCGGTTTCGATCCGCAGTCCCGCGCAGGCGCGGCGTCTCGGCATCGGCATGGTGTTTCAGCACTTTTCGATTTTCGAAACACTGACCGTGGCCGAAAACATCGGGCTGGCGCTGGATGAGCGGCTCTCGCCGACCGCGCTTGCGGCCCGCATCGGTGAGGTGTCCGCGCGCTATGGCCTGCCGCTCGATCCGCAGCGCCTGACCCACGGCATGTCGGTCGGCGAGCGCCAGCGCGTGGAAATCGTGCGCTGTCTGCTGCAATCGCCGCGGCTGCTGATCATGGATGAACCTACCTCGGTGCTGACCCCGCAGGCGGTGCAAGCGCTGTTCGAGACGCTGCGCCGGCTGGCCGCGGAGGGCGTCAGCATTCTCTACATCAGCCACAAGCTGCACGAGATTCGGGAGCTGTGCGATGTGGCGACGGTGCTGCGCAACGGCCGCGTGAGCGGCACGGCGATTCCGCGCGAGCACACCACTGCCACACTGGCGCGAATGATGGTCGGCGGCGAGTTGATGCAATGCAAGCTCGAGCCGCGCGAGCCCGGTTCGATCCGCCTCGAGGTGCACAATCTTTCTCTCGGCACCGAGGATCCGTTTGGCACCGCGCTGCGAGAGATCAGCCTGCGCCTGCGCGGCGGTGAGATCGTGGGGATCGCCGGCGTCTCGGGCAACGGTCAAAAGGAGCTGCTGGCGGCAATTTCGGGTGAGCGGCTTGCCGCCGCGCGCAGCGCGGTGCGCCTGTGCGGCCAGAATGTGGGGAGGCTGCCTGCGGCGCGGCGGCGCCGGCTCGGGCTGTGCTTCGTACCCGACGAGCGGCTTGGGCGCGGCGCGGTGCCAGGGATGCATCTGGCGGACAATTGCGCGCTCACCGGTGCCACCGCCGGGCTGGTGCGCCATGGCCTGGTGCGCGGCGGCGCGGCACGCGCGTTCGCGCGCGCGACGATCGGGCAATTTTCAGTCAAATGCGACGGTGAGTTGGCACTGGCTGAGAGCCTGTCAGGCGGCAATCTGCAGAAATTCATCGTCGGCCGGGAGATCCGGCTGCTGCCCAGCGTGCTGCTGGTGTCTCAACCCACCTGGGGCGTCGACGTCAGCGCTTCGCTGCTGATCCATCAGGCGCTGATCGATCTGCGAGACGCCGGAGCTGCGGTACTGGTGATATCCGAAGAACTCGATGAGCTCTACGCCATCTGCGATCGCATCGCGGTGCTGGCGCAGGGGCGACTGTCGGATGCCATCCCGGTGGCCGAATTGGCGGCCGAGACGATCGGTGTATGGATGACCGGTGCGTTTGAGCATGCTGCCGTTTGATCGCACTGTGTGGCCGCTGCGCCTGGAGCGGCGCTCGAAGCCTTCGGCTGCGATGCGCGTGGCCTCCTCGCCGCTGGCGGTGCTGGCGATGCTGGCCACCTGCCTGCTGCTATTCGCCGCCCTGGGTAAGGATCCGGCGGCGGCGTTCAGGGTGTTCTTCGTTGAACCGGTGGACTCGCTGTACGGCGTCGGCGAGCTGATGCTCAAGGCGACGCCGCTGATGCTGTGCGCGCTCGGCCTGGCGCTGAGCTATCGCACTAATGTCTGGAACATCGGTGCCGAGGGTCAGCTCACCGTCGGCGCCATTACCGGCGGCGGTGTCGGCCTGTTCTATGGTGCTGCGCTCGGCCATTGGTCACCGGCGGTGGAGCTGGCAGCCGGGGTGCTCGGCGGCATGGCGTGGGCGGCTATTCCCGCCTTGCTGCGCACACGCTTTCATACCAGCGAGATCTTCGTCAGCCTGATGCTGGTTTATATCGCGCAGCTGCTGCTGTCCTACCTGGTGCACGGGCCGTGGCGCGATCCAGCCGGACAGAATTTTCCGCAATCGCCGCCGTTGCCCGACAACGCCCTGCTGCCGCCGCTGTTCGACGGCGCACGAGTGAACGTCGGCTTCGTTATCGCACTGCTGCTTGCGGCGCTCTCCTGGTGGTTCGGCAAAGTGAGCGCGGCCGGCTTTCGCATGCGGGTCAGCGGCCTGGCGCCGGCTGCTGCGGCCTATGCCGGTATCAGCGAGCGGCGCAACGTATGGCTGGCGCTGATGATCAGTGGCGGCGCGGCCGGTCTTGCCGGCGTGTGCGAAGTGGCAGGCCCGATCGGAGTGCTGCAGCCGGTCATCTCGCCTGGCTACGGCTTCGCGGCGATTATCGTGGCCTTCGTCGGTCGCTTGCATCCGGCAGGCGTCGTGTTGGCCTCGCTGCTGATGTCGGCGCTGTATCTCGGCGGCGAATCGGCGCAGATCGAGCTACAGCTGCCGGCCTCGGTGAGCGGATTGTTTCAGGGCGGCTTGCTGTTCTACCTGCTCGCCGCCGAGCTGTTCATCGGCTTTCGGCTGCGGCGTGTGCGCGCCAGGGACGCATGAACATCGCGGTCTGGGTGACCATCGCCGCCAGCGCGGTCCGCGCGGCCACGCCGCTGATTTTTGCGGCGCTGGGCGAACTGGTGGCCGAGCGTGCCGGTGTGCTGAATCTCGGCGTCGAGGGCATGATGTTGGTCGGCGCGATGAGCGGCTTCGCGGTCGGTGTCGCCAGCGGCAGCCTGCTGCTGGCATACCTGGCGGCTGCGGCCGCCGGCGCGCTGATCGCGCTGCTGTTTGGCATCTTGACCCTGAGTCTGCAGACCAATCAGGTCGCGACCGGACTGGCCCTGACGCTGTTCGGCGTGGGCCTGAGCGCCTTTGGCGGTCAGAGCTTCATCGGCCTGCCGATCCGGCCGCTGCCGGCGCTGCGCATCCCGGTGCTCACCGACCTGCCGCTGGTCGGAGCGCTGCTGTTTCACTACGATCTGCTGGTGTACTCATCCTTGGGACTGTGCGCGCTGATTGCGTGGATGCTCAACCGCACGCGGGCAGGCCTGCGGCTGCGGGCTATCGGCGAATCGCCCGCGGTCGCGCATGCGCTCGGCGAGCCAGTCACGCGGGTACGCTATCTCGCGGTATTGTTTGGCGGCGCGATGAGCGGCATCGCCGGCGCTTACCTGTCAACCTCGCTGACCCCGATGTGGACCGAGGGCATGAGCGCCGGGCGCGGCTGGATCGCACTCGCCCTGGTGGTGTTCGGCACCTGGAAGCCCTGGCGCGTACTCGCGGGTGCCTATCTGTTCGGCGCAGTGACCGTGCTGCAGTTGTACGCGCAGGCCCTGGGTGTTCGCGTGCCCAGTGAATTCCTGTCGATGCTGCCCTACGCCGCGACCATCGTCGTGCTGGTGCTGATCTGCCGCGATCCAAAGACGATTCTGCTGAATCAGCCGGCGTCGCTCGGGCGCAGCTTTCATCCGGGCTACTGAAGCGCAGCGCCGCGAATGAACGCTTCCGATCGCACGGTGCACTGCGGCTCGATCCTGAACTTCAATGGCGATCCCGGGCTGAACGATGACCCGGCAGCCTACGATTACTGGGAGCGGGGCGCACTGATCGTCGCCGACGGACACGTCGAGGCGGTCGGACCGGCGGCGATGCTGCTGTCGGGCGCGAGCGCGGACCTGCGCATCGTCGACCATGGCGAGCGCCTGATCATGGCCGGCTTCATCGACACCCATATTCACTATCCGCAGACCGACGTGATCGCTTCCGGCGGACGCGATCTTCTCGAATGGCTCGAACGCTACACCTATCCGGCCGAGCAGCGCTTTGCCGATCCGGAGCACGCGCGCGAGGTCGCGGAATTCTTTCTCGATGAACTGCTGCGCAACGGCACCACCACGGCGCAGGTGCTGTGCACGGTGCACAGGGTCTCGGCCGAGGTCTTTTTGCGCGCCGCCCAGGCGCGCGGGCTGCGCATGATTGCCGGCAAGACCCTGATGGATCGGCACAGCCCGGACGGCCTGCGTGACAGCGCCGCCGGCGGCGAACGCGAGATGCGCGAGTTGATCGAGGCCTGGCACGGCCGCGGCCGGCTGCACTATGCGATCACCCCGCGCTTCGCCGCCACCTCATCGCCGGAACAGCTGCAGAGCGCCGGGCGGCTGGCGCGTGAATATCCGGACGTCTTCATCCACAGTCACCTGGCGGAAAACCGCGCCGAAGTCGCCTGGATTCGCGAACTGTTTCCCGACAGCCGCAGTTATCTGGAGGTCTACGACCGCTTCGGATTGCTGCGCGAGCGGGCTACCTATGCGCACTGCATCTATCTGGATGCGACCGACCGACAGCGAATGGCCGCGAGCGGAGCGGGTGCGGCGTTTTCACCCACTTCCAACCTCTATCTGGGCAGCGGCCTGTTCGACATCGCGGCCAGCGATGCGGCCGGCATGCAATTTTCCCTGGCGACCGACGTCGGCGGCGGCAGCAGCTTCAGCATGCTGCGCACGATGAGCGAGGCCTACAAGGTGGCGCACTTGCTCGGTCAGCAGTTGCCGCCACTGCGAGCATTTTATCTTGCAACGCTGGCGGGCGCGCGCATGCTCGGACTTGACGCTCGTATCGGGCGTTTCGCGCCGGGCAGCGAGGCGGATTTCATCGTGCTCGACGCCCAGGCCACGCCGCTGCTCGCGCGTCGTGCAGCGCAATCGCGCACACTGGCGGAGCGGCTGCTGGTACTGATGACTCTGGCGGACGATCGCGCGATCGCGGCGACGTACATACTGGGACACTCGCAGGAGATTTCATGATCAAGCCGGCTGCGCCGCTGATGCGTCTGTTGTTGATGCTCGCACTGACCCTGCTGAGCACTGTCTGCGCTGCGCAGCAATCGGCCGCCCGGCGCAAGGTCATCATCGACCAGGATGCCTTCGGCCCGGCAACGTCCAATCTGCAGGCGATCCTGATGTTGCTGCAGGCACCTGACGTGCAGGTGATCGGCATCACGGTGCCGAGCGGCGACGGATGGCGCGACGAGGAGGTCAGCCACGTGCTGCGGCTGCTCGAGATTGCCAGGCGAACCGACGTGCCAGTGTGTCCGGGCGCGGTGTTTCCGCTGCTGAATACCCCACAGCGCACCAATGTGTGGGAGCACCTGTATGGCCCGCTGTTCTACAAGGGCGCCTGGACCGAGAGCTGGCCGACGGAGGGTACGGTGCGCCGCTCGCCCTACCACGCCGATCCGTTCCTGGTGCCGCCCTCACCGGCGGG
>Ga0209006_10006208_pt1 | contig 10830 bp, 9 predicted proteins | sample JacPin_JW_Ref_O2_FD_188567 | JGI IMG/M metagenome (GOLD analysis project Ga0209006, IMG submission 188567) | Forest soil microbial communities from Algoma, Ontario, Canada - Jack Pine, Ontario site 1_JW_Ref_O2 (SPAdes) (version 2) | ecosystem: Environmental > Terrestrial > Soil > Boreal... | reverse complement strand
GCAGCGAGGAGAGGTCGTAGTCCATGATGTGCGCGGCGACGCCGTTCGCGAGCGCGGCGAGCTGAGGCGAGGTGCGGAACGACTGGCCGATCACCGAGACCTGCGGCGCGGCGCCCTCCTGCTTCACCATCTCGCAGACGAGGTCGGAGCCCTGCTCGCGGCTGCCGGCGAGCATCACGGCCATGGTGTCGACGAAGGCGAGCCGCGCCCGTTCGATGCCGAGCGGCGGCACCTTGGCGATGTCGAAGCCGACGACGAAATCCGAGATGATGTCGGAGAGCCGCCGGCCCGAGCCGGCCGGCTTCTCGTCCGCCTTGGCCGCGGATGCCACGGGCTTCGCCTCCTGCGCGAGCGCCGATGTCGCCGCGACACCTAGCGCGCCTGCCCCACCGAGCAGAAGCCGCCGGTCGATCTCATGCTGCATGTCGTCCTCCCGCTTCTTGCGCGCGCTTGTAGCGCGTTTGTAGGATGGGTTGAGCTACTTGCGAAACCCATCATCTCTCCCCGAACACCCTCGTATGGCTGTTCTCGCGAGGTGATGGGTTTCGCAAGGGCTCAACCCATCCTATCAGCGTCTATCGCCCGCAGTCACGCGGCGCTGCCTTGACCCGCGGAATCCCGCGGCTTACGGTTTTCCAACCAGCGCCCATCGCCAAACATTTCGCCACACCGCGGCGCCTTTTATTCGATCACGGGGAAAACGCCATGCGCCTCACCCAATATGCGGCCCTGCTCGCGACCGGAGTCGCAATGATCTCGTGGCACGGCACGTCGGTCGCCCAGAACGAGCCGGCGATCGCCGGCACCGTGCGCGGCCCCGACGGGGCGGCGATGGGAGGCGTCACGGTCACTGCGACGCCGGCGAACTCGACCATCACCACCACGGTGACCACCGACGATGCCGGCCGCTACGCCTTTCCCGGCGACCGGCTGGGCCCCGGCGATTACGCGCTGACGATCCGCGCCGTCGGCTTCGACCTCGACGGCAAGCCGACCGCGACGGTTGCCGCCGAGCACACCGCGAGCGCCGACCTCAAGCTCAAGAAGACGAAGAACCTCTCAGCCCAGCTCACCAGCGCCGAATGGCTCGCGAGCTGGCCGGGCACCGACGCCGAGAAACGGCTCGTCTCCGACTGCATGAGCTGCCACACCGTGGAGCGCATCGCGCGTTCGGTGCATCCAGCCGAGGAGTGGGTGCAGATCATTCCGCGCATGCTGCGCTACGCCCAGAACACCATTCCGCTGGCGCCGCAGATGCGCAGCGGCGAATCGACGGGCCTCCTGATCCAGCAGCCCGAACGGCTGCAGCGCCTCGCCGAATATCTCGCGAGCGTCAACCAGAGCGCGTCGGACACGTTCCCCTATGACTTCAAGACACTCAAGCGGGTGAGCGGCCGCGGCACCCGCGCCATCATCACGACCTACAAGCTGCCGCGGCAGACCGACCAGCCCCACGACGTGATGGTCGATCCGGACGGCGGCGTCTACTTCACCTATTTCGGCGATCCCCTGCTCGGCCGGCTCGACCCGAAGACCGGCGCGGTCACGTCCTATCCGGTGCCGATCCTCAAGGAGAACGCCGCCAAAGGCACGCTGAGCCTCGCCCGCGACAATGACGGCAATTACTGGATCTCGCTGATGTACCAGGCGGGCGCAGCGAAGTTCGACAAGGCGACGAAGTCGTTCACGATGCTGCCGGTGTCGGCGGAGTTCAACCGTGAGAGTTCGCAGCAGGCGTTCGTGGCGCCGCAGTCGTCCCATGTCGACGGCAAGCTGTGGATCCAGGACGTCGCCTCGACCTCGGTCTACCGGGTCGACCTCAAGACCGGAAAATTCGAGAATTTTGCGCCGTTCAAGAACATCAAGCCGGACTCCCCGCTCGCCGGGCGCCCGCACTCGATCTACGAAATCTTCCCCGACGCACAGAACAACCTCTATATCGCCGACTTCAGCGACCGCGCCATCGGCCGCATCGACGCCAAGACCGGCGAATACTCGTTCGTGCAGACCTTCACCGACCGCTCGCGGCCGCGCCGCGGCGATTTCGACAAGGACGGGCGGCTGTTCTTCTCCGAATACGCCGTCGACGTCGTCGGCATGCTCGACACTAAGACCAACAAGCTCCAGGAATGGACGATGCCGACCAAGTGGTCGCTGCCCTACCAGTCCAAGGTCGACAAGAACGGGGACATCTGGACCGGCGGCATGGCGTCCGACCGCATCACCCGCATCAACTCCAAGACCGGCGACATGGTGGAGTATCAGCTCCCGGTGAACACGAATATCCGCAATCTCTATGTGGATGATTCGACGACGCCGGTCAGCGTGTGGTTCGGCAACAACCACGGCGCCGCCATCGTGAAGCTGCAGCCGCTGGATTAGCCAGGGTCGCAAGTCCAAGGAGCTGTAACAATCAATCGAGAAAGTCTGGGATGTCGTAGACGCTAGGTTAATGAGGTGCTCGTCACTGGAACGTGGGACAAATTCTTGTCTTTAAGGAAGGCTTCCACGCGAGCCTTCGCGTGGTCACCTGCTTTCGGGCCCAGCATGATTTCGCTGATATTTTTCCTAAGCAGGGGTTGCGGCAGCTGAACACGAGGACGCACTGCAGCATTGTAAATCGGGAGCTTCGGATTGCGCACATCATTTATAGCAAGAAGTCTCGTTTCGCGCTGGTGAGCCCAGATGTCAGTCTTTGAGGTCACGGAATTCCACAGAATTTCAACGTGCATTTCTGCGGCGAGCTCGTGTAGAAATTCTTCCTCGTCGTCAGCCACAAGCACAAAGCCCGCCGATAAGCTTCATTCAGCGTCCAAATCGCACTGTCAATCAGCCCCGCATAGCGGACTTTTGCGGATGCCTCGCCATAGATCACTTTTGCGAGGAAGATAGTTTCTTCTGGCTTTTGATCCTTGACGTCAAAGACTGTAAAAAAAGCAGGCGATAAGCCAATTGCCACCCCCGAACCGCCACTAGCGTAATCGGTCCATTGCTGAGCGTCATCTTTTTGTCCGAAGCTAGCGGAATAGAACTCGAAGCGCGCTTTGATTTTGTCAAACTTGAAGTCGTCAACAAGCGGCTTCAAGAACTGCTGTACGAAAATATTTTCTCTCGTCATCGCCTCGGCCAGCAAAGAGTGCGCAATTCCATATCCAAATGACAGCTCTTTATCGTCATCCATGTGATAGACACTTGTAAACCAGAATTCTTCCAGATTTATAATGCTGTATAGGGCAGTCTCGTTTGTATAGTGAAAGAGCGGCTGCGCCGGGGCGTGCTTGATGTTTTCGCGAGTCATGCGACCAGTGCTGGACGTACGAAACTTCTTGATTAGCTTTTTTGCTTGCAGATTCATTGGATTGCATCCCGATCAACGTTATTGCCGTATTCGCGCACATCACATCGGTGGAACGGCGAGGCACGTCACGCCCACCCCCTGTGCCATTCCGGCTCCCCGGAAAACCGCTGCACCAGGAAATCGACGAACGCCCGCACCTTGGCCGGCAGATGCCGCGCGTGCGGATAGACCACGTGGATCGGCACCGGTTCGGGCTCGAACGCGCACAGCACCGAGCGCAGGCGCCCGGTGCGCAAATCTTCGACCGCGGCGAAGGCCGGCGCACGGGTGATGCCGAAGCCGGCGCGGGCTGCCGCAAGGCAGGCCTCCGCGCTCGAGAACCGCAGGCGGCCGTCGACCCGCACCGCGCGCCGATTGGTCCCGCGGCCGAACTGGAACACGAAGGGATCGCGCGGATTGAGATCGATGATGACGTCGCGCCCGCTCAACTCTTCCGGCTCGGCCGGCGCGCCGTGGCGGGCGAGGTAGGCGGGCGAAGCGCAGGCGACGACGCGGCTTGCCGCAAGCCGGCGCGCCACGATCGATGAATCGCTCAAATTTCCGATCCGCACCGCGGCATCGAAGCCCTCCTCCACCAAATTCACTGCGCGGTCGGCGAACGACACCTCCAGGCCGAGTTGGGAATGCGCAGCAGCAAAGTCGAGCAAGGCCGGGCCGATCTCGACGGCGCCGAACGACACCGGCACCGAGAGCCGCAACAGCCCGCGCGGCCCGGCATCGCCGACCGAGGACTGCAGCTGGTCGAACGCCTCCAAGAGGTCGCGGGCGCGGGCGAGATAGTCGCGGCCGGCATCGGTGAGCGAGACATCGCGGGTGGTGCGGTTGAGGAGCCGGGCGCCGAGGCGATCCTCGAGCCGCGCCACGAGCTTCGACATCTGGGCGGTCGAAATGCCGAGCCGCCGCGCGGCCTGGGCGAAGCTTTTGGCGTCGGCCACCGCGACGAATCCGCGAATTTCTTCAATGCGATCCATTGTTCGAGGCGACGCGCCGATGTGGCCGCGATTGTTTTCAAATTGGAAACATACTGCGGCAAAATCAGGGGATTATCAACGGCGTGCGGTGCGCGTACTTTCACAACCAAGGGCACGTCCTTTGCCGAACCCTTGATAAGGAAACGACATGTCTCAATCGGCCGACCTCTCGCGATACCAGCCCTATCTGCTGGCAGCGCTGCGCATCGTCGCCGGCGTGCTCTTTCTCTCCCATGGCCTCGCCAAGCTCGTCGGATTTCCCGTCGCGCCCCCGGGCATCCAGCCGCTCACGAGCCTATTCGGTGTCGGCGCCGTTATCGAGACCGTGACCGGCATCCTGGTCATCCTCGGCCTGTTCACCCGCCCCGCCGCGTTCGTCGCCGCCGGCCAGATGGCGGTCGCCTACTGGATGTTCCACGCGCCGCAGAACTTTTATCCCGCCGCCAACGGCGGTGACGCGGCGATCCTGTTCTGCTTCGTCTTCCTCTACATGGTCGCCGCGGGGCCGGGCGCGTTCAGCCTCGAGAGCTTGTTCCGTTCATCCGCATCGGGCGCAGCGCCGCTCGCTTCGCGGTCCCGCAGTTAGCAGCAGGAGGACGCCGCCATGTCGGCCAAGCTCAAGCCGCTCGCCGAGGCCGCTCGCCCGATCGATACGGGCGTGCGCATCGGCCACGTCCATCTCAAGGTCGCCGACCTCGACCGCGCACTCGGCTTCTATACCGGCGTGCTCGGTTTCGAACTGATGCAGCGCTACGGCCATCAGGCGGCCTTCGTCTCCGCCGGCGGCTATCACCACCACATCGGCCTGAACACCTGGGAAAGCCGCGGCGGCTCGCCGCCGGCACCCGGCACCACCGGGCTCTATCACGTCGCGATCCTCTACCCGAGCCGCCCCGCGCTCGCCGAGGCGCTGACGCGGCTCATCGCCGCCAACATCCCGCTCGACGGCGCGAGCGACCATGGCGTGAGCGAGGCGCTCTACCTGCGCGACCCCGACGGCAACGGCGTCGAGCTCTATTGGGACCGGCCGGAGGCGCAGTGGCCGCGCAACGCGGACGGCACGCTCGCCATGAGCACCGAGCGGCTCGACCTCAAGTCGCTGCTCGCGGAGGCGAAGGCAGCGGCGTGAGGATGATGCGCCGCGCCGCGCGCCTGTGAACCCAGCGTAATCCTGCCTTGCGATCCCGGCCCGGCTTGGCCAGGATCGCCCGCATGAGTCCAGTCCCCAAATCCCGCGGCAAGCGCGAAGCGGCGCCCGAGCGTGATGCAGCACCTAGGCTGCCGCTCGCCGAGCCGCCGTTGCGGCCGAGCTTCCGCCGCGAGCGCGCCGCGTTGAAGCGCGGCGTGTTTCCGGTGGCGGGCTGCGACGAGGCGGGCCGCGGGCCGCTGGCGGGCCCCGTCGTTGCCGCCGCGGTGATCCTCGATCCCAAGCGGATTCCGCGCGGGCTCAATGACTCGAAAAAGCTCACTGCGTCGGAGCGGGAGAAGCTTTACGCGCGAATCTGCGCCACCGCCGAGGTCGGGATCGCCTTCGGCTCGCTCGCACGGATCGACCGCGACAACATTTTACAAGCCTCGCTGTGGGCGCTGGCGCGCGCCGTCGCGGCGCTGCCGGTGCGCCCCCGCCTCGTCTTCGTCGACGGCCGCGACTGCATCGATGTCGATTGCGAGTGCCAGGCGGTGATCTCCGGCGATGCGCTGGTGCTTTCGATCGCCGCCGCCTCGATCGTCGCCAAGGTGGTGCGCGACCGCCTGATGGCACAGGTCGGCGCCGCCCATCCGGGCTATGGCTTCGAGCGCCACATGGGCTACAGCGTGCCTGAGCATTTCCGCGCGCTCGCGGCGCTCGGGCCGACCGTGCACCACCGCCGCGGCTTTGCGCCGGTCGCCGCGGCGCTCGGCGCAGCCGAGGCCGAGGCGCTGCGCGATCTGCTGGAGCCGTAGCTCCGCGACGCCCGATTCGGTTTCACTGTCATGCTCCGCGAAAGCGGGGCATCCAGTAACCACCGGCCCCCGTCATCGCCGGGCTTGACCCGGCGATCCCGATCATATGGCACGGCCGTGCCCTGTTAAGCGGGATGGCCGGGTCAAGCCCGGCCATGACGTCCAAAACCGATCATGTTCTAGACCGTTGCGTCCCGGCCCGCTGCGCGGTTATGTGCCCGGACCCGCGAAACGAGGCCTCATGCTCCAGACTTCCATCATCGTCGAACTGTTGCGCTCGCAGCCGCGGCTGACGTTCTGGTTCATGGCGCTGACCCAGACGGTGCTGTGGTGGGCGTTCCCGTCGCTGTTCTTCTCCTCGCCGCCCGGCGACTTGCCAGTCGTGCTCGCGGTCGGCCACGAGTACCAACTCGGCAGCTATTTCGGGCCGCCGCTCGCGTTCTGGCTCGCCGACATCGCCTATGTCGCCGGCGGTGCGACCGCGGTCTACCTGCTGGCGCAGTTCTGCGTGCTGGTGATGCTGTGGGCAGTGTTCACGCTTGGACGCGCCGTGGTCGGCATTCATCACGCTGCCTTCGCTGTGCTGCTGATGGTCGGCATCGCGGCGTTCTCGGCGCCGACGCCGAACTTCGGCCCCGAGGTGCTGGCGATGCCGCTCGTCGCGCTGTCGCTTCTGAGCCTGTGGCGCGCGGTCGGCGAGCAGCGCCGGGTATCGTGGTTCGTGCTCGGCCTCGAGCTCGGCCTGCTCATTCTCACGACCTATTTCGGGCTAATCCTGCTCGGGCTGATCATCGTGTTCCTGGCGGCGACGCGGCGCGGCCGTAGCGCGATGCGCTCGGCGGAGCCGTGGCTCGCCAGCGTCCTCATCGTCGTCGTACTATTCCCGCACCTGATGTGGCTCGATCGCTCGAACGGCCTCGCCATGCTCGGCTTGCAGCCGCTGCAAGCCGAGGGCGCGCCCGTCGCGGCGCTCAGGGACTGGGTCGGCCTCATCGAGGCGATCCTCATCGCCCATATCGGGCTCGTGATCCTCGTCGCGCTGGGGAGCAAGTGGCATCTGCGCAACGACGAGAAGGTGCCGGTGTTCGTGCGCAGCTTCACCGACCCGTTCGCCCGCCTGTTCGTCTACTACTTTGCGATCGCGCCCGGCCTCGTCGCGGTGACGATCGCGGCGATCCTCGGCGAGCGTCAACCGGTCGGCGGGCTCGCGCCGCAACTCGTCCTCTCGGGCCTCGCGATCATCGTCCTCGCCGGCAACGCCATCCCGTGGCATCGCCCGCGCATGGTGGGAGCCGCCTGGCTGATGCTGCTGTTCGCCCCGCCCCTGGTCGCCGCCGCCGGCATCCTGCTGTTGCCGTGGACGGGCTGGTCGAGCACCGACGTGTCGCGCCCGGCGAAAGCGATGGGCCAATACTTTTCCGACAGCTTCCAGCGCCGCACCGGCTCAGCCCTGCGCATCGTCAGCGGCGAAACCCGAATTGCCGCCCTCGTCGCGATGGGCTCGCCGCAGCGGCCGAGCCTCTATTTCTACGAGAATCCGGAGCGCTCGCCTTGGGTCACCCCAGCGGATCTGCGCACCAAGGGCCTCGTCCTCGTCTGGCAAGGCGCCGAGAACGAGATCTCCGTGCCGACGAGCATCGTGCAACACTTCCCCGACCTCGTCGCCGAAGTGCCGCACGCCTTCGCCCGCCCGGTGCAGGGCCGGCTGCCGCTGATCCGTATCGGCTGGGCGATGCAGCGCCCGGGATCGGAAATCCCGGCCCCGCTTGCTGCTCCACCAGCGAGCGAGGCTAAGCCGGAAGCCACACCTCCGTCAGAGCCGGCGCCGGCAGCGGAGGCAAAGCCCGAGGCAAGCCCGGAGCCGAGCGCGAAGCCGTAATCCGGGCCGCCCTCACGCCCGGTCGAACGGGATGACGATCGTGCACCGCACCCCCTCGGGCGCCATGACGAGATCGACCTTGCCGCCGAGCTCGTGAGGGATGAGGTCGCGAATGAGGCTCGTTCCATAGCCTGATTGCGGCGCCGAGGCCGCGACCGGCGGGCCACCGGTCTCGCGCCAGCCAATCGACAGGCTCCCGTCGGGCGCCTCCCATTCGACGGAGACGCGGCCCTCAGGGCTCGACAGCGCGCCGTACTTCGCCGCGTTGGTCACGAGCTCGTGGAGAACCATCGCCACCGCCTGGGTCGCCGCCGCCGTCAGCATGACGTTGGGGCCCTGGACGGTGGTGTTCGCCTCGGTCGTGTAAGGCTCGAGCTGGTGGCGTGCGAGATCGGCGAGGCCGGCGCCGGTCCAGCGGCTTTGGCTCAGCAGCGAATGGGCGGTCGCCATCGACTGGATGCGGCCGTCGAGCGTCTGGATGAACTCGTCCATCGATCGGCTGCCCTGGCGGGTGTACATCGCCACCACCGCGACGCGGGCGAGGATGTTCTTGACCCGGTGGTCGAACTCCGCGATCAGCATGTCCTGGCGCTCTTCGGCGCGCTTGCGCGCGGTGATGTCGCGGGTGAGCCCCTTGAGCAGCACGAACCGCCCCGCGGCATCGAACTCGGCGCGCGAAGTCTCCTCGAGCCAGACCTCCTGGCCGTCCGGCCGGATGAAGCGGAAGGTCAGCGCATAGGACGATTTCTCCGGGCTCACGCCATGCACATGCGTTTTGAACTGCGCGCGATCGTCCGGATGCACGTGCTCGAGAAAGCGACTCGCAGAAAACGGCTCGCGCGAATCGAAGCCGAGGATCTGCGCCGCGTTGTTGCTGCGGCGCGAGGCGCCGGTGCGCACGTCCCATTCGAATGCAGTCACGGCGCCGGCGGTGAGCGCTTCCTGCAGCCCCGCCTCGCTCTCGCGGAGCACCGCCTCATGGCGGCGCCGTTCCGCGAACAGCGCCGCCAGCACGAAGGCACAGAGCGACACCGCGACAATGCCGGCCTGCGATCCGAGGATGCGATCGGCGGGCGTCATGCCCGGGTCGCCGAACAGGGGGATCCCGAACGTGGTCGTCCACACGATCGTCAGGGCAACGATGAACGCGGCGGCCGCTGCGAACACCGGCCGGCACCGCGCGGCGAGCCACAGCAGCAGCGGAAACAGCAGCGCGACCGAAATCACCGGCGCCCAGGTCGCGTCCGGAAGGGCGACCACCAGCGCTCCCATCAGCGCGAGCAAGGCGAGTGCAGTGCTGCCTTCGACGAGCTCGGTGTGGGGCGGCGGGTCGCGCGCCGCTGCGGCGATCCCGACCAGGAGCGGCGCCACCGTGATGATGCCGAGCGCGTCCGATGCGAACCAGTGATGCCAGGTGGTCAGGATCGGCGACGCCGAATGCTCGAGATATTTGAACGCGAGCGCCCCGCCGATCCCGGATGCTGCGGTCGCGATGATCGCTCCCATCAACAGCCCGAGCACGTTGCGCAGGCGGTCGAGGCTGAACTGTGGGCCGAAATACCGCTCGATCAGCGCGGCGCAGAGCAGGGCCTCGCCGGCATTGCAGAGCGCAAACACGACGGACCCCGCGAACGTCCGGCCACCAATGAGGTTCGCCACGAACGTCGCGCCCATCGCGCCGATGCCGATCGGCCATCGCGCGGCCGGGCCGAGCGCGATCATGGCGCCGGCGGCGACGCCCGCAGCCGGCCAGAACACCGCAACGCCGTCGGGCTTGGTCAGCAGGAGAAGGCTCAGCTGTGCGGCCAGGAAATAGACCACAGCCGTCACGCCGGCGAGCCAGGTCGAGCCAGCCCCCCGCTGCCCCGTTTCCGCGGCGGCGGACCCCTCGTCGAGGACCCGCTTTCGCAAATTCTGCAGCATGTTGCACCCTCAGGCGAATTCTAGCACAGGAACGGCGCCGCAAGTCGATAAGGAGTTTGGTCGCGCCGCTTCTCGTGGACAGCACGCTCGATGATTCGGAGCATTTTTCCGAGAGTTCTAAGCTTCGCGCGGCGCGCCGGAATAGAGAAACGGCCGGCCTCTTGCCCGGCCTCTTGCATGGAGGACACCCTGCGATAGAAACGGCAGCCTCGGAACAGGAGAATCAACCGCATGCGTGTCGCGATCGGTGCAATCGCCCTCCTCTGCGGCATGGCGCTTCCCGGCGGACCGAACGGTCTCGCGAGCCGCGTGCACGCGCAAGCCGCCGATCCCTGCGGCTGGATCGGCGTCGCGGTCACTCCGATCACATCTGCCTTTGCTACCAGCCTCGGCATGGTGCAGCCCTACGGTGCGATCTTCGAGCAGCCGGACCCCGGAAGCCCTGCAGCCCATGCCGGCATCCAAGCAGGCGACGTGCTCACCTCGGTCAACGGCACGAACATCGAGAAGGCGGCAGACTTCGCCAAGATGATCGCGGAACTCGCGCCGGAGACCATCGTCCATCTCCAAACCTATCGCGACGGCCAGATCATCGAACGCCAGATCATGCTCGGCTCGGCGAAGTGCCCGCCCGCCCAGCACGGCTGAAGGCGCATTTCGATTTTGCATTTGTCATGGCCGGGCTTGACCCGGGGCTTGACCCGGCCATCCCGCTTAACAAGGCACGGCCGTGCCATACTATCGGGATCGCCGGG
>Ga0209006_10006207_pt1 | contig 10832 bp, 8 predicted proteins | sample JacPin_JW_Ref_O2_FD_188567 | JGI IMG/M metagenome (GOLD analysis project Ga0209006, IMG submission 188567) | Forest soil microbial communities from Algoma, Ontario, Canada - Jack Pine, Ontario site 1_JW_Ref_O2 (SPAdes) (version 2) | ecosystem: Environmental > Terrestrial > Soil > Boreal... | reverse complement strand
CCCGTCAGCACATAGCCGTAATCGAATTCGTCATAGGGCTTGCGCTGTTCCCACGGGATGGTGTCGATCGCGCCGCCGAAGCAGTCGCCGCGAACCGAGACTTTCGTCACCTTGTGGCCGAAGTCTTCATCGGGCGAAAGCCGCATGGTGATGATCTTCGACTTCGACTGCGCGCGCGACTTCACCCGCCACAGCCCGCCGTTGAACAGGCCCTTCTTGCGGTTGTTGCGCAGGCAGACCAGCTTGTCGCCGGCGACCGGCAGGGGATCCTCGATGTTCTGCCTTTGCCGCACCCGCATGTTGTAGGAGCGCCTGGTATTGTTGCGTCCGACCAGCACCTGGTCGGCGCCCATCACCCGGTTCGGATCGAGTTCAGTGCGCGATATCACTTCGCTTTCGCCATAGCGGCCGATATCGAGTTCGCGGCCCTCGCGCACATCCATCGACATCCGGATGATCGGATCGTCCTGGGCCTGCCGGTGCACCTCGGTCAGCATCACGTCGGGCGTACAATCGGTGAAGAAGCCGCCGCCCTGGATCGGCGGCAATTGCGCGGGGTCGCCGAGCACCAACAGCGGACATTCGAACGACATCAAATCACGGCCGAGTTCGGCGTCCACCATCGAGCATTCGTCGATCACGATCAGCTTGGCCTTTGATGCGGGCGCGTCGTCCCATAGCTCGAAACTCGGCTGCTCCACGCCGGACTCCCTGGCGCGATAGATCAGCGAGTGGATCGTGGAGGCGTTGTCGCAGCCCTTGTTGCGCATCACCAGCGCGGCCTTGCCGGTGAAGGCGGCAAATTTCACCGCGCCGTCGACGCCGTCGGCGATGTGGCGCGCCAGCGTGGTCTTGCCGGTTCCGGCATAGCCGAACAGCCGAAACACCGGCGGCGTGCCGCCTTTGCCGGGCTTGGCCTTCAGCCATTTGGCGACCGCCTGCAGCGCGGAATCCTGATGCGGCGTGAAAATGGGCATGGGGTCTCGGCGAGGGGAGATGCGAGCAGCGACCGTGGGACGCGACTCAAGACGGCAAAGCTAACCATTGGTGCTGCCAGCGCAAGCGGGTTTCCGCCGCACCGTCATCGCCTGATGATGTCGATCCGTCGGGTTGTGTGACGCGCCGACACAATCTCGCCAAGGATCAAGCCCCATTGTGCACAAAGTCGAATGCTCCTGAGGCGACGATAGCAATGCGAACCTGGTCGAAGATTGCCGCATCGATTGCGATGATGTTTGCACATGACGTGCTCGCGCAGGATATGCGAGCAGATTTGACGCCGGCCGGCAAAGCCGTCCTGGATGGCGCGCTTGCGGCAGGCCGGCCGCCGGCTTTTCCGCTGCCGACGTGCATGTTTCCGGGCGGCCTTTGCGGTGCGGTCCGGCGCGACGGCAGTATCGCCGTCCCGCCGCGCTACGATTGGGTCGGCCAGTTTGCGCAAGGCCGGGCCGCTGTTCGTGGTGGCGGTCTCTACGGCTTCGTCGACGAGGAAGGACGCGAGATCGTCAAGCCGCAATATCGCATCGTCGGCGACTACAAGTTCGGCTTCGCGCAAGTCGACGTCGCCGGCAAATCCGGCTTGATCGATCGCGACGGTCAGCTGGTCATTGAGCCGAAATTCGGCTTCATCGAAGCAATAGCGCCCGATCGCTTCCGCGTGTCGGATTTGCGGCGGCTCGGCGGAATGATTGGAGGGGAGGACTTTTCCGGTTCTCAGATCAGGTACACCGCCTCTGGCGGCGTCAGCGTCTCCATCCCGGGACCTGAATTGAACCATTACTCATCGGATAGCAGCGTCATTGACATCTCCGGAACGCTGATCGCGCCGCCGATTCCGAGTCGTGAATTCGACAAGGAAGACCCGTCGATCCGGTGGGTTGTAAAGGACAAGCTATGGGGACTTGCGCGCGCCGACGGGAGTTGGCTCGTCGAACCCAAATTCCAGCAGGCAGATCCGCTGGTTGACGGATTGGCGCGCGTAGTGGTCAACGGCAAGACCGGTTTCATCGACCGAACAGGGAATTTTGCCATTGAACCGGTCTTCGACCAGGCATGGGCATTCACCGCGGGCTTGGGGCGCACTTCGGCGAAGCGCGACGGGTCTTTTGGCATCATTGACCGAACCGGCGCCTGGGTGCTTCGGACAGACTATCAGCAGGTTAGTCTTGCCACCGCGTTTGGTCAGGTTCAAAAGTCCAAGGCGTTCGGATGGCACTTCAAGAAAGCGGAGCGGTGGGGGCTTCTTGATCTCGACGGTCACGTGGTGCTCGACGCCGACTTCGATCAAGCCATCCAGCATTGTGCGGATGGTCGGCTCGAGGCGTACAAGAATAAGGAGTGGTTCTACTTCAAAGCGGACGGAAGCCCGCTTCAGCCGCCGGACGGCCGGCTCATCAATGCCTCATGTTACGGCGGCGTACCGCCCTACACTTTGAAGATCGGTGACAAGTTTGGGCTCGTCGATGCCGAATCGCGTCCTGTCACGCCGGTGCAGTTCGACGCGATCGTCTCGGCAGGGCGCGACGCCAGAAATGTCAAGTTGGACGGAAAATGGGGACGGATCGGGCCGGATGGTCACTGGATATTAGAACCGAAATTCGATTATCTCTCCAACGGCACCGAGACCATCGTTGCATCCATTGATGGCAAGCGCGGCTTCATGCGATCCGACGGTAGCTGGCTGATCGAACCGAGGTTCGACGCCGCGCGAGTTCGGGACGCAGATACCGCCTTTGTCACGGTCTCCGGCGCAACCGGCGTGTTGCGGCTAACAGATCAGTCGTGGGTCGTCCCGCCGCGCGCCGGCGTGATATGCGATATTGGCGGCGCGATCATGTCGGAAAACGACGGCAGGCGAGCGATCCTGTCGCCGACCGGCGCGAACTGGATCGACATCGGCGCTGAGCGGATCGGTATCAAACTCGATTTTGGCCTACTGACATTCCGCAAGAATGGTAAATGGGGGCTGGTCGACACGGTCGGGCAAATCATTGTCGAGCCGCAGTTCGATGAACCGGTCTATTTCATACCGGGTCTCCGCGGCGTCGCCTGGGCTAAACGCGACGGTAACTGGTGCGCGATCGATCGGCGCGGCCATTCCGTTCCATGGATCGCATGCACCGAATCGAGCCCCATCGGTACCAACAGCCGGTTTGAGTGCAAGATTGAGCCCTGACTTCGGCGCGCCAGGCTGGACTTAGGTTCGGCGACGAATACACTCTCGCAAAAACAGGCAGTGTGTTCACGGGAGAGGCGTCATGAAATTCGGCATCTTTTATGAGTTGCAGCTGCCGCGTCCATGGCAGGCCGGCGGCGAGCTGAAGCTTTATCAGGATGCCCTGACGCAACTGGAGACCGCCGACCGGCTCGGCTACGACCATGCCTGGGTGGTGGAGCATCATTTCCTCGAGGAATATTCGCATTCGCCGGTGCCGGAATCGTTTCTCGCCGCCGCCAGCCAGCGCACCAAAAACATCCGGCTCGGCCATGGCATCATCCAGCTCACCACCAATCATCCGGCCCGTGTCGCCGAACGCGTCGCGGTGCTCGATCTCCTGAGCAACGGGCGCTGCGAATTCGGCATGGGCGAGAGCGCCTCGATCACGGAGCTCGAGCCGTTCGGCCGCGACATGGAAACCAAGAAGGACGTGTTCGAGGAAGCGGTTCGCGCCATCTTTCCGATGTTCAAGGAGGGTGGCAGCGAGCACCATGGCAAGTATTTCGACATTCCGCTGCGCAATGTGGTGCCGAAGCCGCTGCAAAAGCCGCATCCGCCGTTGTGGATGGCCTGCTCGCAGCTTCCGACCATCGAGCGCGCCGGCCAGCATGGCTTTGGCGCGCTGGGTTTTCAGTTCGTCAGTGCCGACGCGGCGCATGCCTGGGTGCACGCCTATTACAACGCCATCACCAAGCGGCTGAAGAAGCTCGCCGACTACCAGATAAATCCGAACATGGCGCTGGTTTCGTTCTTCATGTGCGCCAAGACCGACGAGGAAGCCCGCGCGCGGGCCGACGGCGCCACGTTTTTCCAGTTCGCGCTGCGCTTCTACGGCGCCGCGCAGAACCGGCAGCGTCCGGCGCCCGGCACCGTCAACATGTGGGACGAATACAACAAGTGGAAGCGCGACAACCCGCAAGCCCAGGAAGCCGCGTTGCGCGGCGGCCTGATCGGATCGCCCGAAACCATCGCTAAAAAGTTGCGGCGATTCCGCTCTTCCCATATCGACCAGGTGATCCTGCTCAATCAGGCCGGCAAGAACAGCCACGAGCACATCTGCGACTCGCTCGAATTATTCGCCAGGGAGGTGATGCCGGAATTCCGCAGCGATCCCGAGCACGACGCCTGGAAGGCCGGCGTGATGAGCGGCGCGATCAAGCTCGAGGAGATCGACACCGAGGCCTTCACGGATCGCTACGGCAAGCTCGCGGTGAGTGTCGCGCCCACCAAGCCGAGTGCCGCTGCGGTGGGGTAGCGTTATCTACCAAGCCAGGAACGGAAAAAATCATGTCGCTACGCTCGCTCGTTATCGCAGCCGCCGTCTTAGCGGTCGTTGCAACGGCCGCCCGCGCCGAAACCATCAAGGTCGGGGTCACTGCCGGCCCTCACGCCGAGATCCTTGAAGCGGTCAAGCCGATCGCCGCGAAGAACGGCCTCGACATCGAGATCGTGCAGTTTACCGACTATGTGAAGCCCAATGCCGCGCTGGATGCCGGCGACCTCCAGGCGAATTCATTCCAAAACCAGCCCTATCTCGACAACCAGAAGGCAGGCCTTGGATACAAGATCGAAGCGGTCGGCCTCACCGTCAATTTTCCGCTCGGCGTCTATTCGAAGAAATACAAGAGCTGGGATGCGGTCCCGCAAGGTGGCACGTTGTCGATCCCCAACGATCCGACCAATGGCGGTCGCGTTCTCCTGATGCTGCAGGACAAGGGCGTGTTGAAGCTCAAGGCCGGCGTCGGATTCAAGCCTGCCGTCGCCGACATCGCCGAGAACCCGAAAAATCTCAAAATCATGGAGGTGGATGCCGCGCAAACGGCGCGAATGCTTGACGACGTCGATGCCGCTGCGATCAACACCAACTACGCCACGCAGGCGGGACTCGATCCGGTCAAGGATTCGATCCTTCGCGAAGATCCCAAGGGGCCGTACACCAATCTCATCGCGGTGCGTACCGCCGACAGGGACAAGCCGTGGGTCAAGCTTTTGGTCGACAGCTATCATACGCCGGAGGTCCGGGAATTCGTTCTCACCAAATTCAAGGGCGCCGTGCTCCCGGCCTGGTAGGCACTTCGCCGCTATCGCTGCATTGGATGCCGATTAGCGATTGATTCTATTCAGCAGCATTTTGCGAGAACAGCGTTGTTGCAAATCGGCTAACAAAGAAATTCTGTGAGATTGCCGTTATTCCGGTTTCACCACCATATTGATGCGTGTTTCGCCGCCTGGCGGTGGCGGCGCGGAAGCCGAGCAAGTCGGTTCGCGCATCAGGTTGGGGAAGTCGAATGTCGGATCTGGCAATCAAGGTCTCGGAGCCGATCGCGCTGAGGGCGCAATTGAACGAGGACTGGCTTGCCGTCGTGATCGGTCTGTTAGTTTTCGCACTGGCGCTCGCGAGCATCAGTGGAACCGATCTGTTGGGCTGGGCGGTGACGACATCGGTTTATACCGACGTCGCTCACGCGCTGACGCCATTCGCGAAGGCCTACGCCTGGCTCAGCGGCGGTGGCGCATTGCTGGCGACCTACGCAGCACTTCTTGTCGTGCTCAGCGCCGGCGTGGTGGCGTTGGGAGCGGATGTCAGGAAATTTGCCGTCGCCTTCACCGCGGTGTTTGCCATCGCCTACGGAAGCTGGATCCTCGGCAGCTACGCCTACATCGCCGCGGTGACGCCGGCCGAACAGCAGAAGTTCGGCATCGCCTGGTCTCTCAAGCTGACCAACGAAGGCGGCTTCATCGTAGCCCTGCTTTCCGGGCTCATCATCGCCAACTTCTTTCCGCGGTTCGCCGACTGGCTGAAGGATGCGATCCGTCCCGAACTTTACATCAAGATCGCGATCGTCATCCTTGGCGCGACCGTCGCCGTCACGGCGGCCGCCCGGTTGAATCTGGCGTCGTCGCTGCTGTTGCGTGGCGTGGCCGCGATCGTCGAGGCGTATCTGATCTACTGGTCCGTCGTCTACTACATCTCTCGCAAATGGTTCGGGTTCAGCCGCGAGTGGTCCGTGCCGCTCGCATCCGGCATTTCCGTCTGCGGTGTGGCGGCGGCGATTGCGACCGGCGGCGCCATCAGGGCCCGGCCGGCGGTGCCGATCCTGGTGTCGTCGCTGGTCGTTGTCTTCGCGGTAGTCGAGGTCCTGATCCTGCCGTTCCTGGCGCAAACCTTCCTGTGGCGGGAGCCGCTGGTGGCCGGTGCATGGATCGGGCTTGCGATCAAGACCGACGGCGCGGCGGTCGCCGGCGGCGGCATCACGGAGTCGCTGATCATGGCGAAGGCGGCTGCCGAAGGCATCAAGTACCAGCCGGGCTGGATCATCGCGACCACGACGACCGTGAAGATATTCATCGACATCTTCATCGGAATCTGGGCGTTCATTCTCGGCTACATCTGGACCAACCATATCGACAAGGGACCGGACAAGGCAAAACCGTCGGAAATCTGGCAGCGATTTCCGAAATTCATTCTCGGCTTCCTGCTGGTGTTTGCCGTGTCGCTCTGGCTCGCGGTCGGCTCGTCACCCGACATCGCAAAGGCGCTGCCGGCGGCGGCGGGCGAGGCCAACATTTTCCGTGTCATTTTCTTCATCCTGACGTTCTTTTCGATCGGCGTGCTGTCGGATTTCCGAAAGCTCTGGCAACAGGGCTTTGGCAAACTCGCGGCGGTCTATCTCGTCAGCCTGTTCGGTTTCGTGGTCTGGGTCGGGCTGCTGATCTCATGGCTGTTCTTCAGCGGCTTCAGGCCGCCGCTGGCGAGCTAGATCGATCCAAAGGAAAATCCCGCATGTCGCAACCGGACCTCGAGAGCGAAATCAGCGCAGCCGTCGTCGAACCTCTGTTGCCGATCGAGAAAAAGCTGATCGGCTGGAGCCTCGGCCTCGGCATCGGGTTGTTGATCGTCCTGATCGTGCTGAATCAGCTGTTTCCGATCAAGCTGTAGCGGCAGGTCCGGATCAGTCCCGTAACGCGGCCAGCAACTCGTCCGGCCGCTCGACCATCATCATGTGGCCGGCGCCGCGCAGCAGCACGGTGCGTGAGTTCGGCATCGCGGCAGCAAGCGCCTTTCCGGCTTTTGCAGGGGTCATCATGTCGCGTTCGCCGAGAATGAACGTGGTCGGCACCGTGACCTTCGCAGCGGCGGCGAGCGCGCCCTGGTAGGCATTGCACGCCGACAGGTCGTTGAACAGCACGCCGGGACGGCATTGTTCGAGCACGCGTTGGGCGCCGCTGTGCATCCACAAACCCGGCGCGAGACTTCCACCCAGTTCGGCCTGAAAGCCAAGACCCCAGATCGACACCATGTCGATGGCGGCAATTTCATTGGCCTGCGCGGCCTTGAGCAGGTCGGGTCCGACCGTCATGGTTGCCGCCGTTCCGATCAGGCTGAGGCTTGAGACTCTTGCCGGGTGCCGGGCCGCGGTTTCAAGCGCGATCAGCGAGCCCATGGAATGGCCGACCAGCCGCGCCTTTGCGGCACCGGCCGCATCGAGCAGCGCGGCAGTCCAATCGGCCATGTCGGCAATAGTTGAGAGAGGCGCGCCGGCCGAGCGGCCATGGCCCGGCAAGTCCGGCGCCAGCACGCCATAGCCGTGATGGGCGAACCATCTTGTGTGCAGCGCCCAGGTGGTATGGTCGAAGCCAGCGCCGTGCAGCAGCACGACGGTCGGCTGCGACGCGTCGAATTCGCGGCCGCCCGTGGCGAGGAATGTCTCGATGCCGTTTACCGACAACTGCATGGCTCAAGCCTTCTGCGAACTACGGAGCGCCTGGGCGAGATCGTCTGTTATGTCGAAGGCGGCTTCGATCCCGACCGACAGCCGCACCAGTTCCTCGCCGATACCGGCCGCCTTGAGCTGCTCGGCATCCATCTGCTGGTGGGTCGTGCTGGCGGGATGGATCACCAGTGTCTTGGCGTCGCCGACATTGGCGAGGTGACTGATCAACCGCAAGGACTCAATGAATTTATTGCCGGCCGGCCGGCCTCCCTTGATACCGAAGCTGACGATCGAGCCCGCGCCCCGCGGCAGCAATCGTTTTGCGAGTTCGTGATCCCGGTGGCTCTCCAGCGAGGGATGCAGCACCCACTCGACCGCCTTGTTGGCGGCCAGCGCCTCGAGCACGGCGTGCGTATTGGCGATGTGGCGGTCCATGCGGATGCCAAGTGTCTCGACACCTTGCAGCAACTGAAAGGCATTGGTCGGCGAAAGGCAGGCGCCGAAGTCGCGCAGGCCTTCGGTTCGCGCCCGCATGATGAACGCCGCCTGGCCGAACTGCTCGTCGAAGACGATGCCGTGATACCCGGCATAGGGCTCGGTGAGCACCGGAAATTTGCCGGAGGCGCGCCAGTCGAACTGGCCGCCATCGACGATCACGCCGCCGATGGCGATGCCGTGGCCGCCGATCCACTTGGTAGCCGAGTGCATTACGATGTCGGCGCCCAACTCGATCGGCCGGCTGAGATAGGGTGTCGCGAATGTGTTGTCGATCAGCAGCGGGATTTTTGCATCATGCGCGATCTGGGCAACCTTCGGGATGTCAAGCACTTCCAGGCCGGGATTGCCGATGGTCTCGCCGATCACGAGCCTGGTGCGGGGCCCAATCGCAGCGCGGAATTCGTCCAGCGCGCGCGGCTTGACGAAAGTGGTCGTGATGCCGAAACGCGGCAGCGTATGCGTCAGCAGGTTGATGGTCCCGCCATAGAGTGAGGCCGAGGCGACGATGTGATCGCCGGCACTGAGCAGCGTCGCGATGGCCAGGTGCAACGCGGCCATGCCGCTGGCCGTGCAGATCGCACCGACGCCGCCTTCAAGCGCGGCCAATCGCTCCTCCAGCACCGCCGTGGTCGGATTTGAAATCCGGGTGTAGATGTGGCCCGCGCGTTCGAGATTGAACAACGCCGCGGCGTGGTCGGAATCCTGAAAGACGTAGGACGTCGTCTGATAGATCGGGACGGCGCGTGCGCCGGTGACGGGGTCCGGATGCTGGCCTGCATGCAGGCTCAGGGTTTCGAAAGCAGGCGGCTTGGGTGCGGGCATGGCGAACTCGAAGATGCGATGAACGGGCGATTTTCGAATAACAGGAAGTCGCGTCCTATGCCATGGCGTAGCGTCGGATATTTCTGCTAACGTCACGGCAGGTTGGAGAAATTCATCCACCACCAGGAATCGCAAGCGGAGAAGCGCAATCACTGCTTGATTGAAAGGTTGCCGCGGAGGCCTTACTTGATGAAACGCTTGGCGATCTGGCTCTTTTACGCGGTCGGTGTGCTCGCGATCGGCTATCTCGCGCTCTACGCCTATGTCGCATTCACCGGACGCGATTTCAGGCCGGGCGATCCGATCCATATTTTTCTAAAGCCGGACGCGCCGAATTATTCGTGATAACTCTTGTCCCGGACGCGGTGCAGCGTCCTTTACGCTGCTCCGCAGAGCCGAGACCCATTAGTGGGTGCTTGTGTGGACCCCGGATCAGCAGCGCACCACAGAGCCTGTGCTCGGGCCGCGCAAAGCGTGGACCCGAGTGCAAGTGCGGCGCGTTGCGCAGCATCCGGGGAACGCCTCCTAGGTCTAGATTAGCTCACGCCGTCGCCATGCCGCGATATTCGCCGGCGCCGGCCGGCGTGATCGGCAATCCGCCGTCGGCATATTCGTTCAGCTTGTTGCGCAGCGTACGGATCGAGATGCCGAGGATGTTGGCCGCATGGGTGCGGTTGCCGAGGCAATGCTTCAGCGTCTCCAGGATGAGATCGCGCTCGACGTCGGCGACGGTGCGGCCGACCAGCGCGCGGGTGACCTGTTCGGCGGCAAAAGTGGCGTGCGCCACCGCCGGCGCGGTCCTGGCGAGGTCGAGGCGGTCGCCGTCCGGGCTCAGGATTGCGTCAGCGCCGATCTCGTCGCCCTGCGCCATCAGCACCGAACGATGCATGGTATTTTCCAGCTCGCGGACGTTGCCCTGCCAGCGGTTGGAGGCCAGCACCCGCCGCGCCTCCGCCGAAATCGGCCGCAACGGCACGCCGTTGGCCTCGGCATATTTCTTGGCGAAATGCTGCGCCAGTTCGAGAATGTCCGCCGGGCGCTCGCGCAGCGGCGGTATCTTGAGGTTGACGACGTTGAGCCGGAACAACAGGTCCTCGCGGAAGGTGCCTTCGCGCACGGCATCGGCCAGGTTGCGGTTCGAGGTCGCGACGATGCGGATATCGACCGGTACCGGCCGCGTGCCGCCGACGCGGTCGATCACCCGTTCCTGGATCGCGCGCAGCAGTTTGGATTGCAGCCGCACATCCATTTCGGAGATTTCATCCAGCAACAGCGTGCCGCCGGTGGCTTCCTCGAATTTCCCGATGCGCCGGGCGATGGCGCCGGTGAACGCGCCCTTCTCGTGACCGAACAGTTCGGATTCCAAGAGATGCTCCGGGATCGCCGCGCAATTGATGCTGATGAACGGCTTCCTGGCGCGGTTGGAACGGGTGTGGACATAGCGCGCCAGCACTTCCTTGCCGGTGCCGGACTCGCCGGTGATCATGACGGAGGCGTCCGAGCCCGCGATCTGCTGCGCCAGCTTGATCACCTTGGCCATCGCTTCGTCGCGATAGACCAGGTCGTGCGAGTCGTTGGCG
>Ga0209006_10006206_pt1 | contig 10833 bp, 4 predicted proteins | sample JacPin_JW_Ref_O2_FD_188567 | JGI IMG/M metagenome (GOLD analysis project Ga0209006, IMG submission 188567) | Forest soil microbial communities from Algoma, Ontario, Canada - Jack Pine, Ontario site 1_JW_Ref_O2 (SPAdes) (version 2) | ecosystem: Environmental > Terrestrial > Soil > Boreal... | reverse complement strand
TCTTTCGTGACGCGCATCAGGTAGCGAGTGATCTTGAAGTGACCGTAAGCGCCACAGGGCGTTTCAAAGCTGGCGTGCGAATAGTTCAGGCTGTCGCCGAGTTGGCCAGTGCCGGGTTCTCCGAAGCTCTCATTCGGGCCCCAGCCGCCGGTCGCGAAGCTCTGCGTTTTCACCAGCATGTCGAAGCCGTTGCTCGCCGCGCGCAAATGTTTCTCGCTGCCCAGCGTGATGTAAGCCTGCATCGCCGAACTGAAAGCATTCACATGGCTGTAAGCGTGTTCGAAGGGCAACACGTTGTTGCCCTGTGATAGAGGATTGAAATAAGTGTCGTCCTCGAGATACTGCTTCGCCATGTCGCGATAAAAAGTCTTGCCGGTACGCTGGTAGGCGAGGAAGAGATTTTCCGGCAGCGTATAAGTTTCGTCCCAGGTGAAGGACGTATCTTTGTGCGCACGCGAGCGTTGCTCCTGACGCGAGAGCGCCTTTTCCGGGAGATACGCAACCATGGCGCGGGTCAGCTTTTCGTGAACGTCCATCGCCATCGGGTCGTGTGCATATTCATGGGCGTCGATGAGTCCGACGGAAAGTTTGTCGTAGGTGTAGGCCGGCAGGCGATAGCCCGCGAAAAACTTTGCCTTAGGGTCGAGTGTTTCGGCATATCCCTTCACGAGATGATTGATCTTAGCTTTCGTAGCCTCATCGCCAGTCACCGCGTAGGAACGCGCCAGGCCCGACATGAATTGTCCGAAGTTGTGGCCGGGGATGAAAGCGTGAAAGTCGCCGCGCTCCAGGCTGAATCCTGAGCCGTCATACCACCCGCCCATCTCCTCGCCTGGGGCGGGCAAGCCAGCATCCTGGCGGAAGACTTTCAGCATGCGATTGTCTTCAAGGTGCAGAAAGCGGGCGTGATTTTCCTCGAACTGCCGCTTCAGAGGACTGTCAAACAATTCAACTTCCGAATAAGAGAAAGTATTGAGAGGAGTGTTGATAGCGACCGTGCCCCGGTCCGCTGGCGCAGCCCAGGCGGGTACAGCGCGAGTCGCATAGCTGGCTGCGGCGGTTGCGGTGGCGGCCTGAAGAAATGTCCTGCGGCTGAGACGGGGTGACATGGGAACTCCTCCACACTGAGGTTCAAGCAAACGTTTGCTGTCTTTAGCTTCTGCGCCTCTTCCGCATTTGTCAATGCTTTCCGCAGTTCAGAATCTGCCAGAACTCCTTACCCAGCAGATTCTAATTTCAATGCGGTTTCAATCTCGGCCACCTCGCTCGGCTGCAGACGAAACTCCAGCGCTCCGATGATGCCGGCGACTTGCTTCGGACTGCGGAAGCCAACAATGGCGCCGGTTATAGCCGGATGATTCAGTGTCCACGCGATCGCCACTTCGCCGGCAGAACGTCCATGCCGCTTGCCAATTTCGCGCAGGCGCTCAACCACTTTCAGATTGCGGGAAAGCAGCGGCTCCTTGAAATTGGGCAGATTTCTCCGCCAATCTTCGGCGATGAAGTTCGCCACGCGCTCGCGGGTCATGCTTCCCGTGAGCAGGCCTGACGCCATCGGGGAATAGGGAATCACTCCGATATTTTTCTTCGCACAGTAGGGAAGAATTTCCTGCTCGATCTCGCGAGTCACAACGGAATACGGCGGCTGCAGCGACGTAATGGGAGCGATGCCCTCGGCGCGCTGCATCTGCGCTACGTTAAAATTCGAGACGCCGATGTAGCGCACTTTGCCTTCTTCTTTCAACCGCGCCAGTTCGCTCCAGCCTTCTTCGATATCTTCGTCCGGATCGGGCCAATGGATCTGGTAGAGATCAATGACCTCTGTTTGCAGGCGGCGCAAACTGTCTTCGCACTCGCGGCGAACCGAGTCGCGCTTGAGAGATGCGCCGACGTTTCCGTCTTTGTCCCATACGCGCTCGCATTTCGTAAAAACGTACGGGCGCGGCGAGCGTCCCTTCAACGCCCGTGCGACGACTTCCTCGGAGTGGCCGAGCCCGTAGAGCGCAGCCGTGTCGATCCAGTTCAGCCCATAATCCAGGGCGGCATGGATCGCCGGAACTGAGTCATCCTCGTTGTGTGGGCCCATGCTGCCATTCCATCCGCTCCCGCCGATGGCCCAGGCGCCAATTCCGAGCGCGGTGAGATGAAGATCGCTGTTTCCGAGCTGGCGTGTCTGCATTGTTCCCATCTTTCCAACGTGGAATGATCGTTGTCGCTTTGTTTCGTTGAGAAATCGATTGCTCGTCCTGCCACAAAACGCGCGATTCTCGTTTCACCAAGAACGCCATATTTAATATCACATCGCGCTCAATATTGAGAGAAATGTTCCTGTGGATTCAGGATCCGCACGCACGTTGGGGATCATCCTCGCGCGCCTCTCGCGACGATGGATGTGCGAACTTGCAGTCAGAGAGATTATTTTTTCCGTCCGAATGTTCTTTCGTCAGAGTCAATGATGGTCCCTCAAGTTGTTATGAACAAAGGCGCACGAATTGGTGTGCAAGATCGTGCACTGTGCTATGCGAAAAACGATTTTGCAGTAGTACTTGCACGGGCTGGGAATTCGCAAGTTTTCTATTTTGGCCGACGTCCGGCCTGTTTACCACCCCGTCGCCGACCCAAATCTTCTTGACAGCGAGGAAAGGGAAGCGATATAAGTCTTTTCGGTTAGTCGAGATATCGTTTACTCAAAACCAAACTTCGCACCCCGTCGTGGGAGGTATGTGTGGCAAACCCAGAATGCCGCATTTCCGTGTGTGTTTTGTTGTGTCTGATTTGTTTGCTGTTCACAATTCCTGCCTATGCCCAGTACAGCAGCAACATTCAGGGCGTAGTTTCCGATCCCGCTGGCGCCGCGATTAATGGAGCGACGGTCCAACTGCGAAGCGTCGAAACCGGCGTCACCGCATCCATTACGACTACTGAGTCCGGCAACTACCGCTTTAGCAGCCTTCCCCCAGGAAACTATGTAGTTGCCGCTGAGGCCAAGGGTTTTAAAAAGACCGAGGCAAACTTCACGTTGGAAACTTCCGAAACCAAGGGCATCAACCTCGCCCTGGTCGTCGAAGGCTCACAGCAAACGGTTACCGTGCAAGTTCACCCTCCCAACGTCGACACCGATGACAGCCGTTTGGAAGCAACGCTTTCGAGCGAGACGGTGCGTGACCTGCCGTCGGCGAATCGTAACCTGTGGGACATCCTTGCCGTCACGCCTGGAGTAGTTGGAGTGGGCACGCGCCTGGCCGGTGAAGCTCCCGGAGGTCTGCCCGATAACTTCGGCACGCAGACGCCGCAGATCAGCGCCAACGGACGCAGTTACACCGGAAACCTGGTGCTGGTTGACGGTATGAACGTTACCAGTCCCGTGCAGAACGGCAACATCATCCTGGCTCCGATACCCGATGCCGTGCAGGAAGCTTCGTTGCAGACCAACTCCTGGGATGGCGAGATTAATCTGGGAAGCTCGATCCTGATTCAGGTGACGACCAAGTCCGGGACAAATCAGTATCACGGCACTGGCAGCCTGTTTTTCGCCAATCAGGATTTGCAGGCTCGTCCGGATTTCATCTCCGGGCCGACCGAGCCGTATGCCAGAAAAGACTTGGTGGGCACATTCGGTGGTCCTATCCGCAAAGGCAAGACATTCTTCTTTGCCGACGTCGAAAAACTTTGGGCGACTGTGCCCGGTGGAACTGGACAACAGCTCTTTGAGGATCCCCAGTTCGTGCAGTGGGCGCAGACGAATTATCCGAGCACAGTTGGTACTCAGGTTCTCGCTGGCTGGCCGGCCTCGAATCTCTTCGGTGCGACGGTCGCGCAAACGGCTGCCACCGCGCTTCCGGCTGGTCTCTGCGGTACGGCGGGTGCGCCGCCGTGCAGTCTGCCGATGGTGGACTCAGGCAGCTTCAACGCCAGCGCGTACTACAACGCGCTGCAATACAACTTCCGGCTCGATCAATATTTCACCGACCGCGATCGTTTGTACGTGAGCTACTACAACGATTCGTTCGACCAGCAGCAGAAGTCGCCGCGCCCGCGTTTGGGCGCGCTCGACATCATGCGCAACCGTTACGCGCAGATCGATTTCACCCACACGTTCAACTCGCGCATGCTTTGGGAGTCGAGCTTTGCCTTCGCCAGTGTCGGCGGAGCCAATGGCCAGGACGCCCAACTTGCCGTCCCGAATGTTAGCGTGGCCGGTAATTTTACCGGTTGGCCAGTCGGCGGTGGATGGGGGCCCGGCGAATATCGTGGCCCGATGTACAACTGGCGCTCTGTCCTGAGCTACGTACATGGTCCGCATAGTTTGAAGTTCGGCTATGACGGCGCCCGTGGAATTGAGCACGGAGATTTTACGCCGGATAACGTTCGTCCCGGCTTTACCTTCAACAACCTTCTCGATCTCGTGCAGGACAACGTCTTCCAGGAATCAGTCGGCGCCTACAATCCCCTGACGGGCTTGGCTGGCTCGGTCCGCTACGGCGGCATGGAAAATCCATTCGGCTTTTTCGTTCAGGACGACTGGAAAGCAAAATCAAATCTTTCGCTGACCCTTTCCATGCGTTGGGATGATTACACCAATCACGTCCCCTGGGGCAACAGTGGCTTTCAATTCAGCGCGTTGCAACTCGGAACGGCAGGAACCTTCCAGCAGCAAGTTCAGTACGCCTCTGTCGGCGTGGTTCCGGCAGTGTTCGCCAATTCGATGAAGAACATCTTCAGCCCGCGCATCGGTTTCGCGTGGGATCCGTTGAAGAACGGCAAGTGGGCTGTTCGCGGCGGCGTTGGCGTGTATCACGACTGGATTGCGATGGGCCAGACCATCGATCAAACCCGCAACAACCCGCCTGGAGTATTAAGCGAAACCTTTACCAACGTAGCCCCGAACGGGCAACCGCTGGGGAATTACTTCAACATCGCGCCTTCAGAATCCTACCCGTGGGGATTCGTTCTCCCGACGATTCCATCGTTGACCCTGAATTCGCAAGGCGGCATCACAGGCATCCCGACCAACGTCGACTCGCTCGACCGCAACATGAAAGCGCCTCTGGCCGTGAACTACGTGATCGGCGTGGAGCACCAGGTATGGGGCAGCTTGGTCGCCGGCGCTAACTATTCCGGTTCGCGCAGCTACAACGGCTTAAACGGATCGGATGTGAATCGCGTAACTGGGGATGCTACCGTCTCTGGGTCGGCCGGCAGTTTGGTGGAGTCAATCAACCGCCCGAACTCCAGTTTCGGATCGATCATCTACGTCAACAATGCCAACCAGGCGACCTACAATGCGATGATCCTGTCGCTGCGCGGCCATGCCGGGCATCAAGGCAGCTTCCAGGCTTCGTACACGCTGTCTCATGCCCAGGATTACCCCGAAGCCAATACGCGCTTTGATCAGGACGGCCAGAATGGCGGCGCCAACATTCCCGACCAGAACGCGTACTTCAGCTACTACGGCGATGCAAATTACGATGTACGCCAGCGCTTCTCTTTCTCCGGGTTGTATAACCTGCCCGGACTGAAGAGCGGCATTGGCCGAATTCTGACCGATGGGTGGGAAGTCTCCAGCATCATCGCGGTTCAGACGGGCACTCCGTTCTGGCCGATCGACAACCGGCCTCTCGACGTAATGTGCAATCAGGGAGGCACGCCAACCCCATGCTCCAGCGCTCTGGCAGGCAGCCCGGTGATCACGCCGAACATACTTGCACCGGACAGTGGCGACTACAACATGGACGGACTGAACTACGACATCCCGAACCGGCCGTCGAAGGACTTCACCGGGTCGCACAGCCGCTCGTCCTATATCAACGGGATATTCACCGCCGCGGACTTCCCGCAACCTGCGCAAGGTGTGCAGGGCAACGAGCCGCGCAACATCTACCGTAATCCGGGGCTGTTCCAGGCAGACGCCAGCATCTTCAAAAATAATCACCTGCCGTGGCTCGGAGAGGCGGGCAATCTACAGCTACGCTTTGACTTCCTGAATTTGTTCAACCACGGCAACTTGGGAACTGTCGATCCCAATATGGCTGACGGAACATTCGGAAAAGTCACGAGCACCCTCAACCCCTACGATGCGAGAAAGATCGAACTCGGATTGAGGGTATCTTTCTAGCCGGGCCGATGAATCGATTTCTTCCACGGGCGGACCGGAGTTCTTTCACTCCGGTTCGCTATTTTTCTTTTCATCCGCGATGCTGCTTTGCGGATGAGAGTGATTCCGCTAGAGTGGTGTGCATTCGGTTCCTCCAGTTCCTGAACAAGAAGGAAGATCATGAAACGCTTCTCTCCCGCTCGGCGTAAGTTTCTCAAGAAGGCTTCGAACGTAGGCGCAGCATGCTCGGCCGCTGCGCTTCTGCCCAGCTTTGCGCGTGGCATCGCGAAGGGTGCCTTGCAGTCCGCGACCGGTGCGGCAAACGGGGCCCGCGTCTATGTCGACACACGGCGGACGATCGCGCCGCTCGACCGCAATCTTTTCGGCTCCTTCCTCGAGCATCTGGGCCGGGCCATCTATGAGGGAATTTACGATCCGGGCTCGAAGCTCTCCGACTCCAACGGATTTCGCAAAGACGTGATGAACGAAATCCGCGAGCTGGGCGTTCCGATCATTCGCTATCCGGGAGGAAATTTTGTTTCCGGCTACAACTGGCTCGATGCCGTTGGCCCGAAACAGAATCGTCCGCGCGTGCTCGATAAGGCCTGGGACACAACCGAATCCAATCAGTTCGGCACGAATGAGTTCATGGAATGGTGCAAAGCCGTCGGCACCGAGCCCCTGATGGGATTAAACCTGGGAACGGGAACCGCCGAAGAGGCTGCCGCTCTGGTCGAGTATTGCAACACCGACAAAGGGACGCGCTGGAGCGAACTGCGGCGTCAGCACGGATACGCCGATCCGTGGAAGGTGCAGCACTGGTGCCTGGGCAACGAAATGGATGGTCCCTGGCAGATCGGGCACATGTCGGCAACAGAATATGGGATGAAAGCCGAGGATGCGGCGCGGCAGATGCGCGCTGTCGATCCGTCGCTGCAGTTGATTGCCTGCGGCTCCAGCGGTCCGTTTATGCCGACGTATCTCGAGTGGGACCGCGAGGTGCTAGAACAGTGCTACAACTACGTCGACGGCCTCTCGTTGCACCGCTATTTCGGCAACTGGGACCGTGACAGCGGCGGCGAAACGGCAAAATATCTGGCTCTGAACTTGAGCATGGAAAAGCAGATTGCCGAGTCGCTCGCGGTCTGCGACCTGGTGCGCGGGCATAAACGGTCGCAGAAAAAGTTGTGGCTCTCCTTCGATGAATGGAATGTCTGGTACCGCACCACCGGCGGAGACGATGTGAATGGGCATCGCAAGGACGCGCCACATCTACTCGAAGAGGTTTACAACCTCGAAGATGCGCTTCTGATTGGCGGACTCGTCAACTCGCTGCTTCGCAATGCCGATCGCGTAAAGATCGCCTGCCTGGCGCAGTTGATCAACGTCATCGCGCCCATCATGACCGACCCCAACGGTTTATACCGGCAGACGATCTACTATCCGTACGCCTGGGGTCTGCAATTTGCCAAGGGTTCAGTGCTGAATCTCCTGGTCGAGTCGTCCACCTATGACGTTTCCGGCATGGATCAGGTCGCGCACGTCGACGTCGCCGGCTCGCTCGATGCGAAGAGCGGGAAGTTGGCGCTGTTCCTGTTGAATCGCGACTTGTCGAAGCCGCACGAAGTAGAGATCGTCTGGGAAGATGCCGCGCCCGCGAAAGTAATCTCATCGTCAATTCTCACCGGCGACGATCTCAAAGCCTCCAACAGTTTCGCCGCGCCAAAGCATGTCGCGCCACAATCGTTTACAGTTCCGGCGGGCAGCGGGAATCGGACGAAGTTCGAGCTTCCCGCGCGCTCTTACACCGTTGTGCAGTGGTCGTTATCGTAGCAAGATTATTTATAGGGAACTTCATAGATGTAGGAATCAGGGGGAATCATGGCGGAAAAAGGGAAAGTTTCGCGGAGACAATTTGTAACGGCCGCGGCATCAGTTGCAGCGGTTTCTGCTTTGCCCGCAAGGCGCGCGTTTGGCGAAACTGCGGTCGCCGGCACGAAGCCGCAATCGCAGTCGCAGGTGCCGCTCACCGATTCACCTAACTGGAAAGATCGGGGCATCGAGAATCTGACCAAGTCGCCGAACGCCAAGCTGCGCGACATTCCCGTCCACGCTGTGACGATCACAGGAAATTTCTGGGCCAAGCGCCGCGAGATCAATGTCACCCGCAGCATTCCCACCATGCACGACCTGCTCGAAGCCAATGGACGCATGAACAATTTCCTGCGCTTGGTGGGGAAGAGCACCGATCCGCAGAAGGGCCCGGTATTTTCCGATTCCGATCCGTATAAATGGCTCGAGGCAGTCGGTTTTGTTTTGCAATCCGGAGATCGTCCGGAACTCCGCGCCAGCGCCGAAAAAATGATCGACCAGATCGTCGCCGTGCAGGAACCCAGCGGCTACCTCAACACCTACTATCAGGACGATCGCAAGTCGCTGCGCATGCTTCCGCAAACGCAAACCACCGGCCACGAACTGTATTGCATCGGGCACATGCTGCAGGGCTCGATCGCGTATTACCGCGCGACCGGCGACCGCAAATGGCTCGACGCCGGCATTCGGTTTGTCGACGATTTCCTGATCCCGAATTACGGCCCGGAACCGAAGAAGCCCATTGTCTCCGGCCATCCCGAAATTGAGATGGGATTGATCGAGCTTTACCGCATCACCGGAGACAAGCGCCAACTCGACCTCGCCGGATATATTCTCGGCGGCGACAAGCGCGTTGAACTACCCGAACGCCGCACGATTTACATGTTCAGCGGAACGCCCTTCACGGCCCGAACCAAAATGCAGGGGCACGCGGTTCGCGCAATGTATGCCTGCTGTGGCGCGACCGATTACTACATGGAGACAGGCGATCCAACCTATTTACAGACGCTGAACAAACTCTGGGCCGACATGACTTCCACCAAAATGTATGTGACCGGTGGAGTCGGCTCGCGCTCCGATGGTGAAGCCTTCGGCGACGCCTACGAATTGCCCAACTTCCGCGCTTACGGCGAAAGCTGCGCCGCTATCGGCAACATGATGTGGAACTGGCGCATGCTCGCCGTTACCGGAGAAGCGAAGTTTACCGACGTGATGGAGCGCGCGCTCTATAACGGAATTAATTCGGGCATGTCGCTCGACGGCACGCTCTACTGCTATCGCAATCCGCTGGCATTCGATCCCTCGACGGGAGATAAAATCCGCAACGAGTGGTACGACGTCACCTGCTGCCCGCCGAATCTGGAGCGCACCTTCGGTTCACTGCCCGGATATTTCTACAGCACCAGCACCGACGGAATTTACGTTCACTTCTACGACAACTCCGAATTGGACTGGCATTTGGAGAACGGCACCGGTCTGAAAGTGACGCAGAAGACGAACTATCCCTGGGATGGCAACGTAGAGATCACGGTCACGCCGGCCCAGGCCTCCGACTTCACGTTCTACGTGCGCATTCCCGGCTGGGCCGATCAGGCGCAGGTCATCGTCAGCGGCAAGGCGATGTCTGGTGTAACGCCGGGAACGTATTTGCCCATTCGCCGCCGCTGGTCGCCCGGCGATGTCATCCAATTAAAGGTCGATGTCGTGCCTCAGGTGATTGAGGCCAATCCTCGTGTCGCCGACGATACCGGAAGAGTTGCCATTCAGCGTGGGCCGCTCATCTATTGCCTGGAAGAAATCGATCAGCCGAGCGGAATTTCTCTCAGCGATGTTGCGGTGAATCCCGGACGCCGTCCCGCCGAGCAATTCCAGACCGAGTTCAGAAATGATCTGCTCGGAGGAATGGTCGTGCTGCACCACACCGGCGCAGTCTTTGAACGTGCCGCCACGGAAAATGCGCTCTATTCGCAATACAACAGGGAAGAGAAGAGCAAGAAAGTTCCGCTCACCTTCATTCCTTATTATGCGTGGGCAAATCGGCAGGCAACGGCAATGCAGGTATGGAATCTTCTGGAAGCCTAGCTCCTAAGCAAGCATGGAGCTTACCAGCTCAGCCGGATCAGCGAGAGCGCCTGACGCGGTAAGTCGAAGTGCAGGTGAATGGCGCCATTCTCGCTCGTAATCCATGCGGGCGAATTCAGCAATTGCAGCTCACCAGCGCTCTGCAAACGTTGGGATTGCTCTGGCGACAGCGATTGCGGCGATCCCATCGCTTTCCACACTGCGAATGCGTTGCTGTGATCGCCGTCGACACGGAAATGCTCGAGCAGCGCGCGTTTTGCCTCGACGGGCAAGCCGGTGATCGTCAGATCAACCGGTGAGGCCGGGAATGCAACGTCGTCATCGTGGTAATTCCAGAGCAGAATTTCTGCTTCGTGATTGTTTTCCTTACGCGCGGCAATTGCATTGATATCTGGATTCGTTCGCACTCCCGAGCGCACAATCTCGTCCTTCGGCAAAGCCGCGGAACTGGTCACGTTCAGTCGTTGATTGCCCAACAGTCCCAGCATGCGGAAAGCGTTCAGCACGGGCTTGTCGATACCATTCGTTGCCAACTCGCGGAAGCCGGCGAAAGGCGGCTGGTCTTCGAATTCAAAAGCCCAGGTAACGGCGCCGCGAAAGTTGACGTTATCTTCCTGCGCCAGCGCCAAAATGTTGTTGAGAACTTCCACCGTATACGCGCCGTACAAAGGCCCGTTGCGATATGCGTTCTGCGGATTTTCCTTCGCGGAACACGCCGCGCAACCCTCCGGATCGGCTTCTCCCAGTATGATCGGCGTATGTTGCCACTCCGGAAAAGACGCAAC